>ERZ860445.107-NODE-107-length-71553-cov-40.306009_pt1 | contig 71553 bp, 60 predicted proteins | sample MGYA00509977_ERZ860445 | MGnify/ENA primary metagenome ERZ860445 (study PRJEB30046, sample SAMN00715233) | human gut metagenome | study: EMG produced TPA metagenomics assembly of the A metagenome-wide association study of gut microbiota in type 2... | reverse complement strand
ACGGGCAGAAATTCTTTTCAAGGAATATCCCGATATAAAGAAAGGATATTATCTGTCTATGCGGTTAGGCTTAATCTATCATCAGTGTAAGTTTAAGGATATTGCTTTGACAAGGCTGGCAAGGTGGTATGATGAAGTAGATAAATCAGGGTTCCTCACCTTTGGAAGGGTCGCACGTTCTATACAAACACATTATCTGGATATAATCAATTTCTTTGAAAGGAGGGCAACCAATGCCGCAGCAGAGTCATTCAATGCTAAAATCAAAGCATTTAGAGCACAGTTCAGAGGAGTAAGAGATAGAGCTTTTTTCTTATATAGACTTGCTAAATTATATGCTTAAATATAAAATCCCTCAGATTGTTACGTTGACCCAAGATCAGGGAGTTCAGTAAAAATCGGATTGGTTGCAGTGAGGGAGAAAAGTCCAGGCTTTTGCTCGTTTAACTCCAGGTGTTTACTCCCGAAATGCCTGAAGTTTTAGGTTGGAATGCCCGGTGTTTGGGAAGTAAATTCCGGGAGTTTCGGGAGTATAATGCAGGGATATTTACCGGTATGGCACGGCTTCATTAACGGTTGGAACTGGACATACCGGTAGAATATTATTTGTTGTCCCGCAAGTCTTTTACCCTGACGGCTTTGCCTTCGCTTTGAGGCAGGGAGCCTTTCTTGACCAGCTTCACTTTAGGAGTGACAAGGATTTCATCTTTCAGTCGGCGGGAAATAGCTTTGCGTACTTTCTCCAGTTCTATATAGTTGTCGGTGGATAAGTCGCTGAGCTCTACTTCCACAATCATTTCATCTTGATTGCTGATGGTTTCCAGAGTAATGAGGTAGTTGCTGCCCAATTCGGGGAATTGCACCAATACCTTTTCCACCTGCATGGGGAAGATGTTGACACCCTTGATTATAAACATATCGTCGCTGCGGCCCTTGATGCGGTCGATGCGCAGATGTGTACGTCCGCAGGGGCATGTATCCGGAAGTATGCGGGTAAGGTCGCGTGTGCGGTAGCGTATCAACGACATCATTTCACGGTCGAGGGTAGTCAGGACCAGTTCTCCAATCTCACCGTCGGGAACCGGTTCGCCGGTTTCCGGATTGATGATTTCAACCAGATAGCAATCTTCCCAAAGGTGCATGCCGTTTTGCTCGGTACACTCAAAGGCAACGCCGGGACCGTTCATTTCGGTCATGCCGAAACTGTTGTAGGCTTTGACACCTAGTATCCGCTCAATCTTCCTGCGCTGTTCGTCCGTATGAGGTTCGGCTCCGATGACGAGGGTTTTCAGAGTAGTCGATGCCGGATCGATACCTTCTTCCTGAAATACTTCCGCCAGGCGTATGGCATAACTGGGAATGGCATGCAAGGCGGTGGTTCTGAAGTCCGTGATGAACTTGATTTGCCGTTTGCTGTTACCGGCAGCGGCGGGTACGGTCAGTGCTCCCAGGCGTTCGGCTCCGTATTGGAAACCTAATCCTCCGGTGAACATACCATAGCCGGAACTGTTTTGAAAAACATCGGTCTTTCGTATACCTACTGCGTATAGGCAACGTGCTACAAGGTTGGCCCAGGACTCCAGATCGTGCCGGGAGTGGATGATGACGGTGGGCGTTCCCGTGGTTCCGCTGGAAGAGTGGATGCGTACACCGTCTTCGTGCATATTGCCGGCCACAAGTCCGAAAGGGTAGTTGGCGCGCATGTCCGCTTTGGTGGTAAACGGGATTTTCCGGATGTCTTCTATCGACCGGATGCTGTCTGCCGTAATGCCGTGCTTTTGAAAAACTTGTTTGTAATAGGGGGAATTTGCTGCAATGCCGATTGTCTTCCTAAGCCGCCGGAGTTGCAGTTTGTGCAACTCCTCACGCGGCATGGTTTCTATCTCTTCTTCCCAGTATTTGTCATTCATGGTTATTGGTATTTTGATTTACATCAGGTTTTCTGCAATTTCCTTACCGGCAACCAAGGCCTTGAGGTTCAACTCTACGATGGCTTCGCCTTTACGCAGGAAAATGTCGCGGATGCTATCTTGTACCTTCTGATAATCAATGCCGAGGAACGGAATGGTAGCTCCCAGCAACACGATGTTGGCAACGCGTGGAGAGCCCACTTCTTTGGCTACTTCGTTTACGTTCAGTACAATCTTGTGAGGAAGCTTGTCAAGTTCGGCTTTGAGAGCTTCTTCGGCAGGATAGTGGGGGATATTGATGAAAGGGGCTTCGTTCGTTACCAGCCAGCCTTCGGGACTGAGGTAGGGAAGATAGCGCAGCGCTTCCATGGGTTCCAGCGATATGATAAGGTCGCATTTACCTGTAGGGATGAGGTCGGAAGCGATAGGCCGGTCGCTGATGCGGAGGTTGGACTGTACGTCTCCGCCTCGCTGGCTCATACCGTGTACTTCGGCCTGTTTCATGTATAATCCGTCTTTAAGGGCTGCCTGCCCGATTACGGTAGCGATAGAGAGGATGCCTTGTCCGCCTACGCCGGAAAGTATAATGTCTTTTTTCATGGCTTTACTTGTTTCGTTTCTTACGTGCTAAAGTTTGAATGCATTCTCTGCGGGGAATAATGACGGATACTCTGCGGTATTCGATTTCTTCGCGGATTATCTGCCTCATTTCCTCGTAGTTCTTCTTCAATGGAACTACTACGCGGATATGTTCGGGCGCTACGCCGATACCTGCACAGATAGCTTCGAGACGGCCGGTTCCGGCTGAATCCTGTCCGCCGGTCATGGCTGTGGTTTCGTTGTCGGAGATGACGATGGTGACGTTGGCGTTTTCGTTTACGCAGTCCAGCAGACCTGTCATGCCGGAGTGGGTGAAGGTGGAGTCGCCGATAACGGCAACCGCAGGATGGACTCCGGCATCTGAGGCGCCTTTTGCCATTGTAATGGAGGCTCCCATGTCTACGCAGGAATCAATGGCGTTGAAAGGAGCGTTAGCTCCTAAGGTGTAGCAGCCGATGTCGCTGAATACCTTGTGGCTGGGGTATTCTGCCCGGAGCACTTCGGTCAGCACGGTGTACATATCGCGGTGTCCGCAACCTTCGCACAAGGCTGGCGGGCGCATTTCGACGAGTGAGGGAACAGCGAATTCCGCTTTGTTCTCTTTGCCTACGGCGCGTGCTACGCTGTCCGGATTCAATTCTCCGTCCTGCGACAGTGTGCCGTCCAGGCGTCCTTTGACTTTTACGCCGATGCCGAGGCAACCTTTCAGTTGTTTTTCTACAAACGGTTGTCCGTCTTCCAGTACGAGTATTTCGTCGCAGGCTTCTACAAGCTGCATCAGTTGTTTCTTGGGAAGCGGGTACTGGCCGATTTTCAATACCGGAAATTCGCAGCCTTCGGGATAGTTCTCCATAAGGTAGTTATAACCGATGCCGCAGGCTATGATGCCCAGTTTTTTGTTGGGACCGTCTATGTACTTGTTATAAGGTGAGTTTTCCGAGGCTTTGACAAAATCGTCCTGATGCTGCAACAGAAGTTTGTAGCGTTTGCGGGCGTTGCCGGGGAGCAGGATGAACTGGCGCGGGTCGTCACTGAAAGAAACCCCGTTCTGGGGCTGTTGCGCCTTGCGTTCTACGCCGGAACGGGAATGCGCCAGCCGGGTGACCATACGCATCAGCAGCGGTTCGCCGGTTTGTTCGGAAAAGGCAAATCCGTTGTAAACCATGTCGTAGGCTTCTTGCTGGTTGCTCGGTTCGTACATCGGAATCAATGCAAAGTCACCGTAGAAGCGGCTGTCTTGTTCGTTTTGTGACGAATGCATGCTGGGGTCGTCGGCTGCAACGACAATGATGCCGCCTTTAACGCCGGTCACGGCGGAGTTGATAAAGCAGTCGGCAGCCACATTCATGCCTACATGTTTCATGCAGACCAGTGAACGTTTTCCTGCGAACGACATTCCCAAAGCTGCTTCCATGGCAGTTTTCTCGTTGGAACACCAGCGGTTGTGGATACCTTTTTCGGCAGTAATCGCTGCTGTCTGGATATATTCGGTAATCTCCGTCGAAGGAGTACCCGGGTAGGCGTACACACCGGATAGGCCGGCGTCTAATGCAGCCTGTGCAATGGCTTCATCGCCAAGTAAGAGTTGTTTGCTCATTTTTTAGTGTTTAAGTGTTAATCATGGTTTTAGTAACAATCGCAAATATAGCTTTTTGCTTTTGTTTTATTATGATATTAGTTGAAAATCTTTCTTTCGTTTAACGCCTTCCAATACTTTCTGGCATTTTTCATGTGTTCGGCGTAGTTGGCTGCAAAATTATGGGTTCCTGAAAAATCTTCTTTGGCGCACATATAAATGTAATTGTGTCTGGTGTAATTCAGGACTGCGTCTATACCTATGGGGGTGGGAATGCGGATAGGGCCGGGGGGCAGGCCGAGGTTGCGGTAGGTGTTGTAGGGCGAATCGATGGTGAGGTGTGCATTGGCAATACGGCGCAGGCTGAAGTCTTGCAGGGCAAACTTGATGGTAGGGTCGGCTTGCAGCGGCATGCCGGCGTGGATACGGTTGATGTACAGGCCGGCAATCATGGGCTTTTCCTGGTTGTTGTTTGTTTCCTCTTCAACGATGGAAGCGAGGGTGCATACCTCCTCCTGTGTCATGCCGATGGCTTTCGCTTTATTGAGCCGTTCCCGATTCCAGAACTTCTGATGTTCTTTCTGCATCCGTTCGAGAAAATCCTCTACGCTCATGTTCCAATATACCTGGTAGGTTTCGGGTATGAAAAGGCAGGCTATTGTCGCTTTGCTGTATCCCAGCCGTTGCTGGAGCAGAGAGTCATTTATCACTCCGGCTATTTCAGCGGAATCAATCATCAGTTGTTTCCCTACGTTACGCGCCAGTCTGTCCAAAGTGCGTACGCTTCCGATGGTCAGGTTCATGGGGGCTTGGTATCCTCTGTAGAAACGGTTGAATACATGGTAAACGTTCTCGCCGGGACGTATCGCATAGCGCCCGGTGTGGATGTTGTCGGGGTAATCGCGCCATTGGGACATCCATTTGAAACCGTTGAAACTATTGGGCTTTCCTTGTGCTTTTATCTTATTGTATATGGAGTCTGTCGTATCGTCGCGGTCGATGTAGATATAAACTGTCTTTTGCGGATGAAATTGCGGAGTGAACAGGTAGTAATACATTGTACCCGCACTTGCAATGCCTATGAAAAGAATAACCGCCAGTGCTCCGAAAAGGATTCTTTTTTTCTTTTTTTCCATCATAATCTTGATTGTTTTTGAGTCGGGCAAAGTTAGCAAGATTTGGGAATAAAGAGAATGCTTCCCTTGTTTTATTCATGACAGGAAGAGGGGGATGTGTCAATATATACTTGACGATTTCTTTTAGATACGGAAAACACGGATTTCACAGATTTTCTTTATTCTTTTTCTGTGAAATCCGTGTTTTCCGCGTAATCCGTGCCTAAACAAAGAAACAAATAGTAAGCGGATTTTAGTTTTGACACACACACATTCTCTTCGGATGTTTCAGCACTTGGATTTCAAACCCCGATTAATCGTCATCGTCGTCATCATCATCATCGTCATCGTAGTGTCGGCAATGTCTCTTGTGGTGTTTTTTCGGCTTTTTGTATTTGTGTTTCTTATGGTGGAATTTGTCATGGCGTTCACAGTATGAATTATAGTATTCATGCCAGCAGTCACTGTGGTGATGGACTCTGTTATAGAAAGGGTTATAATACATACTTCCCGGCTTTATGCCAATCTCCACAAGGATACGGTTCCACCCGTAACGATGATACCGCTTGTAATAGTCGCATACATCACGCATTTTTTTTCCTGAAGTTCTGGCTATCTCAAGTGCAATTCCCACATTTCCCCAGTCATTGCCACAGCGTCTGTAGTAATCGTCTAAGGAATGGTTTGAAATATTATATTCCAGGCATAGGCGCTTTCTGTAGTCAGAGAGTTCCACAGATGCGTAGCGGTTAGCTCTGCCGATAAAGACGGAAATGCCATCCTGGGCAGGCAAAGCGCATGCAAGCAGGAGAAAAAGCAGTAGCAAATTAATCTTTTTCATAATGTTTCTAAGTTAAATGGAGTTCTGTTCCTTACTGTGCGAATATTTGGACAGGTTTCCGGTAACTTCTATTCCAGTTTTTCTTTGGCTTTTTCAATTTCATCGCCGGCTTCATCCAAAGCCTTCTTTACCTCATCTGCTCCCTCTTCAATCTGGTCCTGCGCCTCTTCGAGGGCTTCCTCAACGGATTCCTTTACATTTTCTACACGGTCTTTAACCTTGTCTTTAGCCTTTTTTTCTCTGCACGATGCAAAGGCAAGTGTAATTGTACATGCCAACATGGCGAATAATAATTTTCTCATATACTTACATTTTGGTGATATTGTGTAATTAGTTAAAATTCAAATGTAGAAATAAATATTGTGTTTGGCAAATTACGAAAATTTTTTTGAGTATCATACATGAGTAAAATGCCCTGCTTATTGATACGTTCTACACAGTGGGTTTTTTTTGAACTGTCGGATAATTAAAGAGATAAGTCTGCTTTGAAATATGTTTGTGAGCATATAAAAAGCTATCTGCTTCAGTTAGCTGCTCCTTTTGCAGGTAAATGCCATCTGTTCTATTATGATGTGTGGGAATAAAAGGAATGAGAAAAATGGATTTTTTATTCGTACGGCTGGCTTTAAAAAAAAACGCTGATTATTTATTTGACAATCAGCGTTTTTTAGGAGAGCCGCTAGCCAGACTTGAACTGGCGACCTACGCGTTACGAATGCGTTGCTCTACCAACTGAGCTATAGCGGCAATGGGTTTTCGATTACGAGGTGCAAAGGTACATCTTTATTTGAATTTGCAAAAAGAATTGCCTGATTTTTTAGAAATATTTCTGTCTGGCATTTTTTCTATATTTGTGTATTTATCGGAGATATTATGGATAAATCCGTATGGTAAAGACGTTTAACTCTATTGGGTGATTGGAAAAGTACTGTTTGGTATAAGTGGAGTTTGTGGCAAAATACCGGTTATATTGAAGCCTGGAATTAATTCTTTTTCCAAAACTTCAAAAGGAAATAAATGTATATTATGAAAATAATGTATTACCTTTGTCCCCAATTAAAAACATTACTAGATAACTAAAAGATTAATCAAAGATCTTACTTATGCGTAAATTTATACTATTGTGTTTGTTGGTATTTACGGTATCAAGTGTGGTATTTGCCCAACAAATGACGGATGAACAAGTCATTCTGTACGTGCAAGAGGCTCAGAGTCAGGGGAAGACACAACAGGAGATGTTGGTTGAATTGATGAAGAAAGGAGTCACAAAAGAACAAATCCAGAGAATACAGTCTAAATATTCAGGCAAATCGGACGGAAGCTCTGAGGAAAATGCCAATTTCATGGGAGAAGCGAACTCCCGTTTACGTACGCAGAAAACTTACGAGAACAAAAACAAGAATATCTCTCAGGATGAATCCGGCTTGGATAATCTTGGTTCCCAAAAGCAAAGTATTAAAGGGCTGCGGGCGAAATCGGCCCAGCAACGCAACGGATATGGAACGGGGGTGAATAACAATGGACAGCCGGGTTATGGTTATAATGGTCCTAAAAGCGCGGAAGACGCTTTTACACAACAGATTTTCGGACATAATATTTTCGATAACGAATATCTGACTTTTGAACCCAATATAAATGTGGCAACGCCCGACAATTATCGTTTGGGGGCGGGCGATGAAGTTATTATTGATGTTTGGGGAGCTTCCCAGACTACGATTCGTGCAAAAATCTCGCCTGAGGGTACTGTGCAAATTGCAAAGTTAGGACCGGTTTATCTGAGTGGAAAGACCGTAGAGGAAGCCAATGATTATTTGAAACGTGAATTTGCCAAGATATATGCCGGTGTTACGGGAGAAACTCCCAATACGCAAATAAATTTGACGTTAGGCGAAATCCGTTCCATTCAGGTGAATGTTATGGGTGAAGTTGTCGTACCGGGTACTTACACCCTCTCTTCATTCGCATCAGTTTTCCATGCCTTGTATTGGGCCGGCGGAGTAAATAAAATCGGTAGTCTTCGAAGCATAAAAGTCATACGCGACGGAAAGACGGTTGCAGATTTGGACATCTACGATTTTATCATGGAAGGTCGGCTGAAGGATGATATCCGTCTTCAGGACGGTGATGTGATTCTTGTCAATCCTTATCAGACCCTGGTGCAGATATTGGGTAAGGTAAAGCGTCCTATGTATTATGAAATGAAGCCTACGGAAACAATCGGTACGTTGCTGAGATATGCCGGCGGCTTTACGGGCGATGCGTATAAAAAAGCCATCCGTCTTGTACGCAAGAGCGGACGCGAGCATCAGATTTTCAATGTGGACGAAATGGATTATTCGGTATTCCGCCTGGAAGACGGTGATATGCTTACGGTGGATTCCGTTCTCAACCGTTTCGAAAATCGTGTAGAGATTCGCGGTGCTGTTTACCGTGATGGCTTGTATCAGCTGAGCGGAGAGGTGAATACCGTGAAACAGTTGATAAAGAAAGCGGAAGGTGTACGTGGAGATGCTTTCCTAAATCGTGCCGTAATCAATCGTGAACATGAGGATTTGACGCGCGAGGTTATTTCCATAGATTTGAAAGGCTTGTTGAAAGGTGTGGTTGCGGACATTCCTTTGCAAAAGAATGATATACTTTATATTCCCAGCATTCAGGATCTGAAAGAAGAGCCTACGGTGACTATCCATGGTGAGGTTGCTGATCCGGGTACTTATCTTTATGCCGACAAGATGACCATCGAGGATTTGATCTTGGAATCGGGTGGCTTGCTTGAAGCGGCTTCTACAACGAAAATAGATGTATCGCGCCGTATTAAATCTCCCAAAAGCACGGACGACAGTAATATTGTAGGCCAGACATTTACCTTTGACCTGAAAGACGGCTTGCTGATAGGAGCGGGGAGCGAGAATTTCTATTTGGAGCCTTTTGATGAAGTGTATGTCCGTAAAAGCCCTGCTTATCGCAAGCAGAAAAATGTGGGGATAATAGGAGAGGCATTGTTTACCGGTACTTACGCGTTGTCCAAGAAGAATGAACGTTTGAGCGACCTGGTCGCTAAAGCCGGTGGTGTTACATCCGATGCTTATGTAAGAGGAGCCCGTCTTATCCGTAAAATGTCGGAGGAAGAGCTTCGCAGAAAGGAAGATGCTACCCGCATGGCTATAAAGGTCGGTGCAGATTCAACTACTTTATATGTATATACGGTAGGTATTCATCTGGATGAGGCTTTGAAAAATCCGGGTTCTGATTATGATATGGTGTTGCGCGAGGGGGATGTATTGTTTATTCCTGAATATGTAAGCACAGTGAAAATCAACGGTGCCGTGATGTATCCTAATACCGTACTGTACAAAGAGGGAGAGAACAGCCGTTACTACATCAATCAGGCGGGCGGATATGCTTCGAATGCCAAGAAGCGCAGTGCTTTTGTGGTTTATATGAATGGTACTGTATCCCGCATACGCTCCGGTAGTAAGACGGCAATCGAGCCCGGGTGTGAGATTATCATCCCGACTAAGGATCCGAGTAAGCGTATGAGCGTGGCCGAAATGGTAGGTATGGGTACTTCTATTGCCACTTTAGGCACAATGATTGCTACTTTGGTTAATCTCTTTAAGTGATAAGGACAATGGACGAAAGTAAAATACAAAAGGCTCCGCAAAAACCGGAGGAACAGGAAATCGATTTGATTGAGTTGGCTCAGAAAGTGTGGGCCGAGCGTAAAATGCTTTATAAGGTATGCGGTATTGCGGCAGTGATTGGCTTGATTGTAGGATTCAGCATTCCTAAAGAGTATTCTACGGAAGTGACATTGGCTCCCGAAAGTGCAAGTAAAGTGAATGCCGGGAGTATGGGGGCATTGGCTGCTATGGCTGGCATCAACTTAGGCGGTTCTGTCGGAGAAGATGCCCTGTCGCCCGAGCTGTATCCCGATATCGTTAAGTCAACCCCTTTTCTGCTGGAGTTGTTTGATGTAAGGGTCAAAGACCAGAAAGGTAAAATAGATACGACCTTATATGCTTATCTGGATAAATACCAGCGTTCGTCATGGATGGGTGCTGTAATGTCTGCGCCATTCAAGGCTTTGGGTTGGACCTTGTCTTTATTCAAGGATAAACCGGAGAAGAAGGAAGGAAAAATCGATCCGTTCCACCTGACATTGGATGAGGCGAAGGTAGCGGATGCTTTGAGTAAGCGTATCTTGGTTACGATTGATAAAAAAACAGGGGTTACAACTTTGGAGGTTACTATGCAGGACCCTTTGATTTCGGCTTCGTTAACTGATACCGTGATGCATTGTTTGCAGAATTATATCACAAATTACCGTACCAATAAAGCCCGTCATGATTTAGCTTTTACAGAAAAGTTATATAAAGAAGCAAAGGCGGATTATGAGAAAGCTCAGAAAAAATATGCTACTTTTGCAGATGCCAACCAGAATGTGGTTCTGTTAAGCTATCGTGCCGAGCAGGAACGTTTAAAAAACGAAGTTGAGCTGGCTTATACTGTTTATACCCAGGTTTCCGGACAATTGCAGATGGCAAGAGCCAAAGTGCAGGAGATTACTCCGGTATATACGGTTGTGCAACCGGCTACGGTTCCGTTGCGTGCCGCCAAGCCTAATAAGATTATGATTCTTATAGGTTTTGTATTCTTGGCAGGAGTGGGATGTGTTGGCTGGATATTATTTGTGAAGGATTTATTTAAAGATTGGAGAAAAGCAAACAAAGCAATATGATGGCTAATAATGATATGAGTCGTTGGTGTGTTCTGTATACAGCACCAAAGTCGGAACGTAAATTAGTGCAGCGCCTGCATGCAGCAGGATATATGGCATTTTGTCCTATGCAAATCGTATTCAAGAAGTGGAAAGGACAGACCAAAGAAGTGTTTGCACCTCTGTTCCCCGGCTGTGTTTTTGTAGAAGAAGCGGCGGGTGTGGAGTCGTTTGTTGCTTCGCAGGGTGGTGTATCTTTCTTACTGGACGCTGAGGGTCAGAAGCTGTTTGTTTGCGCCGATAAAGCAGAGTTGCCGGCAAAGTTTGTGCATTTGTTGAAATAGAGGCCACTTTCTTTCCGGCATAAAAAAGCTACATTCCAAATGTAGCTTTTTTTATGCCGGAAAGCATTGTTTTTTAATCAAACAAACTCTTGAACTTCTTGAAAATCTTCTCCTTGATAGAAGTATTCGGCTTGAAGTTATCCGACCTTTCCATTTCTTCCAGCGCTTTTTTCTCTTCCTTGTTCAGTGTTTCGGGCACATATACGCTGACATTCACCAGCAGGTCTCCGGTTCCGTATCCGTTTACGTTAGGCAGTCCTTTGCCGCGCAGGCGGAGAACCTTACCCGGCTGTGTACCCGATTCGATTTTTACCTTAACCTTGCCGTCAATGGTGGGTATTTCTACTGCACCGCCCAATGCGGCTGTCGGGAAACTGAGCAACAGGTTGTAAATCAAATCATTCTCATCGCGAATCAGTTCCTTGTCCTGCTCTTCCTCTATGAGAATCAGCAGGTCGCCCGGTACGCCGTTGTGTTTGCCCGCATTGCCTTTACCGCCCATGGAGAGCTGCATGCCTTCGGCTACACCGGCAGGAATTTTCACGGTAACGACTTCTTCACCGTAGACGATTCCTTCACCGGCACATTCCTTACATTTATTCTTGATAACTTTACCTTCGCCGCCACAGGTAGGACAGGTGGTGCGTGTCTGCATCGTTCCGAGAATGGTCTGCTGGTTGCGGATTACCGTACCGCTACCTTTACAGGTAGGACAGGTTTCCGCGCCGCCGTCTCCCTCTGCACCGGTTCCGTGACAGTGGCTGCAGGGTACATACTTTTTCAGTTTGAATTTCTTCTCGACTCCGGTAGAAATTTCCTTGAGGTTCAGCTTTACCTTTACGCGCAAGTCCGAACCGCGATAACGGCGTTGCTGTGCACCACCGCCGCCAAATCCGCCGAACCCGCTGAAACCGCCACCGAAACCACCGCTGTGTCCGCCGAATATATCACCGAACATGGAGAAGATGTCGTCCATGGACATACCGCTGCTGAAGCCGCCGAACGGTCCGCCGTTGCCGGCAGCGCCACTCATTCCGGCATGGCCGAATTGGTCGTAACGGGCACGCTTGTCCGGATTGCTTAATACATCGTATGCTTCTGCCGCTTCTTTAAACTTCTCCTCGGCTACCTTGTCACCGGGGTTTTTGTCGGGGTGATACTGGATAGCTTTCTTACGATAGGCTTTCTTTATCTCCTCAGCCGATGCTGTCTTTTCGACTTCCAGAACTTCGTAATAATCTCTTTTTTCCATATAACTGTGTATGTTATTCTCCAACCACTACCTTGGCATGGCGGATTACTTTGTCGTTTAGTGTGTAACCGGTTTGTACGCAGTCCAGAATCTTACCTTTCAAAGCTTCGTCGGGAGCCGGAATTACGGCAATGGCTTCGTGGTAGTCTGTGTCAAGCGGTTGTTCTTTGGTTTCGATTACTTTGACGCCGTTCTGGCCTAAAACTGTCATGAACTTGTTGTAGATGAGCTCCACGCCTTCTTTTACGGCAGCTACGTCAGTGGCAGTTTCCATGTTTTTCAGGGCGCGTTCAAAGTCGTCTACGATAGGAAGGATGCTGCTGATGCTCTTTTCTCCGCCGTTCAGGATGAGTTCGGCCTTTTCTTTCATCGTACGTTTACGGTAGTTGTCGAACTCGGCAGAGAGACGCAGGTACTTGTCTTTCTGGTCTTCAATTTCAGCGTTGGCCTTTTCCAGTTCCTGAGCTAGTTTCTCTTCCTCTGTCAGGGCAGCTTCTTCTTCTTTCTCTGTTGTTTCTTCACAAGTTTCGTCTTGAGCGTCTTGTGCTTTTAACTCTTCTTCGTTGATGTTTTCTTTTTCTTTAGAGTCCATATTGTTATGCTTGTTATTCTTGTAAAATGATTTTGCTTTCATTGTTGTTAAGGGTTTAAGTTAATATGATACGGTTTTAATAGCAAAAACTTTGCCAAATTGACGGCTTTTGCCAAAAACGCTGCAAAGGTAATATTTTTATGTCAGATTGACAGCGTAATGTGCTATAAATAGAGCGCTAACCTTGTGCGGACAGTAAGTTAACTCGATAGGTTGCAGTCAGTTACCTTTATTGTATGTATCGGGTTAACTTCATATCATGCAATAAGTTAACTCGTTGTAAGCTGTTTTACCGTATTATTTCGTATCTTTGTACCCGCAATTTGCAGAGTTATAGGTATTAAATTGTAAGTAGTACATAATAAAACAGTAAATATAAAGATGATTACAGTCTCGAACGTATCGGTTCAATTTGGTAAAAGAGTGTTGTTTAATGATGTAAACCTAAAGTTTACAAGTGGTAATTGTTATGGTATAATCGGTGCCAACGGTGCCGGAAAGTCTACTTTCCTGCGTACTATTTCGGGCGATTTGGACCCGACAACGGGGTCTATCATGCTGGGACCGGGCGAGCGCCTGTCCGTATTGAGCCAGGACCACTTCAAGTGGGATGCTTATACGGTGATGGATACCGTGATGATGGGGCACACCGTGCTGTGGGACATTATGAAACAGCGCGAAGAACTCTATGCCAAAGAGGACTTCACGGACGAAGACGGTCTGAAGGTATCCGAACTGGAAGAGAAATTCGCCGAACTCGACGGTTGGAATGCGGAAAGCGATGCTGCCGCCTTATTGAGCGGACTGGGCATCAAGGAAGACAAGCATTATGTGCTGATGGGCGAGTTGAACAACAAGGAAAAAGTACGTGTCATGCTGGCGCAGGCTTTGTATGGCAATCCGGATAACCTGCTGCTGGACGAGCCTACCAATGACTTGGACATGGAAACCGTAACCTGGCTGGAGGACTATCTTGCCAATTTTGAACATACCGTTCTGGTAGTGAGCCACGACCGTCACTTCCTCGACTCCGTTTGTACGCATACGGTGGACATCGACTACGGAAAGATTAACCTCTTTGCCGGAAACTACAGCTTCTGGTACGAGTCCAGCCAGCTTGCTCTCCGTCAGCAGCAGAACCAGAAGGCTAAAGCCGAGGAGAAGAAGAAAGAACTGGAAGAGTTTATCCGCCGTTTCAGCGCCAATGTGGCGAAGAGCAAGCAGACTACCAGCCGTAAGAAGATGCTGGAGAAGCTGAATGTGGAAGAAATCAAACCGTCGTCACGTAAGTACCCGGGCATCATCTTCACTCCCGAACGCGAACCGGGCAATCAGATTCTTGAAGTAGCCGGACTGACGAAAACGCTGGAAGACGGTACGGTGCTGTTCCGTGATGTGAACTTCAATGTGGAGAAAGGGGATAAAATCGTGTTCCTTTCACACGATCCGCGTGCCATGACCGCTTTGTTCGAGATTATCAACGGAAATATGAAGCCGGATGCGGGAACTTTCAACTGGGGTGTTACGATTACCACCGCTTATCTGCCGTTGGACAACACTGCTTTCTTTAATACGGATTTGAATCTGGTAGACTGGTTGAGCCAGTTTGGCGAGGGCAATGAGGTATATATGAAGAGTTTCCTCGGCCGTATGCTTTTCTCCGGCGAAGAGGTGCTGAAGAAAGCAAGCGTACTGTCGGGTGGCGAGAAGATGCGTTGCATGATTGCGCGTATGCAGTTGCGTAATGCCAACTGTCTCATTCTGGATACGCCGACCAACCACCTTGACTTGGAGTCCATTCAGGCATTCAACAATAACCTGAAGACCTATAAGGGAAACATCCTGTTCTCGTCTCACGACCACGAGTTCATCCAGACAGTGGCAAACCGTATCATCGAACTGACTCCGAACGGCATCATCGACAAGATGATGGAGTATGATGAATACATCACTTCCGACCACATCAAGGAACTGAGAACAAAAATGTACAATAAATAATGATTAGCGATTAGTGATTAATAGCGTGTCAAAACAAAAAAGCGTTTGTTATTTTCAGTAGCATTACCTTATTTGTTGCTTTATTAGGCGCATATTACACGGATTTATTTTATTAGGGGTAATATTACCAATTGCTTTTGGTAACATTACCCCTTATTCTTTTTTCCGTGAAATCCGTGTAATTCCGTGCCTAAAAGAAATCCTCAAATTACATCCCACTCCCATCCCTAAACACTAACCGCTAATCACTAACCCCTATTTTCCGTGTATTTTTAAAATCAATCCTGTTCCCACTACCATCAGTACCGTACAGAGTATGGAGCCTTCAAAGCCGAAAGCGCCGCCGTTTATCAGATTGGCTTCGGGCAGCCGAAGGGCCAGCAAGCCGTTGCAGAATTTATTTCCACTGACCTCATAGCCTAATACCGGGCCTTGTATCCAGTTCCAGAACCAGTGTAGAGCTATCGGGAAGCAGAGGTTGCGTGTGTATATATAGGATGAGCCTAAAAGGATGCCTGCCAGAAGTATGTTGATAAAAGACAGAAAGTCGAAGTTCGGATTGCCTATATGAATCAAGGAGAACAGGGCGGCGGAGAGGAACAAGGCACAAAACTTATTCACCCCGCTTTGCAGCAGGCGTTCCAATACAAATCCCCGCAATGCCAGTTCCTCTGTCACGGCTACCAGCAGGAAGAATATAAGGCTGATCAGTAAGGAAGAAGGATTGAATGCCACTCCTGCAATCTCTACCGCACCTGCCCACAAGGATATGCCGAACCCTACTGCATAAAGAACGGTTGCCAGCAGTATTCCCGACAGCCAGTCCTTCCAACGCATCGTTAAAGAGCGTCCGAGCCCTTCCAGTGAAAAGCCGCGTAAATGCCATACTATCCATGCGGAAAGGAATACGCCTGCCAGCATCAGCGTCTCGCTCAATATGAAATAGGACATCGTATCGGCCTCTTCCTTTCCTAACTTCAGCAATACGGTTGCGAAAGGGACGCTTATTATTGTAATGATGATGACGGCAAGCGCGGCGAATGAAACAATGTCGATTGCCGCTTTTCCAAAACGTTTGGCTTTGGATTCATTTCCGATGGTTTCCATGAAAAAAATAAGTTCGGTTAATTAATATCCGACAAAAATAGCAATAAAAAGAGAAATCATTATTCACGGTTGGCGCTTTCTTCTTATATTTGAAAATTAAATCAATCTGACACAAAACATGAACCTGAAAAAGATACTTTTAGTAGCCGGACTGGGCATTATGATATCGAACGTCTCCGCCCAGACTTCCAGGAGATATACCGTTGCCAAACCCGGTACTTTGGTGGAAATGCTCACCGAAGAAGAAGCGAACGAGATTACCCACCTTGTCCTGCAAGGCAAGCTGAATGCAGTGGATTTCCGCCACCTGCGCGATGAATTCAAGAAACTGCAAATACTGGACATCTCCAATGCATCCATCAGTATGTACGCCGGAAAGAACGGTACGCATCCCGACCGCTTTTACATCTATCCCGCCAATTGCATCCCGTCCTATGCTTTCTGCAAGCAGCTTGGCGACAGCACTTTTGCCGGAAAAACATCCTTGACGGAGGTAATCCTTTCCGACAAGACCAAGAACATCGAAGACGGCGCATTCAAGGGATGCACCAATCTGAAGATTTGCCGCATACGCAAGAAAACTCCCCCCAACCTGTTGCCCGAAGCTCTGGCGGACAGTGTAACGGCGATATTCGTCCCTCAGGGCAGCAGCGATTCCTATCGTCGCGGCAAGCGGTGGGAGACATTCGCTTTCATAGAGGGCGAACCGGTAGGAGCTTTGGTGCAGATAGCCACCATGGGCAGCCTTGCCAGCGAACTGCTTCGTGCAGGCATACAGCCCAAAGATGTGAACTTCCTTACGGTAGAGGGCAAGATGGACGAGGCAGACTTTACGTTGATACGCAACTACATGCCCAATCTGGTGAGCGTGGATTTGTCCAAGTGCAATGCCACAACTATCCCCGAATACACGTTTACCCAAAAGAAATACCTGCTCAATATCAAACTGCCCCATGGCTTGAAGAGCATCGGCCAGCGTGCGTTCAGCGGATGCGGACGGTTGTGCGGCACGTTGGAACTTCCTTCCGGTGTAACTGCCATAGAGTACGGTGCATTCATGGGATGCGACAATCTTCGTCATGTCCTTGCCACCGGCAATAAGATTACAACTTTGGGCGATAACCTTTTCGGCAATGACAAGGACAAGCTGATATATAGGGATTAGGGGTTAGTGATTAGTGATTAGCGATTAGCAGGCTGCGCACTCACACCGCAAGGCACTAATCCCTAATCACTAACCCCTAATCGCTAACCGCTAACCCCAATCATCGTCAGTTGTATACGTTTCCGTTCGGTATCTACACTGAGCACCTTTACGCGTACCTGCTGATGGATGGATACAATCTCATTAGGGTTTGATACATACTTCTGCGCAAGCTGGGAGAGGTGTATCAAGCCGTTTTCCTTGATACCTATATCGACGAAAGCGCCGAAGTTGGTGATATTCCCCACGATGCCCGGCAGTTCCATGCCTATGCGCAAATCATCGATTGTGCGCACGTTCTTATCGAACTCGAACACCTTGATAGGTCCGCGCGGGTCACGCCCCGGCTTCTCCAGCTCTTGCAGGATATCCTTCAAGGTCGGCATTCCGACGGTGGGAGAGAGGTAGCGTTCCGGCTGTATCTTCCGGCGCAGTTCCTTGTCGGCAATCAGTTCGGCCACGCTGCATCCCAGATCCTTTGCCATCTGCTCCACGATGTGGTAACTTTCGGGATGTACCGCCGTGTTGTCCAGAGGATTCCCGGCATCCGGTATGCGCAGGAAGCCGGCACACTGCTCAAAAGCCTTTGCACCCATGCGCGGAACTTTCATCAGCTCCTTGCGCGATGCGAATGCTCCGTTCTCGGCGCGGTAGTTCACGATGTTCTGCGCCAGTTGAGGGCCAAGTCCCGATATATACGTCAGCAGATGGCTGCTTGCCGTATTCAGGTTTACGCCGACCAGGTTTACACAGTTCTCCACAGTCTGGTCGAGGGATTTCTTCAGCTTGCTTTGGTCTACGTCGTGCTGGTATTGTCCCACACCGATGGACTTCGGGTCTATCTTGACAAGCTCCGCCAGCGGGTCCATAAGCCGGCGGGCAATGGATACGGCGCCGCGCACCGTTACATCATATTCCGGAAACTCATCCCTGGCTATCTTGGAAGCGGAGTAGATGGATGCACCCTGCTCGCTGACAATGAAAATCTGCACTTCCCGGTTGAACGTCTGCCGTTTCAGGAAATCTTCCGTCTCGCGGCTGGCAGTGCCGTTGCCCACGGCGATGGCTTCCACCTTATAGGCCTCTATCATCTTCTGCAGTTTGGCAAACGCCTCTTTGCTTTGGTTCACCGGCGGATGCGGGTAGATATTCTCGTTGTGCAGCAGGTTGCCCTGCGCATCCAGGCACACCACCTTACATCCGGTGCGGAATCCGGGGTCTATCCCCATCACCCTTTTCTGCCCCAGGGGCGATGCCAGCAGTAACTGCCGCAGGTTTTCCGCAAAGACGCGGATGGCTTCATCGTCGGCACGCTCCTTGCTTTGCGCGGCAAACTCGGTCTCGATAGACGGTTTCAACAGACGCTTGTAGGCATCCTGCACGGCTTCCGCCACCTGCTTCCCGCAGGCGTTGTTGTTCTGTACAAACTGCCGTTCCAGCCGTTCCACACATTCTTCGTCGTTGGGGCTGATACTCACCTTGAGCAGACCCTCCGCTTCGGCGCGGCGGATGGCAAGCAGGCGGTGCGAGCTGCATCGCTTCAGGGGCTCCGAACAGTCAAAGTAATCCCGGTATTTGGCGCCTTCCTCCTCTTTGCCTTTTATCACTTTGGCGGTCAGCAGGGCTTGGCGTGCAAAGGTATTCCGCAGCATGTTGCGGGCGCGTTCGTTCTCGCTCACCTGTTCGGCTATGATGTCGCGCGCACCTTTCAGGGCATCGTCCGCATCCTTTACATCGCCTTTCACGAAGGCGGCGGCACGCTGTTCGGGATGAGGCTCGCGCTGGAGCATCAGCAGGGTGGCAAGCGGTTCGAGTCCTTTCTGGCGGGCGGCTTCCGCACGGGTTTTCCGTTTGGGCTTGTAGGGCAGGTAGATGTCTTCGAGGGCGGTGCTGTCCCACGTGTCGTCAATGCGCTTTTGCAGTTCCGGGGTCATTTTCCCCTGTTCGCGGATGGTGGCGACGATGGTCTCCTTCCGTTTCGCCGTTTCCTTCAGTTTTTCGTAATGGGTACGGATGGATTCTATCTGCACTTCATCCAGTCCGCCTGTCATTTCCTTGCGGTAGCGGCTGATGAACGGGATGGTTGCTCCGTCGTCGAGCAGGGAGAGTGTCTGCCCGATTTGTTTTTCCGATATGCCGAGAATGGCAGCTATCATGCTGTGAAAGATTTGTGTCATGTCAGCTTCTTTTTTTGATAATGAGCGCCAAAAGTACGAAAAACAATCTTTCCCTACTGCCTTTTTGTGAGTTTTATTATATCTTTGCGCTGTTTACACATGGTATTTATACATTAACAGAACAACGAAATGAAAAGACTGACCTGCTGTCTTGCGTGGATGTTCCTGCTGATTGGAGCAGTTGCCGCGCAGGATAAAGAAGTAAAACTGAAAATAGTACAGACCAGTGATATCCACGGTAATTTCTATCCCCACGATTTCATCCTTCAGCGGGAGGCCGCCGGAAGCCTGGCACGCGTGCACGCATTCGTGCAGAAAGCGCGCGAAACCTATAAGGACAACCTGATTCTGCTGGACAACGGCGACATCCTGCAAGGCCAGCCCACCGCCTATTACTATAACTACATCGACACGGTATCGCTCCACGTAACCGCCGATATGCTGAACTTCATGGGCTATGATGCCGCCAATATGGGCAACCACGATGTAGAGACGGGACGTGCCGTTTTCGACCGTTGGGCGGGCGACTGCCGTGCTCCGGTGCTGGGCGCCAACATCATCGATACCGCTACGGGCGAACCCCACTTCCGGCCCTACAAGGTGCTGGAGCGCGACGGAGTGAAGATTGCCGTTCTCGGCATGATAACGCCCGCCATTCCGGTGTGGCTCTCCGAGAATCTGTGGCGGGGGCTTCGTTTTGACGACATGGAAGAGACCGCCCGCAAGTGGATGAAGATAATCCGCGAAAAGGAGCGTCCCGATATTGTAATCGGTATGTTCCATGCCGGACAGGACGCCTTGCTGATGGGCGGCAAATACCGGGAGAATGCCTCGCTGGACGTAGCCCGCAATGTTCCGGGCTTCGACATCGTGCTTATGGGCCACGACCACGCCCGCGAATGTAAGAAGGTGCAGAACGTGGCAGGCGACTCCGTACTGGTGATGGACCCCGCCAGCAACGGCATCGTGGTGAGCGACATCGACATTACCGTGACCCTGCGCAACGGCAAGGTTACGGACAAGCAGATTGACGGCGTGCTCACCGAAACCGCCCCCTACGGCATCAGCGGTGAATTCATGAAACGCTTCTCGCCGCAGTACGCCACCATTCAGGATTTCGTATCGAAAAGAATCGGACGCTTCACGAAGACGGTCTCCACCCGTCCCGCCTATTTCGGTTCTTCCGCTTTCATCGACCTCATCCATACCTTGCAGTTGGACATCAGCGGCGCCGAGATTTCATTGGCGGCTCCCTTATCCTACGACACGCAGATTAAGGAAGGGGATATTTACGTGTACGACATGTTCAACCTCTACAAGTACGAGAACATGCTCTACACCATGAAACTTTCGGGCAAGGAAGTGCACGATGCCCTGGAGATGTCCTACGACCTATGGACCAACCGCATGACTTCGCCCGACGACCACATCCTGCTGCTCCGCGACCAACCCCGCGAAGGCGCTGCGGACAGGGCTGCCTTCAAGAACTTCAGTTTCAATTTCGACTCCGCCGCAGGCATTATCTACACGGTAGACGTCACGAAGCCGTGCGGCAGTAAGGTAACCATCCTCAGCATGGCAGACGGCACCCCGTTCCACATGGACAAGATGTACACGGTAGCCCTGAACTCCTATCGCGGCAACGGCGGCGGGGAACTGCTGACGAAAGGTGCGGGCATCTCCCAGGACGAGTTGAAGGAGCGCATCATCAGCTCTACCGACAAGGATTTGCGCTATTACCTGATGCAATACATCGAGCAGAAGAAGGTAATCGAGCCGCGTGCGCTTGGCCAGTGGAAATTCATTCCGGAGGAGTGGGCTGTTCCCGCTTCCAAACGCGATTATGAATTTCTGTTTGGTGCAAATCGAAATTAGTATTACCTTTGCCGTCCCTAACTCAAGAAACAAACCGTAAGACGTGAGAGGAATAAAAAGAACCATATGCGCATTATGCTTGCTGGCGCTCTTCGTGGCGTACCAGGCAAGCATAACGGCGTTTACCCACGTCCACTACGTCAACGGGGTGCTGATAACCCACTCGCACCCTTTCCATAACCAGCATTCGCACTCCACCGACTCGCTGATTGTCATCGGCCTGCTGTCGCACTTCAGTTCGGACACGCCGGACTGCTGCGAGCTGCAACACCCGATGCGCTCTCTGTTGCAGGTGATGGAAAGCGAAACCGATACGCCCGTCATAAAGGGAAAAGCGTGTCGGATGCCCTCTCTCCGCGCTCCCCCTTATTCCGTTACCCTTTGATAGTGTTGTACCAACGCCTGGTATGCTCCATACCAACGTTGGGTATTCGTTGTACCGATGCTTGGTATTCGATGTACCAATCTTTGGTACTCGCCGTACCAATGTTTGGTATCCGTCGTACCCGCCTTTGGTACTTGCCGTACCAAGTACCGGTACAGAATTGGTATCATTAAGTAACTGAAATAAAAGCGATTATTCAAATGAAACAAATTATATTGGCGTTGATGCTTGCTGTGGCAGGTATCGGCGCAGCCGTTGCCGCAAACCCTATCAGGGAAGGCAACATGATTTCCGGCCATGTTCTTGTAAAAGGTTCGGAAGAGAATATACCGTATGCCACCGTTTTGATTGTAGGCAGCGGACAGGGAACAGTGTCCAATGAAGAAGGTCAGTTCGAGTTCAAGAACCTGCCGGCGGGCAAATATACGTTGCGCGTATCCGCCGTAGGCTATAAGACACAGGAAAAGGCGATTGAAGTAAACAAGGACTTTACAGCGGTGGTGCATTTCCAGATGGAAGAGGAAAGCTTCATGACCGATGAGGTCGTGGTGTCCGCCAACCGCAACGAAGTGAGTCGCAAGGCTGCTCCCGTGGTGGTGAACGTGATGAGCGCCAAGCTCTTTGAGATGGTGAACTCCACCGACCTTGCCAAGACGCTCAACTACCAGTCGGGCCTGCGGGTGGAGAACAACTGCCAGAACTGCGGTTTCCCCCAGGTGCGTATCAACGGTCTGGAAGGTCCGTACTCGCAAATCCTGATAAACAGCCGTCCCGTCATCAGTGCGCTGAGCGGGGTATATGGGCTGGAGCAGATACCGGTGAACATGATCGAGAGGGTAGAGGTGGTACGCGGCGGCGGTTCGGCGCTGTTCGGCGCCAATGCTGTGGGCGGAACTATCAATATCATCACCAAAGACCCCATTAACAACTCCTTCCAGGTGTCGAGCATGTTCTCCAACATGGACGGCAAGTCCTGGGAGCAGTACATGGGCGGGAACGTATCCCTGGTGTCAAAAGACAACTCCTACGGCATCGCCCTCTACGAAAGCTACCGCAACCGCAATCCGTACGACCGTGACGGCGACGGTTTCTCCGAGCTGGGCAAGCTGAATATGAACACCTTCGGCTTCCGCGCCTACTACCGTCCCACGCATTTCAGCCGTATCAACCTGGAATATCACACCACCAACGAGTTCCGCCGCGGCGGCAACAAGTTCGACCTTCAGCCCCACGAGGCGGACATCACCGAGCAGACCAAGCACATTATCAACAGCGGCGGACTGAGTTACGACCTCTTCTGGCGCGAGTATAAGCATAAAATCTCCTTGTACGGCTCCATCCAGCACACCGACCGCAACAGCTACTACGGCGCACAGAAGGACATGAACGCCTACGGCAAGACGGACGACCTGACATGGGTGGCAGGCGGCATGTACGTGGGCAACATGAATAACTGTCTTTTCGCCCCCGCCACCTTCACGGGCGGATTGGAGTATCAGAACAACTCCCTGCACGATGTCATGACGGGCTATCACCGCGATATGCAGCAGGATGTACGCATCGCCAGCGCCTTCGTGCAGAACGAGTGGAAGATGAACGTACTGACCATGCTCGTCGGCGCCCGTTTGGACAAGCACAACCTGATAGACAAACTGATATTCAGTCCCCGTGTCAACCTGCTTTATAAGCCTACCGAGGACTTCCAGGCGCGCCTGACGTACTCCACCGGTTTCCGTGCCCCGCAGGCCTACGATGAAGACCTGCACGTCACCGCAGTAGGCGGCGAAGGCGTGCAAATCAAGCTGGCGGACAACCTGCGCGAGGAGCGTTCCAACAGTTACAGCGGCTCGGTGGACTGGACCGCCCACCTGGGACACTGGCAGGCGAACATCCTTGTAGAGGGTTTCTATACCGACCTGCGCCACGTATTCGTGCTCGAGGACATCGGCAAAAACGATGTGGGCGATGTAATCAAGGAACGCCGCAACGGCAACGGCGCCCGCGTGTACGGCGCCAACCTCGACGCCAAGATTGCTCACGGCAAGGAAGCGCAGCTCCAGTTGGGCTTTACCGCGCAGCGCAGCCGCTACACCCGCGAGGAAGTCTGGACACAGGTGGACGGCAAGGACCTGACCACCAAGCGCATGCCCCGTACGCCCGACTATTACGGCTACTTCACCTTCTCGTCCGCTCCGCTGAAGAATTTCGACTTCTCCCTCTCCGGCACGTATACGGGCAAGATGATTGTGCCGCACTATGCCGGGTACATCGCGGAAGACCGCATGGAGACCACGCCCCAGTTCTTCGACCTCAACCTGAAGCTGAACTATACCTTCGTGCTGCACGACCACATCAAGTTCCAACTGAACACCGGTGTGCAGAATATATTCAACAGCTTCCAGAAAGACTTGGATAAGGGCGAGTTCCGCGATGCCGGTTATTTCTACGGTCCCACGCAGCCGCGTACCTTCTTCATCGGCTTTAAAATAATGAATTAGGACAACATTCACGATTTTTAAACCAATAATTCCGTGAATAATCCTATATTTGCCGGCAAAGCGCATGAATAATGAATACAAAACAGATACGCAACGTTGATATCTCCGGTATACAACACCTGCCCATGATTGACTTTATCGGCAATGATTTCGCTATTTTCGATGATATAAGGTACATCCCTTTCACGCCATATCCAACGCGTCTGAACGCTGCCTGCTTTGCCGTCTGCCGGAAAGGCTGGTGCAAGCTGAACATCAACTTGCGGGATTATGAAATGCGTGAAGGGATGCTTTGCATCATCCTGCCCGAGCAGATTGTGCAGCAGGGCGGGCGTTCCGATGATTTTTCAGGCAGCTTCATAGCCGTGTCCCGCGACTTCATGGATCTGGTGATACCCACGATGCAGCAACTGTTTCCCATGTTCTTCATGATAAAGGAGCGCCCTTGCATCGCTGTCACTGCCGACGAGTTGCAGGCGTTCGAGGAATATCACTCTTTCCTGTGGAGCAAGGTGAAGCTGAAGGACAATCCCTACCGCAAGGAGATTACGCAGGGATTGCTGATGGCGCTGTTCTACGAGATATACGACATCTATCAGGGACATGCCGTGAAGGAGCGCACTCCCAAAAGCCGCAAGGAAGATTTGTTCGAACGCTTCATCCGGTACGTGTACGAGTTTTACAAAGAGGAGAGGAGCGTGTCCTTTTACGCCGACAAGATGTTCCTTACGCCCAAGCACCTCTCTACCGTGGTGAAAGAGGTGAGCGGAAAGACCGCGGGCGAGTGGATTGACAGCCTCGTGATTCTGGAAGCGAAGGCCATGCTGAAATCATCCGAGCAGAGCATTCAGGAGATAGCCGACGAGCTGCACTTTGCCAATCAGTCTTTCTTCGGCAAATACTTCAAGCATCACACCGGCTTTTCGCCCAAGGAATACCGGAAACAGTAATATCCGGCAACCTCCCGGTTCCGGCAAGCAAATAAAAAACCGGACAGCTACGGTAGGAATTTTTTCCTGTGCTCCGTCTGCTGCCCGGTATTTTTTTAGTGTACCCTAAAAAAAACTAACCTTTCTCTTTCAAAAACTAATTTACTCTATCGTTTTCTAAATGACGTTGCAAATTTAAAGAGTTATTTTAAGGTACTGTTTGATATATATCAAAAAAGGATTATTTCCTGAACCGGCTCCAGAAACCGCCTCTCTTTTGTTGCGGAGTTTTATCGGTATCGCGATACAGCTCCTCATACGTCAGCTTCTCCTGAACCATGCGGTAGATGTCTCCCCAATCGGGCAGACCACCCAGGTTGCGGTCGTCAATGAAGAGGTCCGCTTTCACCTTGCGCGAGAAGCCGTGATGGGCGGCATCCTCTTCGGGATAGTCCCGGTTGATGGCATAAAACTCCACGCCCCGTTCCCTGCACCATTCCACGGCCTCGTCCAGCAGCTTTCCTTCACGTACGGTCCACAGTATCAGGCGGTGGCGGTCTTTAATCAGCATCTTCAGCGTATCGGTGGCAAAAGGGATTTCGTTCCCTATTTTAGGGTAGCGGTGCTCTACGATTGTGCCGTCAAAATCAATGGCGATAGTCATGATGCTTATGTATTGCTTTAAAAACGGTAACTTGTTCCTATGGAAGCTCCTAAGACAAACGTATATTCTCCGCTTGTGTAGGTACGTGCCGAAGGAGTAATCTTGCCGTTATAACCTCTCAGATACTCTTCCGCGAAGATGTTCCAGCGGTCGTTCAGCTTGAAACTCTGTTGCAGACCGCCCTGGATGCCGAAATAATTCTTGTCTTCCATTTCGTGGTGCGTATAGACGATACCGGCAAAGGCGTTGAGGTCGAATATGCGGTTTTCGCTATAATTGCCTATCATGTTGGTAAGGTTCAGCATGTAGTCGGCGGTGACAGACAGCGGATATACACCCCCGTGCTGATACGCATACCGTCCAATCTCGATGCTTCCTCTTACGGCAGACAGCGGCGTGTACTGGCGTCCCACACCCAGGCTTACCTGTTGTCCCAGCATATCGGGAATATCCTTCATCTTCACACCTGCGGTGCGCATGGGGAAGTTGGTTCCCACGGTGGCATACGCAAAGTTATAAGGCTGGAAGAAACCGCGTCTGGCATCGAAGTCGGCCTTTCTTCTGCGGTACTGCACACCGAACATCACGCCTACATTCTGCATGTGTCTGTCCTGTGTGATGCCGCTCTTGAACGGTTGCGTATAGAAACTCTTGCTGTATCGCGCCTCACCCGTGATACCGATTTGGTCTGACAGGAAATATACCAGTTGCATAGACCCCGTAGGACCGTGGAATGTACGAAGCTTCTTGGCATAGTCGCTGCTTCTGTGCGCCAGTGCTCCGAATTCGTAGCCGGCGGAAAGGTTCACTTCCAGTCTCGGGTCTTCCACACTCGGCGAAATCAGCGTATTCAGGTTCACCAGCACTTCCGCTCTGCCGCCTCCATACACTTCCTCGCTCTTGAAGTTGTCCGAATTAAATGTATAGTGGAAACCGCCGAAGCCGCTGATGCGCCATCCCAGCGGCATGAACCATTTACCTATCGCCAGTGAAGCGGCAGGACCCAACGGTTGCAGCGCCGGCAGGTTGTTGCGTACGGGCTTTCCGAAATCACCCTGCGTACCGATAGCCGCTTCTATGAACATATTATCGCCCATATCTTCCGATTTCATCCTGATGGGAAGACCGGTAAAGCGGTAGGTCAGTCCGGTGTACACGCCATATCCCACGTCATACCGTTTGGGGCAGTCCGCACCGTCTATTCCGTCGGTATAGAGATATAGTTTGGGTTCCACATACCAGTCCCAGTTTCTCGACAGATGATAGCGTGCCTGCAAGCCACCGTGCACTCCGCCGGCTATTTTGGCATCCATACCGTCGCGCTTGCTCACATAGCCGCCTATACCCAATACGGTATACAGGCTGATGTGTGCGCCGCTTTTGTACCCGCCGATATAATCGGACAGGTTGAACAGGTGATCCAGTTCGATGCCGCCCTGTTTTAGCTCATCGTTGAAGCCGCCCAGCAGAGACACCCGGTAGGAGTTGAATGAACTTACATCCTTAGTCAGGGCAATACCGCCGTTGAACCATGCCGGCAGTGAAGAACTGCCCCTCAGTTTGTTCACACCGCCCATTACCGACAGGGAGAAATTCTTGCCCGGCTGGCTGTTGTTCACTTCTCTTCCCTGCGGGATATACCGTTTCTGCAATACATAGTCCATTGCATTGAAAGGCCTTTCGGTGCTGTCCTTCTTCAGGCTGTCGTCCTGCGCATGGAGCATTTCCGGCATTGCCGTACATGTGCAGATGCACAGTGCCGGAATCATATATTTCAATTTCATTTTCAATCCTTATTATGGTTATAGGTTAGACATATCCATAGCTGCCTGTATGATATCCTCGTTAAATTCACCGTCGTTCTGTGCGGTAGCCACGAAGCTCTTGTCGCGTTTGAAACATTCGGACAGGGCAATCACCGTATTCATGAACTCTATCTCACCCTCTCTGGCAGACAAGGTAGCTTTGAAATACCAGGTCAGTGCGCTGTCCTGCGGCAGTTTGGCAAGCGAAGCCTTGGCGGCGGCGTTGCCGGCGCGGTTATCCAGCGCCATGTACATCACCACTTCGTTCTGGGGCGATGAAGCCTTGATGGTTTCAAAAGTCTTGTGTGCACGTTCTTTTTCTTCCGGAGTCGTTCCGCCCTGGAAGTAGCCGCCCAAAGCCCATGTATAGGCTTTCAGCAGGTCGAATTTGCTATCCTCCGGCAGAATCTTCACCAATACGCTGGCGTGCTCGAAGTCTCCCTTCTTGATGTACATGCACAGTTGGTTGGTCACCACTTCCAGCCGGTTCACGATTTCCGTACGGCTTCCGTCGGCATTCATGCGCGAATAGTCGGTGGAGTGGATGCTCAGGTCTATCAGCGGTTCCAGTATGGAAGTATCCACGGTATCCCTCTCCAGGTAAGAAGCCGCCAGGTTGTTGCCGGCAAGCGCCCACGGATGCTTTTGTTCCAGTGATTCCTCGTAGGCACGGCGGTACAGAGCTTCCAGTTCCTTTTCATCGGTTATCAGTTGGAACAGCTTCCAGTACTCATAACGTGTGTAGCTGCCTTTCAGCCCTTTTTCCCTGTATTGTGCCATGACTTCCTCGTCATTCGGTTCGCGGTATATCTCGTAGAGGCAGTTATAGTTCACCACGCGGAGTTCGTCCAGATAAGGCACGATGACGGTAGCGTACCAGTCGAGTTGTTTCAGCGCTCTGCCCTGCGCTCCGATATCCTTATGCTTAGCCAGAATTTCTTTCACTTTGCCGGCTTCCGTGCTTTTACCGTCGCGTTCCAGCAGTTTTACCACTTCTTCCCACGGAGCCACTTCGGCATGCGGGTTGCGGTAAACGCGTTCCAGGGTATATTGGGGCAATATGGAGGTAATCTCCTGTTCAATCTTGCGCATACGTCTTTCGGCAAGGCTCAGGTTACTGCTGTAATGGCCGTCCGGAGAAGCCGTACCTGCCACGTGAAACTCCTTCAATACCGTACCCGGAGATTCGGCTATCTCTTTCAGCTTGTTTCTCAGCATGGCAAGGCTTTGTTTGTTTTCAGGCGTGTCCGTCAGTTGGTCGGAGTTGATGAGGAAAGACAGTTGTATCTTGTCCGATGTATTTCTTTTCTCTATCTGCGCCCTTTCCTTGTGCTGCAACGGATCCATCTGCTCCGAGAAGAGGTTGTATTGCAGGAACTTCATCGGGCGTTTGGTCTGGCACGTATTGATTTGGTACGTTCTGGAGTTCGACGCGCTGTAATCTTCCAGGTTCACGATGGCAAAGCAACTGTAGTTCCGGTTGGGGTCGGGCACGATGATGGTATCCGTCCAGTCCAGGTTCATGGCCCTTGTAGTCAGCGCTTCCGCTTTGATGTACGGACGCAGCGGGTCACGGTCCATGTCATAGCCCATTTTGCGTTCCTGCGTCAGGGCATATTCCTTGCCGTCGTATACGGACGGGCGTGCAAAGGTTATCGTATCGTTCGTTTCGCAGTCCAGTACGTACGGCTGTATAATCAATCGCGAGAAGCGGTTGCCGAAGTAAGGCGGCAGTTTGAAGGTATTGTACGGAATCAGCATGTTTCCGATCATCTTCGGCGCTGTCGGTTCCGGTTTCAGAACCAGCCGCATGGCGGTTACGGTCACACTTTCCAGCATCACTCCTTCGTCGATGCTCACATCTATTTTCATCTGATGTCTCACTTCCTTCAATACCGAGGGCGAGAGTCCCACTTTGAAAATCAGCGCACCGTTGTCCGGAACCAGTATTTCATAATACCCGTTCTCGTCGGTGGTTGTTTTCCCTTCCTGGTCCAGCAGCAATGTTTTCTCCTGGTCGTTGCTGTCCAGTATCTTCTTCATATCCTCGCCCACGGCTACGGTCTTGGCGGCATACACATCTACCGTCACGTCCGAGAAAGGCACTTTCCGGTTTTCGGCAATGTTATATACGGTACCCGATACCTTCACCATTTTCTGCGCCCAGGCAGTGCCGGTACCGCATCCCGCCACAACCAGAAGCAGGATCCATATTTTCAATCTTTCAGTAATCATTCTCCGTATTATTTAAAAATGTAAGTACACGAAATTCCCAGTCCCATGGGCATCACCTTGTGTCCGGTGGTGTTGTAGTCTCCCGGTGCGGGCAATCCCTTCTCGTAGCGTTTCTCCCTGTACCACATCAGTGATATTCCGGCGCTGAATTCTATGTTGAAGCGTTTGCCCAGCGGCAGTACATATCCGTACACCATTCCCGGGCCTACGGCATCGCCGAAGTGGTGTGTATCCGAGAATGTGGCGTCATACCTCATGCCCTGTATGCCCAGACCTATGAAGCTCTGCACCATTGCCCGTCCGCTCACCCAGTATCTCACTTGCGCTTCCGCACCTTTGATGCTGCAATCCAGCGGGTTCTGGTCAAGGCTGTAGAAAGCTCCCGCCATAACGCTGGTCCGGTTCGATGTCACCAGTTCCAGCGAGAAATTCGGAGTCAGGTTTCCCAAAAGCAGTGCGTTTGTTCTTCCGGCAATGAGCTGTGCCTGCGCATTACTTGCCGTGCATGCCAGTACAGCTATCACTATCAGCCTCGCCCATATACTTTTCTTTTTACAATCTTTTGTCATACGAATCTCTTATTTTTGTCTCTGACTGTACTTGTTTCTGATAGAGCTGAAGCGGTACACGAATCCTACGCGTATATCGCTCACTACGGGGTAGGGCAGGAAATGCCTGTCTCTGCTCTTTGTACGTATCAGGTGGTTATCTTCATATTTATATTTGTCATATTCGGCATAGGCTGCTCCCACGCTCAGACCCAGGTCCAGGTCTATTGCGCCCTGTTTGCATTTGTATACGGGTAGCTGCCATCCGCCGGTCAGTCCGGCATGGAACATATCGCCGGCGATGCCTTTGCCCCATGCTCCGGCAAACTTGCTGTATCCGGCATAGAAGCCCCAGTAGTAGGTACGCCAGAACTTGGGTATTCTGGACTGTCCCGTCTTTACGGTAAAGGAAGGTTTGGCATATCTTTTCACTTCCAGTCTGTAATCGTTGATTTTCATCTGTATGCGTTCGTTCATACAGATTTTGGCATTGCCGTTCCATTTGGCGCCTATGCCCACTACCCACCGGTTGTCGGTGGAATTTGAAAGGTCAAATTCCACTTTGGCATTCGGCAACAGCAACAGCCAGTCCATTGCATTGGTTTCAAACGCCCACCGTTCTTTGGGCGAAATCTTTTCGGAGGTTTTCTGTTGGGCGTATGCTCGGACGCTTATCGCGCCCAGCATCGCCAGCAACAGAAACAGTACCTTTGTCCTATTTGTCATCAGTTGTCAATGTTTAGTTCTATATTCTGTATATCAGAAGTTGTAGGTCAGTCCGGCAGTCAGTGCGGCTGCACCTTCCCCTTTCTTTCCGCTGGCGTATCCGTCCAGCTTGTCCCCTACGAGATTACCTTTTAGCTCGACATTGATGTCCAGATGTTCCGATACCTTAAAGCGGTTCAGCACACCTACGGTAAGCACTCCTGTGGTGGTATTCAGTCCGGGGGCGTTGGCCACACCGCCGCCCACCAGCGGAATGAGGCTGTATGTACGTTCCTCGTCCACACCGCACCACCAGTTCAGTACGTCCACCATGATGTCGGCATGATACATCATGAAATTCCACGATTCGCTGCTTCCGTTCTTGGCTTCGCCCGAAGCGTGCATTCCGCTTATCTGCAATCTGGCGCCTAGTACGGGAGTAATCCATTTACCGCCGCTTACATCGCCCGTAATGGAAATGCGGTTTCCGAATTTCGCGTGCATGTCATAATCGCCTACGTATACTCCGGCTCCTACCGAACCGCTTACAAACCATTTCTCATTGGCCGGATAGGCCTCCATTTTGCCTTGTGCGGCAACGGTAGTCCCCGCCGAAGCAAGAACTACCGCTGCCAGTATCCAAGGTCTTAGACTAAAAAACTGTTTCATTATTTCGAAGTAATTGTTATTCTGCCATTTGGGCTTTCAGGTACAGCTTCTTCGCGAACTTCATATCATGTTCCACCATGATTCTTACAAGTTCCGGGAAGCTGGTCTTTGTCGGGTTCCAACCCAGCAGTGTCTTGGCTTTAGTCGGGTCACCCAGCAGTTGTTCCACTTCGCAGGGACGGAAATATTTCGGATCCACTTCCACCACTGCCTTTCCTGTTTTCACGTCGATACCTTTCTCGTTCACGCCTTCGCCTTCCCAGCGCAGTTCTATGCCGGCTTCCTTAAAGGCAAGTGTGGCAAACTCGCGTACGGTGTGCATTTCTCCGGTGGCGATAACGAAATCTTCCGGTTTGTCGTGTTGCAGGATAAGCCACATACATTCCACATAGTCTTTGGCATATCCCCAGTCGCGGCGTGCATCCAGATTACCCAGATACAGCTTATCCTGGAATCCCTGTGCAATGCGTGCGGCAGCCAGCGTAATCTTGCGTGTAACGAAAGTCTCGCCGCGGCGTTCGCTCTCATGGTTAAAGAGGATACCATTTACGGCATACATGTCATAGCTTTCGCGGTAGTTCTTCGTAATCCAGAAACCATACTGTTTGGCTACGCCATACGGGCTGCGCGGATAGAACGGAGTCGTCTCCTTCTGCGGCACTTCCTGCACCTTACCGAACAGTTCCGAAGTAGATGCCTGATAAATTCTTGTCTTCTTCTCCATGCCCAAAATGCGCACGGCTTCCAGCATACGCAGCGTACCTACCGCATCGGCTTCCGCCGTATATTCGGGTACGTCGAACGAAACTTTCACGTGGCTCTGTGCGGCAAGATTATAAATTTCATCCGGCTGCACCTGCTGTATAATGCGGATGAGCGAGCTGCTGTCCGTCATATCTCCATAGTGCAGGTTCACCAGGCGGTCTTTCTTCATGTCGCGTACCCATTCATCCAGGTACAGATGCTCGATACGTCCGGTATTGAACGAAGATGAGCGGCGCAATATACCGTGAACTTCATAACCTTTGTCAATCAAAAATTCTGCGAGGAACGAACCGTCCTGTCCGGTGATACCGGAGATTAATGCTACTTTTTTCATTTTGTGTATAAATTAATTAATTTGATATTTTTTCTTTTAATAAGTGTCCCAGGAAGATGGTATTGCCTATGATATATCTTTTCCACATTCTCTTGGGTTCCTTGATGAGCCGATAAAGCCATTCAAGACTGTGTTCCTGCCACCATAAGGGGGCGCGCTGTATATTTCCCGCAAAGAAGTCAAACACAGCGCCGATGGTGCCGATCGGACCTTTTACATCCAACTCTTTCAGATGTGCGTATGCCCACTTTTCCTGTTTGGGGGCAGTCATTCCCACCCATAGCAAATCGGGCGTTACACGGTTCACCGCTTCTATCATCCGGCGGTTATCCTCTTCGGAGAATTCCGCTTTATAGGGTGGGGAATAGGTTTCTATCCGGATATTGGGATACAATCCGGCGGCTTTGGCCTTTATTTTCTGTAAAGTACCTTCGCTGCTGCCCAAAAAGAAGCAAGTACCGCCTTTCGCGTTCAGTTTTTTCATTTCGTACTGAAACAGGTCCCATCCGGCAATGCGCTCTATCTTCTCATGCCGCAGCAGTTTAAATGCCAGTACGATACTCGCTCCGTCCGGAATCAGAGCATCGCCTTTCAGCAGCGCTTCGGCAAAGGCGGCATCTTTCCGTGCGGTATTGTAAGAATGTGCGTTGATGGTGTTAATCAGCAGTTTGCCTTCCGGCAACGTGTCAAGTTCACCCGGGTGTCCCAGCAGTGAAATAGTTTTCAGTCTCAACATGTATGATAAGGAATATTTGCCGTAGAGTACGCTACGCTACTGCCTGTCACATAAGCGATTGTTACGGACAGGCAGATAATATAAGGAATGTTTCTCCGGCAAAATTAAGTCAAATGTATTTGATAGCCAAGAAAAAAATGAAAAATGTATAAATTTATCATCTTTTTCCTGGCTTTTCTCAATCTGTCCGGTGATTGATGCAGATACCTTTCAGGTACCATTCGTACAACCGGTGTATGCCTTCGTCTATTTCCACCTTATGATGCCATCCCAGATTGTGCAGTTTGGTTACATCCGTCAGCTTGCGCAGCGTGCCGTCCGGTTTGCTTGCATCCCATCTCAGTTCGCCCTTGAAGCCGATTTCCGCTATGATTTTTTCCGCCACTTCCCTGATGCTGAGTTCCTTTCCGGTTCCCACGTTGATGTGGCAGTTGCGTATCTCTTTCGAACCTGCGGCATACGTATCCTTGAAGTCCACGTTCAGCAACACATGTACGCTGGCATCCGCCATTTCTTCGCTCCAGAGGAATTCGCGCAGCGGCTTGCCCGTGCCCCACAGCGTAACGGCTTCCGGCGTAATACCGAATTTTGCCAGCTTTGCCAGTATCTCCTCATCGGTGCAGCTCCCGTTCACACCCTCTACCGGGCGCAGGTCTATATCCTTGCGTACGGCATCCCAGTTGCCTTCGTTCAGGCATTTGGCAAGGTAAATCTTACGTATCATGGCGGGCAGCACATGGCTGTTCTCCAGGTGGAAGTTGTCATTGGGTCCATACAGGTTGGTAGGCATCACCGCTATGTAGTTCGTGCCGTATTGCAGGTTGAAGCTTTCGCACATTTTCAGTCCGGCAATCTTGGCAATGGCATACGGTTCATTGGTATATTCCAACGGCGATGTCAGCAACACTTCCTCTTTCATCGGCTGCGGAGCTTCACGCGGATAGATGCAGGTACTGCCCAGGAAGAGCAGCTTCTTCACGCCGTGTCTGAAGCTTTCACCAATCACATTCTGCTGTATCTGTAAGTTCCGGTAGATGAAGTCCGCCCTGTATTGCAGATTGGCCATGATGCCGCCCACATGGGCGGCAGCCAATACCACGGCATCCGGTTTCTCTTCATCGAAGAATTTCTTTACAGCAACTCCATCCAACAGGTCCAGCTCCTTGTGGGAGCGGCCTGTCAGATTAGTATATCCTCTTTGCAACAGGTTGTTCCAGATGGCGGAACCCACCAGTCCGTGATGGCCTGCTACAAAAATCTTAGCGTCTTTTTCCAACATAATTTATCAGGTATGATTATTCTTTATCTTTTTCTTTCACTTCGCCGCGGCGTGCCTTTTCGGTGTAGCGCAGTTCCTTTTCAATGGTCATATCCTTGCCCAGACCATACGTATGCAGTCTTTCAGGTTCTATGCCCACTTTCACGAGGAACTTCTTCAAGGCTTCGGCACGTTTCAGCGTCACCTTCTTGTTTATGGCTTCTCCGCCCGTATGGTCGGCATAGCCGCAGATGTCAATCTGTACTTCCGGATTCTCTTTCAGTGTTTTGGCAATGGTGAAGAGTTCGCGTGCATACTTGTCCGTATCCAGTTTCCACTTTCCGCGTTCAAAGTATACGGCAGGCAAGTCTTTCGGGAAACCTTTGCATACCACTACTTCCGGAGATTTTTCAAGCACTTTCTGTTCGATGTAGATAGTATCGTGCACCACTTTCGTAACGGTCTTTGTAGCGCGCTTCCACATAGGCAGATAGCCCGGAGCGTACATGATGTTGTCTTTCTTGCGTCCCTTGCTGTTACCTACCTTCCATATCAAACCAACCTGTGCCGTAACCATGCTATTGTGTTTGGTGGTATTGATGGAGTTGATACCGTCGAAGTCCTGGTTGTTAATCCAAATCATACCTCCCTTCAACTGTACGTCGAAGTTGTGGTTTATCCGGTAACGTACGGCAAGGTCGCCTCCCAGTCCGAGATTAACCTTGTTGTCGAGCTTGTCGGCAAACTGTTCGTCGTTGGAGCGGTTCTTTACAGTAGACGAGAACTTCTGCAGGTAGATACCCGGTGCCAGTACCACAGCCCAGCGGCGGTCACCGTCGCTGCGGCGGAAGAGGTTCAGCAGGTTTACCTCTGCGTTCAGTCCGAAGTTCCATGAGTGAACCGAAGAATACAAATCCTTGTAGTAGCTTCCGCCTTCCGGAAAGTCCACGTTGTAGTAAGTGTTTCCGTTGGGCAGCAGTACGAAGTCGTCCTCGTAGCGTTGCGAACCGGCGCGGTTGCTTCCGTAGTCGACAGAGAGGCGTGCTCCGAAAATCGGATTGAACTGGTAACTTCCCTGCAAACCGAACATATAGCCTGCCCAGTTGTTGTTACCTCTGCTCACGGAACGGAAATCGCCTGCATAGAACGGCATTCCGATGTTCACTCCGATGCTCCACCGTGAGTAGTCTTTGTACAAAGTCTTTTTGTCAGGATAGTCCTTCCAGGGGTCGTCCACTTTGACTACCTCTTGTGCCATGGCTTCCATGCCCGGCAGAGCTGCCAGACAGAAACCGGCGATGATGTATTTCAGTGATTTCATAAACGCTTTGTTTTAAATGTTATTACCGGTTATTTCTTTTGCAACTCCACGCAGATATAGGCAGGTTCTCCATAGTTGATTCCGTCCTTGCGTGCCTGCAGTCCGATTACCACTTTGTAGCCGGTAAGGTCATCGGTTACGCGCGAGGGATCCAGAGTCAGACCCATGGAAAGCGCTCCGTTGTGCATGTCTACCTTTATGTAGTTTGCCAGGTCCGGTTGCGGCTTTCCGGCTTCGTCATAAATAATGCCCAAGCTGTAAACAACCGGGATATTCTGGTTGCTTTCGTTTGCCGTTGAGGAGCCTAAAACTTCTGTTGCAAATATCGGCAGGTTATCTACAATTTGAATGACTTTTGTATCGACATTCTTCACTTCTCCCAGCACAGCGTGTTTGTAGATGTCCTCTTCTGCAAATGCGCTCAGTCCCAGGTCTGCTTTGGTGCGCACCACTTCTGTTCCCGATTTGAACTTATATGTAGTCTGGTCTTCGCTTTGGGCAGGCACGTAGCGTACACCCTTATAGCTTGTAGAGCGGTTATTGTTGCTGTTTTCAAACTCAACGGCTACGGTAAACGGCATCTTGTGAGTCACCGGATCCACTGTAGGCAGTTCGCAAGTAGCCGTAACGGTGAATATGCCTTCGGCTGCATCTTTTACAGCGACTTTTTCTACTGTAAATGCCGGTCCTGCATCACCTGCTCCACGTGTAGGAATAGCTTCTCTGGAGTCGATGTGGAAGTAGCCTTCCAAAGCGGTCACTTCGTTAAGCACGTCTGCCGGATTGATTTTCACATTTACATTCAGCTCATATTTGTTGCCTTCACGCGGCTTCAGTTCCACTTCCTCGTTACTGCTGTATTGTGGAATGATTACCATACTCTGGATGCGGTTGAACAAACGATCAACTTTCTCTTCCAGTTCCGTGCACTTATTTTTCAGTTCGTTGATTTCTCCCTGCATCAGAGCCAGCTGATCCTTGATTTCTTTGGTTGCCTCTTCAATCAGCTTGTCCATTTCATCTTTGTTGGGCAGATTGTCTAACCGTGCATATACTGCTGCGAACATATTATCAATCTGTTCCTTGTTGTAGTAGTCGGCAAGCATGTTCTCCACTTCCTTAATTGTGACGAACTTATCCATTTTACCGTTCAGTTCATCATACTTCGTCTGTAAGTCGAGAATATCTTTCTGATTCTTCAATACATCGGCTTTCAGTTGTCCCAGGTCGGGCAATGCTGCGAGGGCGTCTTCCAGTCTTTTATAAATATCGTCTACACGTCCCGACAACGCATTATAATTATTATTCAGTGCCAGGAAGCCTGCATTCATCTTGCTTTCCAGTGCGCTTAACAGTCCAGCCTGCTGTGTCTGATTGTCCTTGAGTTGGAGAATATCATTGATATTCTTGTTCACGTAGGCTTGCAGTTCGTTCAGCATCTGTTTGATTTGGCTCAGGTCTGCCGGGGGCACGCTTCCGTTTTCAAGCGAATTCAGACGGTTTTCTATGTCGGCAATGGCATCGTCATAGATTTGTTTCATCTGTTCAACCTGTTTTTCCAAATCAGTTACACGTACTCCCAATGCATCTAATTGTTTTTCCAGAGCAATGATGCGTGCCGTATGGTCTTTTACGATGCTTTCCACATTACCCATTCTTTCATCCAGCTTTCCGTACAGCGATTCTATGGACAAATATTTGGCGTTAAGTTCTGCCACTTTGGCTTGCAGGTCTTCCAGGTCATTCTGGAGTTGTTCTACCAGTTTGGACAATTCGGTAGTGCCGCCGCCATTGTTTATGGCTTCCCATATTTTTTCTATTTGAGCATCATAATCGCCTATCAGCTTATTGATACGCTTGTCAAGCTCGTCATAGCGGGTGTTCAGGTTCCGAACCGTATCCTGCAGTTCGCTTACCGCATCGGAGATGCCTTCTAACTGTGTATCGATTTCATTGATTTTACCATCCACTTCGTTCTTTAAATTCAGGATGTCGTTTTTGGTATCTTCCCTCAGTTGTTCCAGATTCTGTGCATTTTCCTTTGCCGCATTATCCAGTTCTTCGAGTTTACTGTCTATTCTTTCGAGGTTATCGGTCAGTTTCTGGTTCAGCTCTTCCAATTGTTTCAGGGCATTTTCCAGCTTTTGCTTCTCTTCCAGTTGCGATTCTTTCAAATTGGCTATTTCTTCTTTCAAGTCACTGATAGCCTTTTCGGTTGCATTCTGCTTTTCCTGCAGGGATTGGTATTGCTCTTCAAGCTTCCGGATACGTCCGTCCAGTTCATTGTATTTGGCAGAAATCTCGGCATCGATTTCCTTGGACAGTTCCAGTAATTTCTTGTCGAATTCCTGTACTGCCTGTTCAATCATGTTCTTTATGTTCTGGTCATTCTCCTCCATTGCTTTCTGCAACTCGGCAATCTTTCCTTCCAGCTCATTTTTCGTAGTCTCCAGGTCTTTGATAAGCTTGCTGATGCTCTCCTTGAATTCGGCATGCTCCTTGGCTGCTTCCTGCAAGGTTACAATCTGCTTTTCAATCAGTTCGATTTTTTCCAGCAGATTGTCAACGTTAACATCGCCATTTTCAATCTGATTCCGAAGAATTTCGATTTGGCCGTCATAATCTTTCTGGCAGCCGGTCATTAAAATACAGCCGCTTCCTGTAAGCAACAACATAGCTGCGAACAGAGACATTGTTGAATTTCGTTTCATAATCACTAATGTTTTAAAGTAAAACGTTTGATATTTTGTTCTTCTTTTAAGCTACATACCAGCAGTGCACCGTTCCGTTCGGCAATGATATAGCCGTCCAGTCCTTCCACTACCACTTGTTTCTCTCCGGCAGTGTGCACAATACAGTTATGGCAGTTGTGCAGGCTGATGTCATTTCCTACACCTGCATTTCCGTGTTCGTCTTGCGGCAGTAGGGTTCTTAGCGAACCCCAGCTGCCCAAATCACTCCAGCCGAATTCGGCAGGCAGTGTATAGATGCTTTCCGCTTTCTCCATTACAGCGTAGTCTATGGATATTTTCTCACAAGTAGGGAAGAGTCTTTCTACAGTGCCAGTCTCTTGTGCTGTGTAGAAATCTCGGCTCATTTCGTCCATAATAGCAGCCAGGTCCGGAGTAAACTTGCGTATGGCATCGGTTATGGTATCCACGTTCCACACAAAAATGCCGGCATTCCAAAAGTAGCTACCGTGGGCAACGTATTCTTTGGCTGTCTCCACATCCGGCTTTTCTTTGAAAGCGCCTACCTTGTATATCTCAGTACCGTTAATCTGTTCCGCAGCCTGTATATATCCGTATCCGGTTTCCGGACGGCTGGGTTTGATGCCTATCGTTACAATGGAATTGTTTGTGGCGGTAAAATCGAGTGCACAGCGCATTACCCGTTGAAATTCACCGGTGTTTATCACCAGTGCATCCGACGGAGTTACTACGATATTTGCCTGCGGATGCTGTTTCTTTATCTTCCAGCAGGCGTAGGCAATGCAGGGTGCTGTATTGCGGGCAGTCGGCTCTGCCAGGATATTGCATTCGGGCAAATCGGGCAACTGTTCTTTTACAATATCCGTATATTTCTCGCTGGTCACTACCCAAAAGTTTTCCATTGGGCATAGCGGTGCAAATCGCTCTACGGTAAGTTGTATCAGTGACTTGCCGCATCCCATTACATCAATAAACTGTTTGGGATATTCAGGTGTACTCATCGGCCAGAATCGGCTTCCGATGCCACCCGCCATGATTACAATATGATTTTCCATCTCTTTTTAATAGTAAATTTTGATAATGTATGTTTATATCAATGAATAGCACAACCTATGGTTATGATTTCAATGTCCGTAATTGCTTTTAAAGAATGCAGGGTATTGGCAGGTATGCTGATAAAGTCTCCACTGCCACACGTTATCTGTTCCTTGCCAACTGTCATACTTGCATCTCCTTTTTGAAACAGGAAGAATTCTTCCATGGTGGGGTGTAGGTGCTCTGTTGCTGCTTCTCCGGCTTTTAATCGGGTTACGGCTATTTGGGTGAGGGGAGTGGATGTTTCCTGATTGTTTAGTAATATTTGTTTTTTACCGATATTATGTGTGGTAGTGATGATAGGTAACTTTTTTATATTTTTCTTAATTGCCTTCATTTAGTGGAGTTTATATAAAAAAAGAATGTGCTAAAATCAATATATTGTTTGATGTTTATTTAAAAGCTCTTAGAAATTTCGTTTCTTTATATTAATTTTTTTTAATAATTTACTCAATATTGAAAATTTCCTTATTATACTATTCCATATAACTTTTAAAGTTAAATCTTGGTATTTTAATAGCATTTGTGGATTAACAAATATATTCTTATAACCTTGTTGGCGCATTTGTTGATAGATACTTTGATGTTCGCATTTTACTTCTACTTGATCATCATTGTTGGTCAGAACTTGATAATGGAGCCCTTTGATACATTCAAAGCGATAAATTGCTAAACCACCAAAAGCAGAATCTACTTGAATCCAAATATTTTTTTTTAATTGGTTGGCGAACGAAAGAGCAGCATTTTTTATCGACTTCTCAGTTTGTGGAATCTCCATTGCATTTAACTCTACTAATGCATAGGTATCATGATAGCGTCTTTTTAATGATGGCGATGTTGAATATCCATAAGCTGTTACGGCATCCCAACAAGGTATATCATCACCAAAAGAAGACATAATAGCAGATAGAAACAGCTGAGCGACATCTAAGTCAACTACCATTAAATAATCTGCAACTAAGCCATTCTGTTCTATATATTTCATATATTGGTTTCGCAATGTAGCCATTCTCTCAATTCTTTTATATGAAAAAAAAGGATTTACATTAACATCTTTTGATTTAGGAATTGTTTTAGAAGAATCTCTATTATTCAATAGTGCAACAACGTGAGTTTTATCTTCGTCCATCCAAGATTGTAATATTTTTTTTGTTTTATCTGTACTATCGTTTTCGTAAACGATAATTTTGTAATCTGCAAATTTTTGACATAATGATTTTATTACTGGAATATTTCTTACTAATCCTTTTTCTGCATTTCTTACGATACTGCAAATAATAATAGATGATTTTTTAATATCTTTCATAGTTCTAGTGTACTATATACATTATTTTACTCCAAATTCTTATGAAAATGCCATTGTATGCCATGGCTGATTTATATAAAGAAGGAACTATTCTTAGTAAAGAAGGATATTGAAAGTTTTTATTATCAGTAGTATCAAACTCAAATTTAAATCGACTCCAATTTTTACAATTTGTTCCCTTTCCATCAAATCCATTGTTGTTTACTTTGCTGATAACTGGGAATAGCGACAATTTATTTTGCAAGAACTGATTAAAACAGAAACGAATTGCCCATGATTGATTTTTCCCTTTATGCCAATCATTCAGCATTTTCCAACAATCACTTCCCCCCCATTTATTGAAGGCTGATGATTTGGACTGAACCGTTTTCCAATCATTTAGTACCCAATCTATAGAATTCCAACGATCAACCCACGTAGCCCATCCCCACGAACTACTACGAGTACAGAAATAGGAATCTGCTGTATAATCTTTCGGAACGTTTATTTTATTAGTGTATCCACAAATAGAGAATATTTTTCTCTCCTTTTCATATTTTTCCAATCCTTGATTCATGAAACTCAAAAAATTGGTTGAGAAAGTCAAGTCATCCTCTATAATTATAGCTCTACCATACTTACTTATAATTTGGTTAACTCCATTGATAATTGAAGAAGATAATCCTTTGTTCTTGTCTGAAAAAAAGTATTCAATACTTCTAAAGCCTTTTATTGATTTAACGTATTCTTGTACAACTTTTACTTTTTCTGCTTCGCCAATTTTATCAAGACGAGCACCATCAACAAATATATAAAGATTTGAAGCCTTAGCTTCTTCATTTGCTAATAATGAAATTACAGTATTCTTTAGAGCCTCAGGGCGGTTAAAAGCAAAAATAACTATCGGTGCGTAGTTCATATTTATTTAGATATTTTTATATGTATATGTGTGTTTAATGTCGTTTTTTATACGCTGAGTATAATTGAATTGCTAAACCTTTTATTGTATTTTTCCATCCAACTAATCTTATAGTAAACCATAAAGGTGAATTCTTATATATAGTTAGCTTTTTCAAGTTTTCAAAAGACATATTGATGGTTTTATGTAAAGCGACTTTCAAAAATGGGATGCCATGGTGATTTGAAGTAAATGCAATTTTATGAATTCCATAGCAATTTCCAATAAACCTTTCTTGTTCTTGATCCCATTTTGATCTTACTGAATAGAAATAGAATATCGGAACATTAGGATTGAGCCATTTACTTATGTCATAAAACTCTTTTTTATCTGTATCTCTTAGTCTAAAAACAAGCGGATTTACTACTTCTTTACTCCTTTGTAATAAAGAATAAATCTCAAATTGAGGATTAAAGGCTATTACTTTGTTTGCATTTAGCCATGAGCCGTAAAGAATAGCAGCGTATCCACCAGCTGAACTTCCTATCATAACAGTTTGATATCCATTAGTTTCTTTTTCAAGGAATTCTTTTAGACGGCTAGGAGTGTTAATTTTTTTATTTATACCTTTTAAGTACCATTGTTTAAAAATATCACGAATGAAAATATGTTTACGAGCTTTGTTTATGCGGCATTTATACCATTCAAAAAAGTTTTTCTCAACAATCTGCTTCCTAAAAATCTCTTCTGTATTTGGAAAATAAATATCATTTGAACTGAAGTAAACAGCACATATGTTATTGTCTTTCCCTTCATCGTATTCTATAAGATAATTAGAATTTTGCTCATAATTTTCTTTTACGATTTGAGAATCTACTTGGAAAGTATAACAATTTTTCTCTATTTCCATAAGCTTGGAAAACAAACTCTAAGGTGAATACTGACGAAATGTTTTAATGCTGTGAATAATCCAAAGTTACGTATTTCAAAATAAAAAAATGGTAATGGTTCAGCATACCCTAATGGAGAGTACAAGTTCTTTAAACGTTTCATAAAAGATTCCTCTTTTCTTGTCCATATTGGTAACTTTGGATTGCTTTCGCAATAACCAAGATATGTTGATGAAACATATATTTTGAATCCAGCAGACTTGGTTCGATAACCATAATCTAAATCTCCAATAGCATGATGGAATGCCCAATCTAAATTGCCTACTCGGTGAAATACAACTTGTGGAATTAATACACAATTACCATTAAAAGTTTCACATTCTTGGAGTTTCCCATTAGGATCTATTTTACCATTTTTATTGTGTCCACTATACGTTGTTTTGTGTGTTATTTCTGATTGCATAGCCGCTACAATAATAGCTTTGTCATTAGTAACACTGCTATCGTCCAATAAAGTACTTATTGCTTTATCTTTGATAAATGAATCATCATTCAGCCAAAGATAGAAGTTATAGTCTTTGTTTTTTGCTGCGGTTTCCCATGCTACATACATTCCTCTATTCCAATACAAGTTACCTTTGGTATCTATAATCTTAACTTGTGGAAAAAGCTCTCTTACTATTTCTGGCGTACCATCTGTACAGCCATCATTGGTTAGATAAACATCTACTTCATACCCTTCAATAGGTAACTGTTCATAAAGTTTCTTCAAACATCTCACTGTCTTATCCTTACGATTAAAGACAGTAAGTAGTACAGCCATCGTATTCATATTATATGTTCCTAATAAATTTAGCAGGATTACCCGCCCATATTTGATTTGCGGGTATAAATTTTGTTACAACAGAACCGGCACCAATTATAGAGTTTTCGCCTATTGTTACTCCTTTTAGGATGATAGATTTTGCTCCAATAAACACATTATCATTAATTTGTACTGGCTTATCCACACGATATTTCAAGTCATCAGCACTGCATCGTATACTTGGGTTTAAAGAATGAAAGTCTGTATCATAGATACAGACACCTCCACCTATTTTAACATTATTACCTATTGTAATGCTTTTATGACAAATCAATGCCGACTGTGATACTCCTACATTATTACCAATCGTTAGCACAGCATTTTTATCTACAAAAAATGTACAGCGTTCATAACAGCCAATAGGATTACCATTAATTCCATTATGCATAGAGAAATTACGACCTATAGTACATTTACCTCCGCGGGCTACCATGATATATGGTAGTCCTGTTGTTTTCCAATTTTTAAACTTAACATCGTTACTGATAAGTTTAATATAAGTAATCATTCTGTGAATGATTCCTATAAGTATATACCAAAATCGGCGAAGTACCTTATATAATAATGTAATCATTCAGCTGCAACTTTTTTATAAATTTCTAATATACGTGAAGCGTTTATCTCTTTGTTATGTCGTAGGGCTGCTACTTTACGTTCATTCACAGAAAGTCTTTGCGCTAAAATTTTATCAGAAAAAATTTTACAAACATGATTTGCTAGTAAAGGTATTTCTTCAAAACGGTAAAGTAATCCCGTTTCATTATTATGAACCATATCCATTATACCACCTACGTATGAGGCGATACAAGGTGTTCCTAATAGCTGAGCTTCACCTATGGAATTAGGACTGTTTTCAATAGCCGAAGGGCAGATAAATACATTAGCTTTTAAATACTGTTCAACCATTTTTTCTTCAGAAAGTTGACCAAGGAAATGAAATTTGTGCTGTACATTGTTTTCTTTCATTAACTTGTTGATATAATTGGCATACCCATTCTTTCGATAAAAGGGAATAGAAGAGAAAAAGTTATTCCCTGCCACGAATACTTCTGTATCAGGGTAGTCTCTTAATATGAGAGGAAGAGCTTTAATTATCTGATGAAGACCTTTAAGCGGGTACTGCCCTTGGCTTAGAAAGATACTATGTTTTTGACATTTGTCGTAATTCCATTTAAAACAATAAAAACTATTCCGAAGTGTTTCATTGCAAAAATGATATTTTGCTTTTGGAGTGATAGACCATACACAAGAGTGATCCCACGATGTACGTCCTATAATGTGATGAACCTTTTTCAGAAGTTCGATTTCAAGCTCTCCACGTTTCGCCATATGTTTTTGTTGAGCGATAAGACTATCACGTTTTATTATATCTCTAAGAGTATAGTTGTTTCTTACCTCATGTTTAGAGATACCACCCAAATAGTAATTCTTACAAAAAGAAGTAAGCCCTTGAATAGATACAATCGTATGGTTACTACCACAAGCTTTGACTTGGGCTAATGAATGCCCATACTCAGTACCATGTATATGTACTATATTAGGTTTAAAGTCAGCATTTACTTCTTTTAAATATATCTCTACTTGGTGGTCATAAACAGAACTTCTTGTAGTATGCTCAGGTACAAGATAGTATGTGATTTCAAACTGTTTGAACACTTGGAGCTTTTTCCCTTTATAGAAGGATACAACTCCAAGTTTCAAATCATTTTCTTGATGTATCAGAGCTTCAGCTCCTGATTGTATCCATCCTCCACTCACTGAGGGGGGAAAACCTATTTTCTTACATAGTTGAGGGAAAATAATATTTGAAAGCCACAATATTTTCATTTCATTTAAAATTATATTTTATACAAAAATGTATTTATCCAATGCTTAAACTGTATATTTGTCATTTTCCGGAATTTTTTTGAAAGTCCTATGCCAATTGCTCCCCATAAAGCTATGTTTTGAATATCAAAGCCATTGATATCTTCTATCCAACCGTATGCCCAATGGAATGCGATAAAAAGTCCTATTATTTTTAGGTAGAAACTTTTTGATTTATATATTGCTAAATATGAACTCTGTAAATAAATTAGACTGTATAAAATGACTCCTATCAATCCTAACCATGTAAATATATTAGGATGACAAAATTCATTCCTGTAACGTTCAAATTTTCCTGTTTTCAAGTCTTCCCCTAAAACAGAACCAAAAATAACACTATCATTTCCTCTAGCTAATGATCTTCCATAAATTACATAATTATTCTTAATTGCAGAATTTATAACTTCAATATACAATGCTGTTCTAGTATCAGCAGAAAGGTCTTCTTCTATTATTTGGCCATGTTCTACTTTTTTAGAAATATATTTACCTTTGTTTGTGGCTAAATCTGTAAAAACATTGAAATATCCAGAAATACCTAAAACAAGTAAAGTAATAGCAATAATATATATTCCCCAATGGATGAATTTGATTACAACATTGCTGATGAAGCGATGGTATACACATAGTAGGCTAAAGGCTAATGTAATAACCGATTTTAAAGATTGACTTCGGGTCCCTATGTCTATAAATACCATCATAAATAATAACCCACCAATGATCCAAAACCATTTTTTATTTTTTCTGAATAAAGGCATGAAGCATCCTATAACAAATAGAGGACCTAAATAAAAATTATATGCACCAGGTGCTAATGTCCATATGTAAAACAAAAAAAATAAGGGAATTGAATATTTTAGCCAACGATTATATAAATAAGAAGATAATTGGGGAGAATAAAATACATAAGCAAATATGGGGATGCAACATGTCAAAAATCCCATTAAAATATTTTTTACTTCCCAGTAATTTGAGGCTACAAAACATCCTCTTATTACTCCTATAATAACCCAAATCAGGAACCATTTTATAAATTTATATTCATTTGATTTTATTGGTATTTGAAATATTTTGATTATAGAAGGTAACAAATAGAGGATGCAGATGGCAACTCCCCAAAGTATATACGTATTTCCTATTGGAATTTTACACCATTGAGCTGGAGATAAAAGTCCAATTACTATAATTAATCCAATAAAAAAATTTATTTTTCTTATAGCCTTTCTATTCACAATTAATTTATATAATTTTTTGAGGGTTACCAATAACAACCACTCTCTACACTTTCGGCGTTTATAGCTCTACCTTCTTTATTTGGCCTTACCCAATTTTCATTCATAAGAGATAAATAACAACCTTCTTTACCTAATTCAGAGAAACCATAAGCAGGATTTTCCCATCTTGCTCCCTTTATTCCAAAAAGTAGTTGCAATGAGCCGCCTATATGAACCGCTTTCTTTCCTAGTGATTTTACGTAAGCTGCTAAGGGAAATCCATAAGCTCCACATCCTAACAAACAAATGTCAAAATCTATTTTACTTATTTCTTGTTTCATATATTCCAAAGCATCAAACCATGAGTCGAAGCCATTCTTTGCACCACCCAAACTTTGTATGGCTGGAATAACATGTAATTTAAACATAGGTAGAATATCTGCGTTACTAAAAAGATATTGCCGTTTATTCTCATACTGTTTTTTTATTAATTGTGCAAAAGGGTGAACAACAAGAACTGTTTTGTTTTCCAAAGCTTTGGTCCATGGTTGCTTGGCCCAAAAAGGATCAATGAATAATCCCTGTATCTTATATTTTGCTGATATAGAATTTTTAAAGTAAAATTCATCGTTCAACCATGAGACAAGAACATCGAGTTGCTTGGAATCTGTAATCATTAATTCGCAAAATTTTTCCACATTGTCTATAGTTGGAGGAAAAAAGCCAGACCAATTCTTTAACTGATTTAATGTGGTATCACGCCACCACCAATCCAATTCTCGTCCTAACATATAGGATAACAAGTTAGGTCTTCCTCTTTTCACGCCAAGATAATTGACCATTGCCATTAATTCTGTTGCACCATAACGAGCTATCATACAAGGACTTTTTCCCATAAGGGCATTGTAGACAATTTCAGAGGCAATATTAGGATCTGTAATCCTATCTGCGAATGGTAAGCAACTTCTTGTGCCCCAAATCTTTTGTGATAGTTTTGATATTTTTTTTAAAATGTATCTCATTTTCTTTTTCCCAACAAATATTGATATTTGTGATTAAATAATAGTATAATAGGATATAAAATTATAATAGTGAATATTGCCATTATTATTCCTTGATTTTCAAAATAGATATGAAATAGTAAACATTTCTTTATTCCAAATAATACTACAGAATGGAACCCCAAAATTACAAGTGTTCCTTTAGAAAGTTCTATAATTTCTTTTGTTCTAGAAATATTGTTTGCTAATAAATTACTGACTAAATAGACACCAAAAGAACCAATTATGCCACCTCCGTAATAGAGTAAAACATTACCAAGTTTCCCTTGATACATATCTACTAAGCCATTAATATAATAGAATAGAAGTAATAAGATGAAGATTCCTCCTCCAATAATGATCCGAAGTGTATTTATTTCAATAGCATTTTTTAATTTTTGTTCCAAATTCATTTCTTTTATAATAACTCCTAAAGCGAAGAATGGGAAACTGATAATTCCTTTATTTATTAAAAATAACCATTTTGTTTCAAACAAATTGGGAAAAACATAAACTACCAGGATGCATAGTATTGAGAATATTGTTAAAATATAACTTTTTTTATAGAGCCCTAAGCAATCTACAACTAACTTATCCAATAGCAATACTATTACAAACCAAAACGGACCACATAGTGGAATACCTATATTCATGTCATGCAGCCATAACCCCAATAATGGCTGTAATAATAAAGTATGTATATCAAATACAGCGTGATGATGCCATAGATTATAAACATACCAGGGATAATTCAAGAGATTGAATACGAATACAGGTATCAGTAGTGAGTGTAATAGTACACTCAATTTTTTCGGGTTATTCAAATATCCAGATAGTATAAAGAAACATGGAATGTGGAAATAATAGAAGAAGCCTCGAAACGTTAAATTGATTGCATCCAAACCAGAATGTCCTACTACCATTAGAAAAATACAAATAACTTTTGCATAGTCAACCCAAAGTATGCGCTGTGAATTTTTATCATTTATACTATACATATTATACTTGCAATTTTCGTGTAACCTTTCCTTTTGTTATTGCTGGAATACCAAGTAAGATGGAATTTTCCTCTGCTACATCTTTACATATTACGGAATTGGCACCAATAGCACAACCATCAGGGATATGTATTTTTCCAAAAATTTTAGCACCGGGACCTATATAGACATGATTGCCGATTTTAGGAACCAAGTCTTGAAAACCTGCTTTGGTGCCTATATTGACTCCTGCATTTATGGTACAGTAGCTTCCTATTCTACAGCGTGCATGTACAACAATAGTACCACGATGTGCAATTCTTAGTCCTGGCCCAAATACATAAGGGGGAATTGTAAAGTTCATTTGTAAGGAACGTTTTTTGAATATGTAGGCAGCCCACAATTTTCTAACTTGCCATATTATGCCTTTATGTTTTGGAAGAAAATAAAATTCACATCGTCTCAGTGCTTTTTGAAAAAGCCAGATTTCACGATCTATATGATATGGATTTCTATTATCTGCAAATGAATCATTAACTATTCCAAGTGCTTTTTGATCTTCTGTCAAATAATATAAGTAGTCTGATTTCGATTGTATCATAAAAAATATTGTTCATTGATTTACAAGAATATATAATTATTTTCTTTTTTGTTTTCTTATACATTCAATACATAATGTCATGTGATTTATGAAATAAATTTCTTTGTGCTATAAGTATATAGCAAAATTTATAATTTCAAATATTTTTCGATTGGGAGTACGGCTGTATTTGCAATATTTTAGCAACATATTTGTATGCAAATAGTAAATATTTATATTATTAAATATACGATTTAAATGACAGTGATATTTGGTTTCAAATGTATGATAATACTTACTTTATACACTTTGCAAGTATACGATATAACGGAAATGCTTTTCTGTATAAAAAGTATTCTACTCTTTTTAGTTTTGAAAAATATAGAGGTAGATATTCTGTTAGATGAATAGCTAATATTCTTTTTCTTAGTATTTCTGGATAATCAGGACTGAAAAATGTTCTATGGCTATATACAAAGCGCAAGCTCATAAGTGCTGCAGAAACAAATCGGTTTCCAACTTCATTAAGAACATTATGATAGTCGGTATTCTGTTTTACAAATAAATATCTCTCCCACCTACATGAGCATCTATCAAAGAGTTTTTTTGCTACACTTTTTGGATCCTTTGAGGAACATATGCTACCTTCACGGTGAAAATAATAATACATTTCGCTATTAAGATATACACTTTTCTTTGCATTGTTAAAAATTAAGTGCATCACAGATGCATCTTCGTCCAATCCTCTTCCTATTGGAAATTGAATTTGTTTTAAGAGTTCTTTTTTATATATCTTGTTCCCCATATAAGATTGCCATTCTATATCTCTTAAAATTTTGAGACATCCTTCCACTCTATTATGAACAGTGTAATCAGCTTTTATATTAGTGCATTTTCTATTTTTATATAAAATTCCAGTACTAGTCTTGAAAGTGTCGCAAACTCCACATTGGGCAATATCTGCATTTTCAGAACAAAGTACTCCAATCATTAAAGAATACATTTGGGGATGAATCCAATCATCAGCATCGACAAAAGTAATTAAATCTCCTTCTGCTATTTTAACACCTTTTGAACGAGTTGCAGGAAGACCTAAATTTTTTTGATGAATAACTTGGATACGATTATCTTTTGTTGCCCACATTTCACATCGCTCTCCTGTCTTATCCGTACTACCATCATTTATCAACAGAATTTCAGTGTTATGATATGATTGATTAACTATTGACTCTAAACATCTATCTAAAAAAGCAGAAACATTGTAGCAAGGTACAATGATAGAAAGTAAAGGGATATTATTCATAAATTAGTTTTTTTATTTCATTTTCATATTTAGACTTTTCTCCTACTCTTGGATAACCATGAGTTCTCCAAAGTAACTTTGTTGCATAAATATATATTATTGCTAATTTGTTATATTGGGGATTTTTCATCCAATCAATCTTACCTATATACAATTTTAGGGATTTATCTATATTGTCTAAGAAATAAGATATGGAAAAATAATCATGTGATTTTAAAAATAAGATTATATAATGTAGAAATCTATATTTCATGGCTATGGGAACTAGACAATTCCTTTTTCCATCAGCTACATAAGCTTGATAGATAGCATTTATTACGTATAATTTATTTTTCATATCACTGTTATATTTACTTTTTATACTTGTAGATTGTCCTGAAATATTACCGACATAAACATGAAGTAGATCACCTATATAAATAAAATGTTGTCTTAATGCAATTAAGGCAAGTAATAATAAATCTTCATTGATTCTTAAGGATGTATTGAACCCACCTATCTGAAGGAATACATTTTTTTTGAGTATGGTTGCACCTATATGAGTCATTTTATCAGGGTTCATGAAATAATTTATTTTTATAATCTTCTTGTAGTATCTGTCAATGATTGCATTACATGAATATTTATTTGTTTGGAAGTCTTTATAAAAACTTGCGCAACCTATCATTTCTGCATCAGGATATCTAATTAATGCACTTGTTAAAGTTTGTAGATATTGTGGTAGCCATTCATCGTCTGCATCAAGAAAAGCTATCCATTCTCCTTTGGCTTCCTGTACACCTCTATTTCTTGCAACGCTGACACCTGCATTTTCTTGTTGTATAATACGAATTCTTGTATCTGAAAAATTATCTTTGATTAATTGGACACTATTATCCGTTGAACCATCATCAATAATTATTAGTTCATAATTATCATAGGTTTGCTTTATTACCGTTTGGATTGTATGTACAATCGTATGGGCTTTATTATAGAGAGGTATAACTACTGAGATGAATATATTATTTTTTTCCATACATAATAAATCTTAAATATGGTAAGGCATAGATGAATTCTCCTATACCATATGATACTAAACAATGAATGATTGAAATGAGAACTATAACAAGATTTTCTGCGCCAAAGAAAAGTCGCCTTCAAATATAAAATCTTTTCAGAAATAATGCTATAGGAGTAAAATATACCCTAATGCTATTAGAAAAATGGCAAAGTCATGTAATTTGTCTATATAGTCTAAGCGATTATTCATGGATATATGTTTTTAGAAAGTTCTGTGATTCTTTTGCTAATCCACTTATTATTTGGTCTACATTTTCCCAGCAAATTTGTTCTTTCATTAATTGATCAATGATTATAGGGTTAAAATCATAAACACAACGTTGCATAAGATTAAGCAATGTTAATAAAGAACTGATACGTTTGTTTCCCCCCTTATCTTTAAATTTTGATGGAATAAGAACGATAAATGGTTTATGAAATATTAGGGAAAAAACGACAGCGTGGAAAGAACTACATATGATAAATTCCGCTTGTTTGATATAGCTTAAAAATTGATATGGTGTTACTATACGGTTTTTGGCAAAAGAGAGAAATACGCATGTATCTGGATTTCTTAGATTAATAAGTTTTAAACCTTTTTTGGTAATAATATAAGATATGATATCTTTATGTCCTTTTTCCATCATACTCAATATATAAGAAGCAATATATGGAGAGCATTCGTCTATACTTTCTGTAATATGTTCATATTCTTCTCTTTTAATTAATAAAGTAGGATCTAATGTTTGTGTAATAGGGACTTTGATTTCTTTTTTTTGCATTAATTTACAAATAAAATCCTTTCCATTGGATTCACGAATGCTGATAGCTCGAAAAGATGACAATAGATAGCATATTTCATTATACAATTTTTGATGGACGGTACATTGTCCTAAACTAGCAGCATAAGCTATCTTTGTCTTATTGTGAGGGACAAAATCCAGCATATATGCATATTCTATTTTTTTTGTGAAATTCCAAATTTGGTCGCTTCCTGCTATATATATATCGTAATTTGGTGGATTGTTGCGTAAGTCTTTCTCTGTTTTATATCGTATATTTCCGATACAGAGTATTTTACTAAATTGTCTTTGATGTTTTCTATATATTATACCATTATACTGGTTTCGCCATTTTTCTAAGAGTAATTTAGGAGATTTTGTTATAAAATCCTTATAATGAAAATAATGTTTAGGATGATAATCTATAAATTCAACCTGATGTCCCCAAGATTGGAGTAATGTCTGTAATGCATATGCTTGAAGAATAGCTCCTTGGTTAAGAGCATAGTGAAATGTGACGATTCCTATTTTCATTTGATTTTATTTTTTATGAATTCCTTTAACCTGTTACCTATTGTATATGAACCGTATTGCTTTGCTATAGCCTGAAAACTTTCTTTTTGGTATGTTTCCCAAAAGTCCTTTCTGTTATTTGCTATAGGTGAAGGATATTGCAACTGGGGCTGTAGGCACTCTTCTTTCGAACTTTTATTGATGAAAAACGAATGTTGTACAGAAGAAAAAAGTTCTTCTCCTTTATGAGATGATACTAAAACTAGTGATATGGCTTTTCCATCATGAAAATTTGGATGTTTTTTCTGATAATGCCAAAAATCACCTATCGTAATATCACTAGGTCGATTCATGTTGGTAAACAGACAAGCATAACATGATGGTCTTGAGATATAGTGATTAAAATACAGTTCTTTCCAGATATTTATTGCCAATGTATCTTCCTCTTGTTCTCCATTAACAAACTTAAATTTAAATGTTGTGTTTCCGTTTTTTTGATTCTTTGATTTCATGTTGATAGAAGTTATCCTTCTTCCTTTCGCTACAAAACGTTTATAATCTTCAAATACAGCAGGACTTGGTACACCATGACAAATAATATCGCAAGTATATAGATTTTCATAATTACATTTAAGATATGATTTTAATCCTGCTACTTGGCAAGGAGTTCCCGAGAACAATATTTGGCGATTTTCTCTTAACTTTCTTTTAATTTTAGGGAACACTCCTATAATATCACTTTGAACATATTTTGATGTTTGAAAATCGTAACATCCTTCTATCGTTTCCCGGAACTGATGTTTTACAACAAAATTGTTATCATAAACAGCTCCACATACAATACCTTGTTGTTTAATTATTTCTTCACATAGTTGGATAAATACCCCTCCAGAAGAAGAATGCAGATATTTATAAACAGATTTATTCAGTGCTGCATAAATATTCATGTGAATAGGTTCTTCTATTGGGGGAGATAAAAGAGGGCATACTTTATTGCATAATCCACAGCCTATACATTTATCCTTATTTACTATAGGATAGAGAAATCCTTCTGTATCAGCACACATGGATATAGCTTGATGTGAACATATTGAGATACAAGCTGTACAGCCACAACAGTCCTTTTTATCCTTTATACTTATCATTTTTTACGTCTCATTATTTTGTTAGCAATTTCGTAAGCTAAAGCCTTTTCTTGCTTATTTAAAACTAATATATAAAATAGAATGATATATATGGGAATAGAGAGAGAAAAGACACACACTAATTGAGTTAGTTCTTCCACCCATTGCGCTATTCCATAATCTATAACTATAATAATTCCACTTATACAAGCTATTGGGATGAAAGTCTTCTTGACAAATATCATACAATCATATTTAAATTGTTTGTCCAAATAATATATAGGAATTATCAAGCCATTGAGCACTCCTTGGATTAATACTAGAATATAATATGCTATTATAATTCCATGTCCTGATTTGAAAATAATGTAGGACAATGGTAAATATAAAAACTTTAATACAGATTTTGAAATAGAAATTCCTTTTATTTTGCCTGAAGCAGTTATTGCAGAATTATATCCGCTTGTCATCTGTTCACACAAGGATATAATTAGTTGACATTGAGCAAAAAAAACAGCGTAATCAGGAACATTTTTGAGCCAATATTTTAATAATACAGGCATTGTCACGATTGAAGGTAGAGCAAGAAAAGATACCAAAAAATAAGTTAGTTTAGAACTGGTGGCAGAGATTTTTAAAACCTTTGCATGATCTTTAGCTCCTTCTGTTTTCATAATTACTGGATTCACGGCTTTTGTCATACTATTTGTAATAGCTAACAATTGACCGCATATTTGATTAGCTATACCCTGAGCAGCATTGATGACAGTTCCAAAGAAATTATTCATAATTATGCCAACACAGCTATTTGTTATCATTGACGCTGTGGAAGTAAAAAGATTCCAACTAGCAAAAGTTATCATATTTCTCAATAGTTTTCTATCCCAATATTTATATAAGTTTATAGTACATTCTTCGTATTTTCTGTGACAATAAATCTTCATTATATTTAAGGTGATAAGAGGAACACAAGCCATTAATATACCATAAAGTATTAATTTATCACATGAAGTGTATACACATGTAATAGCTACAAATAATTTTAGAATTGATTCTATAATGCCGATAATAGCATAATACTTCATATTTTCATGGGCATTCATTACAGCATCATACGGCACATTCATAACTGTAAGTACGGTACTTATTATTAGACTCCCATAAATGATCTTAGCAGCGAATATCCTATCTGAGGGGATATTGAGAATCCCATTAAAGAAGAAATAACCAGCTATCAATAATACTATTATAATTATACCAGCTATAATAGAATGTAATATTATACTTATATTAAAAATGTACTTTTGTTTTTCTTTATTTCCTTCTCCTTCCGTATACGACATGAATCGTTGCGTTGCGCTTGCCATAGCTGCATTAAGGAAACCAAGCATGGCAATAGCTCCACCAACGATATTAAATATACCAAAATCGGACGCACCGAGAGTATTAAGTATAAGTCGGGTGGTATATAGCGATATGAACATCGTTATAGCCATTTTGGCATAAAGATATCCAGTGTTTTTTATCACTCTATTTGCTGAATTGGACATTATGTTATATATGTTTTTCTTAAAAAAACAATTTGAATACGTTTAAGTAAAGAATTCAATCTCTTCTAAAAATATCTCTCGTATATACTTTCTCTTTCACATCTTCCAAACAGACATCATATCTATTCGCAATAATCGCATTACTCTGTTTTTTGAACTCATCAAGACTATTCACAATACGACTGCCAAAGAATGTACTTCCATCTTCTAATGTTGGTTCATAAATAATAACTTCCGCACCTTTGGCTTTGATACGTTTCATTACCCCCTGAATAGATGATTGACGGAAATTATCAGAATTTGATTTCATCGTCAATCGGTAAACACCGATTACGCAGTGCTTCTCTTCTGACGGATTGAAATCGCCCCGGTTATAATAATCATAATAACCAGCTTGATGAAGCACTCTGTCTGCTATGAAATCCTTACGGGTACGATTGCTTTCTACAATAGCTTCAATCAGATTTTCAGGAACATCGCTATAATTAGCTAAAAGCTGTTTGGTGTCTTTGGGCAGACAATAACCGCCATAGCCGAAAGACGGATTGTTGTATTGTGTACCGATACGAGGGTCAAGGCATACTCCATTGATGATAGCCGCTGTGTCAAGTCCTTTCATTTCGGCATATGTGTCCAGTTCATTAAAATAGCTGACACGTAAGGCAAGGTAAGTATTGGCGAAAAGCTTTACAGCTTCGGCTTCGGTTAGCCCCATGAAAAGAGTATCTATATCTTTCTTTATGGCTCCTTCCTGCAGCAAGGCAGCAAAAGAATGTGCAGCTTTTGTAAGTTGTTCGTTGTCTGTTTTTGTTCCTACGATAATACGGCTTGGATATAAGTTATCATAAAGAGCCTTGCTTTCGCGAAGGAATTCCGGAGAGAATAACAAGTTCAGATTCTTTATTCCCTTTGCTGCGTATTTGGTATAAAGCGATTGGCAGTATCCTACAGGGATTGTGCTCTTAATGACCATAACAGCATTCGGGTTTACTTCCAATACCAAGTCAATGACTTCTTCCACATGGCTCGTATCGAAATAATTTTTTACCGGATCATAATTGGTGGGAGCTGCTATTACAACGAAATCTGCATCTTTGTAAGCAGACGCTCCATCAAGTGTGGCACGTAAATTCAGATTTTTCTCTTTTAAGAATTTTTCTATATATTCATCTTGGATAGGTGACTGGCGATTGTTTATCAATTCAACTTTTTCGGGTATTACGTCTACCGCAGTTACTTGATGATGTTGACTGAGTAAAGTTGCTATACTGAGTCCAACGTAGCCTGTTCCGGCTACTGCTATTTTAATATCCTGTGCCATATGAGTTATTGTTAATTCGTATAGAAGAAATGATTGAAGTTGGCATAAAGACGTTTGTAAAATATTTTATGAGGAAAATATTTTAGGTTCAAATATGCTTAATTTATTCTTTGGATAGATACGGATAAGTACGCTACGCTTTCGCCCCTCCCAAAATCCGGGAAAGACGAAAGCAATAGTGATTGATAAATGTGCGGCAAATTTACAAATTTAGTTGTAATATGCCAAGTTTTATGAAGAAAATTTAATGACATGTCTCTTCGTAAAACTGCAATAAAACTTTACTCTTTTAGCTTGGGAAATAAGGTTTTTACCCCTTCCCGATAGATACGTTGTGCGTTTTCCGGTGTCGTGAACTCTTCAAACCCTCTCAGAATCCTGTCATAGACGCTTACTTCATAATTATAGAGCCCTTTTTTATGTTGTTGAAGTGGGTGGGGCTTATGTGGCAAGCCTCACGGAGCTGGTCTTTGGTGATTTTAAGCTGTTTCATTTCCTTTTCGAGGAATTCGCTGAACTCAGGGTGGTTGGTAGCTAATCTGTAATGTTGCATAATAAAAATGTTTTTAGTTAATTATATAAAAATATATAAATCCCGTACCCATATAGTGGGTACGAAGAATTTGGGTACAAAGGTATACCTTTGCAACAGTTTTTAAAACAATTTAAAATATAAATGCTATGAAAGCACATAAAACTATTCTTTCCGTGCGGGAGCTGCAAAAGACCATAGGGCAGTGGAAAAGTCGGAAAATTACGGATTCCACCATTGCAAAGCTGTTGGAACTGATGTTGGGGATGACCGCCTACATGAACGAGGATGCGGTTTATCCCGTGGAGAATTTCTATGATATCAGCAAGGCGCTGAAGTTTAAGAACGCGCGGTATCTGGTGGAAGCGGTCAGGCTGAGCGGAGCGTTCGGAATTGTACCCGGCGACAATGTGTACGGGATGAGTTCGTTCTATTCCTGCCTCTGGAAAGAAAAAGAAAAAACGGATGATTTCGCGGAAACTTTACCGGTAACTTTACCGGTAAAATTACCGCAGGAGGATATATATAATATATATACTATACAGGATAATAAGAATAATACATCCTCCGGAAGGATTTCTTCTGCGGAAAAAAGCCTGGAAGCCGCACGTAATTTCTTTCACCTCATCAACAAAAATCGGGTGGATAAGATGCGGATTTTAACTCCGCTCATTGACAGCTTCCAGCAGAAGGAGGGACTGGCGCGCGAAGATGCCTGCGCCAACGTAGTGTACCTGGTGAATGAATTGCTAGTACCTTACTTCGCAAGTCAGGAACGCTTTATGAAATCCACCCATGTCGGGCGGCTGTGCTGGCTGAGCAACCTGCTGAAATCCGCCGGCGGACTGCGGATGCTGAAAGATGCCGCGGATGCCGGAAGGCGGCAACGGGTACAGTGCATTGCCGACATGCGGGGCGAACAACGCAACAACCATCCGCTCAGCGAGTTTGAGTGGACGGATAAGGAAAGTGGCCTGCGCTTTTACGACGACCCGCTGGAAGGGATGGTGAACATACCGGACGATGCGCCGCCCCGGCCGGGGGCGAAAGCGGAGTGGAACGTGCTGAGCGGAGAATGGGGAGAGTTGTGAGTTTTGAATTATGAGTTATAAATTATAAATTTCGGAGGATGAAGCCGTTTTATTATTTGAGTGATTTTCCCGAGCGTAGAAGAGCGGGGAAGAATTATATAGCAGAGTGTCCCAAGTGCGGGAAAAAACATCTTGCCATTTCGCGCGATACGGGATTGTACTGCTGCTTTTATGCGGGGTGCGACTTTCACGGGAAGCTGAAGGACTTCTGGACAGAGCGCAGAAGCACGGGGTGGCAGGATGCCGGGAGTCCGGCGGGAGCTTCGCCGATGGCAAAAGGAAGTGCCGGGAAAGGAGAGACGGGTGGTATGGTATCGGCAGGCGGAGGGAACGCCGCATTTGAGGTATCGATGCTTCCCGAAGACTACAAACGGCTGTCACCTGAGGTAATCGCCAAAATCAAGCCGCTGACCGATGACCCGGAGACCACCGATACCGGACAGCTTGCCGCCCGCCGTTATCTTGCCGATATGGGAATCTCGTTGAAAACAGCCATCGACGCACGTATCGGTTGCTTGGTACACCGCTGTTTCGGAGGCAAGGACAGCAAGGACGGAAAGGATAAAAAGAATGCTGCGGGGATGATGTACCAGTGCATTGCCTATGTGAACTATATCAACGGGCAGCCCGTCAACGTGAAGTACCGCTCGTGCGATGCCACCGCTTCCGGCTATACCAAATGCTGGAGCCAGGATTCGCTCACCACGCCTTGCCCGCCTTACAACATCGACTGTATCAACCCGCTGCTGATTGCCGAAGAGAATATTCCGCGCCTGATTGTCACCGAAGGGGAAAAGGGATGTGCTGACTTTGCGCGAGGCGGGCTACCCGTATGTCATCAGCGTGCCCAACGGCGCGGCAAGCGACCTTTCCAAAGGTTTCGAGGCTTTCCGCCCCTGGCTGGACCGGGTGCAGGAGCTGGTGATTTGCGGCGACAGCGACCTGCCCGGAAGGACGCTTGTGAAGCATCTTGCCGACTATTTCGGTACGCGATGCCTGTTCACCGTCCTGCCCGGCGGCTGCAAGGACATATCCGACGTGCTTGTGGCGTACGGCGCCGATGTGGTGCGCGAGATTATCGGCTCGGCATGCCCGCATCGTACGTCGGACATCATCACCGTGCGCGAACGTGCGGATGGGATTATGGACGTGCTGAACGGCAATTACGACCACGGCTACGATGTGGGTCACGGCCCGCTTACCGACCGGGTGTTCCATCCAACCGACCAGGGCGGACTGATAATTGCCACCGGAAAGCCCAACAGTGGCAAGACCGATTTTCTGAACGACCTGACCTGCCGCCTCATGGCCAAGACGGGACGTAACGTGTGCTACCTCTCCTTTGAGGTTCCCGACAAGAACAAGCACATGGCAAATCTTATCCGCCTGATGCTGGGCAAGGTGAACACGGCGGCATATACCCGCGAACAGTTGCAGCCCATCGTCTCTTTCATGGACAGACACATGGTGCACCTGGACCTGCACGAGGTTTCGCCCACGCCCGCCAATATCATAGAGCGCGCGGAGCGGGTGAAACGCACCATGCCGCTGAAGTATCTCATCATCGACCCGTACCTCTTCATGGAAATGGAAACCGGACGCTACAACACGGAGACGCAGGCCATCAAAGGCATGCTGACGCAGATGCAGGCGTGGGGGCGTAACAACGGTGTCTGGGTGATTATCGTGGCGCATCCCCGCAGCCTGAAAAAGCTGAACGGGAAGAACGAGCTGGAGGAGATAGACATGTATACCATTTCGGGCAGCGCCAACTGGGCGAACCTTGCCGATTTCATCTTTTCCATAAGCCGCATCGAGGAGTCGGACAGGCGCTATACCCGGCTGGATATGTTGAAGGTGCGCGACCAGGATTTGTGCCGGACGGGAAGCGTGCTGTTTGTGAGGCAGCCGTGCGGGCGGTATGACGAACGGGAATCGGAGGAACAGATAATGACCGAGATGCAGGGGAAGGTCCTGGATAAGGACAGGCTGCCGTGGATGGGGCTGGTAACCCCGTGAGTTTGCTCCAGAAAGACCGGGTGTTTGCTCCCGGAATGCCTTGTGTTTCAGGCTGGAATGCCCGGAGTTTCAGATGCAAACTCCGGGCATTCGGCTTTTAAACGCCTGGCTTTCCGGGGGCTATGGTTCTCCCAATGCTTCTACGATGACGTGCACCTGAATCGGAGTGTAGCACTTGGCATTGGGAAGCATGCCGGTGGCGGCAAGCTGTTCCAGGAGTCCGGGTTTGAAGGCTATCCAGCGGTTGAGCTTGCGGACGGCTGCCTTGGGCGTGATGTTGGGACTGTATAAGATTGCCAGCTCGCTTTTGCTGTAGCTGCGGGGGATGAAAGAGGATTTTTCCATATTCTTTATTACTTGTTTTTATGATGTAAAGTTAGTGAATATTAGTGGTTTGCGAAAGAAAAAAGGAGAGTTTATCGCGTCGTAAGGTGTCATAAGTTGCAGAAAAACGCTTTATGGTGTGCAATGATGTGCGAAGGAGCGGAAAGGGGCGGAAGCGGGTAGGGAAGGTGCTATCTTTGTATCGCCGGTCAGAAGAAAGGGCCCCTTCGGATTGAGCGATGAATGATTTACAATTAACAATTAAAACTTAAGAATTATGGCAACAGCATTGGTGGTACGCGCACAGCGCTACAAGAAGATTGGCGACAAGACGTCTCCGTTGGTTTATATCCTGAAAAGAAAACCGCGCGACGCGAAGATGTATGATTTGAAACGCATCTCGGAAGAAATAGAGGCTTTGGGAGGTATGTCGGCAGAGGATGTGCTGCACGTGGGCAAGGCAATTGTGAGAAACATGCGCGAGAAGCTGACCGACGGCAACAGTGTCCGTCTGGATGATTTCGGTATCTTCCGCACTTCGTTTCACTGTGTGGCTACGGAAAATCCCAAGGATTGTACGGTGAAGAATATTGACAAGGTGCGGATTAATTTCAAGGTCGCCACTACGCTCAGACTGGTGAACGATTCGGTTGCCACCACGAAGGGCGCACCCAACAATATCAATTTCGAGCTGGTGTCCGACGACAACAAGACATCGGGCGGTAGCGGCAACGGTGGCGGAAATGCCGGCGGTGAGGAAGAGAATCCGTTGGGATAAGGATAAGGTGTTTTGAATGATGAATTTTAAATTTTTAAATTGAAAAAAAAGAAGTATGGGAAAAAGTAAAGGTTTTTGGGATACGATTTTGAAAGTGGTAATTGCAGTGGCTTCGGCTGTGCTGGGTGTGTTTGGTGCGAATGCGATGACATTTTAGGAGATGAGAGCGATTGACCTGATAGTAATCCATTGTAGTTCCACGCGCGAGAACTATGCGTTGACCGAACAGGCGCTGGAGGCTTCTCACAGGCTTATAGGGTTCGACGGAACGGGGTATCATTTCTATGTGCGGCGTGACGGAAGAGTCCTGGCTACCCGTCCGGTAAGCAAAGTGGGGGCGCATGCGCGGGGCTACAATGCTCACTCGATAGGCATCTGTTATGAAGGTGGGCTGGACCGTTACGGAAATCCGAAAGACACGAGGACAGAGTGGCAGCGACATTCGCTGAGTGTGCTGGTAGGAAAGTTGTTACAGGATTATCCCGGTACGTGTGTAGTGGGGCACAGGGACCTCAGTCCCGACCTGAACGAAAACGGAGAAGTGGAACCCATGGAGTGGACCAAGCAATGTCCCTGCTTTGATGTAGGGAAGGAATTCTGATAGCGGGATGCTGAAAAGGCTGTAGGATGATAAGTAAAATCATCGTACAGCCTTTTCTTCTTGTTGCCTCCTCTTCTGTATCCCTTTCGTCTTCTGTGTCTCTTTCGTTTTTTGTATTTCTTTTGTCTTCTGTATCTCTTTTGTCTTTTTGTTCTTTTGTCCTTCCATTCCCTCCCCCCTTTTCTCAACAAATCCTATAGGCACATCCACATGCGCGCACCCCAACATATCCAGCCGCACAGCAACTTTACTTTTCCCGTTCACAGTGATAAGCTCTCCTTCGAGTCCGGCAAGCGGCCCTTTTATTACTTTCACAGCATCGCCGGGAGCCAGCGGGGCGCTGCACATTTCCACCGCTTCGGGGCTGTAGTCGAGCATGAAGCGGAACCGGTTCATCTGTTCGTCGGGGATGACGGCAGGGGTGCTTTCGCCGCGCAGTACCATATAGCGGCTGACCGCCTGCAGGCTCAGGGGGAGCGGCCGTTCCTGCGGAGTGACATGCACGAATATCATCATGGGAATCACAAGACGCTCTACCCGTTTGCGGCGGTCGCTCCACTGGCGAATCTCGCTTTGGACGGGCAGGTAGCACTCGATGCCCATAGCGGCAAGCCGTTGTGCAGTCTTTTTCTCAAGGCACGACTGTACATAGGCCACCAGCCATTGGCGGGGTGCTGTATTGTTTTTTGTTTCTATGTGATTCGTATTCTGCATTGTTTTTTACGTTCGGTTGGGTTAAAAAGTATGCCGGGCAGCAGCGCTCTGCTGCCACAGCATACAAGCAAACAAACAAAAAATAAGCCCGGAAACAAGGACAGCATTGCATGTAGAAGTTCCCCAGGCTTATGGGGTGAATATCTTATTTCGAATCAGAAGTATCGCCATAACCGTACCCATAGCCATAGCCGTATTTCTTGCCGTAGCCGTAGTACCTGCCGTACTTGCCGTAGCCGTAATAGTAGCCGTACTTTTTCTTTTTCATGTCCAGGCCGTTGATAACAGTGCACAGACCGGGCAAACGCTTGTTGGCGTACAGCTCGTTGATGAGCTGATAGTCGTTCTTATGCGTATAGTCGGCACGGCATACGTAAACGCTGATGTCGGCAACGCGTGCTATGAGCTGCGTGTCGGTGACCATGCCGATAGGGGCAGTGTCGAGCACGACATAGTCGTAGTCTTTTTTCAACAGTTCGATGGCATCGTCCAGGGATTTGCGTGCCAACAGTTCCGTGGGATTGGGCGGGATGGCTCCACCGGGCAGTACATGAAGATTGTCCGATACCTCGGAAGGCAGTATCATGGAACGCAAATCGGTACTTTGGGGAGCGGAGAGGAAACCGGTGATTCCCTTTTCCTTGTGGTGTATGCGGAAAACCTTGTTCAATCCCGGCTTGCGGATGTCGAGCCCCACGATGATGACCTTCTTGCCTAATAATGCCAGGCTGACAGCTAAATTGGATGCTATGAATGTTTTTCCTTCACCGCTCATGGTAGAGGTGACGAGAATGACTTTTCTGTCCGGGTCGCCCAACATGAAAAGCAGGTTGGTGCGCAGGCTACGGAAAGTTTCCGCCATGATGTCGTTGTCGTTTTCGCGGACGGCAATGGCGTGCTTGTCTTCCGAATCGTTCAAGGGAACATCGCCGATAATGGAGACATTGGTAAGTCTTTCAACGTCGGCGCGTCCTTCGATGCGGTAGCTCAGCAGGTTCAGTATGTAGATGATGGCAACCGGAATACCGAGACCGAGCACAAATGCTGCCATATAAATTATTTTTTTATTGGGTGATATAGGGAAATCGTCGGCCAATGCATCATCTATGATTTTAGCGTTGTTAGCGGTGGCGGCGAGCGCTATATTATTTTCCTCGCGTTTCTGCAACAACATGAGATAGAGTCCTGCCTTGATTTCCTGCTGGCGCTGGATGCTGACAAAGCGGCGTTCCTGGGCAGGAGCGTTGCTGATGCGTCCGGCGTATTTACCTGCCTGTCGGTCGAGGTCGGCTTTGGTGATAAGCAGTCCTTTACGTACACTGGCGATGGTTGTGAGGATGCCGGCACGCATGTCTTGTATGTTGCTTTCGAGACGACGGACAACCGGGTTGGTTTCCGAAGAGGTACGCAACAGACGGTTACGTTCCAGAATCAACGCATTGTATTGGGCGATGAGGTCCGATAATGTTTCGTCGTTCAGTCCTACATTGGCAGGAAGAGTGGCGGTTGCGTTCTCCGGTTTTTGAATATACTCGGAGAGGTATTGGACCAGGTTGAGCTGGGTGCCGTTCTCTACGCAAAGCTTTTCGTAGGCAGACTGTTCGCTGACAGCAAGTTGGGCATCACTGCTAAGGTCGGTAAGCCCTGCCTCGCGCTTGAAACTTTCCAGTTCCTGTTCCGTAGTGCCTAATTCCTGATTGATGACGGAGATGCGTTCATCGATGAAGCGGGCAGTGTTTTGTGCCACTTCGTTTTTATCGTTGTTGGCGTTTTTGTTATAGATTTCGACAAGTTTGTTTATAAAGTCCTCGCCGCGTTTTTTATTCGTATTCTTTATCGATACGGTAACAACGGAAGTGGTCTTGCTGGTCGGTTCGATGGATAAGGCACTCCGATATCCTTTGGCTATGGATAGCGGATTGACAATACTTACATCTATACTGCCGCTACTGGTAATGGGAGTGGCGGGATTGGAGGTAAACGTGAGCGTACCTGCCTCTCCGGACAGAACGGCGGGCAGTTCCGTGAAATGTTTGTTGGTGGTATTTCCATTGATGGTTGCCGTTACATCTATCTGGTTGCCGGATTGATAGTTGACGGTCAGTAGGATGGGGGCTTTAAGCCGTTCGGCATCTTCGGGCAGAAAATGTACAAGTACTGGAGAAGAGCCGTACAAATCGGGCTTTTGGAATCGGCCTTCGCCCGAATAGCTGATGTACAGTCCCAGTTCGCTGACTACGTCCTTGATAAGCGATTTGCTGCGGAGAATTTCGATTTCATTATCGATATTCTTGGAAGAAGATATGATGCCGAGGTCTTCAAAAGCACTGAGGTCATTGCCGGTATTTCCGCCTTTTTTGTCATCTTTAATGATAATGGAGGCATTGATGTTATATACAGGAGTAGTGACCTTTAGATAGAGCCAAGCACATATTAGACAGAAAATGACTGAGGCAATGAACCAGGGCCACCGGATGATGTATTTGAAAAATATAGCCTGCCAATTGGTATTTTCTTCTTTTTCTTCGAACAGGCCGTCGTATATTTCTTCTTTCACGTCTGTAATTTTTTATTTTCGTTTGTTGAGGTTCTATTTCTCTTATTTTGTAATTGCGATAATAAGACTCGCCAGTGATACCAATGAGCCGATAACCGAGAACCAGATGGTGGTACTGCTGCTGATATTGGATGTCTTTGCCTTGGTCTTATTGGGAGTGACATATAGGATGTCATTCTGTTGCAGGTAGTAATACGGCGATTGCAGAATGTCCTGATCGTTCAGGTTGAGTGTGACAATCTCCCGCTTGCCGGTATTGTCTTCGCGAATCAGTTTGACATTGTCGCGAATGCCGTAGATAGTCATATCGCCTGCCATGGCAAGGGCTTCAAAGATATTGACTTTTTCGTTGGAAATGGTGAAAGTTCCCGGACGACCGACTTCACCGATAACAGATATTTTATAATTAATCATGCGCACAGTGACAATGGGCGTTTCACGGAACTGAGACTTGAGTTGGTCCTTGATATATTGCTCGGCTTCTCTCTTGGTAAGACCACCTAAGTGTATAGTACCCAATACAGGAAATTCTACATTTCCGTCATTGTCTACGAGGTATTGTTGCAATACTGGTTGGGTAGTGATTTTATCTCCTATGTTGCTGATAGGAGTTGATACTGTCAAATTGAAAGGCTCTGCCAGTTCCGGTTCTTCGGGGCAACTCACTACGATAGTAAGCAGGTCTTTCGGCATGATGCGTGCATCATACAACGGCATATCAGCCGTGCCGGTATTTCCGGCGGCAACTTCTTGCAGTGCATCCTGAAGATAAGGAACTTTTTTATAGCTTTGACACCCTGCCAGCAATAGCGGCAACAACAATAAAATAATCAGACTTTTTCTCATGTGTTTTGATTTTTAACTCTCAGCTTTCAACTCGTTTTAGTAGGCTTCTTTTTCTCCTTTTACCGCATTCTTCACGGTTTTGTAGATAATGTACAGGTCGAGCATGAATGTCCAGTGTTCCAGATACCAGATGTCGCGCTCTACACGTCCTTCCATCTGCCAGAGTTCCCTGGTCTCTCCGCGGAAGCCGGTGACTTGCGCCCAACCGGTGATGCCGGGTTTGACAAGGTGGCGTACCATATACTTATCAATCAGCTTGGAGTATTCTTCGGTATGTTTCAGCATGTGCGGGCGGGGACCTACTACGGACATGTCGCCCAACAGAACGTTGATGAACTGCGGCAGTTCGTCGATGCTTGTTTTGCGCATGAAATTGCCCAGGCGGGTTTTGCGCGGGTCGTTTAAAGTAGCCTGCACCTTATCGCTGTCCTTGTTGACACGCATGGAACGGAACTTGTAGCACCAGAACTCCTTGTTCTCCTCGCCGCTGCGCTTCTGCTTGAAGAAGATAGGTCCGGGCGAGGTTATCTTGATAGCCAGTCCTATTATGATGAAGATGATAGGAAAGATTGTGCATAGGAACAATAGTGAGAACACGATGTCGAACAAGCGTTTTGCCAACCGGTTTTCGGGTTGCGCCAACGGTTCCTGACGAATGTCCAGTACGGGTACGTTTCCTATCAGTTCAAGGTGCATGCGCCGTTTCAGGTAGTTGCGTACGTTGGGCACGCTGTAAAAATGAATCAGGTTGTTTTCGCAGTAGCTGATGATGGGCAGAATCTCTTTGCTATGCGAGGAAGTAAGACCGCAGTACAGATGCTCGGCCTTACTTTTCTTAAGATAAGGGATTACTTCTTGGGGAGTGCCCAGATAGTGGCATTCCTTCGGATAATTGTCGGAAGGATGCTCGGCAAAATAGCCCACTACCTTGAAGCCGGAAGTAGGGTCGGCGGTCATCTCTTCGTAGAGTTCGACCATATTGGAGCCGTCGCCCACGAGTGCAACAGTACGACGGTTGCCTCCCTTGCGGCGGTATATTTTGACGAAATGTCTGAATATGAGTCTGTATGATACAAGCAGTGCAAGGAATGCCGTATAGAATATAACGAGGAAGCGTGTGGATAAACTGCCGAAATGCACCAGCGTGATAAGGCTGATGAATACTACCGCATGGCAGAATGTATTGCGTACGGCACGCATTACGATGTGGTCTGCACGTACGATGCGACGGTGAAGCACGACTCCTTTGGAATAGTTACATAAGAGATAGACCAAATTCAACAATACCAACAATTGCGGCAGTGAATCGGAGAGAAGGATACGCTGGGTATCTGTGTCCAATACATAGTACAAGGTTATAAAGAGTGCATTGAGAATGCATAAATCACCGGCAATGATGATGCTCTTGATAATTTTGTTGAAACGCAAAATTTGTTTCATGGTCTTCGTAATGTCCTGTCAATCATTGAATTTTTGTAAATAAAATAATTGATTTCCCTGTCTTGTTTGTTATGATTAATTATGGGTTCTCTTACTTACAAGGTAAGAGAACCATTATTCCGTTTGCAAAGGTATGAAAAATATTATCATTACAAACAAAAAAAATATTTATTTTTAAATCTCAAATTCCCATCATAACTACTCATAAAAAGGTAAATTTCTATATGGATTCAGATTATGACCGGTCCGGGCATTCCCGTAAAAATCAGAGTATGCCCGAACGTACCCGGCTTAAGGTTTCGGGAGTCATCAGCAGATAGGAGGCGATGTGCGACAGAGGGGCGCGCTTGATGACTTCCGGCTGCTGCTCCATCAGCTGGCTGTAGCGTTCGCGTGCTGTCTCGAACCGCCAGGAATCGGCTTTGATTTGTGAAACAATAAGGGAATATTCGAGTATCTTGCGATAGAACATATTGATTTCCCACGATATTTCGGTAAGAAGCATCAGCTTGTCATAGGGAAGCAGGTAGACCACGCTGTCTTCGAGCGCTTCAATCATGAGGTGGGTGGGCTCTTTCTTCAGCGTGCTTTCAATGCAGATGACGATGCATCCTTCATAAGAGAAATGTTCGGTGACGTCTTTTCCGTTTTTGTAATAGAACTGGCGCAACATACCTTTGCCAACGAGTACGATATTATGGCTTACCTGTCCCTCTTTCAGTAGAAGTTCGCCTTTTTCCACTTCTCTGCGGACCAGGATTTCTTCCAATTGCCGTCTGCCTTCGGGCGCCATGCCGGGATAGCGGGAGTTGACGGTGGCGTTCACTGTTTCTTTGAGTAATGTGTCCATAACGGTTATGCAGGTTTGGGTGTCATTTAGCGTGGCAAAGGTAGCAAAAAATATTTGATATGTGTCAAGTTGTTCTCCCTTTCCTTTCCGTATCTTTGCGCGATTTTTATCATAGCGCTTCTACAACAATGATACAGCAGGAGAATCTGAAGAAACGGCTTGCCAGGCTGGCGGCCCCCATTTTCATAGAGACATTATTAATTATGATGCTTGGCGCGGTGGATACCGTTATGCTGAGCCGCCATTCGGACAACAGTGTGGCTGCCGTAGGGGTGGTCAATCAGATTATCATGCTGACTTTTCTGGTGTTTGAGGTGATTAATCTCGGTACTTCCGTGCTGTGTTCGCAGTATATCGGCGCACGGCTGCATAAACAGGTGGTGCAGGTGGTGGGAGTATCTCTTCTGGTGAACTTCGCGGTGGGTGTAGGCATCAGCATGCTGCTGTTCGGGTGTGCGGAGCCTATCCTGCGGCTGATGGGGCTGGGGCCCGAACTGATGCAGGACGGTATGGATTATATGCGTATTGTAGGGGCGTTCGCCTTTTTTCAGGCATTGTCGCTAACTCTTTCCGCTTCGTTGCGCAGCGCCAACAAGGCGGTGTATCCGATGCTGGTGACGGTGGTGGTGAATGTGCTGAATATAATAGGCAACTATTCCTTGATTTTCGGACGTTTCGGCTTTCCGGAATTGGGAGTGGAGGGGGCGGCCATCTCTACGGCTTTCAGCAGAGGGGTGTCCATGGTGATCCTGTTTGTAATCTTGTTTCGCAAGCATATCCACCGTTTCCCGCCGGCTTACTTCCGTCCGTTCCCTTGGGTGGAGTTGAAGAACCTGATGAAGGTGGGGCTGCCTTCTGCCGGCGAGCAGCTTTCTTACAGTTCGTCGCAGGTGGTGATTACTTATTTCATTAACATGCTGGGAGTGGAAGCGCTTGCCACGCGTACTTATTGTGTCAATATCATCATGTTTGCTTATCTGTTCAGCATTTCCATGGCACAGGGCGGGGCGATATGCATCGGGCATCTGATAGGGGAGAAGAAACCGCGGGCGGCTTTCCTGATGGGGAAATATGTAATGAAGAAGTCGGTGATGATAACCGTGATCCTGTCTTGTATTCTTGCTCTTTTCGGGCATGTTATTTTCGGCTGGCTGACGTCCAATGCCGAGATTATAAAGATGGGGGTTACCATTCTGGTTATCGATATTGTGCTGGAGATAGGGCGTCCTGTCAATATCTTCGCGACGAATGCGCTGCGTGCGGCAGGCGATGTGAATTATCCGTTCTATGTAGGGCTGGTGGTGATGTGGAGTGTAGCCGTAGGGCTTGGCTATCTGTTCGGCATTCCGTTGGGTTGGGGCATTTGCGGCATGTGGGTAGCGTTTTTGCTGGACGAAAATATCCGCGGGGCTATTTTTGTGCGCCGTTGGTACAGCATGAAATGGGCAAGCAAGAGTTTTATAAGATAATGCTTGGGGAGGAAAGTCCGGTTTTCTTTATGGGAAGTAAACGGGGTGTGTACCGGTAAAGATAGGGAAACTGAACGGGGATACTCTAAAAGGTGTCTGAGAAAATACTTTTTGAAGAAAAATTAAACAGCGTATTGTGTTTTGAGTGTTAGTGTGTTATCTCTTTTCCTGCAAAAATACTGAAAAAAATATGCGGGAAAGATTTGCATAGTCCAAAAGTTTGCCATACATTTGCACCGCATTTGAGAACAAATGTTGGTTACTAAGGAAGTTTGGGTGAGTGGCTGAAACCACCAGTTTGCTAAACTGACGTACGGGTAACCGTACCGGGGGTTCGAATCCCCCAGCTTCCGCAAGGAACTGAAAGCATCGGTCTGAAAGAACCGATGCTTTTCTAAAAAAAAACTTGTTGGTGGATTCGTCTAACGGTTAGGACACATGCCTCTCACGCATGCAATACGAGTTCGATTCTCGTATCCACTACAGTAAAATTTGTTTATGCACTCTTAGCTCAGTTGGTAGAGCAACTGACTCTTAATCAGTGGGTCCAGGGTTCGAATCCCTGAGGGTGTACGAATCAGAAAAGTAAATTGAAGAAAAGCTCTGAAAATCAATGATTTTTGGAGCTTTTCTTTTATGAATTCCTACAAAATATAAATTTACCGGGTCAACGTAACAATCTGGAGTCAGTAGCTTTTTAGTGGGGATACGCATATAGTTTAGCAATGCGGAAAAGGAAGAACCTCTTGTCAGCTACGCCTCTTAGGTTTGCTCTGAACAGTTTAATTTTAGCATTGAAAGATTCTGCCATTGCATTTGAAGAACGATGGTTGTAGAAATTCAGTATTTCATCATAGTGTTCATAAAAAGTAGCGGCAATGACGTTAAAAGAATGCATCCCTGCTTCTTCTACTTTATAATACCACCGTGCCATAGCCAGACGTGCAGCATCCTTTATGGTATTCCTTGAGAATATCATCCGCAGGGAATGGCACAAACCATATGCTTTTTTAACGTCAGGGTATTCTTCGAATAGTATTGCCGCCCTTTGTTTCTGCCTCTCTGTCCATTTATCGGCTGATTTGAAAAGTAAATACCGCGAGCGTATAAGCAACTC
>ERZ860445.85-NODE-85-length-81338-cov-15.627524_pt1 | contig 81338 bp, 102 predicted proteins | sample MGYA00509977_ERZ860445 | MGnify/ENA primary metagenome ERZ860445 (study PRJEB30046, sample SAMN00715233) | human gut metagenome | study: EMG produced TPA metagenomics assembly of the A metagenome-wide association study of gut microbiota in type 2... | reverse complement strand
TTTTGTCAATGACGGACAACTGTCTATTTTCTAATCTTATATCGAACTCACGTTAAAATATGACTTTCTGTTTTTGTAGAAAAATCATACTCGATGGTATAACTCGGTATTTCATCTAATGCATCAACAGTAACAGAACCTTTTGTTCTTTCCTTGTATGCCTTTATTATATTTTTTAATGCTATGTCACTTTTTGCTTGAGCTGAATCTCCACTGGGTGTATGTTTAACAAACAATAGTATATAATCATCAGGTGTAGATGATAATACTTGTTTTATAAACTCAAACTGATTTTGGCTTATATATGTAGCAAATGTTACAGTTACTTTTCCGCTATAGTCGGCTGTACCGCTATATTTTCTTGCTCCATTTTCATTAATAGTTTCCGGCAAATCATACTCATTTATAACCAAATATCTAAACTTTTTCCCATTTACGTCTTGGTCAAAATAATAATACAAAGCATCATTAACTCCATTGTCGGGGAAATGGAAATTAGGTTTATCTTTTTCGCTTAAACGGTTATAAGCTGGCTCATAGATACATTCTCTAACTATTGCGTCCGACATTACCAAAGATGGATTTGTCCCTGCCTGTTCCCAATTCTTGTCGTGATTTCCTTGGCAAAACAAGATAGGTTTATCAGTGTTCTTTGTAGCGTCAATAACCTCTGTAGCTTTTTCTCTCCAAACTTGTTCAGTATAAGCCTGTCCGCTACTTAGATAATCTCCAGCAACAACTATGGATGATAAAGCATTTTCAATTGCTTTGTCCTGTGTCCAATAGCACAAATCTTCAAAAGCTCTTAATTCTTGATGAAAGTCACAAGCTAATGCCGCGTTGAATCTTGGAGTTTTCTTATTCCACTCCAATTTTTGATACATATCGTGAGCGCAATTTTCTGTAGATTTAGCGCTTATATATTTGGTGTAATCTGTCGGAAAGTCTTTTAATTCTATTGGAGACGATGAAGACAATGTTACAAACTCGGAAAATTCTCCATTAGCTAAAGTTAATGTATGGCTCAAATTTTGTTGTACTGATGATAAGTCATATACGGCTTTTATATGTAGTCCATTATATGCAGTGAAATCAAAGTACACTAACCCATCTTCATTTACTATTTTCTGCGTTTCTTCCGTTCGACCAGCTATTAAGAATATCGTCTGTTCTACTCCGTCACCATCAACAGTCACACCTGCGTACGATACATATAATTTTTGGTGATTATTTACGACAATACCCTAAATGAGTTTGTCTGATTTATAATAACTGATTAAGTAGTAACGGGAATAACCTTCACAGGCTATTCCCGTTATTTCTTACTCGTTTTCCAACTTTTCCATCATATGTTGGCAGTAATTACAATAACCACCATTGTCTAAGGCTTCAAGCATTTCGCTCCAAGGAATGTCGCAAGCACATCTTTTACATTCATCTACGCTGTTATTCTCAATCATCTTGTCAAAGACATACTTTTGTTTTTCAGACAGACTCTCATATCCTTTGTCCAACATCCTTTTAGCTATACCTGCTTCTTTATCTTCTAAACGACCAGACTTTATCAAGTCCTCCACAAAACCTTCAAAATCTTCTTCAATAAATCTCGCTTCTTTCATATTCCAATGTTTAAAAATCTATTTTACCCAGTTCAAATTTGTACACCTTCGCACCTGTAAAGTAGAAGGTATACATTTTTAGCATGTACAAACTGTATGCCAAAGTATTCACTCTGACAGAATGATAGGAGAATTTATTCCCAAAGTTTTTCAGATACAGAATAAGGAAAATTTGTAGATATGAACAGGACAATTATTTCAATCGAAGTACAAGACCACGGTGATAAGGAAGCTACTATTATTGTCAGGGGAGAAAGAAACAGTCAGATAATGTTTGAAGAAACTTTTTCTTATAAAGACGAGAAGAAGCATTCATTACGGCTACATCTTTTAAAAGAACGGTTTATTAAAACATTTCCTAAACTTGGTGACAGTTTAGGCATCCTTTGTCTTCGTAAATTATTCAATGATATTACGATACGGAGTAAAATGAAAGCTAATCCCGATTATAGAGATAGAAAGAAATGAGAAAAAATAGTAAAGTCAGAGGCTAAAGAGCACTATTAGTTACAAGTAAAACCGCTTGAAGATGACTACCCATTCTAAACCACGTTCAGTTTGTTCTGGGTATTCGGCTACTTTGTATTCAATATACTTTCTCTTCATAGGCAACACCTCCTTTCCTTTTTATTCTTTTGGAAGAAAAATCGAGGTTGTATGGGAGAATGCCTCTGACTTTATACAAAAGTACAAATATTATACTTATCTTTGCAAAGTCCTATTGGACAAACTTTTGAAGAAAATAAGGAAGTGCCTTATACTCGTTGAAATCGCCAAATTATCAAAGAAGTATATACGAGGCACAGAGGACAGCTCATATCTTGTGGGTTGCCCTACTGTGCGTATATGCAGGTGTTTGGCGATACCTAACGAGTATGTACAGGGGGTAGCCCACTTTCTTTAACAACTAACATTGTTAATCTTCTCCTATGGCTGTCGTGGAGAACTCGTTAAAATTCGCCACCATGGAACTTATAGTAGGTTTCTTTTGTATTCTGTTTGCGTTGGGTATTTCTATTGCCACCGCTGTATTAGCTTCCCGAAAAGGACGTAATTCCGTAAACTGGTTCTTTTTATCTCTATTCTGGGGTATTGTAGGATTGATTGTATTAGCATGTTCCAAGCATTTAGAGCGTGAAAAAGGAGAAAGTGATACACTCGTTAAGGTATTATGGAGTATCGTGCTTATACCGTTTGTATTATTTGCCATATTTTTCTACAACCGTACAGTAGAAAAAAGGGAACTCCGAAAGAGCTATCAAATTGAAGAAGTAGCTCCCCAAATAGAACTTTCCGATAACTATATTGAACGTACAGTAGATTTGAATGATTATTTCAATTCAAGTACTGGCTGGGATGACGAAACGGATTGGAATTATGCAGGACTTGAAGACGAAGAAAGCCAAAAGGCTTTTGATAAAGTCCTTAAAAAGAACGGGATATATTGGAGCGACCAAAAACAATGCTGGGTTAAGAAAGTCAAGAAAATCGCCGAGCAAGCTCCCAAAGTCAAAATTCAATGAAGGCAGGATTATTTCTTGCCTTTCTTTTTCTTCTTAATATCGTATTTCAGAGCCTTCTGCATGAGAGCAGAAAAATCAACTGGAACTTCCGCTTGTTTCTTCAGTTCTTTTGCAGGTAGAAGTTCAATAGCCATTGCTTTTTTCATGTCTTCGATTGTTAATTGTTTCTTTTTACTCATTTTGTCAGACTTTGAAAATTGATACGATAATTTGAATTACAAAGTAACAAATTAAATCGTGAAACATCATCAAAATCTCTTGTATTATAGCGGAAACAGAACTCATTAACATATCGTTGAAGGTGTTTCTTACTTATATGGTTATATATGCCTGTTAAACCACGTTTCAGAATACTCCAAAAACCTTCGATATTGTTAGTATAAGCATCTTCGTCAACATATTGTCCGTGACCATGGTCAACAATATAATGCTCATAAAGTTTGCTAATGGTTTTATATCCGCACCATTCATCTGAGAATAACGTTGCTGTTCTTTTTACTGTTTTTAGAATAGGGACGGTCAATGATTTATAAGAAGTATCACGGACTACCTTACAGACCACCTTACCACCACGTTGAAGCATGCCCATTACTGGAACTTTATCTTTGAAACTTCTACCTTGACACTTCTTTACTTTCTTGTTATAGTGCCGATTTTTATTCTTACCTCCAACGAAAGTTTCATCTAATTCAACTTCTCCATCAAGTTTTTCTTCCATGACAATACCGAAACATTCACGAATACGATGATTTATAAACCACGCAGTTTTATAGGTCACGGATATTCTTTTGGATAATTCAATGGATGAAATACCTTTCTTGCGTGACGTAATTTCATAGATAGCTACAAACCATTTTCTCAAAGGAACTTTTGAGCCTTCAAACATTGTTCCTATTCTGACATTGAAGTTCTTGCCCGTATTTTTACAGCGATACATTCCATCGCCACGGTTATATACTTTAGACGTGGGGTCATATGGCGAAACAGGAATACCGTTTGCCCAACGTTGTTGCTCAAGATATTTAATGCAACTTTCCTCTGTAGGAAATGCCTCCAAAAGGTCATACAAGGAGTTGAATTTACCAATATTCATATTACCAAACAATAGTGTGTTTGGTATATATAACTTTGGTAAGAAAATTTGCTTGGGAAACAGTTATCTGCGGATAGCAGGTATAAGAAAAAAGAAGCGTTCAGATATGGGCTAATTATTCAAAGATACGTTCATAAACAGCTATCCAAGCCAGACCTTTGCCAGATACATAGCCTAAATAGCTGCCACGGTATTCCAACCGACAATTCATTATGATGTATTTATGAAATTACCCATATCAAAAACGCTTCTTCTTTTTTACCTTATAACAGGTTGCAATGAAAATTCAACGCAAAAGGAGAAGAATTTTTCAATATATAATAGAAATACCGCTCAAAACTTCTGTTCTGAACGGTATTATTAGTAAAGTTAGTTAGGGTATTGTCGTAAATAATCACCTAATTTTTTAGAGTCAGTGAAATATTCTATAAAATTTACCCTCAATCTAATTAATTTGTCGTTTGTATTAAAATCATAGTTATCAACTTTAAAGAATTTAACCATATTCTCCAAGTAAATACCTGTTTTTCCGATAGAGGACAACCCATGTTTTACAAAAATATTATAGGATGATGTCTTTATATGCTTAGCAATTTGCGATATAATTACACTATCGGAGAATTTAGAATTGTTCAGATTGTATGTAAATGACGATTTTGGGAAATTTGGCTTGTAAAGTAAATATTTTACTTTTATTTCCGAATTACCAATCTCTACTACAGACAAATCTTCTGTTGGTTCATCGAATTTAGAAAAATCTCCAGACAAACCTATTGTTTTGGTTAGTCCTAATATTGTTGTAGATATTTGATATTTATCTACAGAAATACCAACAAATGCTAAATGAACTTTTATGTTAGATAAATCTTTAGGCAATAAATTTGTATCAAGTAATTCTATTTGAATACCCTTGATAAAAGAAGAAGGCTCAGTATTTGCGTCTGCGTTAGTAATATCAAAAATAGGATTTGCGTTTGCGTCTATTTTAACAGTTTTTATTTCGTTGCTCTGACTTTCTAAAGATTTATTAATTTCTGTTAGTTGTTTATACACACCATTTTCTTCTTCATATATAACAAGGTTTATATCTGTTTTTTTTGAAGAGAAACAGAAAGCATTTGTTTCTGATGTTGTAGTAATAGAAACATCATAACCCTGTTTACCTGCTTCTTGTGTTACTAATGTTCCTTCAATATATTGATTTCTATCGAAACTTCTATATTGTGCATAAGCCCCAAATCTTTGTGATAACTCCAATGAACATCTTACTCTATATTTTGTGTTTGGCTTAACTTCGACAAATATTCTTATTCCAGTAGTATCAATTAATTCAGAACCGTTATCTGGGGAAATTACTTGTAATAATTGTTTTGTATTATACCCCATAACGCCCATGATAGAATTAGCAGTTTTACTTTCTAACGTGGCAAGCGTCTTGTCTAGATTCCCGCTACCATCACTCATGCCCACAGCCTCACTACTTGTAACAGGATATTGCACTTTTCCATCACTGCCCTTCATTTTTATAATATCTGCTGCCATAATTATATATTTATTTCATTCGTATTTTTTACAACTTCAAAGTATATCTCCACATTCGTATCCGTACTCAGATTAAGAATAGCAGAAGCAAAACCAATATCAGATATTACCTCTTCACAGCTGGTAGCTACCAACTGATAAGCATTGCACTCATCAACGGCACTCTGGTTAATCTTGCCAAAATTCTCCCATAGCGTCAGTCTATACTTCCCTAAATAATGCTGGTCAACTCCATTCACTCGTGAATGCAAGACATTACCAGATACAGTCAGTGGCAAGACTGTCTTTCTTCCTAAAGGGGAAATTAGTACTAGTTTCAAATCCCTGCCCTCAAGACTTATCTTCTCACCATTTGTCAGGATAGCCCACTCAATGACGATATCTTTTCCGATTCTAATCTTTTTCATATTGTCACTTCCGTTACTGATTTAACAACCTCCTTCATCGAGTCAATATCTGATCTCTTGTAGTAGTCAGCCAAATCCACACTACCAATATCTGGAGCAGCACCGGTATCATGCCATTGATCATTAACCACATCGTATACGGTTCCAGGATAAGATTCACCTACCCAAGCAAAATCACCTTGCAAAGGATTAGAATACTTATCTGTAAGACTACCGACACTAGTAAAATAACCTTTAAATTTTGTGGTCGTGAGTTCAATATTTTCAATCGTTCCTACTAATACACGTCCAACACGCTCTGCTGTATTCTCACCTTCTTGCCCAGCATTGCGAACTTGTTGTGCGAGCCTCTTTAATGCATCAATACTTTCAGCCATATCAGTCTCCTATTACTCTATATACGGTTCTGTTTGCCTTTATTTTCCCTTCCCCTTTATAAAGGGGATATTCATCGTTATTTTCATTCAAAAACAGTACACATTCCTTCAGATAGCGGTCAGCAATAGCAAAAGCATCGTCATATACCATAACTTTTTCTTTAAAATCCGGTCTACTACCATACTCGTTTTCTGGCTGCATAAAGCCATGTCGAGTAATGTTGCTATCGCCATTCTTCACGATACGCGCATAGGTATAGTATGCCAATGCCGTTTTTAATCCGGTTAGCAATTTCTTATCCCCGTTTTCCGTTTCATAGACGCCACCATCGAGCAACACCTCGTACTTTTCCGGATTCTCTTTCACGTCAAGATAAAGCGCATCTCCCAAGGCAGACTTTATGTCAATACTTTCAGATTCCCGCAAATAAGTTTCAATTTTCTCGTCATCAATATGTATTGACATCGTGCGAGAAAGAATAGACACCTCAGATGTTGTTATTAGATACTCCTGCATTTCTTACATACTTTAAAGGTTGAACTGAAAAATCATTAGTGGGATTAGCTACTTCATACCAATAGCGGAATATGCGGTCAAATATTCTTTCTATCAAACGCTGCTGCTTACTGACGATAGAATTATAGTATTCGAAGGCATCTTCCAAAATATCGCCAGAGAACCCAACCTTACCCACGCGAATACAATACCATGGTTCCTGACCATATGCCGAATATATACGCTCAACGACACTTGAATCTGTCACGGTAAACTCTTTATCATAATTCTGAGAGTTCAAAGGAACAACTTCAGGCTTTTCCTCTTCGTTTTCAAGTGTAACCTCCATGATTTTACCACAATTCGTATCCCCTTGAAGCTGTAAAAGGGTATCGGTAAAACTATCATCGTCATCTTGAACCTTTATCTCATTCCCTTCATTATCATAAGTGATATTAGAGCCTCTCTTTGTGAAAATTATGGAACCTGGGAAAAAATTATTACGGACATTCCTGTATTTTACATTTGCCAAACCTTCATCGGTACTCATTTCCGTTACTACACGGTCACCTTTTCCCGTCGGATAAGTATCTTTCCCAGCCATTGACACCCAAAGTACCTGTCCTTTGTAATACTCAATACCTCCAGCAGCTTCTATTTGTGAAAGGACTACTGACTTTAAAGGATTAAACACATCGATGTAATCAATATTCTCTTTCTTCACCTGAATAGCTCTGCCTTTACGCGTTTTCTGACCTGTCCAATCGGGATGAACAGCAATCTTGGAAACATAGCCATTATCATCAGGCTCAACCATTCGACAGTTCTCAAAGGGAATATGATGAAGCTCTACAATCTCACCGTAAATGTTATAATTAACATGCAAAGCAACCCCATTAAAGTCAGCCATATCACGACACACGAGTGAGTGGATATCATCTGCAGTCTCTCCTTTCCGGTTTACTGTATATTCAGAAAAAGTAATCTCACGGAATCCATTACCTTCAATGAAATCAGCGAATCGGTCAGCACACTCTGAAGCAGTGGAGCTAGCAGCTACAATGTTCCGGAATGTCTGAGGATAAAGATTATCTTCCCCATAAGTCTGTATTCCAAGAGCTTGCTGATAATTGGTTTTAAAACGAGTGCCGCTCTTCTTTTTCAAATCATGTACTCTCATAAATTCCGTGAGTTTAAGTTTATTCCTCTATCTTTTCGCCTTCTCCTGTATCATCTGCATCTTTTTCAGGAATTTCTTCCTTCTGTTCTGAAACAATAATGGAAGAAGCTTCTTTTATGTATTCATTCAGCAACTTCTTTGTTACTTTTCGTCCATTCACCTTATAGGTTATAAATTCTTCTAAAATGGAATCGGTCGATACCCCATCTTCTAATGCCAGTTTTACATTTTCCAGCAGTTGTGGATCATAAGCCTTCCCACGATTATTCCCTCTTTCCTGCCAATCATCCGGCATCTTGGAAAAATAATTCGCATTACCGGGATACTTCGCAAGGTATTCCTCTGCAATATCATTAGTAAGATTGTCATTTGTATAAAAATTAGAGCTTCCAAACTCCATCTGCAGAAGTACCCCATTTTTCAATTTATATTCTGATTTTTCTTTCATCTTTCCATGTTTTTTAAGGTATAACATTGTTTCAATCACAGCATCATGATAACAGTCGCTACATGATGTACGTGTAAATTTTTTATCAAGTACATCATTGTATAACTTCTCAATTTCTGTTTTCTCAGAAGGAGAAAGGGAAGATATACTTCCCAATTCCTTCAGCCTATTAACCACATCAATTATATCCATAATCATTCTGCTTCAGATAACAGCGTCTGAACAAGGGCTGCCGTAGCTTCATACGATGTTTTGAAAAGATAGATACCAGACTTAGGAGATTTTGTTTCCTGCATTGTAACCATCCAACCACCTTCCGTATCTTCCGAATACTTTCCATCTGACATTTCAGTAGGTTTCAACCCCTGATACCATCCATACACCTGGAAAGCACAATCGCCTGGGTTTGTCTTACCCATGCCTTTATACTTATTTTCAAGCACCACTACAAACTCACCGTTGGCCAAACCGTCGATGATATTCTCCCTTACGTCCGGGCCATCATCCAACACAACAAAAGCGACAGTGTGTGTGAAAGTATTCCGATATGTTCCGGCCGCAAATGCAGTTCCGGTGCCATTGAAAGGCTGTGAACCCATCGCCAAAACCTTGTATCCCTTCTTCCCTGTTTTAAGAGCCATAGCTTCCAACACATTCTTGCGAGTAGAGTTAAATGTGGATGCACTGAAATCAATATCCTTACGGTTGACGATAACTCCTTCCTGTTCAAATCCAGGAACAATAGGATCATCGCACGATGGTGCGATGTCCTGTTTCAGTAAATTATCACAAATTCCTGCCATAGTTCCCCCTTTCTTTAATAAGCCATCTGGAACAGATTATCTTCACCAATCAGACAGCCAAGCTTACCAGTAGAATACAAGTAATTAACACGTTCTTTACGATCGAACCAGATATCAAGATCTGACATAATCTGGTTAGCTGGAGTACCAACAAACAACTGCTTAGGTGAACCAAATACAGCACGATGCGGAAGATTTAGTTTAGTACCGTTATTCTGATACTTCTGGATGAATCTGTCCCATATGGATACCCGGTAAACCAATGTACCGTTATACTCTGTTACATCCAACCCCTTGAATATTTGTTCCCATGTAAGGATTTCCTTGTATTCACGCTTTAGGTCTTTTGCAAGAGCATCGCAAAGTGATTTGGTACAGAAGATGCCGGCACCGTCCATTGATGCAATACGTGAATCAGCATTTTCAAGAATACCATCAAAAATACTGATAGCAACTCCTGCTTCTTTCAGTTTACTGAACTGCAAAGCAGTTGATTCTTGATTATTAGCCTCAATTGCTGTTTTCTGACCTGCGTTGGCTGCACCTATAGCAAACAATTGCTTCCAGAATCCGTCCGCTGTCTTGAACAGTTCCACATCCACACCATCTGTAATCTGACCCGAAGATGTTGCATTTTGCGCCTCCGTATCCCCAAACCAGATAAATCGCCACAGCATATGTTTCACGGCCAAATCCATTGCCGGATAAACGATATCATCCATATATTCGGTAGAAGACAAATCACCAATATCAGTTCCAGTTTTCAAGCAATATTCAGCAATAGTGTTCTGTAAATCAGTATAACACCACTGCAAAGGAATCTGCCAGTCTCCAATTTTCCATTCCTTCTCTGCAAAATTGATATTAGCCTTCTTATAGCTGGGATTACAGCCGGAACCTTTCCAACCGATATCATCCATATCACCAACCCATCCCAATTTATCGCCATTGTGCACATTCTGACGAAGGGTAAAGAAACGTTCTAATTCCTCATCAAGGAAGTTAGTCATAACCAACAATTCTCGGAGACTTCTAATAGCTCCGTTGTCAGGAGTCAGACTCGATAACTGCCCCCAAGTAATTCTTTCATTTGCCATACTTACTATTTACTAAATCTTTGTTTGTTCTTTTCACGAATAGCTGCAAGCTTCTTGTCGATCTTGCTCTCATGTTTTACCTCCGTTCTTCCTGGTACCTGAGGAGCACGGCCAGCCGGTACATACTTGCTGGCTGCAGCTTTTGTGAGTTTTTCAATACCTCCCGCTTTTGCTACAGCATCCAAAATCCTCTGTTCATCTTCCGTTTTGGCATTGGCTGTTAATTCTGCGACCTGCCGCTCTAACTCCGCGATGCGTGCTTCATTGTCTTCATTTCCCCCATCAGCGTCACGGATTTCTGTAATTACACCATCAGTAACCACAATAGTCTTACCATCCGGCATTACATGTTCTCCATCAGGAGAAGCCTTATCTCCCACTTGAGGATCACCTTCTTCACGCTCTACTGTCAATGTATCGCCACCCGCCGTTGTCAACTCTAAAGCGACAGCTGGCACATCCTCAATTTTCTCATAACCTGCTTTAGCAAGAATGCGCTCAAACAAGGACTTCTTTACAGTCATTTCATTTTCTTTACTCATAATTATTGTTTTAGTTGATACTTTAGCCGACTTCGGCATAATTACTTCACTGACAAATCCCAATTGTTTGGCAATTTCTCCACCGAACCACGTTTCTTTTGCCATTTGTTCTTCCAGAAGACTCCGGTCGACTCCGCATCGTTCGACATAAAGCGACAACATTCTTTCTCTCTCAGCTTCTAATCCTGCTTTAAGTGATTCCAAAGCAGAAATATCCAAAGAACCCTCAATTCCAGGACAAAAGGGAGAATGAATCAGAATCTTTGCGTGTGGATACATTTTTCTTCGCTCAATAGGAGCAGCCAGCAGAATAACTGTTGCCATGGATGCACATCTTCCCACTACAGTAGCAGAAATCTCCTTACCAGTAGCACGTAAAGCATCATAGATAGCATATCCCTCGGCTACATCACCACCGCATGAATGAAGTTCTATGTCAATGTGATTATCATCTGGAGCAACCCAACCCAGAAAATCCTGAACATCTGAAAATGACATTCCATCTACTCCGGTCAGATACCAGTTTTCCATCTTATCGGAATCTGCTACAATGTCTTTGTTGATGAATAATTTAGCCATATTTTGTAATCGTTTGAAACAAAGGTAAGAAACAGGATATGGCTATAAGAATTTATTAGACCAATAGCACTGACACGCCCTGTCAGTCATTTTTCACAAAAAAAAGAGGTGAGCCTCTGCCCACCTCATACATCACATCTCCACTTTTGTAGAAAATTTCTTCACAATCCTATATATGGTTCTCTCATCGACATTGTATTCATCGGCAAGATACTGCAGTATATAAGTTTTCTTGTGTCCTTCACTTGTAAGACGCTGATAGTCCTTAAACAATTCCAAATATCTTACATCTGACGGTTGCACTGGAAGTGTTTGTAATTGCTCCATCACCCCCTTATGAGTTGTCAGAAATTCATATGCATTCATAAGCTACCGTTACTCTCTAAGAATTTAACTTTATTTGCGACCGAAGTAAACTCCTCTACCGAAACCTGTGGGGCAGGTGCCATCAACATACCTTTTGCTACGGCTCTGGCCAACATATCTTCTCCAATAGATTGACTACTTGACTGTGCAACATTAATAGGAACTCCCCCACCCATCATATTGAATGATGAGAGAATTGGGGCAAACATAGAGGTGGCTCTGGCCGTAATTACCGATTCCCCATTACTAAGTTGAGCCGGAACACTATCACTTGTTCCTGTACCTGGACCGGTAACTAAACCACCTGTTGCAAATTTAGCACTTTTTACCGTATTAATTGCTGTTGTTATGTTAGTTAATATGGTGGCAATTGTAGTGGCTATTGCTGCGATATTAGCAGGGAACGGTACCGACTGAGCCTGTGCCACACCTGCAGCTATAGCCTTACCCGTATTAATTGCAATTTCTGCTAACGCAAGTGTTTTACTCAAAATAGCAAACCCTCTATTGGATTCTCCTAATGCATCAAAAGCTGAAGATAAACCTGAAGTTATTGTCTCTATAGCTTCAAATTTTGTCTGTTCAATTTCAATTTCTTTTTCTGATATAGCTTGCTTAGCATCAATGTATTCTTGATTAGCCAAAAGCTTACGGTTCAGAAACTCCTGCTCACTTTCTCCTTCCTGTTGCTGTATGCCATTCAGCAACTCTAACTTCTGCGAAGCCTGTTCCTGAAGTATCTCCAACTCACTTGCTCCAGATTGCTGCATCTGCATGATTTCATTCTCCATCCTCAAACGGACAGCCTCCTGCTGTTTTGCAGATATATCCTGCTCATGTTGCAGTGTCAAATCATCAAACAGTTTATTGTATTTATCTACAATAGCTAACTTCATCTGCTCAGTCAGCTCCTTATCAGCGAGCTCAGCATCACGCAGGGTAGCTAATTGTTGTAGTTTCAATTGGTACTCCTGCTCGCTTCCTTCCCTAACAGCTTCAAGTTGCAGAGAAATAAGTTTTGTGCGTTCACCTATCTCTCTTTGAAGTTCTTCATCAGACAGTTTCTGTAACTCCACATTCTTCTGTTGTTCCAAAGAAACAATCTGACTATTGATGGCCTCCCTCGCTTTAACAGTAAGATTCTCTTCCTGCTTCAAACGGATCTGAAGGTCTTCAATCTGACGGGAATAGTTCAGTTCTATCTCCTTTCTCGCCTGCTCACGTTTATCCTTAACCAGTGCAAGCATAGCGTCCTCAGCAGCTCTCACTGCTTCCAACTCAACCTGCTTAGCCTCTTTTGCTGCATCTGCTCTCTCTTTTTCAGCAGACTTTATCTCATTCGCCAACGACACTTCTCTGCCCAATAACTCACCTCTTTTATCCTGATATTCGGTAAGTGCATTGTACATTTCCACTTCTGCTTGGGCAATGGCATCATTTGTTTCTTTGGTATTATCGGCCATTGCATTCTGCTGCACCATTAGTTCATATCGTCTTTTAGCCAGCTCATAATTCTTCTTACTGGCTTCCTCTTCCAAACGATTAGCTTCTCTAATAGCCTCCATACGTTCTTTAGCTGAGACATTCAACTCATCATCAGCCTTAGCCTTCAATGTTGCAATAGTAAGCGCATTCTTAGCATTCTGGACCTGTAGATTACGTGTATCGCGATCTATAGCTGCCTGCTCTTTTGCCATAGCGATATATCTTTCATTCTCTTTATTAACCGATGCTATATATTTCCCTAAAACTGGCATCTTTTCTAACTGAGTATTAATCCATTTTGCCATTTTTCCTCCAGCTTCTACAACAGATAGAATACTACTTGCCACAACCTGCAATACTTTTCCTATCCCATCCAACACCATTTTCATTGGAGCCAATACAGCGTTCCAACGATTAGTATTTTCCTCACTAGATTTAATACCCTTGGCAACAGCCATAATAACCACAGCTATAGCAGAAATAACAGCTACAATTGGATTGGCCAACAATGCGAGCAAAGACTTTGAAAAGTTCTTTACTGCAGTTCCTGCAGCCAGTGTTGCTTTCTGTATACCTCCCATTTCCTCTTGGACATCCATCAAAGATCCAATAAAGGGAACGTTGCTAGCTACAGCATTCTTGATAGCCTGCTCATAATTACCTACATTGCGATAATACCGCTGAGTTTCTTCCTCACTACCCTTAATTGCATCAGTAATATCATTTATCTTATCCTTCAAATCTGTACCTCTGGCTCCCTTTCTTTCAGCCTCCGATAGCGCATCATATTCCGCAGTCAGATTGGATAACCGGGCACGTAGAGATACAAGGCTATTTTCTTGAGCTTTCTCCTGCTTAATCTGATTCTGCATAGTCTTTGTAATTACCCGTATTGAATCATTACAGTCTGCTATATATGCTTTGGAAGCTGCTATTTCTTCATTATACTGCTGGCGAGATATTTCTCCATTCTTTAATTGCTTTTTCAGTTGTACCTCTGCAGCTCGCGCTTCGTCTATCTTGGTTTGGTATTCAGCAATTGCCTTTATAGCCTCACTATAGTTCACCTTAATATCAAGGATTTTTTCTTGTTTTTCTACCATAATTTAAAGTTGAAATAATTTGCACTCACATATACCGGTCTTCTCTGCTTTAATGCTAATAATAGCATAGAACTTGCCATATTGTCCCAAGTAAACAGGAACAGACATATCCAACTTCTTCAGTTCATAGTCCGGAATCTCTATTAGCTCTGTTATTACCTTAGGTTCTCGAACCTCTTCCTGATAGGTCTTGTATTGCGTTGCTATAATACTTACCCAATCCATACCTTCGAATGTGGCAATTGTCTGATTTTCCATGACCAAAAGTCGAGGTATCAGATTATCATTATACTCCAATTCTCCATTTTCATTATACGAGTATAAAGGAATCTCTGTATATGGCCCAGTTCGAGAACTTTTAATCTCAGAAGCAGCAAATGGAAGAGTTATTACTTCCTCTTCTTCGTCCAATGTCTTATCATCAACATAGATTATCCCATCATTCTTCCCTTCATCATCATCCTTCCACTTGTAAATGTTTTTCTGCGCAAAGTTATCAAGGCTAAAGGATAGTATCTTTGGTCTATTCTGAGAATAAGATGCTACAACCCTTTTGGTCCAGTTGAGTGCTTTAGACTTGTTAGATACAATCTCATCCATCGTAATAAAACGTATTCCATCAGAATCCGGTATAGCAAACATCCCACATAGAGAAGATATCGCCTTAATAAAGTCTATCTGTTTAATATCCGGAAGATTAGGAACATAATAGAAACGATTTACATACTCTGATGTTTCTCTATTAGCAGATACATATATTTGATTGGCTTTAGGCTTTAAAGAAAGAGAATTACATGATTCAACTTGAATCCTTATGGATGTATAATTTGTAGAAACCTCAAACCACAATAATTCTTGATCACTCAGTACAATATCATCATCTACTCTATATATAACTCTTCGCCTATACTCTCCTTGCCCATCCTGGCCCAAATTTTCCGTACGGAATGGGGTAAATATTTGCTCCATTCTGTTGTGATACTCATTGTACATGCCAAATTCAAAATCCTCAAAGTTATTATCTGAATTTATTAATATTAATGTCACATCAAAAGACACATGTACATCTATTTTTTTATATTTTGAACCAATCTTACAAATCAATTTTTTACCGGAAATGAATCTATAATCCCATTTAAGATAATAATTACTTTCCTCGTTTAGAGCAAATCCTAAAAGCAAGCGACTTCGCCCATATGGATTTTCCTCAGACTCTAGTACATTATACCAATTCTCATATTGCAATGAAACTTGATTACTTTCAGACTGTCTATCTGAATCATTTCTTGTCAGCAATGGTATAACCAATCGCTCTACAAAACCCTGTCTGGATTCAGGAATAACAAATTTCACTCCACTATCTTTACTTATCTTGTCCAATATCCATTTAGCGGAAACAGCTGGATGAAACCATGCATTAGGTTCATCATTCTTAAATCCATAACTCAACCAAGGCAAACGGGGTGAATTACTCAGTTCCTTACTCCACACAATATAATCCTCATTTTCCACCATGCCATAAGACAAGTCTTGCAATGTTCTATCTCCATTGACAATTTCAGCAAAAGCAGATACATTCCCCCACGCCATTGCTACATCTATTGTATCGGAAACTTCCATCAACGTAACACTAGCATCCGAAACAATTTCCACACCATTACGTAAATATCTGCCTTTATGGTTGATGCGTGGAAACCGTGTACTACATGCCGGAAGGTGGGCATGCTCTATTACCTTGCGGTTTCTCACAGTCATTGGCAACTTTATACTATATGTATTATTACTTACAATCTTGCTAACCTCTGTGAAAAGATTGCTCTTGAAATTCAATGTAATATTGGTATTATCATCAATATCCACTGCCTTATTGTCAATGTAAAGTTCGTTTTTCATAGGCTTTGTAAATTAAGTTCAGGAAGGACTATTGTACACACAAAATCCTGCAAAGAAGCTGATGTTTTCACATAATTCTCTACAGACACATTAACACCCATCCACTGGGCAACTCCATCTTGATATCCGCAGAACATATCCACAACAGGGGAGGTTGCAAGTTCGAATAGAAAATTATAAGTATCACTATCTACCAATGAAGCACAAACAGGAAGAGTTATACTCTCACTTTTACGCTGATGTCGCCCTGATCCCCCATGATATCCACTAATAAAACTATAACTCTGCATAATGTTTCTAATAAACTCTCCATCATTGCTCACCTGTCTAGTCTCTTCTCCTGGGAGAAACAACCAATAACAATACATGCCGTGTCTATTAATCCATCGAAGATATATCCCACACTCACTGTTATCAATTGTACACTCAATTTTTGTAGGAGTATTCATAAGTTCTTTAAACGGGACATCGAATGTATGATCAAATACAGAAGCTGAAAATTCATTTCCCGGAAGGTTGAACACAAGTGTAGTAGTAGCATTAATATCTATTGGGATTAAGTTCCACAACCCTTGTCCTGCCAGTACAATCGGCTCCGCTTGTTTACCATCAACAATAACCTCTACATTACCAATTGTAGCAGAATACATACTCACTGAAAATGGATAATTCTTAAACCAAGTCAACTTCCGACTTCCATTAAATCGTTCTCCTATTCTCATCACTCCCCAAATCACAAATACAGAAAAACAGAAACTATCATTCGGTACATCTATACTGATATCTAATTTACGCCCTAACTTACTATCCGATACTGCTTTTTGAGAATAATCTATTATAGTACTTTCTAACGCATCAAAGAATCCTTGCACATAGGAAGAAATATCAAAGAACACTGAATCCCCATACATTTCCCTACTCTCTTCATATGATACACCACTCTGAACATCTTCTACCGTAACTTTTACCCAATCAAAAGTCTTTCCGTAAACATTAATAATTATTGGATTGAAAGCAAAGGCTATCATATCCGGATATTCAACTGTTACTCCACTAAACTCGCTCTTCCTCATTGAAATTCAAATTAATATGTTCTACTTCTGCATCAAACACTCTCAATATTCTACTCATAATTACTTCAATGGTGTCTTCCATATCAGAAGAATATATATCCTCCTTCTGACCAGACCGATACAACTGTGTTCCTTCACTGGCAATCTTTCGGGCAACTAGATAAGCAAAAGATTTAGGACGATTTACCTTGATACCCTTATCCTCCATCCACTGCTCAATTATTTTGTAAAATCCTTTTGGCACCTTACCTGATTTTCTTCCGGTTTCCAAAACGCCAAAAGCCTGACGTCCCCACAAGATGGCTCCATCCTCAGTTTCCTCTACTACTAAGCTGTCACGAGTCTTTCCAGAAGCAATTTGTCCCGCAGCTTCATGTCTGGCAATAATTCGCCCCTTGAGTCCCTCTAGTTCATCACAGACAATCCGAATTACATCACTCCTTAGACTTTCCATAGACTATTTCCTCCACGCTTTTCGTTGGGCACAATACTGTTCCTGAGAGCTCCTTTAGCTGCAAGGAAATAGTGATTCCTGTTACATTCACACTCAACTTGTCGTAAAATACAGAATAAGGGATATCACCTGTTACCTGCTCGAATAATCCGGAACGGTTCAGATTTAGGACAAACTCCTTAGCCATATTCTTACACCTTTCGATTACTGAATCATTCTCTGTCCCATCAAAGTCGAAGTCTGACTTATCCATAAAAGCTATCATACAATTCGGATAATCTTTTAGCTGTGTCATGCCCAAACTTAATGCCCCACTAACTGGGAGAAGATTCAATACAGCAGGAAGAGGAAGCTTGTCAAGCCGTATGTTTGCAGTCTGCCAATTGTCAAAGATGTAAGTCACACCAGCCATCTTATCGACAACACTTTTGATTTTCTGTTCTACCGTCATCATTTCTTATTTTTGTTTAGGTTTTTTCTTAATCTCCGTTCAAACAGCACTTTCTTAGCATCCATATCCAAGCACTTATATACACGTATCCACGGAACATATTCTACCGCCTCATGATCTGTTATTCCCATTCTTTGAGCATAATAGTCAAGCAGCCCAAACAACCCAAAATTCAGCTGGTCCACTCCTGCTTGCTTTTCTTCGGGAGTTGGAGGAACAGAGGTCGATGCAAACAGCTTATTAATACGCTTGACTTCTTTAGCCACCCAATATACAAAGCCCAATACCTCCACTGCATCAGCCTTGAGCAATCTACTCTCATTGATAGACAACAGTAATCTGCATGGAATAAACAAGAAATCTTTACCTGTAGCAATAGACTGTAATTGCATAAGCTCACCCATTGTCAAATCGTTCAGCGTCTCCGGTGTTTTTCTATGGCAAACAGAATACGGTTTCGGTAAAGCTTCCATTCTTTGCTGTAAAGCTTCCATATCCGAAGCTAAATCACTTATCTTAATAAACTCATATAGTGTCATATCCTTCCAACTTTAGCTTTAGGTCTGTGAATCATTGGTTTAATTCGGAAATACATAGCCATAATCAGCATATCCAAATAGTCAGGAGAATGACCCAATATTTCCTTCATCTTTTCTTTGCTGATTATCCCTTTCTTCCGAGTATCTGCATCAATATGCGCCTGCTTGAGAACAGACAACTCTTCGACAATTCGCTCCCGTTGTGCTTCTGAGCAAACTATACGAAGCAGTCTATTGTTAACCATCTCAGCCAGCTTAAAGGCACACTCAGACTTTAGGTTGTCAAACTCCTTATTGAGAGGCTGAGTTCCTCCATGAAACTCCTTGATTCCGTTCAGATAGCTTTCAAGATAACTACCCAAACCATCAGAGTCCGCTATCATCTTACTGCGAGGAATTGAACACTCTATCATCATACGCTTCAAGTCTGTCTCAATGGATTTCCCAGTACTATACTCCTGGTCCAATTTGATATAGCATACATTCCCTTTCCAATGTCCGGCCACAAAACGGTCACGCCCCTTCATCGCAAGGTCGGCAGAACCGGTAGATTCACCTGCAGGAGTAACAAAATCATTTGTAAACAAGTCACAAATAGCATCATAGTCACACAAGGCAGTCGGATCATTGTCATACTCCCAGTTTCCGAAGTACAGACGTTCTTTTGTAACTCGGTCTTTCGTGTTACGCAAGCTCTCGATATAGTCTGCCGTAGCCCAAGGATTATCCTGCACCAAAGCTTGAATGAAAGCATACGGTTCTTTTAGCTTACCTTCTTTCCACGGTTTGTAGAAGTCACGGTAAAGCCAGTTCTTCTTCGGGTTACAGGTAATAAGTATCTTCCCTGGCACATTATATACATCATTCATATGGCGTCCGATACGAGTTTTTAGAACCTCAAAGGCAAGATAATGCACCTCACCAGCTTCCTCAATCCATCCTCCGGTGTACTCTTTTGAACCTAAACGCTCATACATCGGGTCTTTTACAGGATAATAAGTGAGGTCTAGAAAGATTATCTCGGAGCCATTATCAAAACTTATACCCTCATCCGTTGACTTATATGCAGTAAAGCCATGCTGCTTTGTAACCTTATCAAAGGTTACAGCAACAGACTGACGGCTATCTTTCAAATTATTTCGGCCAACAAACCAACGCGTACCAGGAAGGTAGTAGCCACACTGCATAAGCCATTCACAGCCTAACCATGATTTGCCACCACCTCCGGCACCACCATACAGCAGGTACTTCGTTACGTCATCGCGAAGATAGTTGTATGCCAACCGTTGTTTTAAATTGACCTTTTGCTCCATATCACTTCAATTTATCAGCTTCCGGAGTATACGGAAGAAAATCAAATCCTTTGAACGGTTTTCCTTGTGTTGTATGGTCCACTTCCTGCTTGTCAGCCAATCCCAAAGTACGTGCAATGATGTTTGCATTGAAAGCCCCAACACAAGCCCCTTCGAACTGCTGCGTCTTGATGGTTTCCTCCACACGCGCGATGACTTGCAGAAAATCTTCATCCCCTTTATTTATACAATCATCCCGAAAGCTACTCCACCACCTTGTAGAAGCACCCAAATACACGCATAATCCCATGAGAGAGTACGGTCTTGATGTTGGGGTAACTTCCTGCTGAGTATGCTGCTGGTTCTCCGTTATGATTTCATTTCCCTTAGCCACTCTAACCGGAACAGTCTTCTTTACTGCCTTTCGTGTAGTCCAAGGATTTTCATCGCACCATTGGAAATATTCACACGCTGCTTCCCATAGAAGTTCCGGCGTGGCAAAGAGCTTATCTCTGCCATGCTTACTTCTCAACATCCAAAACTGATTTCCCTTAGGTGCAGCCATTATTATAACTTTTCAAATATTGGTAATATGTCTTTATCCAAATCCCATCTTCTATTATTAGGGAGTGGAAGAGTAAACTCTGCTTGTAATGCCTTCATGTAATCCTCCTTTTTCGCTTTCCGCTCATTAACCGTCATAACCTGGAATGAAGATCCGCGAAGCTCTCGTTCTTGACCAACCGGAACACCTCTTTCAAAGATTTCAAATGTGTCACCGATATAAGCCTTGTTCAGACGGACCACGTCAGCGGTTGAATGATAATGCTGAAAATACCATTCTCCAAAACGGAAGTTAGCCGTGAAGTTATTAGCATCGAGGAATACCGCCTTCGAACGATAGTCATGAGTTTCTTTCCTTTCAGATGACTTCTGGGCAAACAACAACGGAATACCAGACCAGAAAATCTTACCTCCAGGCTTACACAAAGCAGAAAGAGTTAGCAAAACATTCTTTTCATCCTCAAGAGAGTTTACTGAGTTCAGTACGCTATCGCATACGACCACATCATACAGTCCATATTCCGACAGAGTTCTGCAAAGAGCTGTACAATCCTGACGTATCTCCTTCTCATCAATGATATCAGCTCCATCCTTACGATGGAAGAACTCAATAGCATCAATCCGATATCCTTTCTTCTGCAACATAGTCGCATAATCCTTTTGGCCGGCTCCAAAATCAAGCACACGTGTCTCTTTTGTTATATTGGGGATTACTAAAGACTCATATAAGGTCGAATGGCTTCTACTGCTCGGAACTCCATTCTTTTGGCGTAAACGCGCCTTTTGTGCAAAAGACTGTATATAAGTCTTTCTTTCCAAGTGGGAATACTCAAACACCCCATACTCTTTCGAGAAATAAGATAAAGCCAGTTCATCCTTTCCTTCCGGAAGGACATAAACAAGTAGATCCATTCCCAAAAGTTTTACCGTCTTGGCATATACGGTAGAAATTATAACCTTACCAGTGTGATCGCATACAGCATTGGCAAACTGCCCATACCGAAGAATCATTTTCGTAAGGTCCACCACACGAGAGTTATTCCCTCCTTTTGTCATAAGAGTGATATCCTTATTCGGAACAGTAAAAAAACCTTCGGCACCAGCAGGAAGAGCCACATGAATATCTGGTTGTATTTCAGATACCTCACATTCTGCATAGTTGTGAAGCTGATTAAAACGTACCTCATCGGTTGAGTTTACCCCATCGAGGATAAATGCCGGCACATGGGTATACCCCAGCAGCTTCATTGTCTTGGTACGCTGATGCCCTGCCATAATACGATTGTCAGACCTACGGATAATGATAGGCTTGATAATGCCAAGCTCTGTTATTGACTTCTTCAAATTCTCCTGCGCTTTCGGAGTAAGTAACCTCGGGTTATATTCTGCAGGATTCAATGCCGATATATCTATATACTCCATCATACGCCCAACAGATTATTGACAAAGCCAATCATTACACCATTCTCTTCCAGATACTCATTGGCCCGCTGTTTCAGTCCTTCAAGTTCTATATCAGTTATCGGTATCTTATACCCCTCAAATGCCAGGTACTTGATATGCGCTCCAGCTTCATAATTTTCATTCCGGAGTACGTTATGAGTATCTTCTATCTCATTAGAGAAATCATTCATCTCAGGGAAGCTGATACCGTCCAAGCCCCACTCCATCAACTCACGACAATCCCATTCAAACAAACGTGTCATATCCCATTGTCCGTTACTGACATTATCTCGGATAATGATTTCACGCTCGCGTTCCTCTGTCAGATTCGGAATAAGAACAGTTGGGACTTCTTCAATGCCAAGCTGAACACATGCGTCATACCGCTGGTTCCCTGCAATAATGACCAGTTCTCCAGTACGGTCAGAAAGGATAATCGGTCGAGCTTCAAAGTAATCCGGATTCTTTTGTATGGATTCTTGTAGCTTTGCCAGTTGTTCCTTCGTTATGGAACGAGGGTTATTTTCCAGCCTTTTTAAAGTCTCTGTTTTTCTGTAAATTACTTCCATATTTCTCAGTATTTGCGTTACAGAAACAAATTTACCCGATAACCGCCACAAAGCAGTTACCGGGTATATGCAAAGCACTGACAAGGGTTGTCAGTAAAATTAATCAAACTTCTTTTTAAACCATTTCCATAGTGGTGATAAAAAAGGTACTAAAGATATATAAAAAGCAATGATGGATAGAATGTAACCATTTTCAGCATCTGCTAAATATTTTTCTATATCTTCATTTTTATCATGTAACTCATTTGCTATTGCAAGAACATCTTCTTCAATTAATGGATAGCCATTACCTGCATTATTTCTTAATTTTTCGAACAGATTTTTTTGTGTAAAATGCAGCTTGTCAAAAGGATATTTTTCTTTTGCCTCTTTTTTGAATAAATATAACCGATTTATATAAAATGTATCAATATCGGCCTGCTGGTAATAATCATAAATCATATCGTTTATTACATCAATAAAATCTGTACCTGGTTTATATACTTCAATATTGTTACTATAAACTGTAATATTAATTCTCCTCTTATTATCAAAAATATATTTAGCATCATCAAAATTGCACCCTTTATGTATTGATTTAACCAATTCCCTTTTTATATCTTTAGGTATTTGGGGAATTGGTTTTTCAAATGCCACTATTATTGCAACTTTAAGTATAATACCTAAAGCTATAATAATAAAAACAAAAACAACCACTGTATATCTGCGGATTATTTGCTTCTTTTTTATGTCAACATAGTTCTGTATACCGAGCTGTTTGTCAACATATGCTTCAATTCTATCTGCCCATTCTTGAAATCTCATTTACCAGATTCTTTATAAAATGAGATAAATAACCTTTTTTATCTTAATAACGTTCTATTGGAATACAACAAAGATAGTGAAAATATTTGTATTGCAGCAATTATACATCATGCGAATAAAATTTATCTATATATAGGGACATTATTCCAGGAAGCATACCGTGAGCGATAAAGCTCGCCCACGGCTGTTTGATGGATATTGCTTTCATAAGTTTGTATTTGAAAAAAAATATATATATTTGCATCGCCATTAGGCAAATAAGCGCCAAAGTTTTAGCTGGGCGGTGGTTATTCCATTGAGCAATAGTAATTGCTCCTCGTTATGCGAGAGGCTAAAACAAGAATCTCAAAAAAGATTTAATATGTCAAAACATTTTAAAGAGAGGGTGCGCAAAGTGGATGCAAATATCGTTTTATGGTTACAATTGTTAATAGCGTTACTTTCTTTAATTTTAGATTTTGCATCCCTTTAAAAAGTAAACCTTTTTTCTTTTTATAGGTTAGAGTTTTGTAATCAAAAAGAAAGTAACTTACAAGAACTCGGAAAGAGGCTGTCTCAAAATAAACCTGAGATGGTCTCTTTTTTATTTCTATAATATCATTCAAATTTTAATTCAAGTTGTCCGTTAGGTTCTTTATATCTACGATTCTCTTGCATAAAGGCTTTTCGTAAAGCTTCCGCAATCTTATCACGCATTTCTTTAGAAACATGGTTCTTGTCAGCTTCACTGTTCATTTGAAGTATCTTGTTAAGACTGCCGTTTATCGGCTTTTCATCGAGGAACAAGGAGTATTCGGTAAAGATCCGGTTCTGTCGCTTACCATCTGCCATCTCTCCATCCGATTGGTATCTTTCAATTACGGTATTCTGCATCGTAGATAATACTCTCATACCCCTATCACTCCGACAGCCTTGTTTCTCGTTCTCAAATATGATGGATAGAGCACGTTTCTTGCGAACATTTCCTATCTTGGACCAACCGTAATAGACTTTTAATGCTTGTTTTTTATCTATAGTCATGATGCTGCCCTCCTTATGACTTCCATATTTCTATTAACCAGCTCGATTATCTTTTCATGGTACTTACTTGTCCCATTACAAATAGCTCGTGATTGAATAATCTTGAAAGTTCTCAGGTTTACTTCCACTGTTTCCATTCGCTTGCCGGCTACCTGCGCCGTAAGAATAAGGCAATCCTTACGCTTGTAATACTCATTCTGGTAGACGCAGTGGTGCATGGTTTTACCTTCCTGATAGAACTGGGTTATACTTTCCAATGGCCGAATCACAATATCATCGTCTTTGATTACAACTCCAAGGAAAGGCTGTATTCTACGAATAAAAGAAAAGATATCCTCTTTCATACGCTTCATTCTCGCTATCCGCGCCTTACGATCTGCTTCAGCTCGCTCTCTGGCTTCTATCTTTCTCTTCCGTTCCAGAAGCTTATCATGAGCCTTCTTCAGATTCTTCGGACAAACATAGTGAGCATTATGGGTATCGAGATGGAAATAATCAAGCAGACGCAAGTAATCATCATACATTGAGCCATCCTTAACGATATAGCCGTTACGATTGCAGATATTCACTGTCCACGGATGGGACAAGCATCCACGATACATATAGAACTCCAGTAAGCTGTACTGCTTTGTCTTCAGAAGCATTTCTGCATATTTACTTTCCCCAAGCAAAGCGCGTATCAATATGGCTGGAGTAACACCATGAAACGAAGTTCGAAGCCCATTTCTGTGAAGAATAGGAAGAACCTTGACTTTCGGATATACATAACCGTTTATGTCATACGAATGTGGACAGTATATATTCCCGTTCTGCTTGATACTCATGTCTGAAGTATGCATCCAACCTCTACTTCCCATGTTCATAGCTTTGGCTATAACCGTTTCTTTGCAATCAGCCGTTATCCACTGTTGGCATACTTCATCGATGAAATAATGGGTATCACGTTCTTTTCTTGCATACTTGGCTATGAAGAAATGGCGAAGCACTTGAAAGTCTTTTGAAATTGTGGCTATGGTCAGATAGCTCTCAGAATTATCCTTCTTTTTGCGGCTTACCTTTACTTCCAATTTTTCACCACAATAAGGACAACGTATGCTTCCGTCTTTCTGACCGGTAGTATCTACCCACATCCTACCACAGTCTCCGCACCACATTTCATCCTTACATCGGTAAGCTACATGAGGGAAACAATGCTTCTTCCCCCATCGTACCTGCGCCTCTGTAATAGCTGGCAGCTTACTGCTCAATTCGGCCACCAGCCTTTCGCGTTTTGTTCTTGGCCTCATGCATCAAAATTGAATAGTGATAACTGTCGTTCATCGAAGATCTCCTGTTTAGTTTTCTTTTTGGCAGGTTTCTGCTGTATTGACTTTTCTGACGGAACTGGAGTAGTAACCGGAGTGGCAACCTCTACCTGTTCCTTCACTTCTTCTACCTGAATATTATCCTCATCGTAGTAGTGAACAGCCCAACCATATACTGTTGCATCATCAATACCTACCGAATTAGAGCCTTTGGCCAGCTTACGGGCTTGTGAGTAAATGTACTTGCAGCATTCCTTGATGCTCTTGTTTGCTTTCTTATAGGTTTCAGCAAAGAGAGAATCTTCCTTTGCCCGGTTATCGAGATATTTTTTAATAGTTGTTTCAAAACTTGACATAATTGAAGCGGTTATTAGGTTAATATTATTTTCTTCTCGTATCACCATCAACATGGATGATATTAAACATCTCCTTGCAGCGGTCGGCTATGTATATGCCATACCGTGCCGGAATGTCATTTAATTCAAGGTTAGTAGTAGCATGAGTGCAGTATTCGTATCGGAACTCATAGCGAAGCTGAAGGACGGTCTGAATTACGTTTAATCCGGTTCCGAAGTGCTTTGCGTCTGAAGGTTCACGTCCAAGTTCGTCAATACATAGTCCTATAGCCCCCTCACGTTGCGTATATCGCATTATTCCGTCTATTCCTTGCTCCGCATAGCGTAGCGAAATTTCAGCGGCAGAAACGAACGCAAAACCTAAATCTTTCCTACTAAATGCAAACGCATATCGGTTTACCAGACTTTCATACTTCTGCAGCCCCTTCATCAACGTAGACTTCCCAGTTCCTATCGGGCCACAAAGCAATATGCCTTTGCTTGGATCAAGACTACCATTCATCATTCGGCCGGCTCTCTCCCAAACCCATCGATATAGCGCATCAAGTGTCTTTCTATTTCTGTCATCAACAATAAATCCTGGAGATACACTGCACATACATTCCACGAGTTTGGTTTTCCAATATGCTTCTGCTCGTCTGGCATCACAATTCGATTGCCTTGAGCACCCCTGTCGTTCCGGCATCCGTACTTGGCTGATTATCTCCCTTACGGTTTTCAGATTGTTTTCCATCTTGAAGTTGTTTTTCGATTATCCAAAGATTAGCCCTGCTATCCCAGCGCTCAATTTTGGCGCCATTAGTATTTTTCCAGTTTAGGGCATCGAAGTGGTAGAAGAAAATTTCTGCCTGCTGTTCCCAATCCGGTAGCTTACCCTCAAAATAGGCTTTTACCTGCTCCAGTGTCGGAGGTATAAACTCCGGCTTCTGGACTTTTGGCTTTTGGGGCTTTTCTTCCTCGCGCGTAAATAACTCGCCAGAGTTATTATTCTTAGTCTTATTCTTAGTCTTATTATATGGTTGTACTTTAGGTTCAAGTTTAGGGTTAAGTTTAGGTTGTACTTTAGGTTCAAGTTTAGGTGTCAAATCCTGACACCTAAAATCACATACAACTTGATATTTTGTTTTATCCCGTTGCCCGTTTCCACCAGCCTTAAAAACTATCAAACCAGCTTGAACCAATCTGTTTCTTGCGTTCTTCATCGAATTGACCGACACTCCCACGTCAGACGATACCTTTGTATCGCTACGCGTCCAGCTATCCACCCAGCCTAAACGATTCGCTGTTTTCAACAAGTAAAAATAAAGCCTCGTTTCACAGCAGGTAAATTGCCAGTCCTCATCGAGGAACCAAAAGTTATTGATTAGTTCTATATAGGTCATAGTAGGTATTCGTTTACTGCTTTCATAAATTCAGGAAGGGAACGGCAAACCACATACCGATTACGGTACTTCTCTGCTTCTCTCTGCCATTCTTTCTGTCCATCACTCTGTACGCCTTTCGGCGTCTTCATTTCAATACAGAGGGAAGCGTATCCCTTTTTAGGTACAAGGAGTATCAAATCAGCGACACCCCTTATTACCCCTTCATACTTCATCCTCGCTCCGGTCTTTGCATCCCTACGTCCACCGTTCGGAACTGCAAAGAGAAGCAAAGCCAACTTCGGGTACTGAAGACGGAACCATACAAGGCAATCATGCTGTATCTGACTCTCTGATAACGGAATAGTCTGTTTTCTCATATATCATTACAGTTTAAGCAACCTTCTTGTAGTTTCTTCATCTATAAAGTTTGTCCATCCATACTCATGCAATTTGATAGTAGCTTCTCTGAGAGTAATCTTCCCACCATCAACTTTTTCTTTCAATGATTGCAATATATTTCTCATAATCTTTGGTTAAACAAGTTCATAGCCATATCTACCACACTCTCCTTCACAACATCGTCCGTACCGGTAACACCGTTGGCGATATTCTTCTTGGTCTGAATCACATCGTACATATAGCGGTCAATCGTATCTTTCCCTAAATAGTAATAGCAGTTCACGTTATTCTTCTGCCCGTTTCGATGGGCTCTATCCTCTGCCTGCTCACAATCACTGAATGTCCAGGGGAACTCAATAAATGCTACACGGCTGGAAGCAGTCAATGTCAGCCCTGTACCACCTGACTTGTAGTTCAGAATTATCAGCTTGCAATTCGGATCGTTCTGAAAACTGTCGACTGCCCTTTGCTTCTGTATGGCATTATCCTCACCGGTAACTGTTACTGCATTCGGGAACAGTTGCTTCAACTCCATTACAACCTCCTTGAGATAGGCAAAGACAATAAGCTTTTCACCACCATCGATGACATCATGCACAAACTCAGAGAAAACCTTAATCTTACCTCTTGCAGAAATGGATTTCAGTATTCCCATTTTTACCATGACTTCACCTTTAAGAGCCTTCTGAATCTTTTCATCATCAGCATTCTTATAAGTGCGGAGATACTGAATAAGGTCTGCCTCTGCCTTATCATATTCTTTTCGGTTAGTTATGTCTACCTCGATATACTGCCGTGACTTATCCGGAAGCTGTGTAAGAACCTTTGCTTTCTCTCGTCGGAAAAAGCAAGTAGTAGACAACCTCCAGTTTAATTCTTTCACATTGGAGCTTTGCTTCGGACCGGCACAGAACTTCTCAACAAAATTCTTATATCCCCCGAAGTCTTCCAGCCGTCCCATTATCTTCAACTGTTGGATAAGGTCTGTATTGTTGTTCACTACCGGAGTACCTGTAAGCTCAAGCACATATTCCTTCCCTTTACAAATACCTTCAAGGAACTTACTCTGTTGAGTCTTGCTCGACTTACACTTGTGACTTTCATCGATAACTACTGATTTGAAAAGTGAGATACGCGGATCGAAAGTGATAGAACGCAGTGTAAACCTTGCATCTTCCTTCACACCTTGAACAAAGAATTTCTTCAGACTTTCGTAGTTTGTAATGAAGATATCACAACACTTGGTCTCAAAGAAGCGGTGCCAACTTGCTTTGTTCCTGTCATCAAGTATCATTGCCTGCTTTCCTGCAAACTTCTTGAACTCACGCTGCCAGTTTATCTTTAGAGCCGCCGGACAAACAACAAGGCACGGATACGCCTTTGCTATCGTAACCGTGCCTATTGCCTGCAATGTTTTACCCAGTCCCGGCTGGTCCCCGAAGATACACCGCTTATGCTGCAAGGCATAGGCAATGCCTTCTTTCTGGTATTCGTAAGGTTCCAGAAGTAATCCGTGGGGAACGGTCAGCTTCGGAAGGTCTGGAATGGTATAGTCCGTTACTGCCTTAGCGGAAACGGATCGTTGCACACGACTGCATATCCTTGCCGAGACAGCCCACTCTCCCATCTTGTCCACATACCATTTATCTTCAAGTGAAACTCTCCATGCCCGTTCATCAGGCATATAAGCCGCCTTGGGATTCTTTGCAACACTTGGAATACGGTGTACCAATTCTTTCAGTGTTGCATGATATGGAAAAGATATCTTATAGCAATTCGGGGTTTGCGTTACACAAAATGGGTACAACATAATATTATGATGCTAACTGAGTTGTTTTAGAACGATGGGAACGACGTGGCTTAATCTGCTTTCCGTTTACCTCTATTGTAACCTTGGATTCATCCATCACCTTCTGAAAAGCTGCAATGTCCGGGTTTGCCGGAACTGTAATATCTGCTTCCGGAATAGCGTCTGCCTGTACTTCTACAGGTGCTTGCTCTTCTGCAAACGGAAGCTCCTGCTGCACCACTTTCCATTTCTTATTGAAGATATATTCATTTACTTCGTAACTACATGCTTCGATAGCCTGCTCCAGCTCAAACTGAAACTGATAATCTTCATTCTCGTCAGCAAACTTGGTGAATGGCGCGTTAAGATTAAGTACCTTATTTGATTTCAAGAAACGTTTTCCGGTAAGTGTTACCCCTCTACTGTCACCATCCCCTCCAACAGTATAGCCGGAAACCTCCAGAATACTTTCTATATTGTCCGGCATTTCATCAAGACTTAACTTTCCATCTGCCTCCTTCAGTTCACAAAGAAAAGCCATATGAGGGATAAGTTCCTTAAAGGCATTAATAAGATCGTTTGTTACAAGATTCTTTCCTTCCACAGTAACTGTACCCGTTTCATCACTATAGGTTGCGACAAGTGTGTTATCCTTTGTTACTTTTGCTTTTTTGATTTCCATTTCCTACCTCCTGTATTTATATTCGTTGATAAATTCTTGATAATACCGGTCTTCCGGCAATGGCAATGTTATACCCAATTCTACTGCAGCATCAGCTTTTACCTTGTTCATGAATTCGGTCATTTGCAAGGTGTTTAATTTGGATGTGCTTCCTGCTATAACCGTTTCCCGTCCGTTAATGAAAGCTGTCCTGCGGAGGAAAAGGTTACAGTAATAATCATGTACATCCTGCTTATCTGTTCCTGTCTCCTGTTCGATACACGTAAACCAAAGCCACATCAAAGCGTTTTGGCTTAGCGTCCGTGATTCAGTGTACCGCTCAATGGTAAGTTTGTAACGACCGTTTCGAAGCTGGCTACACATGAAGTCGAAAGGCTTGTCAATCCTCACCACTCCCTTTTCCTTCACAAGGATAGCTGTCTGACTCATTCTCCAAAAATCTTATTATCAGTGATTAATTCCCTATTAGCCTCCAGAAACTCAATAAAATGCTCTACATGGCCTGTAAGCAATTTGACTGTCTGCTCGTGATTGTAAGTATAATATTCCGGATAACGTGTCCCAGAAATAAGCGGAGTACGACTGGTCCCGCCTTTCAAGGCAAAAGCCGTATATTCAAAAGCCTTCACACTTTCCATTTCACCAGAAGCTATCAGGCAGTAGGGATATACATGACGTTGCCATCCGTGTTCATACTTACCGAAGGTATAACTGCTTGTTGTCTTGATATCATATACCACATCACGTTTCAACTCGTCGACAAATCCGTAAAGTTCTACATCACCATACTTGGTTGGCAGGATTGCAGATACATACAATTGGCTTATTGATCCGTCAAAATATTTGGCCTGCTCGATAACCCAATTACGGTCAAAGAGAAAATTCCGCATTGGGGCCAACTCTGTTGCTGGGAATGTCACTTGAACGATATTTGTTTCACGGTCTCCGATTATAGAATACGGAGCACGTTCACTAGGTACATGTGGCTCATTATGCACAGCCATATCAATAAGCGCATTAAATGCAGTACCTTTATCAGCGGCTTCACTGGCAAAAGGAACACGGTTAATCGCATCAATCAATGACTGCTTTAGCCCTGCTTCGACCTCTTCCGGACTCTTTTTATATTCACCAGTTTCATTATCAATATTGAAGAAACTTTCCACTTCTTCGTCAGCCCTTAGATAATCTTCAAACTTATCTAAGAGTGACGGATACATTCTGTACTTAGGCTGCTGCATATTCCTTCTTGATTTTGTCAAACTTCAATCCCAGTTCCTTGCATCTCTTATTCAAAAGCTGGCCAGCCTGCAACTTGCTGTCGAAGATATGCTGCATATTAGCCAATGATTTTGTTACTTCATTAGCAGTTTCAGCATCGACAACCGTTTCTATCTGAGCCTTGATAACCTCCATGAGGTCTTCATACTCAGAAGAAAGTTCAGTTTGTTTAGCCTGGTAATTTGAATAAGATTCAATAATTTTACTCATAAAATCATTACTTCCTGTCGGAGTTCCCTGTTCATTGATTATAGTCGGTATCTCCATACGTTCCGGAAGATTGCAAGTGTTCTTCCCATAGAACTTCTCACATGGGTTGAAAGAAATGGTACGCTTCTTTCCGATGGCTTCCATATAACCTACCAAATCCAGCTCCTTAATCAAGTCACCGGCAGAAGAGCCACCGATTTCCGGACGGATCTGCTTTTCATCCCCATTCTTTTCTTCACGTTCGTGGGCAACGAATATCACTGATTTACCCATCAAGGAAACCTGATTAACAAAGTTGATGAACATGTTCTTTCGTACTCCGTAACCTTGCAAAGAAAGAGTTCCATCGGCTTTCTTCATCTTCGGATTGTTCTGCATGATATACTTATCCATAAAGGAAAGCATCTTTCCTGCAGTATCGATGACGATTGTCTGATACCCTGCAATATCCGGGTCATGCATCACTTCATCTACTTCTTCCCATTTGGTTATCTGTACTGTATCAACACGGTGTGCTGCATTTACACGGTGAACACCACCGTCAAAGTCAAGCAAAAGCGGATGCGGTGCACTCAGTGCCAAAGTTGTTTTTCCCATACCAGGCTGTCCATAAATAAGTGCTGACAATGTACTCTTTACTTGCAATTCATTCGGTTTCTTAATAAGTCCCATAATCAAAAAAATTAAAGTGGTTAATATAAAAAAGCTTCTGAGCAGGCGGCCAGACCTAATCAGAAGCAATCATTCATTATTACTTGTTATCTCATACTTAGCTGCAGGTGTAAGTTCTTTAAAACAATTGCACTTGAATGCAGCTGCCTTCAACTCCACAAGGCTATATCTTACTTGGGAACGTATTTTCCCATCCATATCCTTATAGCGTTTTACCAATCCAGCTTTACACCATTTCGTCACGTTCCCTTTTCCAAATCGGCTGTGAGCTTGGTTTTGGGAAATAAATTCGGGTTCTTTACCAGATTCTATACGCTCTTGCATTCTTCCAATATCAGAGGCATAATCTACAATCCGGTATAACATTTCATCATTAATAGCGACAATCATACTTCCCTCCTTGTTCTTATAACCCTTGTTACTCTTCCAGTTTCTTGTATTCTTCCCCTACGCATATCCATATGGTAGTCCATAGTTGCAACGATTAACAGCATAATCGAAAAGAACAACTCTAAACCATGTTTACGGATTTCCTTCAAATCGAAATTTATTTTCAGCTTTTCGCAGAACATATATAATACCAGTTCTGTATCTTTACTTATCCCCAGTTTCCGATATATGTCGCGCTTCTGTGCCTTAATGGTCCACTCAGACCTCCCAAGCTTATCTGCCACCTCCTTATCTGCAAGCCCCTTGCAATACTGTTCAGCAACCAGATGCTCACGTTCTGATAAAGCATTCATGACACACGCTTCACTTTGAATTCACCTTTCTTCCGATCTATCTCTCCTACCCTTTTCCAGTCTGCCCCTTCTACACACATCTCCAACCGTAGTCTGGAAATCGTTGTGTTTACCGACGAAATAGAGGAAATGGGGAATATCACAGTTTCACCGACCTTCATCCCTCGCAAGGCCGATGCCCAGTTTTCTGTTATTTTTACCATATCATTACAATTTTAAGATTTGTGGTACCAGCAGGAATCGAACCTGCATTTCTTCATATGGAAGTGGCCTTGTCATTAAGCCCACGATACCAAACGTGCCGAACTTCACAGCCCGGCACACCCATAACCATTTTATCACAATATGACTTATTTATGCCTATCTAAAAGAACTTGAATCTGATTGCTTAACTCTTCATCAAACTTAGCTCTACGCTCCAATTCTGCATTACGCTTCTCCAACAAGTCCGAAAATTCACTCATGGTCTTGCTGATGTCTTCTATTATCTCTTTCAGCTCGTTCATAGTCCAATCTTTTTGCAGCAATGAAACCTGTAATGATAAATCCGATAAAACCTACCCAATACATTGCAGATAGGTCTTGATTAAAGTGCATAACCAATACTGATAATGCACAGAGAAAAAGTAATTTCTTCATAACATTATTATTTTATTCGTGCCCCGATAAGCTCTCTCTGCTCTTCCCACCGGAGTTATCAGCTACTGTTCTTCACTGCATGACCGTTCGGGACATGTAACTTAATCTACCGCTGCTGCCTTATGCTCATATCATCGCAATCGGTTGCTTTCACGGCTTGTACTCCGCCTCTGCTATGTGCGTATGTTTCGGTATTACCTCACTGCCATACTGCTTACGGCGCCGGCTACTTTAACGTGCCCGGAACACGGCTTCATTTTTGAGGGTTAAGCCTCCCATCCCGAATTAGCCTATCATCGGTTTAGCTGGTTCCCTATCTCCACATCAAAGGGTAGGCTCTTTGGCCGGATAGGGATTGAGTTATCCTGATTAATCTCCACAATACTTCGAACCCAAGTAACCTCTGTTGTTGTCCGGATAAATAGCTGCCTCAGTTACGCCTGTCCAATCGTAAGTGACTGCCTTACAAGCTGACTTACATCCGGACAAAGGTTGGCTCTTTGAATCCATGACTTTTTGCATTGAAACCTGAAGCTTGGCAAGTCTCCATGTTGATTTCAGAACTTCACTGAAAGTCTTTCCTTTCTTCTTAGCAACATACTTATATGTTCTCCAAGCATCCTTCATTATCTGTTTCAAATTGAATCGTTTCATGGCATTACCTCTTTTTAGTTATCACTTTCGTTTGGTTCTCTCAGGTTTTTTCGTTTCCTTTGTTTATTGTTTATTGTTTGATGTTGCAAATATATACTTAATTATTTAAGTATAAAAACAATATACTAAAATAATTAAGTATTTAACAAAAGTTATCACTTATGGAACTAAAAGACTTTATAAAAGGAGTGGTGTTCGATATTTCAAATGCCATTGAAGAGTGCCAGAAGGAACTTAAAAACGGAACTATTGTCTCCCCGACAAATAGCAAAGCTGAAGAAAAAATTAGAAGCCAAAGAGGGGATTTAAAAATATCCTACATTGACTTTGAAGTTGCCGTTTCTGCTAAATCTGAAATAGGAAAAAGTGAAGAGGGTAGAAGTGGAATAGAAGTAAGCGGCTCTGTATTTGGCTTTAACGTAGGAGGAAAATTAGGAGGAAGTATAAATAATGAAGATAACAAACAGGTAAACGAAAACCTATCCAAGATAAAATTCTCGATACCTATTGTTTATCCAACGGTGACAGTTAATGAGCGTTCAGCACTTCGCGCATCATTACCTCAATCTTATTAATTGCTTTTATGTCTTCCAATGCATCATTTACAGCATTTTGTGGATCTGAGCCATTTAAGTAACGAAAATAGATTTTGATAAATAGCCTTTTATAATACCAAATTTTCAGAGCCTTGAGCATAACAATACATATTTTAAGTTTAATGCAAATGTACTAAAATATTTAAGTATAATGGACAATAAGGAAGAAATAATAAAGAAAGCTATCAAACTTCTTCAAGACAGTTCTGAATCTGGATATAAAATAAGTAAAGGAACAGGACTGACAGAAGCATCTATCAGTAATTGGCGAAGAGGATTAAAAGAACCTTCTTTGCCCAACGCCAATATGCTTATACAATATTTAGACAAAGGATGCAATAGCGAAATAAACGAACCGTCAGATATGGCTATTGTCACGGAAGAAGAATACCAGTCGGCAATAAAGCAAGGCTTACCGTTGCTACCAGAAGTCAATTTCAAGTTCTCAGCCGGGCAAACACAACTTATTTGTGGAAGTGAAGACATAACACGGTACTGGTTCCTTCCCGACTGTAAGGACTGTGAAGGAGTAGCACAAGTTGTTGGGCGCTCTATGTCGCCGACCTTACCATCAGGTAGCTGGGTAGCACTAAAACGTTATTCCATCCCAACCGATAATCCTAATGCTATTCCATTCGGAAATATTTTTGGGATAGTTGTAGAGGATAAGGAAACAGGAGACTATCACGGGCACATCAAAATTCTCCGTAGATATAAGGATTCTAACCTCGCAGCTAAATATTGGATTGCCCACTCTATCAACATAGAAGAATTCGATGACTTCGACATCGAGATAGCACAAGTAAGAAGTTTGTGGATAGTAAAACAACACATTGTAAGTGATATATTATAAATAATAACTTAAATATTAAGACTATGGACTTTAAAGACGCAATCAAACAGCTTGCCGACAGAGTTGAAAAGCTAAAAGAAAACATTCAGACAGAAGAAGCTACTAAAAACGCATTTATTATGCCTTTTATTAATGCATTAGGATACGATGTATTTAACCCTCTTGAGGTCATTCCTGAAATGACTTGTGACATCGGTACGAAAAAAGGAGAAAAGATTGACTATGCCATCATGAAAGATGAACAGCCAATCCTTTTAATTGAGTGCAAACATTGGAAGCAAGACCTTAACATACACGACAATCAACTGCTTCGATACTTTAATGTATCTAAAGCAAAATTTGGACTGCTAACAAACGGAATCATCTACCGCTTCTATACAGACCTCAAGGAACCTAATATCATGGATGATAAACCATTCTTGGAAGTTGATATTACAGATCTCCGCGATAACCAAATCGAAGAGCTCAAAAAATTCCATAAATCATATTTTGATGTTGAAAATATACTCAGTTCTGCAAGTGAATTAAAGTACATGGGAGAACTCAAAACTATTATACAAAACGAGTTTTCAAACCCAAGTGCAGATTTCGTAAAAATGTTCGCAACCAAAGTATATGACGGTCGTATGCTGCAAAATGTCGTAGACCAGTTTACCCCATTGGTAAAACGTGCCATATCATCACACATCAATGATATTATCAATGAACGTTTAAAGGGTGCATTAACTGTCAGTGAAGCAAAACCAGAAACCCAACAAACTAAGATTGAAGAAATAAAAACAGAAACCCCAGTAGAAGTACAACCAGACTCAAAAATTGTTACGACGGAAGAAGAACTTGACGCATATCGTATCATACAAGCTATTTGCCGTCAGAAAGTAGATGTTTCAAGAATTGCTTATCGCGATGCACAAACCTACTTCAGCGTGTTACTTGATGACAATAACCGTAAACCGATTTGCCGCATGTATTTCAATACCGGTACTAAATACGTAGCCACAATTGACGAAAACAAAAAAGACGTAAAACATGCAATCGAAAGCCTTGATGATTTATTTCAATACACAGAAGATTACTTCAAGGCTATTGAAATGTATGAAAATAAAGAATAATCTTTATGAGTCCTATAATAAGAACCTGCTATTATACATATACAAACAATAAACATTGCCAGCTCTCCCCGACCTGCAAAGGCTGGGGATGCCGGTTTCTGACAACCCCCATCGAGGAGATACCAGTAACTGAACGAGACAAAGCAAAGCTATTCTCCAAAGTGTACCGGGAAGCAAAGCGCAAGGGAGTCTTAGAATGCCCGCACTATCGCTCTATGTTCATTGATGAAGTTTTAGAAAATATAGGTATAAATCAATCCTAAATGTTAAAAATCAATGTATTTATTCACATAATCTACTACCTTTATTGTTTAATGTTTATTGTTTAGTATCTTTGCAAAGGACATAATATACAAATAATTATGGGAAGTATAAAGAATATTGATATAAGCAAAAGCTCCCGACCAATGCATACTGTACGGAGTAAAGGCGAAAGATTAGGATGGAAAAGTATGTCTGAAGAGAAACAACGCTCTCTAAAAGAAATTGTAGGAGAAGGAGAAAAAGTTAACCGCCATAATTACTGTTTCTTTACTCATACAACAAAATTGTTAATACCATAATCATGCTAGAAAAAGTTCAAGCATACGATATTAAATTCATACAAAAAGCGTCACCCACTTCAAGTGACGCTTTTGATTTTTGTAGAGTTTACCGTTTTTATACAGATGCCATACCTACTTGCCAAAGGTTAAAATATATCATCCGAGCAGAAGCACATAACAAAGTTTTTGCAATTAAATTTTATGCCGCAAGGGATAAAAAATTAGATAATAAATACAACCGAACGCTAGGTGTATACGATTATATAAGTGCATTACGAATCTTTGTTACATGCGCTTCATTAATACCAAAATTAATGAAAGATTTTCCAGATTATTCATTTATAGTTAATGGAGCCCGAACTATTGATATAAATAAAAAAATAGAGAACGAATCAGAGACACAACGATTTAGAGTATATCGAGCTTTAGCTACAAGAATCATTGGAACACAATTATTTGAGCATTACCAATTCAAAGAAATAAGCTCTTACTTACTAATAAGAAAACAACCTAATATCAATATTGAGGATGAAAAAAATAAAATCAAACAAATGTTCCTTGACAGATATGAGATAGAAGATATATGGTAAATATTTAGAAATCTTAATACAAATCTAAGTAAGCCGAAGGTCAATCCTCCGGCTTTTCTTTTGCAAATACAAAATCAATCACTTTTCTGTTTGCCTTATCAATTCGGCTCCAATCCTTTTTTATATAGGTATCAGTAACATCATATCCAGATTTATGATTCAGAGCCATAGCCACATCATCCATTGAAACGCCACATTCATTCCGAGCTATGGTTGCCCATGTATGCCGAGCCGCATAAAAGGTAAGCCCATCAATCCCAATCTGCTCACCAATCCATTTCAAATTACCATTAACTTTAGTAATAAATTGCTTATCGCTGCTGTATCTGGTAAAGAAATTAAAAAACCTATCACAGAGCATATCTTTATATCTATCAAAATAAGGCTCTGCTTCAGGTTCTATCTTAATAGAGATAAAAGCATTATCTTCACGACGATTTTCTGTTTTACGGCGACAATACTCAATCCGGCCATCACGAATTGTATCAAGATAATACATGTCAACTGTATTCATTCCGCAAAGCAGAAATGATAAAATAAAAACATCACGAGCTATTAAGGTTCCATGCATATTTATCGGAATTTTCAATTCTTTTATAGCTCTAATCTGCTCCGGAGATATTGCCCTTTTTCTTGTTTTTGGAGCTGAAGGCAATTTATATTTAGCGAAAGGATTATTGGATATCCGTATCAATCCCCTATCTTCATCATTATACTCCAGCTTTGCTTTATTAAACAAAGTTTGAATAATTCCAATATACAAACGCACCCCAGCTTGAGATATCTTTCCTGTTCCATTTCTGGATTCTTTATTACGAAGATATGTATCAAAACCAGTCAAGAAACTTGCCGTTATATCAGAAAACAGAATATTGCGACCTGCATATTCTTCAAGCCTTGTCAACATAGCATGGTAAGACTGACTTCTCCTTTTGCCGGCTTCTTCCATATCACGAACATTCCTCTCTGCAAAATCAAAAAAACGAATCCCCTTATCCTTCCCCGTAAGACGTTCATTCATCAACTCCACAAGTCCTTTTGCTGTGTAGCAATCTATCTGATTACCTAATGCCGACAATTCGGAGCGAATCTTTAGAACATCAAGCATCACTTGATCGTACACGGGATTATTCCTTTCCTTTATCTCGAAAGTCTTCTTGTTAATCAGATCAACCGTTATATAATGAGAAGTGGCTAAATAAGCTGTTTTGCGCTCATGAGTAATACGTATCTTTACATTCCACGTATCATCCTCTTTCTTTTGATGTTTAAGTACTACTGCTTTGACCGTTGCCATCGTTGTAAAACATTTATAGGTGATATATCCTGGCCTTGTAAAACTATTGTAAAACAATTATGCAAATATAGAAAAGTTTTTTAGATATTCTAAATCGCTTACAAACCCAGTTATCACCTATAAAACAGGCAAAAGCCTATAACTCTTTCAGTTCCTTATACAAGCGCTGCACCGGAAGCCCCATCACGTTATAGTACGAACCTTTCAGTCCGGTCACACCTACAAAGCCAATCCACTCCTGTACTCCATACGAACCGGCTTTATCCATCGGACGGTATTTCTCTACATAATAACCGATTTCCTCGTCCGACAGCGTATCGAATGTCACTTCCGTTACCGAAGCAAAAGACTTCTGAAAGTCTACAGTCGTCAGACAAACTCCGGTAATTACCTGATGCGTACGCCCCGAAAGCATGCGCAACATACGGCAAGCATCAGCCTCATCTACAGGCTTACCCAGCACCATGCCGTCTACATACACTATCGTATCAGCTGTAATCACCAACTCATCCGGCTGCAGGGAAGCACGATATGCATTCGCTTTTTCCTGGGCAATGTAAACCGGTATTTCCTCTCCATTCAATGACTCCGGATATGTTTCGTCTATACCCGGTACAATCTTCACTTCGTAATCCACTCCCAGGCCAGACAAGAGTTCGCGGCGGCGTGGCGAATTGGAAGCCAATATTATCTTATATTTTTTCAAGTTATCGAGCATAACCAACTCCTTTCTTACCAGCCAAAAGCAGCTTCGTGAGACATCCATTTACCTTGAGCACGCAATACCTGTTCTACCACGTCACGTCCACAGCCATATCCCCCGTTACGATGAGAGATATATGCACAAACCGCCTTTATTTCGGGAGCAGCATCAGCCGGACAGCAAGGCAGTCCTACCAGACGCAAGACTTCATAATCGGGAATATCATCTCCCATATAGAGCACCTCTTCTGCTTTCAGATTGTATTTCGAAAGAAAATCGGCATATTCTCTGGTCTTGACAGCAGCCCCCATATAGATATCCTTGATACCCAATCCTTCGTAGCGCAAACGTACAGCCTCGGTTTTTCCTCCGGTAATAATGGCTACATGCAACCCACATTTCACCGCAAGCTGAAGCGCATATCCATCTTTAATATTGACGGTACGCATAGGTTCTCCATTGGGATGAAGTACGATGGTTTCCGCACTCAGCACACCATCTACATCAAAGACCAATGCCTTTATTTTTGTCAAATCGTAATTTATCATGGTTTCTGATTTTTAGAAATCGTATAATTGTGAATATTCTTACTTATCTGTTCGTACATAGCTGCCAGTTCCGGTTCGGAAGCCAACATCTCCAGATGACGTTCGATAACGTTTACATCATATCGGCAGGCCGGACCTGTCTGTGCTTCTACCGGCGACAAGTGATGTACCTTACGTGCCGTTTCGTCGATAAGCGGAAGCATAGCCTCAAACGGCAAATGCTGTGCAGACAGCAAATGTGCACACACGGCATACATATGATTTGTAAAATTGCAGGCAAATACTGCTGCTATGTGCAGATAACGACGCTGTTCGGACGTAGCTTCGTAGACTTTAGGAGACAATGTACTTGCCAACTCTTTCAGCAAATGCAAGTCGTCTGCCATACAGGCTTCTACAAAAAAAGGAACTTCAGCAAAGTCCACCGGTCGCTGCTTACTGAAAGTCTGCATCGGATAAAGCACTCCGTAGCGTACAGCATGACCTTCCCATACACTTTGAGGCATGCTGCCGGCAGTATGCACAAACAAGGCCTGCGGATTCCTTTTTACCAATACCGGAATCAAATCCTGCAACACTGCATCTTTTACCGATACGATATACAGTTCTGCTTCTGCCGTTACATCCTCCAGAGAAGTAGTATAAGCACAGTCCAACAGTGTACCCAATGCAGCGGCAGACTGCTCGGTACGACTGTATACCTGACAGACTTCATATTCTTTCTCCTTCAAGACCTTTCCCAGATGTGTAGCTACATTTCCTGCACCAATCAGTGCAATTTTCATCAGTCTATCCTTATTCATCTTTCATTTTATTTCATTTGGACGACAGCCAATAGAGCAATACCCCTATCAACAACAATGTAAGTGGAAGCAAATAGGTTGACACCTGTCCTAATAAAGCAGTCACCAATGCAATATTCTGAATGAGCCAGATACCAGCTAAAATAAGTCCTACCGATTTGTCCGACTTAAACCACAGAAATGTAACAGCTGCATACAGCAACATGGTATCCTTCTGCATTACCCAATCCAGATTATAATCGGAGAAGTCAATCCATTTGTCCAACAGATACAACACTCCCATCAGTACCAGGAAAACTGCCGTAGCCTTATATGTATCCTTTTGCGAAGAAACCTTAACAGCCATGCTTACTGTCCTCCATACTTATTAATATGCACTTTCTCCCATTGCAGATGTTCCTCGTTGAAAGGCTTTCGTTCCATCCCCTTATGCCCGATGGCAATAATAGACAACACCTGAAGCTGCAAAGGAAGCCCCAATATGGCACGCACATACTCATCAGACGGCATTCCGGTAGCCACATAACGTTCGCGTACCTGAATCCAACAACTGCCCAATCCCAAATCTTCTGCCTGCAACTGTATCAGAATAGAAGCTACCGAAGCATCTTCAATCCATACGTCACTGGCCAAAGGATCGGCTGCAACTACAATCGCAAGTGCAGCCTCTTTCAGAAAAGCAGAGCCCGATTCCTTGCAACGAGACAACTTGTCGAGGGTTTCCTTGTCGTCGACAACTATAAACTGCCAACAATTGCTGCGCTTGGAAGAAGGAGCCATCAGAGCGGCCTTCAACAAAGTCACCACTTCTTCCTGAGTCAATTCCTCCTCCGTAAACTTACGCATGCTGCGTCTGTTTTTGAGTAAATCGCTGAAATTCTCCATAAATTAAAAGTTTTAGCCAGACAAATATAAGAGTTAAACTCGGAATGCTCAACAAAAAATTATATATTTGCATAAAACGATGAGTATCCGACTGACTACATATTATAATTCCAAAGATCTTCCCTCCCTGCCCGGTTCGAACGTCTTCCACTCTTCAGAGTTGTTTCAGGTATTGGAACAGACCTCTGGATATCAGCCTATCATGCTGGTAGCTACGGAAAAAGAGAAAGTCATCGGCAAATTATTATGTATCACAAGGCGTAACTTCCGTCTGCTGGGCTTTACGAATAAGACTTATGTTTACGGCACCGGAGAATACTTTACGACATCCGGCAAAGAGGAAGCAATTTTCGGCGAGTTTCTTTCCTATTTTACCCGGCGATTTTCCGATCAGTCCTTTCTTATCGAATTCCGCAATTTGGAGAAGCCTCTTTTCGGATACAAATATTTCCGGCAGAACGGATACTTCCCGATACGATGGTTACGCGTACGAAATTCCATCCACCATGAAACAATAGACAAATGGATGAGCGCATCGCGCAAGCGCCAGATAAACCACGGCATAAGAAACGGAGCCGTTATAGACATTGCCCACAACGAGCAAGATGTAAAAGCCTTTTTCTCTATGCTGAAAAAATATTATTCTCCCAAGATACACCGTTATCTCCCCGATTACTCGTTCTTTATATCACTCATCCGCCAATCCGGCAACAAAGAGTTAGGAAAAATCTTTTTAGTCAGATATAAAAACAAAATTATAGGAGGTGCAGTCTGCCTGTTTTCTGGCAATACCGCTTACCTGCTGTTCTCCGGCGGTATGAGAAAGACATACGCCCGATTGTATCCGGGAGTTTTATCCGTATGGAACGCCATGACATACGCAGCCAAACACCAATATACACATTTTGAATTTATTGATGCTGGCCTTCCTTTCCGCAAATACAGTTACCGCGATTTTATCCTACGCTTCGGGGGAAAGCAGCTCAGTAGCCGACGCTGGTTTAAAATTCGCTGGAACTGGCTGAACAAACTGCTTATCAAGATCTACGTATAACCATAACCCCTATTCCACTGTACATTATTTCATCTTGCAAATAAAGTATCTTTACATGGTGAGATAAAGCATATAGCCCACGTCGTTGAATATATAACCAACGTCAACGGCTATACATCCAACGACGCCGAATCTGCATCCGACGTCGCCGATTAAAAGGAAGGACTTACTCCATAGAAGATAAATCACTGAAAAACAAAATTTTTCCATTATCTACAATAATTATACATCCCGTTCATCTCATTTAATCCTCGCCGTATCACTACAAAATAAAAAACATCACCCATTAAAATAAATCTTGCAAAAGTTTCGTTTTTCAGCACAAAATTACTTTCTTTGTGCAACTGATAAATGAAACTTTAAGCTTAATACCAATAAAAAACAACACGATTATGAAAATTTCTCACATCGAACATTTGGGTATTGCTGTAAAAAGCATCGAAGAAGCCCTTCCTTATTACGAAAACGTACTTGGTTTAAAATGCTATAATATTGAGACTGTAGAAGATCAGAAAGTCAGAACAGCCTTTCTTAAATGTGGCGATACCAAACTGGAGTTGCTTGAACCGACTTGTCCGGAAAGTACAATTGCCAAATTTATAGAAAACAGAGGCATGGGAGTACATCATGTAGCATTTGCAGTAGAAGACGGAGTAGCCAATGCGCTGGCAGAAGCAGAAACCCAGGGCATCCGACTCATCGACAAAGCTCCACGCAAAGGAGCAGAAGGATTGAATATTGCATTCTTACATCCAAAATCTACAATGGGAATCCTGACCGAATTATGTGAAAAATAATTTCAGAAGATGAACTGATTTTTCAGGATTCAGCAACTGCAAAAAGAAATAGAGGTGTATCAAAACAAAATGATAATATCGTTTTTGACATTCTGAACGTAGCGAAAATCTCAAATGCAATCATGAGACAGGCTTTGCCGAAATTATCCCTTCGCTATGTTCAGAATGCAATCTTGTGTTAACCTTTTGCTTTCAACTCTTTCCTCTCTTTGCTGCTGCAAGCCTGAAATCTCCATCTTTTATTTATCAATCAATAAATATTCTAATACCATGAGTAACCAACTTGAAAAAGTAAAAGAGCTGATTGAACTACGTGCCCAGGCTCGTTTGGGTGGTGGTGAAAAAGCAATCGAAAAACAGCACGCAAAAGGAAAATATACAGCCCGCGAACGTATCGCCATGCTATTGGATGAGGGCAGTTTCGAAGAAATGGATATGTTTGTCAAACACCGTTGTACAAACTTCGGTATGGACAAGAAACATTATCTGGGTGATGGTGTCGTAACCGGTTATGGTACAATTGAAGGACGTCTGGTATATGTATTTGCACAGGACTTTACCGTATCGGCAGGTTCTTTGTCGGAAACCATGTCTCAGAAAATCTGCAAAGTGATGGATATGGCCATGAAAATGGGTGCTCCTTGTATCGGTATTAACGACTCGGGTGGTGCACGTATTCAGGAAGGTATCAATGCACTGGCAGGATATGCTGAAATTTTCCAGCGTAACATTCTTGCTTCGGGAGTAATTCCTCAGATTTCGGGTATCTTTGGTCCTTGCGCCGGTGGTGCAGTGTATTCTCCGGCATTGACAGACTTTACTTTAATGATGGAAGGTACATCGTATATGTTCCTTACCGGCCCTAAAGTAGTGAAGACCGTAACAGGCGAAGACGTTTCACAGGAAAATCTGGGAGGTGCCAGTGTACATTCTACCCGTTCGGGAGTAACTCACTTTACTGCTGCAACCGAAGAAGAAGGTCTGGCATTAATCCGCAAGTTGCTGAGCTACATTCCTCAGAACAACCTGGAAGAACCTCCTTATGTAGACTGTACAGACCCTATCGACCGTCTGGAGGATTCCTTAAACGAAATTATCCCCGACAGTCCTAACAAGCCATACGATATGTACGAAGTCATCGGAGCTATTGTAGACAACGGTGAATTCCTTGAAATACAACGTGACTTTGCCAAAAATATCATTATCGGTTTCGCACGTTTCAACGGTCAGTCTGTAGGTATCGTGGCAAACCAGCCTAAATTCCTTGCCGGAGTATTAGACTGCAACGCATCTCGTAAGGGTGCACGCTTCGTACGCTTCTGCGACGCATTCAACATTCCTATCGTATCTTTAGTCGATGTTCCAGGATTCCTTCCGGGTACCGGACAAGAATATAACGCAGTCATTCTGCATGGAGCCAAACTGTTGTATGCATACGGCGAAGCTACTGTTCCTAAAGTTACAGTTACTTTACGTAAATCGTACGGAGGTTCACATATCGTAATGAGCTGTAAGCAGTTGAGAGGCGACATGAACTATGCATGGCCTACTGCAGAAATCGCAGTAATGGGTGGTGCCGGAGCCGTAGAAGTATTGTATGCAAAAGAAGCCAAAGAAGCTGCAGATCCTAAAGCATTCATGGCTGAAAAAGAAGCAGAATACACCAAACTGTTTGCCAACCCGTACAATGCTGCCAAGTATGGCTATATCGATGATGTAATAGAGCCACGCAATACACGTTTCCGTATCATTCGTGCATTGCAGCAGTTACAGACCAAGAAATTGAGCAATCCAGCCAAGAAACATGGCAATATTCCATTGTAATAACCTTAAAAAAAGAGTATTTATGAACAAACATAAAGCCGGAATATTCCTATCCTTGCTGCTGTTGGCTGTTTTCAGTTCCTGCACCAAGCAGAAACCGAACAACAAGCTGGTGATTAATGAAGTCTTAGTAGACAATCAAAGTAACTTCCAAGACGATTATGGTATTCACAGCGGATGGATTGAAATATTCAATAAAGCATATAGCACAGCCGATCTGGCAGGATGTCTGCTGAAAGTAAGCAGTCAGCCAGGAGATACCGTTACCTATTTTATTCCTAAAGGTGATGTGTTGACCAGCATCAAACCACGCCAGCATACTTTATTCTGGGCAGACGGGACTCCAAGAAGAGGAACATTCCATACCAATTTTGTATTAGACAAAAACAATGCCAACTGGATTGGTCTTTATGACTCGGGACGTAAACTTCTGGACCAGGTCGTAGTACCTGCCGGCATTCTAAAAGCCAACCAATCGTATGCACGCGTCAGTGACGCAGACAACCAGTGGGAGGTAAAAGACGACAGTGCTGAAAAGTATGTAACTCCAAGTACTAACAACAAGACGATAGAAAGCAATCCTAAAATGGATAAATTCGAACAACACGACCCAGCCGGAATCGGTATGGCTATTTCTGCCATGAGTGTCGTATTCTTAGGATTGATTCTGCTTTATATCTGCTTTAAATTTATCGGTAAGACAGCCATCGTTTTGCGTAAGCGCAATGCAATGAAAGCACATAATATTACAGATAAACAAGAAGCAAAAGAAAAAGGACTGGGAGAAGCACCGGGAGAAATCATCGCTGCTATTTCAATGGCACTTCACGAAGCTCAAGGAGCCGACCATGATGTGGAAGAAACCATTCTTACCATCAGCCGTGTGAAACGAAGCTATTCTCCTTGGAGTTCAAAAATCTATACTTTGCGCGAAACGCCTCATAAAAAATAATCTCTAAAGAATAAAACAATGAAAGAATATAAATATAAAATTAACGGTAATCTCTATAAAGTAACTGTAGGCGATATAGAAGACAACAACGTACGTGTAGAAGTAAACGGTACTTCATACACTGTAGAATTGGAAAAACAGGCTAAACCCAAAATCAAACCTGTAGTACGTACTGAATCTACTACACCGGCAGCACCTCCTACTCCAATCAGCAGACCTGCTGTAAGTGGTGGTAAATCGGGTATTAAATCACCGTTACCAGGTGTTATTCTGGAAATTAAAGTAAAAGAAGGAGATACTGTAAAACGCGGACAAACACTGATGATACTGGAAGCCATGAAAATGGAAAACGATATCAAGTCTGACCGCGACGGTAAAGTGACAGCAATCAATGTCAGCAAAGGAGAATCTATTCTGGAAGGTACGGACCTTATAATCATTGAATAATTATGGGAGAATTTGTTAGTTTTTTACAAAATAACTTGGCAGATTTCTGGACATATACCGGCTTCTACAATGCAACATACCAGCATATTATCATGCTGCTCATCGGTATATTCTTCATTTATCTTGCCGTAGCAAAAGAATTTGAGCCAATGTTGCTCATTCCTATCGGATTTGGTATTCTGATAGGCAATATTCCATTCAATATGGAAGCCGGATTGAAAGTAGGTATTTACGAAGAAGGCTCCGTGCTCAACATTCTCTATCAGGGAGTTACATCCGGATGGTATCCACCGCTTATCTTCCTGGGAATTGGTGCCATGACCGACTTCTCGGCTTTGATATCAAATCCGAAACTGATGCTAATCGGTGCAGCCGCTCAATTCGGTATATTTGGAGCTTATATGATTGCACTGGCAATCGGATTCGATCCGATGCAAGCTGCCGCTATCGGTATTATCGGTGGAGCAGACGGTCCTACGGCTATCTTCCTCTCCTCCAAACTGGCACCTAACCTCATGGGAGCGATTGCTGTATCAGCCTACTCATACATGGCATTAGTTCCAGTGATACAACCGCCTATCATGCGTTTACTGACCACCAAACATGAACGTCTGATTAAAATGAAAGCTCCTCGTGCTGTATCACATACAGAGAAAGTAATGTTCCCTATCGTAGGTCTGTTGCTGACTTGCTTCCTTGTACCGTCAGGTCTGCCGTTGCTGGGTATGCTTTTCTTCGGTAATCTTTTGAAAGAAAGTGGAGTTACACGCCGTTTGGCAGAAACTGCCCGTGGTCCGCTGATTGACACTATTACCATTTTGTTGGGACTCACAGTAGGTGCTTCTACTCAAGCTTCCGAATTCCTTACCATGGACTCTATCAAAATCTTTGCATTGGGAGCATTATCATTTGTAATCGCGACTGCATCCGGAGTTTTATTTGTCAAGATATTCAATCTGGTTCTGAAGAAAGAAAATAAAATCAATCCGCTTATCGGAAACGCAGGTGTATCTGCAGTTCCCGACTCAGCCCGCATTTCGCAGGTTGTCGGTTTGGAATACGATCCAAGCAACTACCTCTTGATGCATGCCATGGGTCCTAACGTAGCGGGTGTTATCGGTTCTGCCGTTGCTGCCGGTATTTTACTGGGATTCCTTATCTAAAAGATGTTTATTTATACACTATAAGAAGAGGCTCTTATCAAGGGTCTCTTCTTTTTTATATCATTTTTAAGCAAAAATCAAAATCTAAACTATTGATTTATGTCATTAAAAACAAAAGGAATCTCATATTTTCCCAATTTTTATTCTTACTTGATAAGACTGCTGTATATCTTTGCACCCGCAAATCAAAACTAAACAAGAAGATGTTAGAAAACAAAACTGTAAAGTACCATATTCCGCAGAACGGAATATACGTGTATGTTCGTACTAATGAAAGCAAAACCGAAATGATTGTTTTAAACAGTACCGACAAAGAACAAGTACTGCCCAACAATCATTACAACATCTTGACAAAAGATCACAAGGAAGGGAAAGATATCTCAAGTGGAAAAAAAGTAGATTTTACCCAAAACTTGATTTTAGCAGCACACCAATCTATGATTATTGAATTTGGAAAATAAAAGTAAAGGTCGGTACATATAGTTTACCGACCTTTACTTTTTTTATCACAAAAGCTTATACCATATCATCTCCTGTTTTAGCAAATGTTACACGAATAGTCTTATGGAAAGGTATAAAGCGTGATATCACAGCAATCACCAATGTCACGACAAAAAGCCATCCCAGCATTTCTTTTAAAGCTAACAATAAGCTTTGCTGCTGTAAAGTAGTATAAAGTGTTGAAGTAGCCAGCTGAGTAGCCTCCATATATCCATGCCCCTGAGAAAGATTACTGGTCAATGCCTGAGAAAATTTCATAGAAGAGAGTGGATCCACCTCCGTCATAGTTTCCGACAAAGAAAACATGTATTTCTGCTCCAAATGATAAAGCATATTACTATAAAAAGATGTAGCTGCAATAGGAGTCAAAACAGAGCGGAATATTATCAGAAAAAAAGCATTCGATAATAAGAACTTTGGGTTCAAGTCTTCTACTGCAAACAAAGCAAAAGCTATAATCAGCGTCAACATCCCTACTCCACGTAAGAAGACAGGAAAATAAAGCATTTCATACGTGCTATCCGGCGAAATTCCAAAATATAAAACTCCGAAGAAAACAGCAAAACATCCCATTCCTCCTGCTATCAGAAAACGGAAGCGCCAACGCTGCCAACGAAACCACCAAAAACAGATAAATGCCCCCAATACATATCCCGGCAACAGAAATATATAAAGAGAATAAGTATGTGTCGTATCTACTTTCAAGATAACGGACAAATAGTTGGTAAGCAGAGTAGTAGACGTACTGAAAAACATGACCAACATCATATAGAAATATCCGATAATTGTTTTAGTATGATAAAGCGGCATCAGACTTACATAAGGTTTTCGGGAATGTCGCTGAATCCAAATGAAAAAAGCGACCAAAACAGGAGCTATTACAATATACCAGCGAATCTTTTCTGAAGCCATCCAGTCCAATACCTTTCCGTAATTGAACACATACATCAACATCAGCAATGCCACAGAAATAAGAAACATTTCCCGTATGTGCAGCTCTGATAATGGGATGGATTTTAAAGGACGATTATGACGATAGCAAACGATTACAGTCAGAATAGACAGCAACAATAAAGCCATCATAAAATAATACATATACTTCCAATTGTAATGATAAGCCAGTTCTGCAGTCAGTACCATGGAAAGCTGTCCTCCTCCATACACCAAAGGATAAAAATAAGAATAAAATTCACTTCGAATCTTCTTAGGACTGAAAATCGTCTGTGCATAACGGATAAACCACAGCATCAGAAAGCCTTTCATGAAACCAATCACAAAACTGCACACAATCAATACATCCACATTCTGCGAACGGGCACAAATCCAACTGAGAAAAAATTGGAGAACAAGATTACACAGCAAATGAAACTTTGCAGAAAAACTATCCAATATTTTAGGGACAATAGGATATGCTACAGCCATACCGGCAGAAGCAGCATAATACCCCATTGTTATATCTTCTGTATTTGTACCTAACGTATTCGAAACTTCCAGCATGCTTCCTGTATACGAACCATTCAGCATTGTCACTGGCAAAATCACAATAAACACACTTGCCAATGCAAGCCAGTCAGGTACCCACTTCCTTACCGGAAGTCCCAATTGAGCCATCTTTATCATCGACGTAAAGCTTCTGTTTCTACCATCATACCCGCCCGTAATTTCTGCATATCTTCAAGTTGTACATCTTCCAAATCAATACGCACCGGAATACGCTGCTGCACTTTCACAAAATTACCCGCAGAATTATCAGTAGGAACCAATGAATACTTTGAACCAGTAGCTTCTGAAATAGCACTGACTCTTCCTTTAAAGACACGTCCTGGCAATGCATCCACTTTTATACGAACCTCCTGCCCTATGTAAATATTGGAGATTTGTGTTTCCTTATAATTAGCCGTAATCCATTTATCTTCACTCCTAACCAGATAAGAAATCACCTGTCCGGCTTGCACAAGCTGTCCAACATCCAATGTACGTCTTCCCATATAGCCATCATATGGAGCAACCAATACCGTATACGACAAATTCAATTTAGCCAAATCTACATCAGCTTCTTTTCTCAAGATAGCTGCCTGGGCACTGGTTGTTCGCTTGCTGGTTTCCGAATACTGAGACAATGCGGCCTTTTTTTGCCCAATCAATGCATCGTATCGCGCCTGAGCAGCTTCATATGCAGCCTTCGCTTGTTCGTATTGCTGCTCTGGCACAGACTCCTCTTTCAGCAGACGTTCAAAGCGATGATAATCTTGCTCATACTGCCAGAGTTTAGCTTTTGCCTCAGCTATATTTGCCTCTTGCACAGCTACATTTGTCTGCGAGGTCTGAATACCTGAGTGCAGTACTTCCTGTGCTCCCCGGGCATCCAACAAAGCTGCTTCTGCTTCTTTTACCTTAATCTGATACTCCCTGTTATCCAATACCAACAAAGTATCTCCACGATACACATACTGATGCTCTTTAAACCGTACTTCTTTCACATAACCGGTAGCACGGATATTCAAAGGAACCACATACTGATCTACAAAAGCATCATTGGTCACTTCATAATTAATATATTTCCAAAAATAAGTTGCAGTCCACCATAAACCAGAGACGGCCAAAACAATACATAATATATTCAACAATATATTTTGTAAACGTAGTTTCTTTAATTTCTTATGCTTAACTTGTAACTCTTGTGACATATTCTTCTTTTTATAATCTTCCACAAACCTTCTGAAGCTGATAATAAGTATAAATAACCCGTGTACGGGCATTGGTCAGCTGCAACTCCACATTAAGACGTACCGTATTCGCATCCAACAAATCGGTCAGAATTGCCAACTGATTCATATAACGGTTTTGCATAATACGATAATTCTCTTCTGCCTGACGTACAGAAAGCTGAAGAGCCTCCACCTCCTTCAATGCTTCCTGATGCCGAAGATAAGCTGTACGAATCTCTACACGCAAATGTTGCAATTGAAGTTCTTCCTCATTCTGACAAGCATAAACAGCCAGCCGACTCTCTTTCTTCTTATGATTGTTCTTATAAAGCGAAGACAACGAATACGACAAAGAAAGACCAATGTTCCAGTTATTATTATACAAATCGGCCATTGTACGCGATATAGGTCGTGCCAATGTATTTGATGCATAAAGAGATACTTGAGGAAGCGATGCAGAACGCACTCCTTTCACCTCATTTTTAGCCAACTCAGTCTGTTTCCGAAGCCATTTCAAAGAAGGTTCTTCCCGATATGCTTCTTCCCAATAAGCTTCATAATCCTCCAACAAAACAGGCATCGAAAACAAAGTGGTATCCGGTTTTAACAGATAATCTTCCTTAATACCCAACAAAATAGTAAGCTGTTGTGAAAACAACCTGATATTATTCTCAACTTCAGTCAAAGACAAACGGTCGCGTGTAAGTTGCATTTCGCTACGAAGCACATCATTATTCGTAATCAACCCCTCACGTTTCATCCGACGAATGTCAAACAAACGCAGTTCCGACTCTTCAATCTGGCGCGACAAAATTTCATGCTGTTTATATAAGCTGAAAAGAGACATGTATTTCTCCAATAAATCCAGTTTCAATGCAGCACGATGTGCATCAGTCTGTAAAGATACAGCTTGATGTTCCAGTTGGGCTTTTTTCACCGCATAACGGATTTTTCCACCTTCATACAAGGGCTGAGTGAAATCCACTGCATAATTCTGTGACCAATCCGGTGTATCCGGATAAGTTGCATCAGACAAACCATGTTCAAAGACGACAGGTTGCCCCAATACACCTCCCTTCAGACCAATCTGAATGTCCGGCAATTTCATGGAAGAAGCTGTTTTGATACGTTCTTCTGCCATCTCCAGCTGAATCCGGTCGGCCTTCAACTGAAGATTATGTTCAACTCCCCATTCAAAAAGACGGTCGAGTGTAAGAAATAAAGAATCCGAAGGTAAAGAAGCCTCCACGATAGTAGGAGTACAACATATCGCTGCACACAATACCTTTTTAGCTATTTTCAAGTACATCATATACAGCTTTCAATTCCGACATCATGGTCTTGATTCCTTCTAATCCTATCGCACGTTCGGCATACACATATACCTGGTCCAATATCGGACGAATCTGTTCACGAAAATTTTCTCCCTCCGGAGTAAGAAAGACCAGTTTATTCCGCCGGTCATTCGGATCTTCCTGACGATATACGTACCCTTTCTTTTCCAGGTTATTCATCAAATTGGTCAGACAAGCCTTGTCTTTTGCAGTACGTTCTGCCAATACCTGTTGAGTTATCCCCTGCTCGCGCCATAAACTACTCAACACCTGCAACATCTCAAATGTAATTCCGGCATTGTTTTTCTTTAATGTCCGTTGCATAGAACGACGAAAAGCCATTCGGGTACGAAATACCTGCAACATAAGTTCACGAAATTCGCTTCCTTCTCTATTCATTATTCAATTTTCTCTTAACGGATGCAAAGGTAGTACGAATTTCCTAAATAGTCAAATATTTGACTATTCAATTACAAAAAGACAATATCCCCTCTCATTCACATTCTACAAATTACAAAGAATTTGATTCCGGCGTCTCTGTTTTTCTCATACTAAACTCACAGCCACAATACTGCTGATTGTAAAAGTTATATTCCTTAATGATAGCTATCCTACGCTCGCTCAATCCACCTTTCCTCCAGTTCTGATCCCACCAGATAACATCCGGATACGCAGCAACAGCCTCTTGTCCAGCTTCATTAGTCTGTTCCAGACTCTTCCAGCGCGACGAGGCCAAGGTGGTAGTAATTACAGGAAATCCATTTTCGTGTGCATAACGTGCAGTTTCTTTCAGACGTAGTTTAAAACATTTCAAGCAGCGTCCCCCACGCTCAGGTTCATTCTCCAATCCTTCCATCGCACAACGCCATGCCTCATGATTGTAATCAGCATCTACAATATCCAATCCCAATGACTGTGCATAACGCGTACATTCATCTTTACGGATAAGATACTCCTGAAACGGATAAATATTAGGATTGCAATAATAAATGGTAGGGCGTACACCGTGCTGCAACAAACACTCAATAATAGCCGATGAGCAAGGTGCACAACACGTATGCAGCAACACTCGGTCTGCTCCTCCCGGCACTTCCAGTTTAAACTTCTTCTTCATCTTTTTACCCCTCAGGCTTCTTTAAATAAAGGAAGTAATACATCGGGAACTTCCACCCCATGGTCCTTGATACGAGTTAACACATTTTTCGCCTCCTCTGTCAAGGTAAAATACATCTGTCTTTTATCCTGTTCGCCCAACACACGAGTCAGAAAACCTTTCTTTTCTGCAGCCCCCAGCACCTTGGAAGCATGCGAAGCAGAAAGTCCGGTACGCTCTATCACTACACCGGCAGATACCCTCTCATTTCCAATACTACACAATACCATAGCCTCATTCAATGAAACACCGTAAGTATCCATCAAACGAGACTCTAAATCAGAGAGAGCCGTAAACAGCTCTCTCATAATACAAATGCATTTTATTTTTTCCATAAAAATTCAAATGAACAAATTTACATTGGCCTGCTCTGCACGCTCCATATAGGTAGCTACTCCACCCAACGTCACATTGTCGAGCAACTCCTCTTTCTTCACTCCCATTACATCCATCGACATCTGGCAAGCAATAAACTCCACTCCATTGTCGATAGCCTGCTGACGAAGCTGTTCCAATGAGTCGATACCTTTTTTACGCATGATATAGCGCATCATACCGGTACCCATGCCTCCCATATTCATTTTAGAGAGTTTCAGCTTTTGGGAATGAGACGGAAGCATCCAACCAAACATACGTCCGAAGATATCTTTCTCCACACGAGGCTTATGTACTTTCTTTATCGCATTCAGTCCCCAGAACGTAAAGAAAAGAGTCACCTTCTTGCCAGTAGCAGCTGCTCCATTGGCGAGTACAAAAGTAGCCAAAACCTTATCCAAATCATCACTAAAGACAATAAAAGTTTTTCCCATATCTGCCGGCAATAAGGTTTCCTTCGAAGCAGGCAGAGCAGTATGTTTCTCTACCACAACTTTATATGTACCCTTTTCCGAACTTTTAGAAATAAATCGATGTCCCGTTGTACGGCACCATGCTTCTGCATCGCGCGGGAAGGCCATGTCTGTAGATGTCACCTCCAGACGTTCTCCCTCGCTCAAATCTTCCATATTCTTTTTCAGTTTCATGATAGGACCGGGACACTGTATACCACAAGCATCTACCTTTATCACTTTCACCACCTTCTCACCAACCGGTTGAGCCTGTGCAGAAACTGTCTGAGTATGAGTTCCGCTACATGCCGAAGGAGGATTTACCGGGGTCACAGCAGCTTTATAAGTCTTGATACCACCTATCAGATTACGTACATCCTTATATCCGTTGTCTTTCAATATATTCGATGCCAGGTAACCACGCAAGCCTACACCACAGAAAAGATATACTGGCTTATCCTTTGGAAGATCTGCCATACGAGAGCGTAACTCATCGAGCGGTACGTTCACAGCCCCCTTGATTGTTCCCAAAGCAAACTCATCTGCAGTACGCACATCAACCAGTGTCACTGCGCTTAAATCAGTCTGCTGCAGTTCACGCCAGTAAAGCGGTGTCATCTTTCCCGACAAAATATTTCCTGCCACATAACCCGATACGGCAACCGGATCTTTGGCCGAGGAGAAAGGAGGTGCATAGGCATGCTCCAAAGACATCAAATCGTATACGGTTTCCTGATGTTTGATAATCAGTGCATACTCGTCTATACGTTTGTCTACCCCATCGTATCCCACAATCTGCGCACCATACAATCTGCCGTCTTGCGGAGAGAAAGTAATCTTAATATCCATCTGCAAAGCTCCCGGATAATACCCTGCATGTGAACCAGAGTGAATTGTAGCCGAAAGATAAGGTATACCAAACTGCTTCAGACGCTTGGCAGGAAGTCCTGTAGAAGCCACAGTCATTTCAAAGACTTTTGCTATAGAAGTGCCGATGGAGCCTTCATACTTCACTTTGTTTCCAAACACCATATTGTCTGCCACAATACGAGCCTGACGATTAGCCGGTCCGGCAAGGAAGTTCAGCCAAGGCTTTCCGGTTATAGGATGAGGATATTCGATAGCATCGCCTACTGCATAGATAGACTCATCGGACGTCTGCAAGTACTCGTCTACATAAATACCCTTCATCTCGCCCAACTTCAAACCAGCTTCTGCCGCCAGACGAGTTTCTGCACGCACTCCGATAGAAAGAAGCACCAAATCGGCCTCCACCGATACTCCCGACTTAAACTTGACAGATATTCCGGAAGCAGTCTTTTCGAAAGCCTCAACCGCCTGCTCCAAATACAGACGCACTCCCTGTTCCTGCAAATGTTCGTGCACCAGAGAAGCCATCGAATAGTCAATCGGCGCCATTACCTGATTGGCCATCTCTACCACACTTACCTCAGCACCGGCATGATGCAGGTTTTCGGCCATCTCCAATCCGATAAAACCACCTCCTACTATGACAGCCCGTTTTACCGGTCTTTCCTGCATATAGTTTTTAATACGGTCTGTATCGTATACATTTCGCAATGTAAATATACCCTCACTGTCTATTCCTGGAAGAGGGGGTACTACCGGAGAAGCTCCCGGCGATAACAAGAGTTTATCATAGGTTTCCTGATAAGTAGAACCATCTGCTGCACGTACTGTGACCGACTTCTGTTCACGGTTGATAGCGATTACTTCCGAACGGGTACGTACATCGATATTAAAACGCTTTCCAAAAGCTTCGGGTGTCTGTACAAACAGACGGTCGCGCTCCTCAATCACTCCTCCTATATAATAAGGCAAACCACAGTTTGCATACGAAATGTAAGCACCTTTTTCGAATACAATAATTTCTGCATTCTCTGTATTTCTGCGAATACGGGCAGCAGCTGTTGCTCCTCCTGCTACTCCACCAATGATAATATATTTCATAACTTTACAATGTAATTATTTTCTAATGGAAACTTTCCACAAAGGAATAATATTATTGCGAGATACAAAAATTTCCATAGGAAAATATTTCCATATTAATAATTATTAACCAAGAGCATAAAAAAAGCCCGAAAAAATCGGGCTTATATAAAAGGAGCTTATAAACTCCCTGCTATGTATTTGAGCAAAATAATCTGCTTGCTGAACAGCAGTACAATCGACGACGCCGGATATCCGGCCGACCACGACAACTGCACAGCCAGCGACGCCGGCTGTACATACGACGTCGCCGAATATAACACTCAACGGGTATTAAAAAGATATAGTTCTTATTACTAATACTTTATCTACTCCGAATATTTCCGGCTCTGATAAGCAATACGCGGTGTACCATTGGCTACATAAATAATGCCACATCGTACAAATCCTTGCTTCTCAAGAATATGCTGCATCACTTTATTGTCTGCATGCGTATCGACACGCAAATTGGCAGAACGGTTCCGACACCAGTCTATGCATTGAGCTGCTACTCCACGATACGACCCATCGGAAGCCAGACGATGAATGACATAATAAGGTTCTTCATCCAGCCAATTTCCATCTTCAATACGCGCATAAGTTGGATCGGGACCCTGTATAAAACAGAAAGTACCCACAATATCACCCGACTCTGTCGTACACACATAGCAATGCGAAGCAGCTATTTCCCCGGCAATCAGTTCCCGCTGCGGATAACCGTTTATCCACTGATGAGCATTTCCGACAGATACCATAAAAGTACGGGCCGCCTCGAATATCTCCATCAGCCTGTCCAAATCGTGTGCTACAGCCAAACGTATCTGCATCGTCATATCCTATCCTCCTCCTGCTTTAATCCCAAAGATTCAGTTTATTTTTCTGTGCTTCCTCCAGTGAAACGGTCTTTACGACTTTCTTTCCACTCTTCTCACAAAGTTCACGATACTCGTTTTGCAGTTCTTCCACAAAAGCCGGACATTGTTCCGGACTCAGCAACTTAGCCATTACAGAAGCATTCTGAGATGCATCACGCATATACACTACCGGCGCATGATAAGCCGGAGCAATCTTCAGTGCAGTATGCAGTTTAGATGTAGTAGCCCCTCCGATAAGTACCGGAATATCCAGCCCGGCACGCTCCATCTCGGACACTACATGCACCATTTCTTCGAGCGACGGCGTAATCAGCCCGCTCAAACCTACAATGTCCACTTTCTCACGAATAGTAGTTTCTACAATCTGCTCAGCCGGCACCATTACTCCAAGATCAATCACTTCATAGCCATTGCATGCCATCACCACCGAAACAATATTCTTTCCGATATCATGCACGTCACCCTTTACCGTAGCAACCAGAATTTTTCCTGCACTACGTGCGCCCTCTTGCTTTCCGGCTTCAATATACGGTTGAAGAATAGCCACTGCCTTCTTCATGGTACGGGCAGTCTTCACCACCTGTGGGAGAAACATCTTTCCTGCGCCAAACAAATCACCCACATGATTCATACCCGCCATAAGCGGACCTTCGATAATGCTCACTGCATTAGGATAGCGGCTCAAAGCCTCCTGCAAGTCTTCTTCCAGAAAATCGCCCAGCCCCTTTACCAATGCATATTGCAAGCGCTCCTCTACCGTAGTACCCTCACGCCATTTCAGATGATTGACAGCAGCTGCAGAAGTATCTTTATTTTCTTTTTCCGCCTTCAAACGCTCAGCCGTTTCTATCAAGCGTTCGGCTGCATCGGGACGACGGTTCAACACTACATCTTCTATGCGCTCCAGTACATCGGCTGGAATATCAGTATACAATACCGATGTAGCCGGATTGACAATACCCATATCCATTCCCTCACGGATAGCATGATACAAAAATACCGCATGCATTGCTTCACGGATATAGTTATTTCCACGGAACGAGAACGAAAGGTTACTTACACCTCCGCTAATATGTGCACCGGGTAAATGTTTTCGAATCCATCCGGTAGCCTGAATAAAATCGACGGCATAATTATTATGTTCTTCAACCCCCGTTGCTACAGCCAGCACATTGGGGTCGAAAATAATATCTTGAGGAGCAAAACCGACTTTTTCGGTCAGAATACGATAAGCACGTTCGCATACTTCTATCTTGCGTGCAAAGGTATCCGCCTGTCCTTTTTCATCGAATGCCATTACAATGACTGCTGCTCCGTAACGACGGATTGTACGGGCATGCTCTATAAAGATATCTTCTCCTTCTTTCAGCGAAATGGAGTTGACAATACATTTTCCCTGTACGCATTTCAAACCAGCCAGTACTACTTCCCACTTGGAAGAATCTATCATAAGAGGAACACGGGCTATTTCGGGTTCCGAAGCAATGAGATTCAGGAAGGTAGTCATTTCTTCGGCAGCATCAAGCAGACCGTCGTCCATGTTGATATCAAGAACCAGCGCACCGTCTTCTACCTGCTGACGGGCTATAGAAAGTGCTTCCTCGTATTTTTTTTCGTTGATGAGACAAAGGAACTTACGCGAACCCGCAACATTGCATCGCTCTCCCACATTGACAAAATTAATTTCGGGAGTAACCTCCAGAAGTTCCAGTCCCGACAGCCACAAAGATTCTGGTTTAGGAGCTGGTGTATGAGGCTTGGCATCCTTTATCAAATCCTGATAACGGGCGATATATTCTTCGGTCGTTCCACAACATCCACCTATGATATTGACCAGCCCCTCATCAATGTATTCCTTCACCTCGGCAGCCATTTCCTCGGGCGACTGGTCGTATTGTCCCAAACTATTAGGCAATCCGGCGTTAGGATAAGCACTGATATAATAAGGAGCACGCTTGGCCAGCTGTTCTAAGAATGGTTTCAGCTGTCTGGCACCGAACGAGCAGTTTAATCCTACAGAAAACAAATCGGCATGCTGTACCGATGCGAGGAAGGCATCAAGTGTCTGTCCGGATAAAGTACGTCCGGCAATATCCGAAACCGTAACCGACAGCATCAGAGGAAGCTTGCGCCCCATTTTCTGCATAGACAATTCGGCTGCCTGTATAGCCACCTTGGCGTTGAGGGTATCGAATATGGTTTCAATCAGAATAGCATCCACTCCTCCTTCAATCAGAGCCTCCATCTGTTCACAATACGCCTCCAGAAGTTCATCGTAAGTCAGAGCACGGAAAGCCGGATTGTTGACATCGGGACTCATCGAACAGGTTTTATTGGTAGGACCTACCGATCCTGCTACAAAGCGTGGCTTCTCCGGATTCTTTTGGGTGTATTCATCGGCAAGACGTCGTGCCAGACGAGCTGCCTCCAGATTGATTTCCCGGCAATAGTCCTGCATATGATAATCGGCCATTGACACACGGGTTGCATTGAATGTATTGGTTTCTATAATATCGGCTCCCGCTTCGAGATAGCGCCGGTGAATTTCCTCAATGACATCCGGACGAGTCAGGCACAGCAGGTCATTGTTTCCTTTCAACTGTCCTTGTATTTCTCTGAAACGCTCGCCTCTGAAATCACTCTCTGTCAAGTTGTATTGCTGTATCATCGTACCCATTGCTCCGTCGAGCACCAGGATACGCTCTTTTATCTGTTGTCGCATTTCACAAATTCAAAAACTCTCAAAACTATAAAATCAAAAAATCATATATATGGCACAATAAACTATCGTTTGAACATTCTGTCCATCATGCGCTTATCATCTTTTTCTTTCAAAGACTCACGTTTATCGTACTGTTTTTTACCTTTTGCCAAAGCAATTACTAGTTTGGCAAGTCCTTTTTCGTTGATATACAAACGAGTGGGGACAATAGTAAAACCTGTTTCCCGTGTACCACGCTCCAACTTACGCAACTCTTTCTTGGTAAGCAGCAACTTACGATCACGACGAGCTGCATGATTATTGTACGAACCGTAGAAGTACTCGGCCACGTGCATATTCTTCACCCACAATTCACCCTTCGAAAAAAAACAGAATGTATCTACCAGACTGGCTTTTCCCTGACGGATTGATTTTATTTCCGTACCTGTCAGCACAATACCTGCCGTATAGGTATCGATAAATTCATAATCGAACGAAGCACGCTTATTTTTTATATTAATATTACTTGCAGTAGGTTTCATCAGTTCAATATTATAGATAACTTAGTAAATACAAATTCAATAATTGCCGGACAAACCAATACTATCAAGGTCATTACCACCGTATAACCTGTCAGTTTGTCTTCCGCCACTTTCAGCATCTGTCTCGCTCCCTCAAACACGACAACAATGGTATAAATCTGCAAAATCCAATGCAGCAGCATGATAGAGAAAAGCCCACTAACAATATCCAATACAAAAGTCACAACCATAGAATATCCCACAAACTCCAGTATTCTATCGTACGAATCTGCACGGTCAAACCAACGGCGTCCTATCTTATCTACCAGATAAGCAGCTAAAAAGAAGCCTCCAAACAAAGCTACAGCCAGTGCACAGCACTGTGTCAAGGCAATCTGGAACACATCGGGACTAAACTCTCTCCCGATAAATGCACCTCCGAACTCCGACAAGCCACACAAACCAATCATCGGATAGACGAAATTAGGCATTACCAATCTCCCCTCTTTCCGTTCGGCTATTTCGTTCCACGCCTTTGCAGGCGATGACAACAACAATATTATACGCTGAAATATTTCTTTATAACTCAATGTAATTCTCCTTTCCTGTTAAATGTATGAAATGCAAAAATACAAAAAAGAAGAAAATATACGAGAGGCTTTATAATGAAACTTTTGAAAAACAGACAGGATTAAAGATTATTTCACTCCTGCGACTACATCCTCCACCACCCCAACAAGACAAGCCGGTCACATATCCTTAAACAATAAAAAATCAGATAAAGAAAGAACTTCTCCTCTCTTTATCTGATTTTCCATACTAAATGTTCTTTTAATATATTATATAGAAAACATGCTCAAATGTATTCTATGACAGTTTCAGATATATTATTCAGCCTGTTCCTGAGCTCGCATTTCGCAAGGATATGTTTGTTTATTTTTCTTTTTAGAATCCATTGTTGGAACATAAGTAGAAGCAGTTTCGTATTCAACTTCTAATTTTTTCGGATAAGTACCGTTTAAAGTTTCATAAGCTCTGATTGCAGAACGCAAATCAAAATACACATAACAATATGAATAAGACTTTGTATAATCGGCAAGTGCATCTTCTGTTCCTACATTTAAAATCTGATAACGAAGTTTCAATTTCATCACATCATTTTCAGCCTTTGTTGCAGCATCATAATAAAGAGTGAATTTATGATTCTTCAATTCTGTATCCAATGTTTCACTTACAGTTGACTCGTGTACATAAAACAATGGGTTCAAGATTAAGTAATCGTTATATCCCCAAATCAACAAGCTTTGAGTATTGAATCCTGAAAGAGAAACAGTTCCTTCTTCCGGTATTACCTCACCACTTACTTCACCTTTAGGAAGGTATTCCGGAGTCCCCAATACTGTAATATCTTTTCTATCTCCCTGAGTAGCAAATTGTTCATAATCATAAGAGAAAGAAACCATCGCCAAATCCGATCTGTCTCCAGAAACAGTCACAGCAGTTGTAGGTATGTATTCATTATCAGCTTCATCAACAAAAATTGTCTTGCCTGTCATATAATCAGAACTAACCTTAAAAGGCCATGTCAATGTACCCGTACCTCCTGAACTTGAAGTATCCAAACAAGAAGTAATCCCCAAAGAAGCCGCAAAAGCCGCCATAACAACCACGAATTTCATTTTTTTCATAAACTTTGTCTTTATATTGTTAAATTATATTTTACAAGAGAAATAAAAGAAAAGAAACAATACTGCATCCCCATTCTTATTTTAACATTATTTTTCTATTTCTGCAAATTGTTCAAGATGTTCGTCTACGTACTCAGCAATCGTAGCAGTAACCATTTCTTCCATCTCCATGTAAGCCTCTTCTATGTCGTCGAAAGCCTCATATTGCTCGTACATAGCCATAAATTCCTCGTCTGTACGTTCTTTCTCCAAATCTTCACGATGTGCATCATATATTTTCTTTGCATCATATATCAGTTTAGAAAAGTCTTTAGCTCCAAACAGACGCATTGCTTTGGCAAAAGGATTATCGAAAATATAAGGACCATATCCGTTTTGTATTAATTGAATGAATCCTCCTTCCAGAACTTCTTCACGAAAGAAATGATACCCTAACAAAGAGTGTTGATACCCGTTGAGCAACGGCATAGTTTCGGCATCAATCACTCCTTCTGTAATTTCCAGATATTTATCAGTAAACACTTTCAAAAATTCATCCATTCCAGCTTCCGCTCCACGCTGTAAAGCCTCATCTTTTACTCTAATCTTATCATTATTCATAATTACCTGAATATTATTACCTGTATATAGGTATATTACAATGCTTTTTTATATGCACACAAAGATAAGGGTTTCTTCGGAAAGAGAAAAAAACATTTTGTCATTTACACCTTACAAAAGCAGCCTCTCGGATAAAATATCCTTAATTTGTAGTAAAAAGTTTGGTTTACACCGTTGCAGAACTAAATAAAACGACTAACTTTGCGTGCAGATTAAGGAATAAAATCTTTAATCTCGTGGTTTACGAAATACTTATTTTTTATTACTAATAAAAACGTAAAGAATATGACTTATTCACACGAAGTTGAACACATGTGTGTTGTAAAAAAAGGACCTAATCATGGTCCGGCTCCAATTCCAGAAGAAGGAAAATGGGTGAAATCAAAAGAAATCAAAGACATTTCAGGTTTGACTCACGGTATCGGTTGGTGTGCTCCTCAGCAGGGTGCTTGTAAACTGACTCTGAACGTAAAAGAAGGTATCATCCAGGAAGCATTGGTAGAAACTATCGGTTGCTCTGGTATGACTCACTCAGCTGCTATGGCATCTGAAATCCTTCCAGGTAAGACAGTTTTGGAAGCATTGAACACTGACTTGGTTTGCGACGCAATCAACACAGCAATGCGTGAACTGTTCTTGCAGATTGTATACGGTCGTACTCAGTCAGCTTTCTCTGAAGGTGGTTTGATGATTGGTGCAGGTCTGGAAGACTTGGGTAAAGGTCTGCGTAGCCAGGTAGGTACATTGTATGGTACTTTGGCTAAAGGTCCTCGTTACCTTGAAATGGCTGAAGGCTATATCAAAACTATCGCTTTGGATGAAAACGATGAAATCTGCGGATACGAATTCGTTCATCTGGGCAAATTCATGGATGAGATCAAAAAGGGCACAGACGCTAACGAAGCTTTGAAGAAAGTAACAGGTACTTACGGACGCTTCACAGCAGAACAAGGTGCAGTTAAACATATTGACCCACGTCACGAATAATATAAGGAGGAAAGAACATATGATTAGAGAAGTAAAATTTGAAAGCCAGGACCGTCGTATCAAACAGATTCTTGCTGCTTTGAACGCTAACGGTATCAAAGACATCGAAGAAGCTAACGCTATCTGCGAACAGTATGGTCTTGATCCTTATAAAACTTGTGAAGAAACTCAGCCTATCTGTTTCGAAAATGCAAAATGGGCATATGTAGTAGGTTGTGCTATCGCTCTTAAGAAAGGTTGCAAAAATGCTGCTGAAGCTGCTGAAGCTATCGGTATCGGTTTGCAGTCATTCTGTATCCCGGGTTCAGTTGCTGACGACCGTAAAGTAGGTATCGGCCACGGTAACCTGGCTGCTATGTTGCTTCGCGAAGAAACTAAATGTTTCGCATTCTTGGCAGGTCACGAATCTTTCGCTGCTGCTGAAGGTGCTATCAAAATCGCTGCAAAAGCAGACAAAGTACGTAAAGAACCTTTGCGTTGTATCTTGAACGGTTTGGGTAAAGACGCTGCTCAGATTATCTCTCGTATCAACGGATTTACTTATGTTCAGACTCAGTTCGACTACTATACAGGCGAATTGAAAGTTGTTCGTGAAATCGCTTACTCAAACGGTCCTCGTGCTAAAGTAAAATGCTACGGAGCTGACGATGTTCGTGAAGGTGTAGCTATTATGTGGAAAGAAGGCGTAGATGTATCAATCACTGGTAACTCTACTAACCCGACTCGCTTCCAGCACCCAGTTGCAGGTACTTACAAGAAAGAACGTGTTCTTGCAGGTAAACCTTACTTCTCAGTAGCATCAGGTGGTGGTACAGGTCGTACACTTCACCCAGATAACATGGCTGCTGGTCCTGCTTCTTACGGTATGACAGATACTATGGGTCGTATGCACTCAGATGCTCAGTTCGCTGGTTCTTCATCAGTTCCTGCTCACGTAGAAATGATGGGATTCTTGGGTATCGGTAACAACCCGATGGTAGGTTGTACAGTAGCTTGTGCAGTTGACGTTGCTACTGCTTTGAATAAGTAATCTATACTTAATCAAGATAATAAATCCCTGTAACTCCATGAGTTATGGGGATTTTTATTTTATCTATACCCCATGAATAAAAGATAATTCCCTATTACTTTTTGCTTGCTTTTTCTTCTTGTAAATAGTTGTAGGTAGATACTGAATTAAAGCTGAATATCACTTTATTTGAGTTTATTTTTCTAAGGTTAAGAAGCGGCTGATTATCCTTGAAAATGGGCTGAAAAGAGGATATTTTGTGTGCAATCTGTGTGCAATTTCATGTTTTATCAAAACTGCACACAAAAATTGGTTTATCTACCTAATATACAGAAAGATATATCACATTTAAAAGGACTTCCCAATGTCTAATTTAAAATGATTAAACTATGGTAAGAAGTTCATTTGCCATTCTCTTTTTCATAAGAGAGAGCAGAGTTAGAAAAGATGGTACGGCATCAATAGAAATTGTACTCACAGTAAATGGTGAAAGATGTGCATTTTCTACAGGTAAAAGAGTAAAATCCTGCAATTGGGATAAAACCAAGCAACAAGTAAAAGGAAAAGACGAAGAAGCTCAAAGCCTCAACAATTATCTAAAAGCAATCAAAGCCAAACTCTATCAGAAGGAAGCAGAATTATTAGACAGAGGTTTTATTATCACAGCAGAACTATTACGTGACGCATATTTTGATAAGGTAGAATCACTCAAAGAAAAAAGCCTGTTTGAAGTCTTTGAAGAACACAACAAAGAACAGGAAAAGCTGGTAGGTAATGGAGTTTCTAAAGCTACCTATTGGATTTCTGTCTATACAGTAAGGCTACTCAAAGAATTTGTTCAGCAGAAATACAAAAGAGAAGATTTATACTTACGTGAATTAAATCTGAATTTTATCCAATCTTTTCATACATTCCTAAGAATAGACAAAGGAATGGCACAAAATTCATCTACCAAACACCTAAAGCTACTCAAAAAGATTATCAATCTTGCAGTAGCCAACTCATACATGGCTACCAATCCATTCATTACTTATAAGGTAGAACGTGAGCCTGTAGAAATAGATTTCTTGGATGAAGAAGAACTGAGAAAGATTATCAACTTTGACACTCCCCTACCAAGACTGGAGAGAGCCAAAGATATGTTTCTCTTTGGGTGCTTCACTGGATTGAGTTACATTGACATCAAAACTTTAGCACCAGAACATTTTGAAAAGGATAATGCTGGCAGAATATGGATTAAGAAACGCAGGGTTAAGACTGGAGTTCTATCACGCATTCCCCTACTCCCTATTGCCAAACTGATATTAGATAAGTACAAAGGTGGAGAGAAATTGCTTCCTATCCAAGACCCAGCAGATATAAACAAATACCTAAAGGATATAGCTATTTTGTGTGACATCAAGAAACGAATCACATTTCATACAAGCCGCCACACATTCGCAAGTACGGTTACTTTAGCTAATAATATCTCACTGGAAGTCGTTTCTAAAATGCTTGGTCACACCAATACCAGAATGACCAACCATTATGCCAAACTTATAGATAAGTGCATAGGTGAACAGATGGATAAGCTCATGGACACATTTACAGGAGATTCCAACTACTAAACGTTACAAACTAAGATTATCCCTACTTGCAGTTATTGTGAGTGGGATTTTCTTTTTATCTTTAAGCAGATAATTAAAAAAATGACAAGTAATGAAAGAATTTATAGATTGTGATGAAGATAAAGCACTATTTATATATATAGAAAATATCATAGCAGGCAATAAAGCAATCACTCAGACACCAGAGGGAAGCATTATTTTTACAGGTAGCAAACTAAAAATAAGTAATCCCTTCTTAGCAATAGAAACTTTTGAAATAAGGTATAATGAAAAGAAAATTGACTGTGCCTATAAATATGAAGACTATATTAAAGATAAAGATATACAAGCTACCGTTAAAGGTTTAGGTATGAATCCAGATTCATTTTGGCTTCTTATTTTATTTTGTTATGACTATGCTTGTGATGTTTGCTTTACAGGGCTTACATATATAGATAGCCCAAAGAAGAAAATAGAAAACTTTATAAGTAAGTCTAAAGAATTTATAGAAAAAGAAAATGACAATTTAAAATTCAAAAAAGAAACAAGTCTTACTTTAAGAATGAAAGGGAAATCTTGTACTCTTAATGATGAAAAGGCTTTATTACTTATCTTAAGTTGGATAGAAAAAGGAGTATCTGAAATATCAAACGATAGTACACTAAATACATTTGGAGGTAATAATGCAGATGAAATTTTTACCACAAATATAGAGTCTGATTCTGTTTTAATATGGTACTTTGCTCAACTCATTTTATACTTTTTTGAACTAAATCCTCAATTTAAAGGTAGAGCAGCTAAAGGTAGTGGAATCTCTCTAAACAAAAATATTCTCATTTCTAACTTAATATATCATACTCATTTATCTTTAAACAAGAATTTCCTCAATGATGACGAATATTTAAAAGGCTATCTAAAACAATATAAAGACAAAGATATAAAGGCACATAGCAGCATTTATTGGTAATTAGCCTATTAATCAATTACTTATCAATTCCATTTTTCTATACTTCAATAAAGGGGAGTAGAAAAGTGGAATTTTTTTATTCTATTTAGTATTTCTCAAATAGCTCCATCTTTGCAATGTCAAAAAGAAAGATACACAGTTAAAACAAATAAAGGTGAATAAAAAACTAGCAAAAATTCATTCTCTTTAGTACAGACTGGAATCAAGTACTTTTGCGTCATAATCAGAAAGCCAAGTACGCATAGGTTGAATGATTATAATATACTTATTTATTAATTTAAGACCTAATGCTATATAGGTTAAGCGTAAACAATTATGGAGAACATTAATAAGATTATTGAAAATGAAACTGAAGTTAAACAATTAATTGAAAATGAATCTATGTCAGAAGAATTAACATTTAAAACGGTAAAAGCCAATATTGATGGCGAAGTAAAAAATCTTATTTTAGGTTACTCTGAATACAATATGGAAAGACCTAAGGATAAGGCTGATTTGATTTCTCAACTTGACAAAGGGAAAATGCTGGACGTATTTTTTCATTTAGCAGATGCAAAAATATTTTGGGATGAGGGAATAGAACTAAAAGACGGAAACGGTAATATCATTCCCCCATATACCCCAAATGTTAGTGTTCCATGTGATACAAGTGATTCCTTTTGGAGATATGAAGTGGATGAAGTTTTACAGCATGTTGAGATACATCAATTTAAATCCCTACAGGAATACGGACAAGCTATAGGTAACACAACGCTATACAGTCGTAAACCCAACAATGTGGAATTATTAGGTTTTGCAGCTATTGCTTCAAAGAATCCAACCTACAACTACATTTACAATTTCGCTAAAAAATATGAAATACCAATGAATACAGCCATGCAGTTTTATGGTATCAAGTTGAAACAGTCTCAAACAATGCAGCTTGTTTTGGGAATGGATGTTAAAGATATACCTACTATTAAACGTACAAATGAGCAAGCAGAAGCCTTAATTGAAACTACAGAAGTGGTTTTTGGTAAGAAAGAAACAGGTAAACGATATGCTATTAATTCAATTAATGCTGTCATTAACAAATATGACTTTGATACAGTAATTGCAGCCTTAGAACAAATTCCTGCATCTACAATCACAGCGTACAAGTTAAGTGAATGCCATGAAAAAGAGGGTTGTTTGATTGCAGAATTGGTACTATTTATAGAAGAAATGAATAAACAAAAAGCCGCATAATAGCCTATTAAAAAGTGCTTTAAACGAAACGGATTTCCCTATTGATTAAGCAGGAAGTAGCCCTAATGATAGTAGAGGGCAGTCTATGTCAGATTGCCCTCTGTCTTTACTTATTCAATTTGATAGACATATTCACGCTTCCCATCCGTAACGGTGGGTCTGTGTCTTGTGACTTTCAAACCGTACAATTCCTGCAAATCTGAAACCTTACCTTTTTTCTTTAAACCGAATTTGGCATATATACCGTTCATGACAGCCTTTATTGTGTCTGCATTTAAAGTACGATGGGAAAGCTATAGGATAAATTCGTTCCGTAATCTGGCATTCATATTTTTTAAAGCTATCTCGTTCTTCAAATTACATTCTTTATACCCTAAAGCCTTTATGCGTTCACCACCCAATTCATCATAGAATAATTTAAGCTCTGGATATTTTTTCTCTAAAAAAACAGTAACAGCTTCAAACGGATTGCCACTGTCTTTATTCATGCAATAAGATTCCATCCGTTCTGCAAAGGTTTCCTTTTTGATAAAATGTTCCAGTTGTTTTTCATATTCCACATAATATTGACGAGCAGAAACGTCAAATCCGTTTTGTTCCAACTGATTTCTGATAACTATACCATTTTCATAGTTGTACTTCTACAAATCATAAGAGTACCTCTCACTTAACAATGCCATATAGTTAAATGTGAATTTGTCGTTTTGCTTATCATACATTATAAATGATTCATCATATTTCAACATCTTTTGAATACGGCAAACGTCCTTTATACGTTTTTCCCTCAAAGCTGCATCATTTATAAGATTATTGCTTTCTATTTCAGCGTTGGTAAGATTCACTTTCTTTTGAAGCTCATATTCAAATTCCTCTTTGGACTTTTCAATGCTGGATTTATTATATATAAAAACAAGATGCTTTCTGAAAGGATTCTCTTTAAGTCTTTGTCTGCCTGCAATCTGTACCAAATCAGTGGATATGTCAATAGTGGTGTTTATACGTTTACCGTCACTTATAACAAATGAAGTGGCACAGTCTGAATAGAAATCACACCCAGCAAAAGCAGTAGAAGTACAAAAGGTGAACATTTTATTCTTTTCTCCATTTAAAGGAATCCTACCTCTTATGAAACCGTCACCAAGTTTGCTTATCTGTGCATCATTCTCTGCTGAATTTCCTACTATTATATTTACATCATCTGGGGAAAGTCCTGTTTTCTTTATAATATCTAATATATTGGTTACACTGTTCAGGAATATCACACACTCTTTGGAGTACATCTTGACACCTTCCATTTCTATATAAGGATATATACCCTACCTGTAAGAATTAACAATTTCCACAGTCGCATCAATAGGACGTGCTGTCCGTTGCCTTATCACTTTTACTTTCTCCACTTCCTGCCAAGTCATATAATAGTAAGGAATATCCTTAAAGAAATCTATCTGGCTTATATATTTATCCAATATAGGAGTGGCTGAAAGATAGGTTACATAATTAAATTGCTTTAAACATTCCATGAAACGAAGCTCCGTTTCAGATTTAAAACTGCTGTCTGCCAAAAGATACTGAAATTCGTCCACAACAATTCGCCATTCTGATTTATCATCTATACATTCAACAACTTTGGAGAAAGAATCATAAGACACTAAAATCTTTGGAACATCTTTACTTTCAATATATTTTCTTATATCTGAATCCTTGCATCCTCCAATAACAAGCATGGTTTCACCATATTGTTCATGTTTATTTACAATCAAGTTATTACGTGGACTGCATATAATGGTTTTATGCTTATCTTCAAGTGCCAATGTCGTAGCTCCACAGTTGGTTATTCCTTTATTTAAAATTCCATTTGGAAGCTAAAAATCCTCAATCTAATTAACATAGCTAATGCCTTTGGGTACTACAATTTCTTCTTTAATCATAAATTCTTTATTTTAATTGATTTTTAAAATTCCAATCTGATTTTTCATGTCCACTTTTTAGAGGTAGCTCTCATCTATATTTAAGAAAGTCAGGAATAATTTTTGGACAGTCTTTCAAAAAATAAAACCGAAATGCGCATTTCGGCTCTATAAAATCAAATTAATAATGAAAAACTCATGAAACTTTAAGAAAAAGAGATTTTTCCAATGACTTTCTTTCGTAAATCTCACATATACAAATATATACAACTTTTATGGGGTATCCAAACGGTTTATGCTCTAACCTTAAAAAATACACTTAATATACAATCCTACTTGATTATTGGACTGTCAGACTATTAACTATGTGAAAATCTTGCATAAATTCCATCTTTACTGCCATTCCATTATATGATACAGGAAGTAAACTCCACATAGGTTGGGGCATTTTATTTGATATATAAGACATTCAAAAAAATACTCCACTATTACAGTGAATATAGCCAAACTCAAAAAATCAATATAAGAAGGAAAAACACAGAATATCATTGATTCTACTTGATATTTAATCAAAATGGAGAAGCATAAATAAAGGTACGCACGATTATATACAGGTACTTATAAATAAATCCCCCTATCTGTTACTTTGGTTACTGTCTTTTAAAATTATGATGATTACAGGCTCGAAACACCACTACGTTTTCACTCCCCCTACCATACTTGAACAAAAAGAGATAATAAAACAATATTATTCACCATTTTAAATTTTAAAGTATGGAAAATTTTATCTTATTGCCATCTAAGGCACAGAAAAGAAGTAGTGGTTTTAATCAGTATGCAGAAGACGCAACGATTATCACAGAAGAAACTACAAAAGTCCAGAAAGTAAATCATTTCATAGAAGCAAACACTATGGAGATTGATTTACAGCATTTAAAGAGTGACTGCATAGTTCCAGTATTCAGTAAGGACAATGAGCTTACAATTTCTCATAATGCCTTTATTGAAACAGTCTGGGACGCTGCAAACTCATTCTTTACAGGTGAAACGATAGAGAAACCAGATATTAGAGTTTCTCATATTATCAAAGGCAGAATACCAGAAGCAATTCATAAGCCTGCAAACCAACTTTTGGAAAGTGACAAAACACAATACTTTGAAAGGATGATGTTTTGCATTGAAATTCCTACTATCTATGAAACGGTAGAAGGAAACAAACTCACTCTTTCAGTAGGCGGCGTGCGTGCTTATAATCACATGAATCTCTACAGTAAGAAAACAGTAGAGAAATTCAAGGTTTTTATAGGATTCAAGAATATGGTATGCTGCAATTTATGCGTTTCAACGGATGGATATTTGAGTAACTTGGAAGTTTCAAATACATGTGATTTATATCGTTCTGTCTTGGAAATGTTTCATGCCTACAATCCTGCAAAACACATTCATTTAATGCAGCAGTTGGGAAATACCTGTATGAGTGAACACCAATTTGCACAGATTTTAGGAAAGATGCGCTTATATCAATGTCTGCCACAAGGTTTTCAAAAGAGTATTCCACGTTTGCTTATTACTGATACACAGATTAATTCAGTAGCCAAAGCATACATACAGGATGAGAATTTTGGAAGTTTTGGTAATGACTTGAATATGTGGAAGTTTTATAATTTACTCACAGGAGCGAATAAAAGCAGCTACATAGATTCATTCTTAGACCGTTCCTTAAATGCAACGGAAATAGCAACAGGAATAAATGAAGCATTGCACGGTGACGAGCGTTACAGATGGTTTATTGATTAATCAACTTTTAAATGGAGAATATTCTATAAAACGAGTATTCTCCATTTTTTCTACTACTAAAGATTTTATGAATCAGAAGAATTTCAAAATTATGAGTTTGGCTATATTATTTTTATTTGCATTAATAATATTGCTTTTCGCCTGTCCTACATTTGCATTTTTTATAGTAGGACTATTCTTTTATTTATCAGACAATCACTAATGCACAAAGTGAATGTTTCGCTATTATTCAATCAGTTAGCTATTATGAATATGCAGCGGACATTCACTTTTATTATTAAACCCTCAAAAGTAAATATTATGAGTTTGAAATACAGTAATACAACGGCTGACTTCTTGGAATGGGACGAAGCCATGAATCTTATAAGAAAACTTTATAAGGATGGAAATTACAACATGAGTTTATTGATAGCTTTAGGTTGTTTCTTTGGTTTAAGGATAGGTGACATTCTTTCTTTAAGGTGGAATCAGATTCTAAATGCAAGTGAGTTCACCATAATAGAAAAGAAAACAGGAAAGAAAAGAACTATCCGTATAAACCCACAACTTCAAAGGCATATATCTGAATGTTACAAGGCTATCAGACCAACAGGAATCAATGCACCTGTGTTAGTAAGCCAGAAAGGTACAGTCTTTTCAGTTCAGAGAATAAACATTATACTGAAAGAACTGAAAAAGAAATACAGACTGCATATAGGTAACTTTAGCTGTCATTCTCTTAGAAAGACTTTTGGCAGACAGGTATATAACATGAACAGTGAAAATTCAGAGTTGGCTTTAGTAAAGCTCATGGAACTTTTCAACCATTCAAGTATTGCCATTACTAAAAGGTATCTTGGACTAAGACAGGAAGAACTTTTGAATACTTATGAATGTCTTAGCTTCTAAATCTGTTACAGGTAGAAAATCTGAAAATTTTGCTCTTATATGGGCAGGATTGGATTTTCTACCTATCTTTAAATTTTAAAGTAAAAACATCTATAAACCAACATAATAGACAATATCCTTGTTTATCAACATGTTTTTTTCTAATTTTGTGGCAATTCCACAATGGAAGGACATATTTAGAATGAGCATTTGACTTATCATTCTACATTGTATTTAGAATCTCAAAACAACCAAAAATAACCAGAAATATTCAAGCGTAAGTCTTTATCTATCAGAATATTCTAAAAATTAACACTTTTCGGCTGCTTTTTGATGCTTCCCAAATTTCCACATATTTTTGAGACGTATTTCTGACGTGGAGAATTTGCGGAGCTTGTTTTTTGCCACATCGTGCGGACAGTTGACAAGGGTTTACAACCGTTTACGATGAGCGACAACAACCGCCCTGATATGCAGCAATAGTAACATTGTGCAGAAAGGCGACAACGGTTGACCTCCGTTTACATCCGTTCACCATTTCAGAGATATACGATTGAAGGAATGAACCAGTAAACGATAAAAGCAGCATGAAAACAACCAGAAAATGCAATTTTTGCAGCAAGTCATTTGTAACCCGGAGCGGGGTACAGAAATATTGCAGCGAGGCTTGTCAGGCGGAAGCCAAACGAGCTAGAACGGAACAGAAGAACAACCTCTTCAAAGCTGTCCGCCCCTTGATGGAGATACAGCATCAGGAGTATCTCACCTTTTCCAAAGCAGCAGTACTCATGGGCTGTTCCCGACAGTACATCTATAAACTCGTAGCCCTCGGCAAACTGAAAGCCTCACGTATCAGCAACCGCATGGCGTTTATCCGCAAGACAGACATCGAGCGGATGCTGGAGGGCAATCCCTACCACCGTGTCCTGCCCGGCAGTACTTCCACTCCGAGAAAGTCCGCTTCATCTTCCCCGCTTGCCAAAAAAGAAAAAAGGGAAAAGGAAACCTATGAAGTGCTGGACTTCTATTCTGGCGAGGAGGTGATGTCGCTCTTCAAGGTCAGGCAGTCGTGGCTCTATACCACAGCCAAGCGCAACCGCATTCCCATCTGCCGCATCGCAGGGAAAAACTATTACAGCAAGAAACACGTTGACGAGTTCTTCGGTATGGCTATAGATACAAGCAATATCACCGATTGGCTCCTGATTGAAGAAGCGGAAGAACTGTTCGGCATGAAACCCTCCGCACTCCGGGCATACGCCTACCGCCACAAGATACCGACCAAAAGAGAATACGGGCGCACCTATTACTCCAAATCCCATCTGGACGAACTCCGCAGGACAGACCTCGTGAACGATGAACGCTACTACACCGTGGAGCAAGTCCGGCAGATTTACGGGCTTTCCTCCGCCAACATCAGCCATATCGTCAAGGTGAAGCACATCGAAAAGATAAAAGTAGGCGTGAAAAACCTGCTTTTACGCTCCGATGTGGAGCGTGTCATGGCTGAAAGGGAGAAACAACCGTGAGCAACCGACATTGCCGGAAAATTATTTCAAAATGATTGTCGTGGAGGTATTCACGGTTGTTTCACGTTGTTCCTTTGCCACCGTAAACACGGGAACACCCCCGAAAATGTACAACTTAAAACATCATCAATATGAGCAAATGCAAGACAGTTACCTTGCGCAAGCGCAAGATTAAGAACGGAACACAGTATTCGCTGTGTCTGGACTATTATCCCGGCTACCGTGACAACACCACCATGAAGGTGATTACACGTGAAGCTCTTGGGATTTACATCTTCGCCAAACCTGCCAACCAGCAGGAGCGTGATTTCAACGCACGCATGATGAAAAAAGCGGAGATACTGCGTAATAGGCGTTATGAAGCCATCTTCAACGAGAACAACGGCTTCTTTGACAAAGCCAAGATGAAAGGCGATTTCCTCGCCTACTTCAAGGGGTTGGCAGACAGGAAGAATATCAAGTGGCAGCACGTCTATAAACATTTCGAGCGGTTCGTGAACGGCAAATGCACCTTTGAGGAGGTGGACGTGGATTTGTGCCGCAAGTTCATGGAATATCTGCTTAACGCCCCACAATCCATACACACCAGCCAAAAGCTGCATATCAATTCTGCGGCGGGCTACTGGTCGGCTTTCCGTGCGGTACTTCACACCGCCTACCGGGACAGGAAGATAAAGGAGAACCCAAACGGATTCTTAGACCGCATCGAGTGCATTCCCACCATGAGGGAACATCTGAGCCAAGAGGAACTGATACGGCTTGCCGAAACGCCTTGTGAGGAAGAGGTATTGAAAAGGGCGTTCCTTTTCGGTTGTCTGACCGGACTAAGAAAGAGCGACATCAGGCAGCTCACTTGGCAGCAGATACAGCCGTACACCAACGGCAAGATGTTCGTGACCACCCGTATGCAGAAGACCAAACAGATTGTACACAACCCCATCAGCGATGAAGCCTACGGACTGCTTGGGGAACGGCACGAGGGACTTATCTTTGACGGTTTCAAGGACAAGATGCTGCAAGGACCACTCAAACGCTGGCTCTTGGCGGCAGGCATAACCAAGAAGATAACCTTTCACTGCACCCGGCATTCATTCGGAAGCCTGCACGTGGAAATGGGTACGGACATGGCTGTCATACAAGCCTATCTGGGACACAAGAACATTACCACCACGCAGATTTATTCCAAGATGGCGGCACAGCAGATGTGCGAGGTCGTGGACAAGATAACCCTGAAACGCAAGGAAGCGTAAGGCGGTTCAAAATCCATGATATTCAGAGGGAGCGGTTATTGTTTGGAGCTTTAACCGTTCCTTTTATTTTGGTTGGTACTTAAAGTATGATAATTGAGTATGATTCCGGACATTTGGTGAAAAACATTGAAAAAGAAACCACTGACAAAGGATAATGAGTAATAATTGAAAGAAGACTATTAAATTTGCGAAAACAGTAACAAGTAACAACCGAATAAGACAAAGAATATGGAACCGTCCGTAAAAGACAAACATATCATTTTAGGATTTGTCGGCTTTGCCATCCTCCTAATATCTTCCATAGCGACACTGATTGTCGCTGAGAAATTCAACCAAGACACCTTTGTAAGGCTGATAGTCTTTGTGTGCAGCAACCTGTTGGGGTGGCTGCTCTACTTCTCCTTCCAGACAGTCATTTTCGATACATACGAAATCTACAGAATCAAGTTCGGCAGGAAAAAGACACCTGCCGAAATCACAGAAATTCAGGAAGACCAGTCCCAAGATGCACACAAGCCTGTAATATCGGCATCAATGCCAACAGGTGGAGAAGCGACCCCGGATATAAAACCGACAGAGATTGCCATATCCCCGGAGCTTCACGAGAAGAACCGTGCCGATTACGAGGACAGGGAGCAGCGGGAAAATGAGGAGCGCATCGCTATGGTCATGGAATACATCCATTTCATCATGCCCCGTATTGCTGACAAGGAGACCGTGAACCACATCTGTGCCGAGGTCAACAACTGGATGCGGCTCCACAGTTACAAGCCCAAGCCGATAAAAGGGCGGCTGACCAAAGATATTTCAAACATTCCGCTCCGCCATTTCGTGTGGAATATCTCCGAGCGTTTCATGTACAAGAAATACTACACGGGGGATAACCGTGCCCGCTTCATCAGCACCCTTTTCCCACGGGAGTTTGCCGATACGGACATAGCTACCATCAAGAACTTCAAGGTAGAGCCGTTAAAGACACTGATTCCCATTGACGAGCCTGAAAACGGCAGACTGGATTTCCATTATCCTGCGGATTATGTGCAGGAGAAGCGGATTTAAGCCTGTTTTAGAGTAATCACGATAATAACGACAAACAGCCAAAACTCATAATCCTCTGTTATACAATAATTCCCGAATAACTTTACCCGTCATTTGCGGTTGGGCATCGTTATTCGGGAATTATTTTGCAATGACCTTTCGTGGAGATATTCACGGCTGTATCATTCCAGTCCTTTGCGCCAAGCCTTACAAAAGAGGCGAGTACGCAAATGGAAAAAACAGTGATTACATTCAACGACCTCCCGGAGATTGTGGCTCAGCTTCGGGACGAGGTGATGAGCCTTAGAAGCCTGCTTACTGAGCAGCGCAGTGTGAACAACGCAAGGGCGGTGGACACCCATGTCCCCATGTCAGTGGAAGAGGCGGCGGAATATCTGGGCATTCCCAAAGGCACGCTCTACATGAAGCTGTCGGAGGGAAGCATTCCCGCCACCAAGCCCGGCAAACGATATTGCCTTTACAGGGACGAACTGGACAAATGGCTGGAATCCTCCCGGAAGAATCCCGTACCCCTGTCCGATGAGGAACTGAGCGAATCCTTATATTCTTCCCACCGCCGCAAGCCCGCTCCGCGTAATTGGTAAACGTCATGGAAGAGGACAAGAATTATATCAGTCTGATACATGGCGACCTGACGAGGGCGACCCAAGTACAGCACGGGATGCCGGACAGCATCGGCGTGATGAGTATCAAGACCGCCAACCGGACGATACTCGAAGCATCGCTGCTGCCCACGCCCCGTGCGCTCTGGGACAGTTTCTGGTATGAGGGGGAACTGTCCTGCCTCTTTGCGGATTCCAATGTGGGCAAGTCCATCCTTGCCGTGCAGATAGCCGACCGTATCGCCCGGACTGACGATGTGCTGTATCTGGACTTTGAACTCTCCGAAAAACAGTTCCAGCTACGCTATACCAGCGAGCATGGAACGCCATACATCTTTCCTGAAAGGCTGTACCGGGTATCGCTTGACTGCAATTCGTTGCTGGAAGCCGATTTCGAGGAAGCCATCATGGGAGGCATAGAACAGATGGCTCTGCAAACCGGGTGCAAAATCTTCATCGTTGACAATCTTACCTACCTGTGCTGCGCCATGGAGAAAGGCGATGCGGCAGGACGGCTGATGATACAGCTCAACAACCTCAAAAAGAGATACGGATTGTCCGTCCTTGTTCTGGCACATACACCCAAACGCTCTTTGGACTGTCCCATCACTTCCAACGACCTTGCCGGAAGCAAACGGCTCTACAATTTCTTTGACAGCGTGTTCGCCATCGGGAAGAGTGCGCAGGACGGAGGGCTTCGCTATGTGAAGCAGCTCAAAGTCCGGTACGGGACATTCTCCCACGATGCGGACAATGTAATCATCTACGAGATTGAGAAGGTGGACGCTTTCCTGCAATTCGTGTTCAGGGGTTATTCAACGGAAAAGGAACACCTGAAGAAACTGGGTGACAACGAATCCAGCCAGAGGGATTGCCAAATCCTGCAATTGTCCCAGTCCGGCAAGTCCGTCAGGGAGATAGCCTCACAGGTGAACTGCGGCAAGTCCACCGTCAGCCGGATAATCCAGCGCAGCAAGGAGGACAGGAATGCAGCCGTCCCAAGTGTCCCGCTGTCCCAACAGACAGGAAGTGGGACAATGGGACAGGTGGGACAGCATGGGACAAGCGGGACAGTAAGAGAAACAAAGCAGGCAGAGTTGTTTACAGGATATGGGAAAGAGGAGAATAAGGCATGAAAAAGCAGTCTGCACATAGCTGTATAAAGGATAACCGCTTCATTTACGGTACAAGGGATGATACAGGCAGAAGCCTGATGTCCCAAGGTGTCCCGGGGTGTCCCACTGTCCCAAGTCTTATAGGGACGGGACAATGGGACAGCGGGACAACAATCGAAAAACTCAAAAACAAAGACAAGCCATGAGCAACTATTCGTTACAGAAATATAAAGGAACGGCAACACGGCATACTTGCCCGAATTGCGGGGACAAGCGTTCTTTCACATGTTATGTGGATGAAAGCGGTATGCTCCTGCATCCGTCTGTCGGCAGGTGCAATCATGAGAGCAGTTGCGGGTATCATTATACTCCCAAGGAGTATTTCCACGACCACCCCGAATGCCATACCGACAAGGGGTTCTCTTTTGACAGGCAAAGGTCAGAACGGAAGCCCGGACAGACATCACCAAAAGCAAGCATAGGCTACATACCGCCAAAGTATGTGGAGAGGTCGCAAAGCGTGCACAGCAACTTCTTCCGCTTCATTTCCTCGCTCCTTGATTCCTATTACGGCAGCAAGGCAAAGGAAGTGTTGAAGCGGTTGCTGGAAGAGTACCGTCTTGGAGCAACCCGTGACGGGGCTGTCATCTTCTGGCAGATAGACCGCACAAACAGGGTACGCACGGGCAAGGTGATGCAGTACAATCCAGAGGACGGACACCGTATCAAGGGAGGAGAGGTGTCGGCAGTGGACTGGATACACAGCATACTGAAAAGGCAACGGGTACTGCCGGAGGATTGGCAACTTTCCCAATGCCTGTTCGGGGAACACCTGCTGAATGTCTATCCCGACAAGGTAGCGGTCTTGGTGGAATCCGAAAAGAGTGCCGTTATCGGCTCTGCCCTCTTTCCCGGTTATGTATGGCTGGCGACAGGCGGCAAAAGCCAGTTGAGAGAGGAAAAGCTCCGTGTGCTGAGCGGACGAACCGTGCTTCTCTTTCCCGATGCGGACGGATATTCGGAGTGGAAACAGCATGCCAGGGACATGACCTATTGCAAGGTTGTCGTGTCTGACATCATAGAGAAGAACGCCACACCGGAACAGAAGGCAGCCCATATCGACATAGCCGACTGGATTGTCTTCCAGATACGAGAAAGTAAAATAATGTGTACAGCCAATCATCTTGTAGAGGCGGAAAAAGTCCTCCGGCGGATGATAGAGAAGAACCCCGTCCTGCAAAAGCTGATAGATGATTTCGACCTTGTACTGGTCAGTACATCCCCAATCGGCAGTGGCGATGAAAACCCTCCTTAATGGAGGAGAGCGGAAGCCGTAGGCTGTAGCGGACAGACAAGGGCTTGCCCTTGATATAGCCCACTATAACTACACGCTCCGCTTTCGTAGTTGTGGGCTCTCCCGAGGGGATTAGGGCTTTGCCCTAATGACCCACTCAGGGCGTTTCACCCCTGAGAACCCCGAGCAAAGAGTGACCCTCTCTTTGCAATCTCCGCTTA
>ERZ860445.78-NODE-78-length-84526-cov-15.844302_pt1 | contig 84526 bp, 67 predicted proteins | sample MGYA00509977_ERZ860445 | MGnify/ENA primary metagenome ERZ860445 (study PRJEB30046, sample SAMN00715233) | human gut metagenome | study: EMG produced TPA metagenomics assembly of the A metagenome-wide association study of gut microbiota in type 2... | reverse complement strand
ATAGGGAAAGAAGGTATTTCCTTTTTCAATGTTTTAAATGCCTCGGTTAACCCCTGTTCTATAGGATCCATATCCTTGAATTTACTCTCTGCATCTGCCATCAACTGCAATAAAATTGTATCAGAATAATAGGCACACAAACGTTCATTGATATCCGGCTCGGATACATTACCTATCATCAATACATCTTCTATCAGCAGTCTGGTAGCCTGCGGATACTCTAAATTCATTTTCTGTAAAGCCGAAAAGCTGTTCAAAGCCGAAGCTTCGTATTGTAAACGGTCGTAACGGACTACTTTAATATCCTTATCAAACAAAGTATCGCCCTTCTGCTTGTCGGACTGACAAGCAGAAAAGGCGATTATACTTAACAATAATATGGATACTATTCTTATCATCCGCAAAAGGGGATGGGATTATCCGTAAATAATATGACCGTTTTCGTCTTTGTATTCGTCAAGACCTTTTTCATATGTAGCCATTGCACGCAAACTCATACCGACGCTTGAGAAACCTCCATCGTGGAATAAGTTCTGCATAGTTACTTTACGAGTCAAGTCTGAGAACATTACGATACAGTAGTCAGCACATTCGTCTGCAGAAGCATTTCCCAGAGGAGACATACGGTTGGCAAAATCGAAAAGTTTATCCATACCTTTCACGCCAGAACCGGCAGTAGTCATTGTAGGCGACTGAGAAATAGTGTTGATACGAACATTGTGTTCACGTCCATAAATATAACCAAAGCTACGTGCAATAGATTCCAACAATGCTTTAGCATCCGCCATGTCATTGTAACCATAGAATGTACGCTGTGCTGCTACATAGCTCAAAGCCAAAATTGAACCGTATTCATTGATAGCATCCAACTTCTTGGCAGACTGAATCATTTTATGGAAAGAAACAGCTGAAATATCCAATGTTTTATTCAACATATCATAATCCAAGTCATCATAAGTACGTTTCTTACGTACGTTTGGTGACATACCGATAGAATGCAATACAAAGTCGATCTTACCGCCCAATACTTCCATAGAACGTTTGAATACATTTTCCAAATCTTCTACGCTTGTAGCATCTGCCGGGATTATTTCACAGTTCAATTTTTCAGCCAATGCTGAAACTTCTCCCATACGTACAGCTACCGGAGTATTGGATAAAGTGATTATCGCTCCTTCTTCTACAGCCTTTTCTGCAACTTTCCATGCGATAGACTGTTCATTCAGAGCACCGAAAATAATACCTCTTTTTCCTTTCAGTAAATTATAACTCATACCTTTTTTATTATAAATTCAGTGCAAAGGTACAAATTAATCTGTAACTAATTGAAAAAGTAACATTTATTTTTGTCTGCACACACTATAGAGAGGTTATATTCTTACTGTTTACAAGGTGTTTATTTATTTTTATTCAATAAAAAAGGTTCCGCAAGTCTTCGCTTCAAAGACTGCGGAACCTTTCACTTATCTGATATTATTCTACTGTTTTTCTCTTACTTTTCCGTACGAATATAGGCCTATTTGAAAAGTTTCTCCAAATCGTCTTCCTTCAGTACTGACAGAACAGTCTTGCCGTCCGGAGTATAGTTTGGAGTGGATACAGCAAATAATCCGTCCACCAAACTATTCATTTCTTCATTCGTCAGTACCTGACCTGCCACAATAGCTGCAGCCTTGGCCAACGATAAAGCCAGCATACTCTGCACTTCTTCTTTTACTTTACAGCCTTTCTCTATAGCAGTCTGCACCATATTGGTAACAAGTGTTTCCGGATTTAACCCTTCAATTCCTGCAGGAACTCCATTAATCGCATACGAACCACCGCCCAAGCTACTCAAATCGAATCCTAAAGCATGAAGATCGTCCATTATTTCTTCGAGCACTGGTACTTCTGCCGGTGAAAAATGAACCATATCGGGGAATAACATTCGCTGTGAAGCATGTTGACATTTCTCCATCTGCTCCATATATTGATCATATAAAATACGTACATGAGCCCGATGCTGATCAATAATCATCAACCCCGATTTTACAGAGGTCAAAATATAACTGCCTTTATACTGATAATGTTGAGCTGCTTTTTCTGTAATTGCTTCTTCTGGCTGTTCATCATACAAAGATGGAGCCTGAGGTTCTTCGACTGGTACTGCCGGCATTTCTTCTTCTGGGAAAGCAGAATATTGCCAGTCAGCTGAACCCGAACTCTTTTTATCAAGTCCCTGATAGAACGGCTCCCACCCTCCCTGCTGCTTAGGAGTATACGAAGCCGAAGAATAGGATGAAGGAGATACCGGTGAAGGAGTATTAAAGGGATTGTATGAAGGGTCATACGATGTTCTCGGAGGCTCTACCCCACTATATGGCAATGAATCGAACGCTGGAATATCTGGCTTTCCTTCCGTATCGAAATCAATAGAAGGAACTGCATTAAAACGTCCTAATGTTTCTTTCACTGCAGCCGAAAGTATCTGCCAAATCGCTTGTTCATTCTCGAACTTAATTTCAGTCTTTGTAGGATGAATATTTACATCAATATTAGCCGGATCTACCTCGAAGTAAATAAAATAAGAAATTTGCTCTCCTGTAGGTATAAGGTTTTCATATGCCTCGGCTACTGCTTTGTGGAAATAAGGGTGACGCATGTAACGACCGTTTACAAAAAAGAACTGACGTGCCCCTTTCTTACGTGCAGTTTCGGGTTTTCCAACAAAACCATGTATCTTCACCATCGTTGTATTGATATCAAGAGAGAGTAAATCTTGATTCAACTTTTTCCCAAAAACACCCATTATACGCTGACGGAGTTGAATAGCCGGAAGATTCAGCATTTCCGTATCATTATGGTGTAAAGTAAACGATACATCAGGATTTACCAATGCAATACGTTCGAACTCGGTAAGAATATTACTAAGCTCTGTTTGATTCGACTTCAGAAATTTACGGCGTGCAGGTATATTGAAAAAGAGATTCTTCACACTGAAATTACTACCTTTAGCACATGCCACAGCTTCCTGACTCTCTACTTTAGAACCGGAAATAATGATAGAAGTCCCCAATTGTTCTCCCTCTTGACAAGTACGTAATTCAACTTGTGCAACAGCTGCAATTGAAGCCAAGGCTTCACCTCGGAAACCCATAGTGCGCAAAGAAAACAAATCGGCAGCCTCCCGAATCTTGGATGTAGCATGACGTTCAAATGCCAATCGGGCATCTGTTTCAGACATACCTTTTCCATCGTCTATCACCTGAATGCATGTCTTGCCGGCATCTGTCACTAACACATCAATGTGGTGTGCACCGGCATCTATCGCATTTTCGACTAACTCCTTTACAACAGAAGCCGGACGCTGTATCACCTCGCCCGCCGCAATCTGATTAGCTACGGAGTCGGGCAGTAAACGAATCACATCGCTCATAACAATCTTTTTAGAAAGAAAATTCTCCCGTCACCAAATAATGCAAAATATACAATAACACCGCAATAGCGATGAACAAAGCTCCATAAGTCAGCGGTTTTCGTCCACTTTCCTTACGGCGTTTCAGATACGTAGTACCTTCTATAAACTTACCCCGGATGTCTTCTGGAGAAAATTCTTTCGGAGGCGCCATACCTAAATCGCGCTTGGCATTCTCTTCTATTTTCTGCAATTTTTCTTTTCGCTCATCCACGTATATATATTCATGATGATATGCACGTGGTTTTCTCATCGTAAACATTCCCATAGCTACTGTTTCTTTTTGGAGTCAAACAAATGCTGATTTGGCAATTCAACCGGTTCTCTCGTATTCTTCTTCAACTGATCGCTAACTTTTTTAGCCCTCCAGTTGAATATATCCTCCTTATTCAACGGACGAATATAATCAAACCATACGAAATTCTCCAAACGGTCCGTACCTGGAGGTATCTGATTCATCGGATAAAGCGTACCATTTGATTTCGGACTCATCACCATTTTATCCAACTGCTGATTTACCAAATATATATCCAGTTTACTAGTCTCTGATACATTCATTCCAATCAATGTACTGTCTGAATCCATCGGATAATAAACAACACGCACAGAGCCTATCACTTCTGTTTTATACATCTGACGATTCTTGAAATATGCCTTCATTTCTTTTCCAGTCACTTGATTGTAACGGGCAGAATCAAGTGCTTCTACCGAAAGTGCCTGATTGACGATATGAGCCCAGTCTATTGTACTATCGTTCATATACATCAACACCTTTTCCCCCAACAACTGCTGATTATTATTCCAAAGGATTGGGTCCTTATACATAGTCAAACAGCTGTCTTTCGAAGAAAAGACCAAAGAATCAGCTACGCCTTGCAAATCAACACGATAAAAACGGACTTTATGAAAAGCTCTCATTTCCCGATACATCGAATCTGTATCGAGTGCAAAAGTTTCCATCAATAAAGTATCAGCATGCAAGAATAAGCTATCACGCTGTGAATAATCAATTGCTACAGCACGTTTCGTAGCAAAAGCATATTTGGTCTTCTCATTGTAATAACCATAGTCACCCGTCATCATGTTTTTATTGATTGTATCCTTCAACTCCATGTTCCAGAAAGCCTCTCCCAATCCGTTATTACGGTCATAATATAAGGTATCTCCTGTCAACTGTTTTCCATCATTCATCAAAATAGAACGATCGAGCAACAACGCTTTTCCTGTAAAAGTATTATAAGTTCCTTTTTCCGAATAAATATGGTTATTATCACTCCAAATATCCGAAGGTCCTACAATATTGGCCACTTTGGTAGCTGTATTATATTGCAATGTATCCGAAGTCAAGGTAAACTGTGCATTTACCAATTCCACATCATAATTAAACACCGACTGTTTTGTCGAAGGGTTATATTGTCCCCAGTCAGAAGTCAGTACATTCTGCTCATCCATCAATGTACCTCCATTGAAATAATAGCCTAAATTAAATACCCTGTCATAATTTAAGCTATCTGTAAGCAACGTTGTGGTACGGTTCTCCATACGCACATTCATACGCATCTCTGCAATCTGAGAGTTTCCATCATAATACAGATGATCTCCGTAAAGGAACAAAGTATCTCCCTGTTCCATACGCACATTGCTGAAAGCTTCAAATGAACTTATTTTATCATAATAATAAGCACTGTCACAATACATATACACACTATCGTGGCGGAAAACTACATTTCCCACCACAACCTGTGCATCCGGATGTCGGGCATCCTTACGCAACAAATCCGAATGTATCAAATAAACCTTACTCTTAGGCTGTTTCTTTTTCTGAGTCGCAACTTGAGGTTCTTCTTTTTGCTGCACCGGTTGCTGTGCCAAAAGACAAAAGCCGAACAGGCACAGGATACTTAATAAAAGTACCCTATGCCCGCTCCAAATATATTTTCTATTTTTCTTTTCAAGCATATGGTATTATAAACATGCCGATTTATCACTTCTTAATCCATCCCGGATATTTAAAATCACAATTTCTCCAATTAGGATTAATGCGTACATATGTACTCTTCTGTTTATCTACAATCCACTTTTGGAGTTTTTCTTCGCTTCTTTTTGCAGTCACAATGCTCTTCAGACGCTGATAGTCTTCTGTAATAGTCGCTTTATGACCATCAATACGATTCTTCAGTTTCACAATAGCACAGACCTGCTTTCCGTTTTTTGCATTAATCATAGTAAAAGGTTTTGAGATTTCACCAATCTGCATACCTTCTACCACCTTTGCCAAATCTTGTGAAACCAAGCCTGCCAATTGCTGCATTTCAAAACGAGATGTACTGGTCTGAGGATTTGCCAACAAACCATGGTTGTTTCTTGTATCTTTATCTTGAGAAATCCAAGTAGCAGCATCATCAAAAGAGAACTTCTCTTTACGAATATCATCTGCAATCGAATCCAAACGGCTCAAAGCAGCATTAATATCTTTCTCGTCTACTTTTGGTTTTATCAGAATATGACGGAAACTTACACGGTCACCACGCTTCTCTATCAACTGAGCAATGTGGTAGCCATATTCAGATTCGAACACCTTCGAAATCTTCTTATTATCTGTCATATTAAAAATCACATTCGCAAATGCAGGATCCAACTCTCCACGTCCGGTAAATCCAAATTCACCTCCACGACGTGCCGAGCCCGGATCTTCTGAATAGAAACGTGCCAAAGTAGAGAAAGTTGTTTCTCCTTTATTTATACGTTCAGTAAATTCACGCAACTGGGCTTTCACTCGTTCTATTTCTTCTTCCGGTATTTTAGGCTCCTGCGTGATAATCTGCACTTCTACCTGAGTGGGGACAAAAGGGATACTATCTTGCGGCAACTTACTAAAATAGTTTCTCACTTCAGCCGGAGTCAGTTTAATATCACCAACAATCTTCTGCTGCATTTGCTGCACGGTAAGCCCATCGCGGATATTCTCACGGAGCATTTCACGAATCTGGGTAGAAGTCTTGTTATAGTACTCCTCCATTTTTTCTTTCGATCCAATCTGATCAATCAGCCACGCTGTACGTGCTTCCACCTGCTGAAGGACTTCCTGATCTGAAACGACCACACTGTCAATTTCAGCCTGGTGCAAAAACAATTTCTGCACAGCCAACTCTTCAGGTATCACACAATAAGGATCTCCTTCAAAACGACGATTTTCATATTGGGCATTCAAACGTTCGTTTTCTACATCCGATTTCAGGATAGCCTCATCTCCTACCACCCACACTACTTCGTCTATCACATTATCCTGTCCGTAAGCAGAAACACCTACACACAACAGGAGCAGACACACACAGGTTCTGACAAACTTACATTTATTCATTTTGGATTCTAATAATAAATTACATCGTTATTTTCCAAAGCGTCCTGATACAAATCGTTTTTCATCCGATTAATAAAGGCAACTCGCTTCAAATTAATTAATATCTCTTTTATTTCACCTTTGGCATACTCCAACGGCAATTGCTGACCTTGCGGCAAGAATTTTTCCACATGCAAGAAATAACAAAAAGCAGAATCTTTCAATTCTATGTTTCGGTTACGATCCAAATACTCCAAGTCTGTATCCAACTGCTTCAAAGGCAATTTTACAGACAGTTCAGCTACAGGTTTCCAGGCATCATAAAAGTAATCATAACTAACCGCATGCCCAATACTGAATTTTTCCAGTTTATCTATCGCATCTGCCGAACTACTTTTATACCATAAACGTACCCTGTTTAACTGAGGGGTATTAACCGGGACTTTCAAGAATAGGCCCTGAACATAAGGCTGATCTGCACGAAACATACCCACATTCTGCTGGTAATACTTTTCGATTTCCTCTTCTGTAATTTCTGTACCAAGCTGCTGATTCACCAATTCCTCCTGGTAAGTATGCATAATCAAAGCTTTCCGATAGGAAGCAACCTGTTCATCAATTTTCCGGCTATTAGGTATATTCCCTTCTGCTTTTTGGAAAAGAAGAGTTTCTTCTACCCAATTATGTATATATTTCTTAGCAAAAGAAGTACTGTCTTCCCCTCTTAACCCCACAGGTATTACTGCCTCCAAGTCCTCCTTATAAAGGAAGTCCTTCCCGATACCCACCAATGGAGTTTTTCCATTGTGGTCTACCGCCTGGCTACACCCTGCCAATGTAATTAATCCGGCTACGACTATACTTAATTTTGTCATTTATTTCAATTACCTATAAATTAGTGAACGAAGATACATTATTCTTCATTATTTCTGTCACAATTAACTGTTTTTAAAACGTCTTGCTTTATTTCTACATGAAAACGCTGCATCAGATTTTCCAAAAAGACTGTTTCTTTTTCTTTCCGAAAATCTTTAACAACCTCATCGTATACATCCCGATAACTGTCCGGCCCCTTCTTCAACCGTTTTCCCATAACAAATGAATAAGCATAACGAGGATGTACAGGATACTCTCCACACTTAAAAGAGAGTTTATCGACATATGCATTCGTTCCTATCTGAAATAATCCCACTTCTATTTCCGAGCGGAAAATAGAGTCAGACTTTCCCCAACGTAATAGTTCATCCGCCCATTGCTCCATAGGAAGTTTCTTTAAACGCTTCTTTATCTTCGAAGCAACCTTTTTATTGGAACAATGTACAACAGCTCCCTTAAAATGAGGGAATTCCCATTCATACTTTTTGCGGTTCCGGTAAAAGTAATCCTCCAATTCCTGCTGAGGAAGTTCATCGGGCAAAACCTTTACTCGCCTATCCCAATACGAAGCCAATAAACCATCGTATATTTCTTTCCAATATAGAGTTTCTTCCTCTTCTGTCTGAGGATATTTTACTGGAGTAACAACATTTCCTTCCTTACGTCCCAAGAAGCGAATAATATGAAGCCCCATCGGAGAGAAAAAAGGAGAAGAAAAATTTCCTACCTGAAGTACAGACAACTGCTCTTTAAACTCATTCAGCAAACAGACCTCAGACTCCCATACCTCTTTTCTGTAATCTATCCGCTCCGACCATCGAGTGGCAATATCATCGAAAGAACCTCCCTGACGTAAAAAAGCATATACAGAATCCATACATGCACAAGCTTTAGCCTCTTCCTGTTTACTACCCCGTTGTGGCAGTGGTAAAGTCAGACACGAAAAACCTATTTTTTCTTCCTGTTCCACACTCTTCTGATACTTGCTATTCTGTTTCAACAAGTCCTCCCGAAGAGCCATATACTGGCGTTTAAAGTCAGGCAATGTATCCCATCGATGCATTAATGCATCTGTTACTTTCAATTTGAAAAGGACAAAATCACTCAGATAATCCTGTGGTTTCACACGATGATGATAAGCCGCATATTTTTTCAAGTAACGGCCAAACTCATTCGTTGTCACATTTTCTCCGTTGACACGTAACAAGACCTCATTGTTTTCTCCATAAGCCAAACACGCCATGAACAATAACAATATTCCACATGATAAAGTCCGTTTCCACATAATCAGTCTAATATTCCTCTATGAACAAGCCATCCTGAACAAAACGGAAGCCTTTATTCAAACAATAAAGGTCACGCTTTATTCAGGATGACAAATATATAAAACTATAATATAATTCTATCCTTATTGCGGACGGCTATAGTTAGGAGCCTCGCTAGTAATAGCTACATCGTGAGGATGGCTTTCCAATACACCTGCATTAGTGATACGAGTAAACTTCGCATTATGAAGTTCTGTAATATTATGAGCACCACAATATCCCATACCGGCACGCAAACCACCCACCAACTGGTAGATTACTTCGTACAAACTTCCCTTATAAGGCACACGAGCAGCAATACCTTCCGGAACCAATTTCTTCACATCAGTTGTACCACCCTGGAAGTAACGGTCTTTTGAACCATTTTCCATTGCTTCCAGCGATCCCATACCACGATAAGACTTAAACTTACGTCCGTTGAAGATAATTGTATCACCCGGTGATTCTTCTGTTCCAGCTACCAGTGAACCAATCATAACAGAGTAACCTCCGGCAGCCAATGCTTTCACCACATCACCTGAATAACGCAATCCACCATCAGCAATCAAAGGAACACCTGTACCTTCCAAAGCCTTAGCAACATCGTATACAGCAGTCAACTGAGGAACACCTACACCTGCTACCACACGAGTTGTACAGATAGATCCCGGGCCGATACCCACTTTCACTGCATCTGCGCCAGCCTCAACCAAAGCTTTAGCAGCTTCTCCAGTAGCAATGTTACCTACGACAATATCAATATCCGGGAAACGTTTCTTTGCTTCTTTCAATTTTTCAATTACAGACAAAGAATGACCATGTGCTGTATCAATTACAATAGCATCTGCTCCGGCATTTACCAAAGCTTCCATACGTTGCAATGTATCGGCAGTTACACCCACACCGGCAGCTACACGCAAACGTCCTTTATCGTCCTTGCAGGCCATCGGTTTATCTTTTGCCTTTGTAATATCTTTATAAGTAATCAAACCTACCAATTTACCGTCTTTATCTACAACCGGCAATTTTTCAATCTTATTTTCCTGCAGAATCTTTGAGGCAGTCTCCATATCGGTAGCCTGATCGGTAGTTACAATGTTTTCTTTTGTCATTACCTCATCGATACGCTTTGTCATATCCTGCTCAAAACGAAGGTCACGATTAGTTACGATACCAACCAAATAGTTTTCATCATCTACTACCGGAATACCTCCAATCTTATATTCAGCCATGATATCCAATGCGTCCTTTACAGTAGAACCTCTCTTTATGGTAACCGGATCGTAAATCATACCGTTTTCGGCACGTTTTACAATTGCTACCTGACGAGCCTGTTCTTCTATAGACATGTTCTTGTGGATTACACCGATACCTCCTTCACGAGCAATGGCAATAGCCATCTGTGCCTCGGTAACAGTATCCATGGCAGCGGTTACAAACGGAATTTTCAAATCAATGTTGCGTGAAAACTTTGTCGAGAGTTCGACAGCTTTAGGTAATACTTCAGAATAGGCAGGGATTAACAATACGTCATCGTAAGTCAATCCATCCATTACAACTTTATCTGCAATAAATGACATAGGGCTTTATGCTTTAGATTTTATTGCGTGCAAATATACATATTTTCTCCGATTTATAAAAATGCAGAAAAACTTTTTTATGTTATTTAAACTACAGGTTTGCATCGTAAATTATAGAATAATGACTGACATTTCTATATCCAAGCAATACTATTTCTTTATTAAACAACAAAATATCTTGTGTCAGCGTACAAGGAGCAAAAACACGTTTTATCCATGCTGCACAACTGCTAACAGATTCCCGAAAATATTCTTTCCATACCTATTTGTAAAAATAAAGACTGCTGTGTGGATATATAATATTTCCACACGGCAGTCTTCTTTAAAGGACAACCAATTATCGTACTATGAAAGGATATAATCTATTTTACTTCATTAAACAAATACTCAGATTCAACAGCAGAATAGAACATCCCATCAGAATTGTCCTAATCTTTTCAGTCTTGATACTGGTCTTTTGGCTCACTACCCATCTCTACCCTTAAAGTGCCTCCTTCGGTTACTTTACGGAAAGGTATGTATAAAGAAGAAAGCGGTTCACCATTCCACATATACTTTTGAGCATATTTGTTAGTCTGGCTGTTATTCACCGTTTCAATGACAAACTCTTTTCCCTTATAATAAGTAGAATCAAGTTGAATAGTAACCTTATCGAACTTCGGGCTACCCAAAGCAAACTGAGGATTGATATTACCCAAACCGGCCACATCAAAGATTCCCAGCGAAGAAATTACATACCAGGCTCCCAACTGTCCTTGGTCTTCATCCTGTCCATATCCATAACCATGAATACCGTCGGTTCCATAAAATTCATCCAAGATAGCACGTACCCACTTCTGAGTCAAAGACGGACGTCCAGCCTCATTGAACAGCCATGAGATATGCAAACAAGGCTCATTTCCCTGATTGTAATACGTCTGCAAACCAGAGAAAGCATCAACAGTCGTACCTCCACTGAACAGTTTATCCTGAGACCATGTAAAAATACTGTCCAAACGGGCTGTAAACTCCTCTGCACCCATCTTGGCAATCAAACCTTTTGGATTGTGAGGTACATAGAATGTATACTGATATGCATTTCCCTCCTGAAATCCTCTCCAGACCTGCATCGGATTGAAATCACCGATAAACTCTCCATTTTCCCAACGCGGACGGATCAGATTCAATTCCGAATCATATATTTTCTCCCAACCTTTGGACAATTCCATCAAACGTTCATAATCTTCCAGCTCGCCCATATCCTTAGCCATTTGTGCCACAGCATAGGCACCAAACGAATACTCCAATGTATGAGAAGCAGAGAACATCCACGATTCATCGGGCCATGGACCTTTATCCAAATGAGGTACATATCCGTATTTCAAGAATTTATCGGTATCCAGTTTTCCGGCTCCCATCGGACGGTTTGTTCCATCCAGTTCATTCTTTCGCGCTGCCTGATAAGCTGCCTCTACATCAAAATCACGAATACCGCACAAATAAGCAGCCGCAATCACATTACCCAACTGATTGGTTCCCACTCCCGATACATAACGGCTATTGGCAATACCATCGCCCATCCAGCCTGCATCCTTATACACCTGCACATGCGTACTCACATAATCCGAAAGATAGTCAGGATAAGCCAAAGCCCATACCTGTACCAGTCCCCACTGGCCGCCCCATATACCATCGGTATTGTAGAACGAGAACGCAGGTTTCCCATCTTTCATCGGAAGTTGTCCTATCGTACCGTCATTCTTCGGATAAGCTCCATTTACATCACTGGCCAATCCTCGTCCCAAAATTGCATGATACAAGCCTGTGTAAAATTTCACTTTATCTTCTTTTGAGTTTGTTTCTACACGAATACGTCCTAAATAGTCCTCCCAAGTCCGATTAGACAATTCTTTCACATCATCGAAAGATAATTTTCCCCGTTCGGTTTCCACCTCTCTGTTCATTCTTGCATTCTCCACAGAAGTATACGAAAGGCCCACTTTGGCAGTCACCTCTTCTCCCTGTCCGGTTTCATATGTCAGATAAGCCCCGGCTCCCACTCCTTTTATGCTTTTCTGATTTTTAAAAATCTTCTCTTTCAGGAAGGTTCCCGAAGCCACAGGCTTCTTGTCCATTTCAGCAGAGAAATACATTTTGACACTGGCTCCCTTTTGATATTTGTCGCAATATAAGGGCAAAGTCTCTACCCATCCTTCAACCAATCCATTCTCTACGACATTCACTTCGGCATCCAATACCGGTCCGCTTTCTCCCTGACGATTACCTATATCAAACAAAACATTACTTTGCTTTCCTTTCGGGAAAGTAAATCGCATATAAGCCACACGCTGGGTAGCAATCAGTTCCGCTTTTATATTATAATCCTTCAGCAAGACAGAGTAATAACCCGGACGTGCGATTTCATCAGCATGATCGAAAGAAGAGCGATACCCTTCTCCTTTAGAGTTGACAGGCCCCGGCACAGTTACCAGATTCCCTGTGGTAGGCATCAGCACGATACCTCCAACCTGAAATTCATGCAAACAGGGAAAGCCCTCTATCGAAGTATCTCTGTAATCATAGCCAGTTGCCTCCCAACCTCCTTTATTACCTACACTTGCATTAGTTGCTGATGCCGGCTTGGCCAAACCAAAAGGCAGTGCACCTGGAGCAAAATGAAACCACCGGCAATGCGCTGTACCAATCAGCGGATTAACATATTGCGTCAACGATTCGGCTGGAGTTTCTGTCAGTTGCTTCTGCCCTTGACACGAAGCCAACAAACAAGCCATCCCCAACAAGGCTAAAACTTTCTTCGGCTGTATTTTCATCTTTTTCATTTTTTCATTTTCAGTTTATAAGTTTCAATCGCATATTTACCCAGTACAATTTCATTTTCCGGCTGAATTTCCTCTTCAATCAGATTAGTCTTAATCAAATCGAAAGCCTGTCCCATGCATTCGAGTTTTACCTTTTGTTCTTCTGCAGAAGTGTTGTACAGACGAACAATAAAAGAATTATCGTCTTCACATTTTTTGAATGCAGTTACCTTTACAAAAGAATTATTCGTATTCAAGAATGAAGTCTGTTCTTCCAGCACAGCATTTTTCTGTTGTACAGGCTGATATACAGCCACCAAAGGCGCATTGGCCGATACACCTTGTTCCTCGCGTGCAATGCTTCCACTCGCATGAGAAGTCAATGAAAAACGGAAAGAATGGTCTCCCGGCTGGAAATAAGAATTACCCTGATAATGGCAACTCTGGCGGGAAGCCATCAGTATCGGTTGCAAGATGGTATAACCGACCGGATTTTCGGTTGGATCAATATAATCGGCTACTGCCACAGAAGACGACAAGGTAACCGCAACGTTTCCCGAAGAAGCACTAATCCAATTGCCAATGCCTCGTGGGTGCTGTTTACTGTTCTCTACATAATAACGTTCGCCTGCTGCTCCCGGCATTTCATCCTTACCTACTGTAAGTGCACCATAAGGTACTTCGTACGACACTTCAGCCTGGTTCAAAGCCAGTGGCATCATCATACGGAACTCACGGTACATCACTCCTTCCCAGTTCAACAAATCAACATCGAAATCAATCCGCTTCACATCATGGTATACCCGTATTACCTGTTCTACTACTGCATGACGAATTGGAGTACGCATTTTATAAGAAATATAAACAGGACCGTTCTCTACCATCTCCCAGTCGGCCGCATGAAGAGTGGTCTTGTCAAAGCCTTCCATATCCGGCTGCTGCACTGCATCAAACTCACCGGCTCCATTGCCAAAAGAGCGCATGGTTATAATCTCTCCTCCCATAAACTTATCGGTTTGAAGCAACGGTTGGTTCAACTCCTTATCCCAAATCTGACGAATACCTCCCTTCACTAATTCAATCTTATAGAAACGGTTTTCCAACTGATTATTTTCTGCCTGATGCGATACCTGCACAGCCTCATCCGAAGGATTAACATAATAAGTATTCAACCCCATAGAAGGCGTTTCCGCCACAAAATGCAATACAGCCGATTCGATACTGCCATCGGCATAATTCGTAACGTTCGACAATTGAACCGGTATCTTTCCCCCATCGGAAGAAGTCAAGACAAGCCCACGGGCATATCCTTCTTCAAAACGTACAGGTACCTCAGCCGGTACATTACGGGCAAACGACAGGGTATTGAACAACACCACCGGACGTCCTTTTCCCTGCTGTGTTTTTACAGATGCAGCAAGGAAACCGGCCTGATCGGAAATCATATCCTTCGCTTCTGCATATGCAAATTCAAACTTACGGCGAAATTCATTGTCGGTCATTACTCCACCATTACCTCCCCAGCCATGGTCGGGGTAAATTTTAGCTTTCCATGCCTCATTGAGCCGCTCTACCGGATAAGCATTAAATGTACCTTCTACCAATGCCCGCGAAGCCGACAAAGCCTCTGCAGCCGGTAACATCCGGTCTGCTTCTCTGCTCTTGGTAATAGCCTGTTCGTGCGAAGGCCCGTGGATATAGAGCCATACATTAGGACGCTCACCATAAATTTCGGGCAGGTTCTGTGTAGACAAGTCTAAAGCATTGAAAAAGTTATCAGCAGTAGCATATTCAAATTTCGGAAGGTTTACTTTTTCCCACTTTTTCTCTCCATACTGGCGGATATATTCTACCTGATTCCACTTATCAATAAACACCGGTGTATTTTTTACAGGCTTCTGGTCCCACTTCAATTCGTAATTCAGCATGGCCGGCATCACGGTATGTGCTTTCTTCACATCATTGTATTTAGTATACCACAGTACAGCCTCTTTTCCAAGTTCTTTTACTGCAGCTGTATCTTCCTTGGCCATTACGTTATAGAAATAAATATAATGGCCCGGGGTATAAGTCCGGACTTTCGACCCATCGGGGGCCTTCCAGTAAAACAACCCTCTTTCATGACGACTGATGACGAGATTATCGACTCCTGCTTTTTTCATAATCTGTGGCATTTGCAGCGTGCGCCCCGGCACATCCACATTGAAATACGACAAAGTCTGATATCCGTCGAAGTTTTTTTTCAACCAACGTGCTCCCAAATAAAATTGTCGTGCCAACGACTCTCCGGCATACATTTCTTCGTAAGGCTGAATAAAAGTACCGCCAATACAGATACGTCCTTCCTTTATATATTTATCGAACAGAGGCTTCGATTCGGGATGCCGGTGCAAATACTCCATTACAATAGAAGTTTGCTCGATATCCATCTTAAAGGTAGGATCTTCCTGCAGACGCTCCAAGAAAGGAGTCAGCCACAATGTATCACGGTCTGCAATACACGCATCAATATGATCCAACCAGGCCAAATCCTGATGTGTGGTCGTAAACAGATAAATACTCCCCTTTCCAAGTTGTGACTCGGACAGATTTTTCAACAGCGAATATGTTTCCTTATCGCAAGTATACAACTTATTCTCGAACTGTGCATGTGCAGCAGTCAGCGAGCATAGCCCCAATACAGCTAAATACAGTTTTTTCATAGTGCTAAAAGTATGATTCTATTATTCTATTCTTATGCTTAGTTCTATCATTCTATCTTATTTGAACAAGAGTTCAACCGGCGTCGACGATTATGCATCCAACGTCGCTGAACGTTCATTCGACGACGTTGGATATACATTCAGCGTCGTCGAACATAACGCGTAAAGTTCATCAGCATATAAAATGATTCTTCTACCGTTTCACTTTAACCCGTCTTCATATAGTCTTAAAAACGGTATTATTTCAAGACCAACTTAAACGATTCGATAGCATGATGTCCTATCTTAAACCGTAAAGTCTTTCCAGACAAGTTCAACCGTTCTTCCTCTTCTTCAATCAAATTGGTACGTACTACTTCTTTTATTTCTTGAGGAAGCGTCACTTCTACTTCTTTGTCTTTGCCTTCCATCTCTACCAGACGAATAAGCAGATTGTTTCCATCATCTGTCTTTTTAATCACAGATACCCCTACAAACGGATCAGATACTTGCAGGAAACTTTGGGCAGCAGGTAGGCTGCCGGCACCATTCTCTTTCCGGCAGCTGAACAGAGGATGATTTGCCTCCACCCCAAACTGATAACCCTTCTTCCACCCTTCCTGATGAGAAGTCAGAGAGAAATGGAAGTGATGCGTTCCTTTCTGGTGATACCAGTTGCCTTCACCATGACAGCTCTTATGAGAAGAAAGAAGTACTCCCTGCAATACAGGATACGATGCAATCTCACGAGAAGGATCCATCCAATCGGCTACAGCTACGCAAGATGACATTGTCACTCCCAAGCCACTGCCACTGGAAGAAATAAAATTCTGGATTTCACGCGGATGACTGTCTTTAGGATGATGTACATAAGTTCCTCCCCAGGCCCATCCACCGGGCTGAATGTTCAACTCATCTTTGCCGACTTGCGCCACTCCCATCGGGACCTCATAATGCACATCGGCCCCACTCATGATATTTACAGGGAATGCAATACGGTACTGACGGTTGTGCTCTCCATCAAAATCCTTCAAGGTAACATCAAAGTCTATTTTCTTCTCGGTATGGTGGAAAGTAATAGTCTGTACTATTACTGCATGTTTGGTAGGCTGTTCATTCACAAAGCGGGTAAACAGTTCCCCCGAATCGCTGACCTTCCATCGGGCCGGCATCGAACTGAGTGGAGTAATATCTCCAGGAGTCACATCGGTGATACGGGTAAATTCTCCCGCTCCATTTCCTGTATATCCTAACTCAATCACATCACCACAAGCAAATTTCGAAGTATGCATCACTTCCTTTCCCAACTCTTTATCGTATAAAGAAAGAATTCCTCCATTACCCAAAACGGCCTTGTAATACCGGTTTTCCAATGTGTTCGAATTATAACTTACTCCTTGATTTTCCATCTTGACACTCTTTCCTTCTTTCACGGTGTAAGAACGATACCCCATAGAAGGAACATTTTCTGCCATGAAAATCAGACGATATCCACCCTTTCCGTCCGAAAGAACCTGAGAAGCAACCTTATTTCCCTGCTCGTCTCTAACAAGAGCACGAGCCGAAGAAACAGGCACTTCTACCCACTTGCTCCGGTTCCAGGAAAGGTCATTAAATACCACATAATTCCCTTTACGGGTATTGACTTCCGAAACAATCTGCTCCAAAGCATCATTCAACATAGACTGACCCAAATCGCGTCCCACCTTCAGACTATCCTCAAAAATCGTATCTGTGATTTCTCCATTCTTGCCTCCCAAACCATGATCCGGATAGATAGAAGCCATCCAGGCACGATCGAATCCCCTACGGGGATACGTATCCAACTTCCCTTTCTCCCATAAGCAGAAAGAGGTAAACGCTTCTGCTGCCGGAAGGAGTACCGCTGCCTCCCGCTTATAAGCGGTAGCCTGATAATGAGCAGGTCCATGAATATAAAGCCACAAATCGGGACGCTCGCCTTCTATCTTTCTGAAAGATGTATTTTCTCCCCGGACTGCCTCAAAATACTCTTCAGAGGTAGAGGCTTTAAGACGAGGCAATTCAACGCCAGCGGTTTCAGCAATCCGATTCCATTCATCAATAACAGGCTGGAAATCGACTGGTTTCGTTGCATCACAGCTCATCAGAATAGCATAATGAGGAGGAATGGCATGCTTCTTGAAATAGTCTCCCCACAACTGAGTGCGATGATGCAGCTTATGCAGCGCAGTAGGAGCATCCTGATCGAAGAATTTCCACATCAGAGAGGCCCAACCATAGTTGCCGGGAGTAAAAGTGAGCACCTTAGAACCATCCGGAGCATACCAGTCGTACAAACCTTCTGCCATACGGCTGACAAACAGATTGGGTATTCCACTCTTAGCAAGAATCTGAGGCATCTGCCAGGTACGTCCCGGCACATCGATGTTATTGGCTACCAAGTCATCACATCCGGGGAAATTCTCTTTTACCCATTTCCTTCCATAGTACGCCTGACGAACCAACTGTTCTCCACTAGAGAGCCCTTCGTAAGGTTGGTTGTAAGTAGCTCCCCATGTAAAGCGTCCTTCTTTGTACAACTTGGCAACTTCTTCTTTTCTTTCCGGGTGAGCTTCCAGAAATTCCATCAGATTCAATGTCTGCTCCATTTCAAACTTAAATGAAGGATTTTTCTTCATCATCTCTAAAGCCGGAAGAATAATATTGTCGATACGGTCTTTCCGACAATAATCCGGTGTATCCATCCATGCTATATCCTGATGTGAAGATTGAATAATATGGATAGTACCGTTTTTAAAGTATCCCCAATCCGACGGAATATAGGGAACAATGGTCTGTTCGAGTATCTTCTGTTTCCCCTCCTTAATACTCAGCACTGCACGGTCTCCAATCATGGGCAGCCACACCAGAAAACTGTCCGGCCGTTCCGTAGAGATCACTTCACACGGCTTCCCGTCTAAAAAACCTTTCAGCTTACCTTCTGCCGGTTTATCTAATTTTACAAAAGAAAGTATCTTATATTCGTTTTCCTGCTTAAACTTCACCGGTGATACCGGATCAATCTGGGCTGCATTACTAAGACTTCCAAGTAAAAAGAACAAACTTATAAAGATTTTTTCTCGCATATACATCTGTGGTTTCATCTAAAATAAGATTCTATTTCTAAAATAATATTTCTTCTCGGATTACACACAGTTACAAACACTGTCAATCAAAGAATTTAAGCGTTGTATCGTTTTTTCTGACAAATAATAATATTCGAAATCCGACAAGTGAGTATTGCTATTTTCAACGATAAAAACCTCTGCATCTGTAGACAAAGCTATATTATGCCATACTCCCTTTGGAATATTGTACACAATCCCTTCTTTCATCTTTATTACTTCAAATTCTACATTTTCATTATCAAGTGTGGCAGAAATCAGTACAGCTACACCTTTTTTTAATATAAAGGCTTCGTCTGTAAACAGATGCTTGTCTATTTTTTTCAAATCGTGAAAACCCTGTCCCTCCTCAAAATTCAATTGGGCTATTTGCCAGTCTTTATCAATCAGGAAAGGATTATATCCTTTACCTGTATATGTATAAGTATCGATCTGTTTCATTTTACTTATCTGATATTAATCTTATAATTTACGTTTATAACAATTCTTATTCTTACAAATAGCACATCCATATGCTTTCTTCTGGATTTTCATTCCTGCTCCTATCAATGAACTAACCGATTTTATCGGAAGCATCAAACAAGAGTCAGTCAACTGAATATCACAAAATGCAGATGGTAACAATGAAAAAAACATTTTTTGCTCTGAAACATTCCAATCACAATACCCGGGACTATATGCATTACTTGCATTCAAGCCCCATTGTTGTAACAATTTTTCGATTTTCTTTTGCCCATAAGCAACAATTTCTTCAGCTAATGCCGATCCTATACCATCTGCAATAAAAGCTTCTACTACATCACCCGATTCTTTTTTGGCTTCTATCCAAGAATCCAGTTCTTTGCCTACCGTTGAAACCATTAAGATATAAAAATCTGCATTCTGTAATGTCTTGGTTATAATATAAGAAGGTTGAAAAGATATTCCTCCGACCTTAAGATGAGATTTATCTATCTTATTTCCAGTTACAAACCGAACTCCCAATCTTGGATTACATACAGCTAAAGCTTCTCTTTTCAAACGATATAGAATATCAGTCAAATCCGGAGTCAGCATTGATAAATCAAAATTTAAGAATTCACATAAACTTTCATTCTTCAATTCCAACTCTGTAACACTACAAGACAACTCCTGTGCATTAAGAAAAAAACTCAACCAACTATCAGGGCTATGTTTTACACTCGAATTCCACCAAATAGACAGAAAATTTTTTCCATCTGTATGAACATTTGGAAACTCCTTACTTTCCATACATCCATCTGCAAAATCATATTTCCTACTTACTCCTTGAGAGTCGGTCAAAATTCCTTTAGCTCGTATAATATCTCCTCCAAACAAGTTATTCAAACGAACAAAGTCATTCTCCCAAAAATCCCAATCTACTGGAGTTTTCAAATAAAAAGTATGAGTTTCAAACTGAGGTATACGTTGATTCCTAATAGCTGGTAAAAACAACATCTGCTGTTCCTTCCAGATTTTTTCAAAAGTTTGCCAATCTATATGCCGTAATTCTTCATAATCTCGTACAATATACAACGACGGCTGAAAAGACCATAAATCTTTAACGATATCTTCTACAAGTTCTACATCTATATTATCTGTTTTGGTAAGAAAAACGATGGAGGAAAAATAAAACTGCCGTCTGTAAAATACAGGATTCAATTTCATCAGGAACCGATACTGCATAACATCAAGTACAGAAATAACCCCATCCAAAGCCAAACCGGGTATACTTTTCAGGTCTTCCAATGAAGCAAGTCCTGAAGCCTCCATCCACACCATATCGGGATGATATTCTTGCTCTATCTTCTGTAACGTTTCAACAAGTGTCAAACGTAAAGTGCAACATACACAGCCTCCTTTTATATCTACCACCGTATACTGATAGGATTGCAGCATTGTACCATCTACAGATTCACTTCCAGATTCATTTTCCAATATAACTACTTTCTTCTGTTGGAAAAAACCGGTCGATAACAGATAATTAATCAGTGTAGTTTTTCCAGCTCCCAAGAATCCCCAGACTAAATATACCTTCATGACTCTATCTTATTTAAACAGAATACATCATTTTTATTTATCTCATTTTGTATTATAATCCTGCAAAGCCTTATAAAACATATCTATATTTTCAAAAGGTACTCTCGGAGGAGTATCGCACCCTGAAGATAATATAAAGTTACGGTATCCTGCAGTAGCTTGCAATAAGTCTGCAACCTTATTATACAAATCTTCTGAAGTATCCATTTTAAAGACTCCTACCGGATCAATATTTCCCATTACCAGTACATCAGACGGGCAACGTTGCAATGTTTCCACCATATCAATCGTATTACCAAAATGCAAACCTGCTGCTCCTGTTTCAAGCATAGCTCCAGTACACTGTCCCATATTTCCGCAATTATGTAAAATTACAAAGAACGATTCGTCTTGTACTTTCTCCACAATCCGTCGAACATATGCAGAAGAGAACTCACTGCAAGCCTCATCTGATAATAAACCTGCTGCAGGTTCAGCAATAAGTACACCATTTACTCCAGTTTCTTTCAATGCTAAACAATACTCCTCAATGAACTGAGTACATTTATCCAACAGTTTCTTTATATTATCCGGTTCAATATAAATAGCCATCATGATTTCCGACATATCGAAAAGTCTTCCCGCCAGCGAATATGGCCCAATGCAACCAGAGAAAACAGGTCTATCTGAATGTGCTGCTACCAGTTTGTTTGCTTTCAAGTACTCAGGAATTCTTCCAGACAATAAAGAAGGGACCTTAAGCGCCTCAATTTCCTCCGCGTTAGAAACCAGTCTGCCCACTACAGTAGGAACCTCATGATCAGTAAAAACGATATCTGCTCCAAACGCTTCAGCTTCTACCGTCAAATCCATAATTACAGATGAAGCAGAAGAAGGATATTTCTCTGCCAAAGCCATAATAGCCTGATAATGTATTTCCCCATTTGTAACAGCCTCTTTTACTGTATGTCCTATCAATTCAATACCTGAATGTGTCATGATAGGAATTGCTATTCTATTTTCTGAAGAAAGAACAGTATCTTTCCATTCATTCATATTGATCTTCATAACAGTTTCCTATTTAAGCAACCGACAACAATTCTTTAGCTTTCAAAACAGCAGCATTTGCGTTACTTGTATAAGCATCAGCCCCTATCTGGTCAGCAAACATTTGATTGACTGGAGCACCTCCTACCATTACCTTTACCTGATCTCTTAAACCAGCTTGTTCCAATGCAACAATTACATCTTTCATATTATTCATTGTTGTAGTCAATAAAGCAGATAAACAAAGAATATCAGGTTTTTCTGTCTTCACAACCTCTACAAATTTAGAAGGCGGTACATTCACTCCTAAATTCACCACTTCAAATCCACACCCTTCAAACATTGAAGCAACCAAATTTTTTCCTATATCATGTAAATCTCCAAATACTGTTCCTATCACAATCTTCCCCACCGTAACCGTATTATTTCCTTTCATACAAGGCTTCAACAGTTCCAACGACCCTTTCATTGCTCTTGCAGCCATCAACAATTCAGGGACAAATACTTTTTGATGCTGAAACCGATCTCCAATTTCTTCCATAGCCTTTATCATATATCCATTGATAATCTCTTGGATATTCAATTTTTCATCTATAATCTGATGAGTAACTTCTACAGCCGGTTCTAATTTTCCATTCAATATTGACTCATATAATCTATCCAAATCTGCCATAATTCACCTATTTATCTTATTTGTTTTGTAAACGAACAATCTCATCATGCGCTCCATATTTACGGGCCGCCTTTATAAATGCTTTAAAGTTTTCTGGAGGAGTATTTCTACCCATGGCACATCCTGAACTTATAATATGACGATATCCATTGGTAGCCTCTATCAGATTTTTAACAGCTTCATCTATCTGTTCCGGAGTACCTAAAACTAAAGGGAAGCTCGGGTCTATATTTCCCATTAATACCGTGTCTTTTGGAACTACATTACGAGCTTCCCTCATATCCAACATCCAATCAACTTCTAAAATTTTAGCACCTGTCGTACCCATATCACGGATAATACCATTGGTATTTCCACAAATGTGAATAGAGAAAGGGATTCCATACTCCTGCACTTCTTCTGCCATCAACTTCTCCGGCTCCCATGCAAACTCACGATACATATCTGGTGAAATTAAATTAGGACCGGCAAATGCATCCCCAATTGAAGTTGCATGAGCACCTGCATCTTTCTGCGCTTTTGCAAAAATGACACTTGCGCGTCTGCAATAATCTAACACATCTCGAATCAGGGCCGGATCTTCTGTCATTAAATCCATCATAAACTGTGTGGTTCCTCTCAATAAGCATGCAATACTAAAGGGACCTTGATCTGCACGCCCCATGATAAACACACGGTCGCCTATTTTTTCACGTAACCGGCTCGTTGCCTCTAACCATTCACAGATACGTCCCGATTTCATCGGATCAGGTAAAGGCAAGTCATACACATCTCTTAAATCTTTCAGCACAGGCTGCTCTTCATCCACTGTTGCCGGTTCATCTTCACGGAAAATTACTTTAGCTCCTACGGCTTCGGCAATTGTTGCATCATCAAAATCTACAACACAGCCATCATAACCATACTTTTCCTGCGATACAAGGTGAGCTTCCGCCATCTTCCTTCCACACTTATTCACATCACTGATTTTCATTCCAGCAGTTTCTACTGCAAACATAAAACTTTGAGGCACGACTGGAAGAAAATCAGGAATTTCTCCATTCAATACAGCCATGCATCGTTCCAAAGAAGTCATTGTTTTCATTATAATATCCTATATGATTAAATTTTATATAAAGCAATCCAAATATATACCAACACAGCAAGAGGAAGCAACAAACTGAAACACTGGTTACTTACATCAGCTATTATCCCCATAAAAACCGGAAGTATAGCTCCACCAGCGACTCCCATAATCATCAGGGCAGAAGCTTCATTTGCCTTCTCACGATTAGTTTGTAACCCTTGAGAAAAAACAAATGGGAAAATATTGGCACAAGTCAATCCAATAAAGAAAAGAAGTACCATCATCCATATCAAATTACCTAAAATGAGAAATAATCCCATAAATATAATTCCTCCCAATACACTCCAGATCATCATCCTTTTAGCATTGAACCGGGTAAATAAAAAGCTACCTAAAAAAGTCCCCAGTGTACGTCCCACAAAATAAACACTACATCCAATACTTGCTTCTGCAATAGGAGAAGAACATCTTTCTACTAAATATTTTGGAACTGTTGTCATCAGACCTATCTCAAATCCAACACTCAACAATATCACAGAAAAAATAAGCAACATTTTACTCGATTTGAGTAATCCCCAAATGCTAGATATTCCTTTTTGAGTTTCTACAAACTTTGTTTCTTCTGTCCGAACAGGTAGTAAGCATAAAAAAGAAAACAAAGAAAGTATTGCATAAACCCAAAATATCAAATGCCAATTTTGAAATTTACCAACAGCCATACTTACAATTAACGGTCCCAACGTTGACGAAATTGCTTTCACAAAATTTCCTAACGTAATCATACTTGTAACTCTTTCTGGCCGTATCATATCCATTAACAATGGATTTAATGATACTTGCAACATAGTATTACTAATACCCAGTAGCATAAATGCTACAAGTACTACAGGAAAAGAATAACCTAATAAAGGAAGAATCATCGACAGAGAAGTCAACGCCAAACTATAAAGAACCATCTTTTTACGGCCAATCCTTCCCATAAGTACTCCTGTAGGTATTGAGCAAATTGCAAACCAAACAAACACCATCATTGGCAATAAATTTGCCAATGTATCATTTAAGGCAAAATCACTTTTTACATAGCTTGTAGATACTCCTACAATATCTACAAAACCCATTACAAAAAAAGCAATAAAAACAGGCAGTAGATATGCCATTTTAAATTTCTCAGAAATATTCATTGTATTTTTCAGTATTATAATATTAACAAAGTTTAATTACCTCATATATATTTTATCATTACCAAAGATAAATCTATTTAAACGGTTAAATAATATAAGAAAAAAATTACTCGTCCCCTATACTAGGCAAAAAAGTATTCTGCAATACCTTAGCTTGTAAAACGAAATCCTTTCCTTCACAAATATTAGCCAATAAAATATCAACAGCCTCTGCACCTAATTCTTCTATAGGAAACACCGTAGCAGCCATTTCCGGAGCTAATACATCAAGCCCTGCCATCGTATGAAAAACTCCCATTTTAAAACGATGATAATCAACACCACGCTTCACCATATAACGGATTGCAGCCATCGCTAAATAATGTGTTGTGAAGAAAAAGCCATCCACATCTGGTACTTCCCGAAAAAGACAATCTAATTTTTCATCTATATCAACCCTATAGTTTTGTCTATCTACAAAGACTTTTAATGCGAAATCCTCTTTCACTCCCGCCTCACGCAATGCTGCACTATAACCTTCTACACGCTGTTTCATTACAAAAAGATGAGCATCTGTTACCAAAGTAGCTATTTTTTCAGCCCCCTTATTTACTAAAGCCTCAACTAGTTCATAAGCACTTCCAAAGTTATCCACAATCACATAATTAGTCTCCATATTCTGATAATATCGATCAACTAACACAAAAGGAATATCCAATTTTTGTAAATACTTAATCCCTTTTACTTCAGTCTTAGTAGGAGCAATAATCAGCCCATCTACTCTTTTTGCTATTAACGTATAAATTAACTCATATTCTTTATTTCCATCCCCTTCAGAACTACATACAATTAAAGAATAACCATTCTTTGCAGCTTCTTTTTCTATATAATAAGCCATTTGGGCATAATAAGAGTCTCGTAAAAAAGGAATCACAAGCCCCAATGTTTTCGAAAAACCTAAAGACAGGCTACGTGCAACAAGATTTGGACGATAATTAACCGATTTCGCATATTCCTTTACCCGCTTAATCGTCTTTTCACTAAAGCCCTTACTCTCTCCTTGACCTGACAAGATCCAGGAAACAGTAGCTTTTGACAGATTCAGCGCATTGGCAATATCCTTAATAGAAACACTCATATCGGTTGTTATCAGTTACTTCAAAATATCAAGGTTAATGTTTAATACAAATATAGAGATATTTTATTTTAACCGGATAAATAGTATTACTTTATTTTTCATTTTAACATTATTTATTACATGTTTTCAATAAGCTCAAAGATATTTTCACATCAAATATAAAAACTGCGTAGCAATCTTGCCTGTTGTCTACACAACCCAAGACTGCTACGCAGTTTATATTATCACCCGAAAACAAGAGCGTTTTCGAAGCTATTTTATTAATTAGCCATCTCTGAGATAAACTTGATACGCACCAGACGAATTTCCTCTTCAGTATAATCTGCACCTAATTCATCCATTGCATCATCTATCTTGTCAGTAGTTGATTCCTTGAAGTAATCATAGATATCCAACATATGATCTTCATCCATCACTTCGTTCAAGAAATAGTCGATATTCAGTTTAGTACCCGAATAAACAATTGCTTCTATCTCATCCAGCAACTCCCCGAATTCAATACCTTTTGCCACTGCAATATCATCAAGAGCCACTTTCCGGTCAATACTTTGAATAATTGAAACTTTCAACTTCGACTTATTGGCAACAGTACGTACCCTTAAGTCTTCCGGACGGTCAATTTCGTTTTCTTCACAGTGCTTCTTAATAAGTTCACAGAATTCCTGTCCATAGCGTTTTGCCTTTCCAGCACCTACACCCGGTATATTCTGCAACTCCTCTAAAGTAACAGGATAAATCGTTGCCATTGCTTCCAAAGACGGATCTTGGAAAATGACATAAGGAGGAACATCCAAACGCTTCGACATTTTTTTACGCAAATCCTTCAGCATTGAGAACAATGCTGGGTCTACCGCACACGAAGCGCCACTTCGCATAGGAACTTCTTCTGCTTCCTCTTCATCGAAATCCGCATCTTCTACAATCTTGAACGATTTCGGTTTCTTTAAGAACTTATGTCCTTCAGGAGTTACTTTCAGCAGCCCGTAGTTCTCTACATCTTTTGTCAAATACCCAGCAATCAGTGCCTGTCGGATTACCGCATTCCACAATCGGTCTTCCTCTCCCATACCGGAGCCAAACACTTCCAGCTCTTCATGTTTGTGTGCCAGAACCTCAGAAGTTTCTTTTCCGAGCAGCACATCCACTATATAGTCTTGCTTAAAGTTTTCTTTTACAGCAATGATTGTTTCAATCACTGCACACAACGAATCTTGCGCCTCCACTTGTTTTTTCGGATTTAAACAATTATCACAATTTCCACAATTATCTTCAGTATATTCTTCCCCGAAATAATGTAGCAATATCTTTCTTCTACAAACAGATGATTCTGCATAAGCTGCAGTCTCCAGTAAAAGCTGTCGCCCTATCTCCTGTTCCGAAATCGGTTTTCCCTGCATAAACTTCTCCAGTTTCTGCAAATCCTTATTCGAATAGAATGCAAGGCAAATACCTTCACCTCCATCTCGTCCAGCCCGTCCGGTTTCCTGATAATACCCTTCCAGGCTCTTTGGAATATCGTAATGAATCACAAAACGTACATCCGGCTTATCGATACCCATACCAAAAGCAATGGTAGCTACAATCACATCAATGTCTTCTTTCAAAAAGGCATCCTGATTGGCATTTCGTGTAGCTGCATCCATTCCGGCATGATAAGGACGAGCCTTGATACCATTTGCCAGCAGCACTTCCGACAATTCTTCTACTTTCTTGCGACTCAAACAATAGATAATTCCCGACTTCTCACTATTTTGCTTAATGAACTTGATAATCTCCTTATCTACGCTGTTTGTTTTCGGACGAACCTCATAATACAAATTCGGCCGGTTAAACGATGATCTGAACTCTACCGCATCCGTCATCCCTAAGTTTTTCTGGATATCCATCTTCACTTTCGGGGTAGCCGTTGCAGTCAAAGCAATCACCGGAGCTTTACCTATTTCATTGATGATAGGACGTATACGCCGATATTCCGGGCGGAAGTCATGCCCCCATTCCGAAATACAATGTGCCTCATCAATGGCATAGAAAGAGATTTTTACCTGTTTCAGAAAATCCACATTTTCCTCTTTCGTCAACGATTCGGGAGCCACATACAGCAACTTGGTCTTACCGTTTACTATATCCGACTTCACCTGATCGATTGCCGATTTTGTCAACGACGAATTAATGAAATGTGCCACACCATCTTCTTCACTGAAGTTTCGCATGGCATCCACTTGATTCTTCATCAGGGCAATTAGCGGAGATATAACAATTGCCGTTCCCTCCATTAACAAAGAGGGCAATTGATAACACAACGACTTGCCGCCACCGGTAGGCATCAGAACAAAAGTATCCTTTCCGGCGAGCAAATTACGAATGATAGCTTCCTGATTTCCTTTGAAAGTATCGAAGCCGAAATACCGCTTCAGTTGCTCCGTTAAATTGATAGATTCCGTCATTGTCCTTAATATTTTGTGAATTTTAGTTGCAAATAGCTCATGTCTACTTTAACAAAGTTATAAACAACTTTCGATATTACACAAATATTCGGGATAATATTTTACTGAAAAAATATATTTTTCTCTACAAATCTCTCTTCTCAGCTCATTTGCAAACGAGACAAATTGGCCTTATTCATCTGTTCTTTGGCATACTCCAGCGTCACGGTGAATGTATCAACTTGCCGAGAAGGAATTTCAAACATTGTATCCATCATAATGGTTTCTACAATTGAGCGCAGTCCACGTGCTCCCAATTTATATTCCACAGCCTTGTCTACAATGTATTCAAATACTTCAGGTTCGAACTCCAATTTCACTCCATCCATTTCGAACAGTTTGATATACTGTTTTATGATTGAGTTCTTCGGTTCTGTCAGAATATTCCGTAAAGCTGTACGGTCCAAAGGATTCAGATAAGTAAGGATAGGCAAACGGCCGATAATTTCCGGAATCAGACCGAACGATTTCAAGTCCTGCGGTGCAATATACTGCATCAGATTATTACGGTCGACTTTTACCGTTTCCTTTGCAGCACTATACCCTACCACATTCGTATTCAGTCGTTGCGCAATCTTACGCTCAATACCGTCGAATGCTCCTCCACAAATAAAGAGAATATTCTTCGTATTTACCGGAATCAATTTTTGCTCCGGATGCTTACGGCCTCCCTGAGGAGGAACATTTACAATCGAGCCTTCCAGCAACTTCAGCAAGCCCTGCTGAACACCCTCTCCACTCACGTCGCGAGTAATGGAAGGATTGTCTCCCTTGCGGGCTATTTTATCTATCTCGTCGATAAACACAATTCCCCGTTCCGCTTCTTCCACATTATAATCGGCAGCCTGCAACAGTCGAGTCAAGATACTTTCAATGTCTTCCCCCACATAACCAGCCTCTGTCAGCACAGTAGCATCTACAATAGTAAACGGCACATGCAGCAGTTTTGCAATGGTACGCGCCAATAAAGTCTTTCCAGTACCCGTACTTCCCACCATGATGATATTCGACTTTTCAATCTCCACATCATTCTGGTCTTTAGGCTGGAGCAAACGCTTGTAATGATTATATACCGCTACCGAAAGATAGCGTTTTGCGTCATCCTGTCCAATCACATACTGGTCGAGAAACTCCTTGATGTCCTTTGGTTTCGGAAGTTCCTTCAGATTCAAGTCTCCGGCAGCCGACGATGCATTCTGATGCATTGCTTCTTTCACAATCTCATAAGCCTGTTCCGAGCAACTGTCACAAATACATCCGTTTACTCCGGTAATCAGAAATCCGACTTCGTTTTCCGAACGCCCGCAGAAGCTACAACGTCTCTTTCCTTTCGATGATTTATTATTATCTTCCAACGTTATTTCTGTTTTAAGCGATTCTTTTATTCACTTCTTATAGACCCGGTTTACGTGAAAGCACTTCGTCTATCATTCCGTATGCTTTCGCTTCCTCGGCAGTCATCCAGTAGTCGCGGTCAGAGTCAGCCCAAACCTTGTCGAACTCTGTATGCGAATGATCTGCAATAATGGTATAAAGTTCTTTTTTCAACTTCTGTATTTCACGGGCAGTAATTTCGATGTCCGAAGCCTGTCCCTGTGCGCCTCCCATCGGCTGGTGAATCATCACACGAGAGTGAGTCAGCGCCGAACGCTTGCCTTCCTTACCAGCTACCAGCAACACCGCAGCCATTGATGCAGCCATACCGGTACAGATAGTTGCCACATCACTGCTGATAAACTGCATCGTATCATAAATACCCAGTCCGGCATATACAGAACCGCCCGGAGAGTTGATATAAATAGAAATATCCTTGCCTGAATCTACAGAATCAAGATACAGCAACTGTGCCTGCAAGGTATTTGCCGTATAGTCGTCTATCTGCGTACCAAGAAAGATGATACGGTCCATCATCAGTCGGGAGAATACGTCCAGCTGTGTTACATTCAACTGGCGTTCTTCAAGAATATAGGGATTCAGATAACCAGCCTGCGACTTGATCACGTCATCAAGTACCATGCTGCTCATACCCAAATGCTTGGTCGCATACTTTCTGAAATCGTCCATAGTTTTCATGTGTGATTAATTAAAAAAGACAGAGACACAAAGACGCAGAGTTCGTTTTTCTTCGAAGAATAACTCTGGGCCTCCGTGTCTCTGCGTATGTTTTGTTTTAGTTTTTAAGTTCTTGAGTTTCCAAATATTCAAGTCTGGCACTCTTACGTGTTTGCCAAATTCAATCACCTAAGAACCCAAGATACTCATCAACCCATTCTTAGTCCTGGAACATTTTGTTGAATTCTTCAGCAGAAACCTCTTTACGGTTCAAAGTAACCTGAGCTTTCAAAGCCTCAGCCAGTTTTGCTTCGATAGTACGGTTTACCAAAGCTTCTACGCTTTCGCGTTTCTTCAACATTTCTTTTGCATAGTTGTCCAGCAATTCATCAGGTACGTTGATCATACCATACTGAGCAAACTGAGCACGAGTAGCTTCTTTTGCCATTTCGTTGATGTCAGCCTGTTCAACTTTGATTTCGTTTGCTGCAACCAATTTTTCTTTAATCAAGTGCCATGTCAGTTCTTCCAGGCTCTTTTCGTAGTGTTCTGCTACGAATTCTTCGCCTTTTTCCTTGTTGTTTTCCAACATGATACGCTTCATCAGTTCGTCAGCGAATTCCAACTTACCAACTTTGTTAGTCAAATAAGTACGAACATCGATCAGGAACTTATAGTCGCTGTCAGCTTCAAACTGTTTTGCGATAGCTTCCTTCACCTGTGCACGGAATTCTTCTTCGCTGTGAGCCTTTCCTTCACCCAATACAGAGTCGAACAGCTCCTGGTTCAAATCACCCGGAATCATACGAGTGATTTCTTCTACCTGGAAGCTGAAGTTACCCTTGTGGTTTTCAACGTCTTCTTTCTGAACTTTCAACAAAGAAGCCAATTCTGCTTCGTTGTTATCGAATGCAGTAGCAGGGTTGAATACCAATACAGTGTTAGTCTTCACACCGTTGAAGATAGCCTTCTGGTCGTCGTTCTTCATGTATTTCGGCATCATCACAGCGCCTTCTACCTGTACGCCACCTTCTTTTGTGTTGCCGTTTTCATCCAATTCAGCCAACAGACCTTTCAGCATGTCACCATCCTGATATTCGTCTACCTTGTCGTATTTTGCGTTACGCTGAGCGTACATCTTCACCTGCTGTTCTACCATTTCGTCAGCTACAGTGATATCAAAGTAGTCTACTGTATCGTTTGCAGAAAGTTCTACATTGAATTCAGGAGCCAATGCAATATCGAAAGAGAATTCAAAGTTTTCTTCTGTAGCAAAATCTACTGCATTTTCTTTCGGCAGCGGAGTACCCAGCATGTTCACTTTGTTTTCACGGATGTATTCGTTTACTTTTTCCTGCATCAGTTTATCTACTTCTTCTACCAATACAGAAGTTCCGAACTGTTTTTTCACCAAGCTCATAGGAACCATACCTTTACGGAATCCCGGCATATTTACTCTCTGACGGAGAGTTTTCAGTGCTTTTTCTACTTTTTCCTGATAATCAGCTTTTTCAATCTGAACAGTAAGTACAGCACTTACTTTGTCTACGTTTTGCAATGAAATATTCATTTCCTGACTTATTTATTTAATTATTACTATATTTCTCTCTATAGAAACAGGCTGCAAAAATAATGTTTAATCTTTCAATAACCAAAATGTCTGATTAAAAAAAACATTTATTCAAAGTTTGCCTTATTACTATCTGTTTCAAGAATTGTCATCGGAATTGTTTTTCCATTTTCTGAAGAAAGACAGCAGACTATACATCTTTTTTTCTTTGACATCTTCCCCAGAATTCATTTTTATAAGTATAAACCGATATTAAAATATCAGGCTTATGTCATACTGAAAAGATGCAGTTCCGCAATCTTTTGACTTTCATAATCGACGACGGTGTCTATGAAAACAACGACGATGAATACAGATACAACAACGTCGGATACAGAGCCGACGACGCCGGATAAAGAATAAAACAAATAGCGAAAAACTTTACAGCCGGCATCAAGCCCTATAAATTCAGACATTCCAAAGACAAATACACAATACGATATAGCCTGATATCCCCTTCGGCGATAAAAAGAGACAAAGAGACCTGCATGTTTTTATATTTGTCTATTTCATCCAAACAAACACAGGGCTCTTTATCTCTTTCTACTGTTATTCTCTGATTTCTCTTGCTTCGAAATCTTTTCTGCGCAAGACGAAACTGTTACTCAAATACTTTTCACGCACAATCTGGTTTTCGGCAAGTTCTTCGGGGGTACCTTGGAACAGAATCTTTCCTTCGAACAGCAGATAGGCACGGTCGGTAATACTCAAGGTTTCCTGCACGTTGTGGTCGGTAATCAGAATACCGATGTTCTTATCTTTCAACTTCCAGACAATGTGCTGAATGTCTTCTACGGCAATCGGGTCGACACCGGCAAAGGGTTCGTCGAGCATGATGAACTTCGGGTCGATGGCCAGACAGCGGGCAATCTCCGTACGACGACGTTCACCTCCGGACAACTGGTCGCCCAGGTTCTTGCGCACCTTCTGCAAGCGGAACTCGGCAATCAGACTCTCCAACTTTTCTTTCTGATACTCTTTCGAGGTATTGGTCAGCTCGAGTACAGAAGCAATATTATCCTCCACACTCATCTTACGGAACACAGACGCCTCTTGCGCCAGATAGCCGATGCCACTCTGCGCACGCTTGTATACCGGATAAGATGTAATATCCAAGTCGTTGAGATAAATATGTCCCTCATTCGGCACAATCAGACCAGTGGTCATATAAAAAGAAGTAGTCTTTCCGGCACCGTTCGGTCCCAACAGCCCTACAATCTCTCCCTGTTTCACATTGATGGAAACGTGGTTTACCACCGTACGCTTACCGTACTTCTTCACCAAATTTTCTGTACGGAGCACCATTCGTCCGTCCGAAGGAAGCTGAAATACTTCGTTTGCTTGTTCTGCCATAAGTTTGCTTGTAGAAATAAACATTCTGTATTTACGGCAAAAGTAGTAAAAATCTTGGGTTATGTGGTCATTCGTCCGAAATTCATCCGGCCTTTTAGGATAATATTGCTAAAAAACGTACTTTTGCAATAAAATATTCTGTAACAATATGGTTAAACCAATCACTACATTAGGAAAGTATCTAATGTTAATGGGCAGAGTTTTCGCCCGCCCGGAACGGTTTCGGGTCTATTTCAAACAATATGTCAACGAGATGGCACAGCTGGGAATCAACTCCATCGGCATTGTGTTGCTGATTTCTTTCTTTATCGGTGCCGTAATCTGTATTCAAATCAAGCTGAACATCGAAAGCCCGTGGATGCCTCGCTTCGTAGTAGGATATACTACCCGCGAAATCCTGCTGCTGGAATTTTCATCGTCTATCATGTGTTTGATTCTGGCAGGAAAAGTCGGCTCGAACATAGCTTCAGAAATAGGTACCATGCGGGTTACCCAGCAGATTGATGCACTCGACATCATGGGTATCAACTCGGCTTCGTATCTTATCCTGCCCAAGATTCTGGGTCTGATGACTATGATTCCGATACTGGTAATTTTCAGCATTTTTGCCGGAGTAATAGGAGCGTTCTGTACTGCATGGATTGCAGGGATTACGAATGCAACCGATTTGGAATTCGGTTTCCAATATAGTTTCGTGGAGTGGTATGTATGGTGCAGCTTTATCAAATCGCTGTTCTTTGCGTTTATCATTGCCAGCGTATCGGCTTACTTCGGCTATACAGTAGAAGGAGGCTCCATTGCCGTAGGAAAGGCAAGTACAGACTCGGTGGTATCGAGCAGTGTACTGATTTTATTTTCCGACTTAATACTTACTCAATTACTCAGTTAAAAGAATGATACAACTCGAATCAGTTTACAAGTCGTTCGGAGAACGTACCGTACTGAACGACATCAATTATACTTTCGAAAACGGAAAGACCAATTTGATTATCGGACAAAGTGGTTCCGGAAAGACGGTACTGATGAAATGTATCGTGGGACTGCTTACTCCCGAACAGGGCAAGGTGTTGTACGATGGACGTAACTTGCTCGATATGGGAAAGAAGGAAAAGAAGACATTGAGAAGGGAAATGGGAATGATTTTCCAGAGTGCCGCGTTGTTCGACTCGCTTACGGTACTGGAAAATGTGATGTTTCCGCTGGATATGTTTTCGAATGACACCTACCGCGACCGTATAAAACGGGCACAGTTCTGTCTGGACCGTGTCAATCTGCTGGACGCACAGAATAAATACCCTGGCGAAATCAGTGGAGGTATGCAGAAACGTGTGGCAATTGCACGTGCCATTGTGCTGCAGCCGCAATATCTGTTCTGCGACGAGCCAAACTCCGGACTCGACCCGAAGACTTCGCTGGTTATCGACGAACTGATACATGATATTACTACAGAATATAACATGACTACGGTAATCAATACACACGACATGAACTCGGTATTGGGAATCGGCGACAGTATTCTGTATATCTATCAGGGGAAAAAAGAGTGGGAAGGCACAAAGCACGAGGTTTTCTCTGCTACAAACGAACGCCTGAACAACTTTATCTTTGCTTCGGATTTGCTGAGAAAGGTAAAAGACGAAGGAATAAAAGAAGAACAATTGGCATCGATGAGAAACGCACTTAAATAGTATAGAGCTACGACATAAAAAAAGGAGATACAAACTGCTGCATCGTTTCTTTGCATAAGCTGTTTGTATCTCCTTTGCTTTTTATTATCTGCCGGTTCTTCTTTTAAAGGTATTCCGGAAGACGGCTGAGTTTCATGCTGTTCGATCCTTTTATCAAAATATAATATCCTTCGGGCTTGTTCTGGCTGAATGCGGCTATCACCTCATCGACCGACGCATAACAGCAGCCTTCGTGACGGGTATTGGCAAATTCATTTCCTACCAATATAATACGTTCTATACCGCACTGCATCAGATAGTCTGCTATTTTCTGATGCTCTTCGTGACTGCCTTCTCCCAATTCTTTCATATCGCCCAACACAACCATCTTGTGTGGTACTTCCATACGTCGAAAATTCTCCAAAGCGGCCATCATACTGGTAGGATTGGCATTGTAAGCATCTACAATGAGTTTGTTGGCAGAGGTCTCTACCAGCTGAGAACGATTGTTCTGTGGAACATACTCTTCGATAGCCCGACATGCCGATTCATCGTCTACTCCGAAATAGCGTCCAATGGCAATGGCTGCCAAGGCATTATCCAGATTATAAGTACCAATCAGATGAGTTTGTACTTCGTGTGTTTGGCCATCGGTTGTGCAACGGAAAGCAAGGAAAGGAGAGCAACCGCTTACTTCTCCACTTACATATAGCCCCGGCTCTTGTCCGTAATACACACACTGCAATCCTTCTGTCAGTTTGTTCAGGTAAGGATTTTCATGTTGCACAAAAACAGTAGCCCCACCCTTTTCACGCAGGAAATCATAGAGTTCACCTTTAGTACGTATTACCCCTTCGAAAGAGCCGAATCCTTCCAGATGAGCTTTTCCTACATTGGTAATAATTCCATAGTCAGGTTCTGCAATATGTACGAGGGTACGGATTTCTCCGGGATGATTGGCTCCCATTTCAACCACTGCAATATCATCTTTCTCTGTCAACTGCAACAGGGTAAGAGGCACACCGATGTGATTGTTCAGATTGCCTTGTGTATAATGCACGGTAAACTTCTGCTTCAAGACTGCAGCAATCAGTTCTTTTGTTGTAGTTTTTCCGTTAGTTCCTGTAATACCTATAATACGTGTTCCTAAACGACGGCGATGATAGTTGGCCAACTGCTGTAAAGTATGCAGACAGTCGTCTACTAAGATAATACTCGGTTCTGTGGCATATTCAGCCTCATCTACCAAGGCATAACGGCATCCCTGACGCAACGCCTGGGCAGCAAACGCATTACCGTTGAAGGTAGCACCTTTCAATGCTACGAATAAAGAGCCTTCGGTGCAACGGCGTGTATCGGTAGTTACTCCATTACAAGCCTGAAAGCGTGTATATAATTCTGACAGTTCCATATCACTTTTTTTAAGCGTTATTTTCGGGACAAAGATAGTTGAAAAATCGTTCGTGGAACAGTAATAAATAAATAATTGTGTGTACATTTGCATCACTGTTAATGACACATTGTAACATGAAACACCGTATTGCCCGATATATTAACGTAAACGGCAGGCTGATGGACTTATCGTGCCCGCAAGTGATGGGAATTTTAAATGTAACTCCCGATTCATTCTATGCCAGTAGCCGGAAGCAGACCGAAGAAGAAATTGCCGCACGTGCACAGCAGATTCTTGCAGAAGGAGGCAGCATCATCGATATAGGTGCATATTCTTCGCGCCCCAATGCCGAACACATCAGTGCAGAAGAAGAAATGAAGCGGCTTCGGAACGGACTGGAGATTATCGGACGGGAGCATCCCGATGCTGTTCTGTCGGTCGACACATTCCGTGCCGATGTAGCACGCATGTGTGTAGAGGAATACGGAGTAGCCATCGTAAACGACATTGCTGCAGGAAATATGGACAGTGAAATGTTTTCTACCATTGCACGTCTGGGAGTGCCTTATATTATGATGCACATGCAGGGAACTCCCCAAAACATGCAGCAGCATCCGCATTACGAAGATGTATTGCGTGAAGTGTTGTACTATTTTTCTGAAAAGGTACAGCGTCTGCGCGATATGGGAGTGAAAGATATTATCCTCGATCCGGGATTCGGATTTGGTAAAACCATTGAGCATAATTACGAACTCTTGAACCAGATGGAAGAGTTTGCGATATTTGAGCTGCCTCTGCTTGTTGGAGTATCCCGCAAATCGATGATATATAAGCTGTTGGGCATTACTCCCGAAGAGGCACTGAACGGCACGACTGTACTGCATACCATTGCCCTGATGAAGGGAGCCAACATATTGCGTGTACACGATGTGAAAGAAGCAGTAGAGGCAGTACGGCTTACCACTGCCATGAGAGAACAATCATCTGCAAGTTTATAAAAACACGATTCATCTTATGCCTTTCGATATTAATATAATAAGTGTAAAAGATATCATCGACATCTTACTGGTGGCTTTCCTGCTGTATAAGACTTACAAACTGATGAAATCTTCCGGTTCCATCAATGTCTTTATCGGGATTCTGGTATTCATCGTCATTTGGGTCATCGTATCGCAAGTCTTGCAGATGCGTCTGTTAGGGTCTATCTTCGACAAGTTGGTCAGCGTAGGAGTCATTGCACTGATTGTCCTGTTTCAAGACGAGTTGCGTCACTTCCTTCTGACATTAGGTTCACGTCACCGCACCAGCAGCTTTCTTCGCTTCCTGAAAGGCAACCGCAAGGAAAATACACAAAAAGAAGATATCATGCCGATTGTAATGGCATGTCTGAATATGAGCAAAGGAAAAGTAGGTGCTCTGATTGTGATAGAAAAGGAATTTCCACTGGACGACATTGTACGGACAGGAGACCTCATCGATGCCAATATCAACCAACGCCTGATAGAAAATATCTTTTTCAAAAACAGTCCGTTACATGATGGAGCGATGGTTATCAGCAACAAGCGGATTAAAGCGGCCGGGTGCATTCTTCCCGTATCGCACAATCTGAATATTCCGAAAGAACTGGGATTGCGCCACCGGGCAGCATTAGGTGTCTCTCAGGAGACAGATGCCATGGCTATTATTGTGTCCGAAGAAACCGGAGGTATCTCAATCGCCTACAAAGGAGAATTTTATCTGAAACTGAATGCAGAAGAACTGGAACGCATGCTTACTAATACCGACGAAACATCTGCTTCTTAATTCAGCATCAGACTCATATAGGGAGACTCATTCTTCAGAAGAAAACTTGTCAATTCCGCAATGGTATAGACTGTACAGATTTGAGGAACCTCTGACAAGCGTCGGCATATTCCTCCTTCAAGCAAATAATACCCTTTGTTCTCCGGAATAGCCTCATCGTTCTCTACATATATACAATGTACTTCATCAGGATGTATTTGTGCATATCGCCTAAGACAAGTTTCAACATGAATCACCCGCGCCATTCCCAAATCCAGTAAAGAAGACGAGGAGGGTTTCACTATTTCGATTGTCTCTTTACCGTATTGCATAGCCAATAAAGCAAGGACTTCATCGGAAGAAACACCAGAATCCAACAGTATTTCTTTTACTTCAAGACTGTGAGAATGGGGTACACAGCAAACCATCCCTACCCATCTGTCTGCATCACGAACCGCCCAGCAGCCTCCTCCGGAAAGGTGTAAATCGGCTAATACTACTTTGAAATCATCTAATGTATGCTGTATACAGCACGAACGCGAAAGCATTCGTTCATTAAAGAATTTATAAACTTCTGCAAAAGAAGAAGATGCAGGGTCTGCCTCACAGACATTCCACAAGGATTTTCCGTTATCAACAGGTTGCATAGACCTGTTAATAACTTTTTTTTCTACTCCGTAACGAAAGCAAACTGCATATCCGGAACGAGCATAATAAGCTTTCAGCCATTCTTCTGCTGGAATCAAAGTACTGAAGCAAATCCCTTCATCGAACATACGACGATGTACCTGCTGCAACAACTTTCGCATACTTCCTTGATTGCGATAATCGGGGTGTGTACAGGCTCCCGAGATATAAGAAACCGGAAGCAATTCTCCACCATATGTCATTGGATAAGGTATTGTCTGCAAGGCAGCTATTACCTTCCCCCCCTCTTCTATCACATGATTGATACGGTCTGTATAACGCATACGGAAATAAAGATCCACAAACTCTTCCGTATCCTCGAAGCAGAGTTTCCAAAGTGCCTTGACTTGTTCCTTGATGCTCATTTTAATTCGGCTATATACTTTTCAAGAAGCGTATCGGGCTGATAAGACAGTTTAGCTTTCCGAAGCCCTTCCAGTCCCAAGTCTTCTTCACGGTTAATATAAATATACTGTTCCGGCAGCCTGCTCACAAACTCATTATTAATCATGGTATACGAACCTTCAATATCAGTATTGGCTTTTTCTACACATACATCGAAGGTTTCATCATTAATTGGAGCTCCGAAGGTAAATGCCACAATATTCCCGTTCACATGTAGTACACCACCGGTCAACTGCAATTCTTCCATAGCAGCCAAAGCAGCTGTCATCGACTTCCTCTCTGCTTGCAGCGCTTCATTCTCTGCACAGTCGTTTGCCTTACACCATTGATTTTCCAGTCGCAGACACTCTGCAACCAACTCAGGAGTCAACGGCTTATATTCATAATCCGGATAAGCACTTTTGAATCGGTTGATATGATTACGTTTAGGCTGATATTTTTTCCCTCGCAATGTAGCAAGGTCCGAACGCAGATAAATATAATCAAAATAATCCCGATCGGCAGTAAAGACAAACTTTCCCGGAAAAGCATCTTCCAATTCCGAGCGCATATCAGCACATACCCCTGCCAGCAGGAACCGTTTACCATCGGTCTGCGCATCTTCCATCAAAGCCTCAATAACCGGACGAACATCTCCTTCACCCACCGGCATCATATAAGCACGCTCGTCTTCCATATAAAAACGGAACAGCAGGAAGCCATTCATTTCGGCTATCTGTGTACGATACAGAAAACGCCAGCTATATAAATTGGCAAACGAAAGATCACAGTTCCGGCGCTTGCTTTTCAGTGTATAACGTTGTACTCTTTCTCTGTCTTCGACTTCTATCGGTCTGAACGCAATCATAAAATCTGTTTTAATATAAACCTAACAAATGCAGGATAGTAGGAGTAAGCAAAGCTGTAAGAATCCCGTTCAAGGTCAGTCCCAGACTGGCATAGGCTCCATACTTTCCGCTGACTTCCATGGCACGCGATGTACCCACTGCATGCGAAGCGGTTCCCATCGACAAACCTTGTGCAATAGGACTTCCTACCCGGCCTACCTGTAATACCTTAAATCCGCAAATAGCTCCAAACAGTCCTACTACAATCACCACCGCAGCAGTCAAAGAAGGAATTCCTCCTACTGCATTCGATACCTCCATGGCAATCGGGGTAGTAACCGATTTTGGTGCCAATGACATGATAACCTCGGGCGAAGCTCCCATCACCTTAGCAATGATGGTTACACTAACCAGTCCCACCACACATCCTGCTAATTGAGAAACAATAATCGGGAGCAATTGTTTTTTTATCATACGTAATTGTAAATACAAAGGAACTCCCAATGCCACCACAGCAGGCTTCAGCCAAAACTCAATCAGACCGCCGGCTTCATGATATTTTTCATACGATATATTGCTTACCTTCAAAAAACAAATCAACAAAGCTATCGCTATCAGAATAGGATTCAACAACACCCATCCTGTTTTTTTCTGCAACAATTTGGAAAAGAAGAAGGCTCCAAATGTGATAGCCAGCAGAAAAAACTCATTTTCTAAAAAATCCATACTTACGCACTAACTGATGAACCCAACCTGTAACTACTAACACTAATACGGTACTGACAAAAGTCGCAATGACGATGGGCCAGAACTGTGCTGCAATAATATCGAAATACAACATCAGCGCCACACCGGAAGGAACAAAGAAAAATCCAAGATTAGCGACCAGAAAATCAGACAATCCCTGCACCCAGTGCAGCTTTACCCAGCCCAGTTTGAGGAAAAGAGTCAACAGCAGCATGCCGATAATACTGGACGGCAACTTCACTCCTGTCAGATAAACAATCAATTCGCCCAATGCCAGACATCCGAAAAGAATAAAACATTGACGTATCATACCTTAAAAACTTTATTGAAAACTGATGCAAAGTTATACTTTCATCTACAACCTATTCATAAATGCCCTCATTTTTTCTTTCCAAGTTTTTAAAGAAAGAGATTTAGCATACTTTAATCTCAAATATTTCAGATTTTGCAAACTACATATTGCAAAAATACCTACCTTTGCAAAGTGAAACAAAACTTCACAACGATTTATTCAATAAGCAATAATCTATTTAAAATAAATATTTATGGACTTAATTAGTCAAATCGTAGAACGCGCTAAAGCAAACAAACAGCGCATTGTGCTTCCGGAAGGAACTGAAGAACGTACTTTAAAGGCTGCTAATCAGATTCTGACAGATGGTGTAGCCGACTTGATTCTCTTGGGTAATCCTGATGAAATTATGAACTTGGCCAAAGAATGGGGCTTGGGTAACATTCATAAGGCTACCATTATCGATCCGGAAAATCATCCGAAACAAGAAGAATATGCACAACTGTTGTGCGAGCTTCGCAAGAAAAAAGGAATGACTATCGAAGAAGCACGTAAACTGGTGCTGAATCCATTGTTCCTTGGCTGTTTGATTATCAAAGCAGGCGATGCAGACGGACAGTTGGCCGGTGCACGCAACACTACAGGCGACGTATTACGTCCGGCATTGCAGATTATCAAAACAGCTCCGGGTATCACTTGCGTATCAGGTGCAATGCTGATGCTGACTCACGCTCCTGAATGTGGTGACAACGGTGTATTGGTAATGGGTGACGTAGCCGTAACTCCGGTTCCAGATGCAAGCCAGTTGGCACAGATTGCTGTTTGTACAGCACGTACAGCACAGGCTGTAGCAGGAATTGATCCGCGCGTTGCAATGTTGAGCTTCTCTACAAAAGGTTCTGCAAAACACGAAGTAGTAGACAAAGTAGTGGAAGCATTGAAGTTGGCTAAAGAATTAGATCCGGAACTGAAGATCGACGGTGAATTGCAGGCTGATGCTGCTCTCGTTCCAAGAGTCGGCGAAAGCAAAGCACCGGGTTCTCCTATTGCAGGTAAGGCAAACGTATTGGTTGTTCCTTGTCTGGAAGTAGGTAACATTTCTTATAAACTGGTAGAACGTCTGGGACATGCAACTGCTATCGGTCCTATCTTGCAGGGTATTGCACGTCCGGTAAACGATTTGTCTCGCGGTTGCTCTATCGACGATGTTTACAAAATGATTGCCATTACAGCAAACCAGGCTATCGCTGCCAAAGCTCAGTAACTTATCAATTTTAAAAACCCGTAAAAAACAAATATGAAAGTATTAGTACTCAACTGTGGTAGTTCTTCAATCAAGTACAAACTGTTTGAAATGACCAACAAGGAAGTTCTCGCTCAAGGAGGACTTGAAAAAATCAATCTTCCAGGCTCATTCCTGAAAATTACATTGCCTAACGGAGAGAAGAAAATTCTCGAAAGAGACATCAAGGAACATACAGCCGGTGTACAGTTTATTTTCGAAACACTGACTCACCCTGAATTCGGAGCTGTAAAATCATTGGAAGAAATTGATGCTGTAGGTCATCGTGTACTGCACGGAGGAACAAAATTCAGTGGTTCCGTACTGATTGATGACGCTGTAATCGCAGCTGTTGAAGAATGCTGTGACCTGGGTCCGCTTCACAACCCAGCCAATTTGAAAGGTATTTATGCTGTAAAAGAGCTGTTGCCTAACATTCCTCAGATTGCCGTATTCGATACTGCATTCCATCAGACTATGCCGGAACATGCTTACATGTACCCGATTCCTTACGAATATTACGAAAAGTACGGTATCCGCCGTTACGGTTTCCACGGAACTTCACACCGCTACGTTGCAAAACGTGTGTGCGAATTCCTGAATATTCCGGTAGAAGGTTCTAAAATCATCACTTGCCACATCGGTAACGGTGGTTCTATCGCAGCTGTAAAAGACGGTAAATGTATTGATACAAGTATGGGACTTACTCCGCTGGAAGGTCTGATGATGGGTACCCGTTGTGGTGACATCGATGGCGGTGCTATCTTATATTTGATGAAAAAAGAAGGTCTGACTCCTGACCAGATGTCTGACATCCTGAACAAGAAAAGTGGTGTATTGGGTATTTTCCGCCGCTCAAGCGACATGCGCGAACTGGAAGATGCTTCAGCAAGAGGTGAAGAACTGGCTAAACGTACAGAAGCAATGTACTTCTACCGCATCACAAAATACATCGGTGCCTATGCAGCAGCAATGGGTGGTGTAGATGTAATTCTGTTCACTGGTGGTGTGGGTGAAAACCAGGCTACTGCCCGCTGGGGAGCTTGCGAAACATTAGGCTTCCTGGGTGTAAAACTGGATCCGGAACGCAACAAAGTACGTAGCAAAGAGGCAATCATTTCTACAGACGACTCTAAGGTAAAAGTTGTAGTTATCCCTACAGACGAAGAGTTGATGATTGCTACAGATACAATGGACATCTTAAACAACCTTAACAAATAAGTAATCTTTTAAGAAAGATTCTTCCTACAAAAATCCGGCTACCCCGTAAGGTATAGCCGGATTTTTTTATTTACACTGTGTTTCATCCCTCATTTTCTTTCCCCTGCAAAATAATCAATTAAAATAACTGCATTTGTACTGCCCGCAACAATAAAAATACGTACTTTGCATTATGTTTTAATTTTACTCCAACAACCATCTGTTATGCAAAAACATTTCATTGCCCAATGGGCACTCGGCACAGCCTTACTGTGCAGCCTCATGTCTTGCTCACAAAAAGACATCAGTACCGGAAATCTGAATGTCATTCCTCTTCCACAAGAAGTAACGGAATATACTCAGGATTCTCCTTTCGTCATCGACTCTTCCACCAAAATCTGTTATCCAGCCGATAATGAAAAGCTGCAACGTACAGCACACTTCCTGGCCTCTTACATCAAAGAAATAACCGGAACAGAAGTCGGTCTTACCACACAGAGCGGAAAGAATTGCATTATTTTGTCCGTAGACAGTACAATTCCTCACCAGGACGGGTACGAACTTCTTATCAACTCCAGCCAGATACAAGTAAAAGGAGCAACCGAAGCCGGTGTTTTTTACGGCATCCAGACTATCCACAAAGCCCTTCCTGTTACTCAGGGAAAAACCTTAGCCTCTCTGCCAGCCGGTATGATAAAAGATTATCCCAACCTGCCTTACCGAGGATTTATGGTAGATGTAGGCAGACATTTTTTCTCTGTCGACTACCTGAAAGAAATCATCGACATGCTGGCATTGCATAATATCAATTATTTTCACTGGCATCTGACCGAAGATCAGGGATGGCGTATTGAAATAAAGAAGTATCCCAAACTTACTGAAGTAGGTTCTGTACGCAAGGAAACCATCGTAGCACGCAACTCCGACCAATACGACAGCACTCCGGTAAAAGGATTTTATACACAAGAACAGGCACGCGAAATAGTAGCTTACGCAGCCGAACGGTTTATTACCGTCATACCCGAAATTGATATGCCCGGCCATATGCTCGCCGCCCTTGCTTCTTACCCTGAACTGGGATGTACAGGAGGACCATACGAAGTTGCCACCCGCTTTGGAGTATTCGACAAAGTACTGTGCGGAGGAAATGAAAAGACCTTACAGTTTGCCAAAGATGTAATAAACGAAATAATGGATATTTTCCCCGGTCCTTATATCCACATAGGAGGAGATGAATGCCCTAAGAAAGAATGGAAGAAATGCCCGAAGTGCCAGACAAAAATCAAAGAGTTAGGATTAAAAGACAGTCCCGAACGTACCAAGGAAAACCAGCTCCAGTCCTACTTCATGGCGGAAGTTGAGAAAGAGATCACCGCACGCGGACGTAAGGTACTGGCATGGGACGAAGTACTGGAAGGACACCCTACGGCAAGCACAACTGTCATGGCATGGACAGGAGTCAAAGCCGGTATCCGCTCTGTCCGCGAAGGTCACCAGACAATTGTCTGCCCCATCAGTCACCTCTATTTCAGCAATCCGGGATACAACCAGCTGAAAGGTGTGGAAAGTATCGGAAGAGTATACAACTTCAATCCATTGTTCGAGGAGCTGAATACGGAAGAAAAGGAACGTATTATCGGGGTACAGGCCTGTATCTGGACCGAATGGACCAAAGACAGTACCAAAATGGAATGGCAGATGATGCCGCGCATTGCCGCACTGAGCGAACTGCAATGGAGTAATCCGGACAAGAAGAATTTCGACTTCTTCCTGTCCCGCCTGCCGCATATGCTGGAACTGTATACCGCAAAAGGATACCATTACAAAACGGATATTTACGACGTAACACTGGAGGCTTCATCGGCTCAGGAAAACGGAAAATCGACCGTTTCATTAGCCACCTTCGACAAAGTGCCGGTATATTATACAACCGATGGAACTGAGCCCGACAGCACTGCTACCCTGTATACCTCTCCGTTTACTTTAACAGACAGTACCACGGTAGTAAAGGCAAAAGCAATGCGTAAAGGGAAACTGAGTGAAACATTCTCTTTCGATGAAGAAATAAAAGCTGCCTTCAGACAATAAAATTTATTTTCTCAGAAAATCCGGAAAAGGTTCTTACTATCTTTTCCGGATTTTTCTTTTTGCTATCATTTAAGATATTAATAACACATTTAGATAGAAATATCTTCTTTTCAATAACACACATTTACAACAAAAATGCTGCTCTAGGAAAATATAAGGTAGGAAAACAAGCCGAAAAACCGCTCTATACATGCTTTATAGCATAAAAACAGGACAAATTCCGGCAATATCTGTGACAAGGATTTTCCCTATACGATACAAGTATCGATAGCTTACGCGACTATTACCGCATGCAAACGTGACTATTCACGTAAGACGACGCTACTAATAATAAGTTTTCGCCCTGTTTGATATACCTATTTTTAATTATAAATACATTTATTAACCATTTCAACAATTTTCCGAGAGGTAAACATTAAAAATCGCGTTCTATCATAAAACAACAAATACTATAGAAACGAAAGCATTACACGCATCATTACAACTATCCAGCATACAAAACGAAAGAAAAACAGCTTTACATGCAACATTTCAAGACATACCAACCTTCAATTTTGGCGATATTTCCAAAGACATTTTACTTTACTCCTAAAAACACAGATTTTTCCAGCCTTGATTTGACATTTTGTCAATTTATCAAATGGATATTTTCCCGATTCCTCAAACAGATTCATCATTGAATTCACTACCTTTGTAAAAGAAAAACAGACTAAAACCGATTCACTGAAAAATACACCTTTCTTATCTTTCAACCCATCCTGCATAATGGAAATAAACAACATCAAGAAGAGCATCAAACGCTATTACCCTGTAAGCAACGAATCCATAGACCTGCTTTGCAGACACTTCAAGCCTCAACATTTCCCTGCAAAACATCTGATTATACAAGGGGGAATCATCGACCGCAATGTATACTTCATAGAAAAAGGATTAACCCGCTCCTATTGTCTGATAGACGGACAGGAACATACTACATGGTTCTCTAAAGAAGGAGACATTACTTTCGGCCTGCTTTGTCTCTATCATAATGAAGCAGGATTCGAATATGTAGAAACCATAGAACCCACTCTCGCCTATTCCATTCCCATACAAGTCTTAAACAAACTGTATCAGACGAACATTGAAATTGCCAATTGGGGAAGAGTAATTCATCAGGAATGCCTGCTTACCATACAGTGCATTCGGATAGACAATCTTACCATGACGGCAAAAGAAAAATATGCAGCACTTCTCCAAACCTTTCCCGACATCTGTTCAAGAGTTAAATTGGGATACATTGCTTCTTTTCTCGGTATATCATTATCCACCTTAAGCAGAATCAGAGCAGAGAAATAAAGTTCTTTCGAATTTTGACTTATGTCAAAATGTATATCTCCCCTTGCTGTTATTTTTGCATCTAAAAAAAGATGAAGGAACAATTGACTACAAAAGACGAGAAGCGCATCATCTGGCTTGATCTCGTAAAATTTATTGCCATCTTTATGATGATAGCAGTCCACTGTACCGACAATGTAACTCCTGCCGAACGTTCGGAGCCTTGGTACAACCTTTGGGGAAGCTTCTACGGTTCATTCATGCGTCCGGCAATTCCTCTGTTTGTAATGGTCACCGGTGCCCTGCTCCTGCCTGTGAAGCAAAACAGCATTACCTTTTACAACAAACGACTCACCCGAGTGGTGATACCCTTTTTAATCTGGTCAGTCCTTTACAATCTTTTCCCATGGTTTACAGGGCTGCTTGGACTCTCCTCTACTGTCATAAACGACTTCTTTGCTTGGGCAGAGCCGGATCAATCGTTCATGAGAGCCCTATACCACATTTTGATGATTCCTTTCAACTTCTCTCCTTTTGCTATCCAGATGTGGTATGTATATCTTCTGATAGGCCTATACCTGTATATGCCTATTTTCTCCGCATGGGTGAAACAGGCATCTGTAAAAGAGCAAAGATTTTTTCTGATAGTCTGGTTTGTTTCTCTATTTATTCCATATATAAGGGAATATCTCACCAAAGACCTATGGGGAACCTGCTCGTGGAATGAATTTGGACTGCTCTATTATTTTGCCGGTTTCAATGGTTACCTGCTTTTAGGATACTATATCATAAACCATCCGGCCGATTTAAGCTGGAAGAAATTAGCATTTATAGGGATTCCTTCGTTTACCTTAGGATATTGCATCACTTTCTTTGGTTTTAAATCGATAACCGCAACTCCCGGACAACCCGTCAAGCTGGTTGAGCTGTTTTTTACATACTGTACCCCTAATGTACTGCTAATGACACTTCCTATCTTCCTGACCGCCAAAAAACTGACAGTCCGGTCACAAAAGGCCAAGCGTTTTTTAATAAACATCTCTACCTGTACATTTGGTATATGGATGTCGCATTATCTGTTTTTAGGTCCGTGCTATATGTTGATAGAATCACTTCCGATACATACCATGCTGAAAATGATTGTCTGTACAATACTGTTATTAACAGTAACATGGGCTTTTGTTCATATTGTCCGGAAATCGGGGAATATAGGAAAATGGATAATGGGATAGCGGGAAGAAAAAAGAACCGGAAGTAAAGCCATAATCAGCAAATAAAAAAACAGGCAACCGGAAGATAAATTCCAATTGCCTGTTTTCGTTTGTTTATAAGAACCGGCTATCGGCGAGGAATATCCACCGATGTTTCTTTACGGCCTTTCAGATGTTCTGAGAAGAAGTCTACCATACGCCAGTAGAAATACTCGTCCATAGTGCCGAATCCATGACGCTGGCCAGGGAGCAGCAACATGTCGAAGCGCTTGTTGGCACGAATCAAGGCATCTACCACACGAATACTGTTGGCAGGGTGTACGTTGTTGTCGATATCACCATGTACCAGCATCAGATGTCCTTTCAACTGTTTTGCAATTTCCGGATTGGTTGCAATCTTATAGACAAAAGTAGTATCTCCTTTTTCACTCACTTGTTCCTTTACACCATGATGTGTTTCACTCCACCAGCGGTTGTAAATACGGTTGTCGTGGTTGCCGGCACACGAAACAGCTGCTTTATAGAAATCGGGATACTGAAAAATAGCTGCAGTAGACATGAATCCTCCTCCCGAATGTCCGTGAATACCTACACGGTTAATGTCAATAAACTTATAGCGGGCAGCCAACTGTTCTACCGCAGCCTTGTGGTCTGCCAATGGATAATCGCGCATATTACCGTATCCGTAGTTGTGATACCATTTCGAACGGCTGGGGTGTCCACCACGCTGTCCGACTGAAATTACAATGAAGCCGGCCTGTGCCAGGCGGTCAGTACGTACACTCATACGAGTAAACGGATAGTATACAGCCTCTACCTGCGGCCCCGGATATACATAATCGATAATCGGGTATACCTTGGTAGAATCGAAGTTGAACGGCTTATACATCACTCCATACAAGTCGGTCACTCCATCAGCCGCCTTTACGGTAAACAGTTCGGGGAACTGATAACCTGCTGCTTTCAGTTGCGAGAAGTCGCTTTCCTGAATAGTCATCACCTTTCTTCCGTTACGATCCAGCAAGTCGGCACAAGGCACAGTGTTGACACGTGAATAATTGTCGACGATATAACGTGCTTCATCGTCTACTTCTACTTCATGGAAATAATCGCCTTTAGTAATCTGCTTCAAGCCGGTACCGTCTGCATTTACCCGATACAGATGTTCGTAGTATGGATTTTCCCCTTTCTCACGTCCGTTGGCCAGGAAGTATATTGTGCGCGCCTTCTCGTCTACTTTCACTACCTTTTCTACATGCCACGGACCTTTGGTAATGCGGTTCTTCAAGTTTCCTTTTTCATCGTACAGATACAAGTGCGCCCATCCGTCACGCTCACTCCACTGAATAAACTCTTTTCCCTCATCGAACACATGAATCGGTCGTGTTTCCTGATAGGTATTCATACGTTCCTTTACAATCGGTACAATAGAATCTTGTCCGATAGTGTACGTACATACATCAATACGATGCAAATCACGGCTGCCCCGTACCAGATAGAAACGGTTGTTATCGCCCTGCCATACCAGCGATCTAAACTCCTGGTCGCGTTGCTTCTGTTCGAAAGGTCTGTATTCCATTCCAATGGTCTGGTTCTTCCACGCAGAAACCTTTACCTCCTTACGGGTGTTGTTTGTCATATCGAACACATACAGATGATCTTCGGGAGCTGCCATTTCGCCCGGCATCTGATATTTATAAGTTTCCAGTGTAGGACGTGGAGTAGCAATGGAATTAATCACCCACAATTCTTTTACCGCACGTTCGTCGGTCAGTGTCACTGCAAAGTGTTTGGAATCGGGCGACCAATAGCCTCCCCATATCGCACGACGCTTACCATTGCATAGCGTATCGGTATTCAATGTACTATAGGGAATACCATATCCAAAGTCTTTGACACCGTCTGTAGTAAGCTGGATTTCTACAATGGTACTGTCTTTTTCGTTTTTCTGTGCCTTCCGGTAGTCGGCAATACTCATGCGGTACAAGTTATAGTCTTTGGCATATACCACAGTCTGACCATCAGGAGAAACAGAAGCCCACTCTTTCTTTTCCGGTTCTTTTTCTTCATCTTTCAGATGTGTCAGCTTACGGGTAGGATAATCGTAAGAGAAATAGAATACCTTTTTCTCTTTCTTTTTATCCTTATTCGTTACCTCTTGGGTAGATACGACATTGAAGGTAAAGGTACGGCCATCTTCTTTGGCCTTCAGATTACGAATAGGAATATGACGTGCTTCAAACGGATCCTGTACGATTTCAGTCAGCTGTGCAGCCAGTTCATCACGGTCGAACAACAATTCTTTACGACCTGCAGCCGGATCTACTACATACCAGAATACACCATCGCTGGTTTTATACTCAAACCAGAAACAATTTCCCTGTTGAAACCAATGAGGATCTACTTTGGTAGAGAAAAGCATGGTTTCAAGTTTGGCTTTGGTAAACTTCTCAGCCTGCAAATATTCAGGAAGACGTTCCTCCCCTACTGCCCCGAATACATTCGGCAGGCAAAAGCCACTGCACAATACAGTAGCCAACAATAACTTCTTCATATTCTCTTATACTTTATTTATGTGATATCATGGCACAAACTTAGATAAAAATATCAGATTATCATGTCCGAAGAACAAGAAAAGCAGTGCAAAACAATACAAAGAAAGAAAAACAATCCCCTTGTGTTTCCCTGTCCGACGAATTCGGGAATACACAAGGGGATTGTCTCTTTTATCTTTCAGAACAAATTATCTTATTCAGAAAAGGAATCTCAATACATCATTGAAATTGGCCCAGATGAGCAAGGCAAACAACAGGAGCATACCTACCATCTGTGCCCGTTCGAGGAATTTATCACTAGGCTTACGACGAGCGATAATCTCGTAAAGCAGGAACAATACATGTCCACCGTCGAGAGCCGGAATAGGCAGAATATTCATAAACGCCAAAATAATGGAAAGGAATGCTGTCATTTCCCAGAAACGCTGCCAATCCCATACTTTCGGGAAGATACTTCCGATGGTTCCAAATCCTCCTACACTCTTTGCTCCTTCGGCTGTGAATACATACTTCATATCATTGACATAGCCTTTCAAAGTATTTACCCCCAAAGCTATACCTGCAGGGAATGAACCGAAGAAACTGTAAGAATGAGTTGTTACTTTATAATCGGCCAATCCGCCTATCGCATCGACCTTGAAATTCTCATTTGTCTGTACTGCAACTGTATCTCTTACACCGGCACGAGAATAAACTAATGAGAAAGAGGCTGTAGTCTGCTGAGCCAACTCTGCTTTCACACGTAAATCCGACATCTCGTTCATGAAATCATTCCAGGAATTCAAAGGAACATCATTGAATGCAATCAAAGAGTCTCCCTTCTGAATGCCAGCTTTTGCAAAACTTCCTCCGGCAAGCACAGAGTCAACTACATTAGGATGAAGTGTACCCATAAAGAGAGGATCTTCTTTCGCAATATCCAACAAACTCAGTTCCGGCATTAATATTTTCTTCTCCTGCCCATCGCGTAAAACGGTTACTTCACGTGCTTCTACAATATCACGCAACAAGTCCATGTTGAAACGCTCCAGTTCTTTACCATCGGCACTCTTCAGAATATCCCCATCACGGAAACCAATCTCCTGTGCGTGTTCGTTGAACTTCATTCCATATGTCATATCCTTCAGAGCCACATAAGAGTCTCCCCAAGTATACAAAATCATAGAATAAATGAACAGAGCCAAAAGGAAGTTCATCAACACTCCACCAATCATCACCAGCAAGCGTTGCCATGCCGGCTTAGAACGGAACTCCCACGGCTGAGCAGGTTGTTTCATCTGTTCGGTATCCATAGACTCGTCTATCATACCGGAAATCTTACAGTAGCCACCCAAAGGAAGCCATCCTACTCCATATTCTGTATCACTGTTCTTTGGCTTGTACTTGAAAAGTGAAAACCAGGGATCGAAAAAGATATAAAACTTCTCTACCCGTATCTTAAACAGGCGGGCAAAGAAAAAGTGTCCTCCTTCGTGAATGATTACCAACAGCGAAAGACTGAGAATCAACTGAAGGGCACGAATTAAAAATGTTTCCATTTACTGTTTACTTCTTTTATTTATTGTTATTACTTTATTTATTTCAATCCGTTTATAACCATTTCGGCTGCAATACGACGAGTTTCTGCATCTGTCGATACATAATCCTCATAAGTCGGCTTTTCAATAAATGCAACCTTCGACATGGTTTTTTCAATGACATCGCTCATACCTAGGAAAGAGATCTGGTCTTTCAGGAAAGAGGCTACTACAACTTCATTGGCAGCATTGACAATACAAGGCATGTTTCCTCCCTGATGCAAAGCTTCGTAAGCCAAGGCAAGGTTACGGAAACGATGCGTATCGGGAGCTTCAAATGTCAATGTATTGCATTTCATGAAATCGAGACGTTCGCCGGAAAGACTGACACGACGAGGATAAGAGAATGCATATTGGATAGGCAAACGCATATCGGGGACTCCCAGCTGGGCCTTGATAGCTCCGTCTTCAAACTCAACCATGGAATGTACAACAGACTGAGGATGCACGACTACTTCAATCTGCTCCGGAGTAACTCCAAACAGCCATTTTGCCTCCATCACCTCAAAACCTTTGTTCATCATAGAAGCAGAGTCGATGGTAATCTTTGCTCCCATGCTCCAGTTAGGATGTTTAAGAGCCTGCTCTTTGGTTACGGTCTGCAACTGTTCCATTGTAAATGTACGGAACGGACCACCTGAAGCAGTCAGAATAATCTTCGATACCGGATTATTCATCTCCAGACACTGGAAGATAGCCGAATGTTCCGAATCGACCGGTAAGATAGGAGTACGATACTGACTGGCCAATGCATTTATTAACTCACCAGCCACTACCATAGTCTCTTTATTGGCTAAAGCAATTATCTTTCCTGCCTTAATGGCATTCATAGTAGGACGTAATCCGGCATATCCTACCATGGCCGTCAAGACAATATCAATCGGTTTCGATTCGACAATCTGACACAATGCATCTGCACCGGCATATACTTTAATAGGAAGGTCCGACAATGCTTCCTTCAATTGCAAATATTTATCCTCATTGGCAATAACTACCGCTTCGGGCTGAAACTTACGCGCCTGCTCGATAAGTAATTCTACTTTGTTATTGGCGGTCAACGCATAGGCCTCATACAAATCCGGATGTTCTTCGATTACTTGCAAAGCCTGAGTACCGATAGAACCGGTAGAACCTAATATAGCAATTTGTTTCTTCATATCTTCATTAAAAAACGACGTATTTCACTGGATTGATTGGATTTCCCTTATGCCATAACTCAAAATGCAACTGGGGATTCTCCTTTTTTTCATTCGCGTTACCCAACAGAGCAATGACTTCTCCACCTTTTACTTTATCTCCTGTTTTCTTCATCAAAGAAGCACAGTGCTTATATACGGTTATAAAGTTCTGTGCATGCTGGATTTGAATTACATAACCGGCATCGGCTGTATAAGTGGCAAGGATAACTGTCCCGTCGAGAGCAGCCAGAACTCCTTCTCTCGGATCGGCTGTCAAGTCAACTCCAAAATGGCCTTCGGAAGGATTAAAGTCTCTCGACATAATACCTCGTGTAGGACGATAGAAAATAAGGCCTGCAGCTTCACGAGTATAAGTCACTTCTGTCAGATTATAGCGTTCCTTCTCTTCGTATTTCTTACGAAACTCTTCTTCCTCTTTCGAACGTTCCATCAGTTGCTCTGCTCTCAAAGTAGTCAGCGAATCAATAGACTGTACTGTATCAGTCTTTACCTGGCCGCTCAGAATATCCTGGATATTCATTACATAACGGCTTTGGCGTTCCAGTACCTGTTCCAATGAATCGGCACGCAACACATTGGCTACAATTTGGGAACGAACTTCACTGTTCATATAACCAGGAAGATAGTTACGCAAAGGAGTGAAAGCAATAATCGCAGCAGCAACTAAAAAGATTACTGTACAGGTCGCAAGCAGCACCGACAAACCATTTAATTTAGAGACATGAATGGCTACTACCTCCTCCAAGGTATTTTCATTAAAAATCGTCAGTTTATACTTAAACTTGATATTATGCCAAAATACTTTACGACCTTTCTTTTTCATCTGCAATACTATTCTAATAAGCCTTCGGGAATCTGTGCATACACAATTTTCCCTTTGGCATCTATATTTTTCAGAAACTCTTCATGAGCAGGTAAAAGCACTTCTTCTCCATCTTTCTCGATGACAAACAGTACATTCATCGTACTATCATCGACAGCAACAATCTGTCCCAAGTTGCCGTGTATTTCGTCGATTACTGTAAATCCGACAAAGAAATTCCACGACCCCATGGCATCTTCTTCGTCCATGTATTTTGAGGGGAAAAAGACTTCTACATTGGTAAACATACGTGCTTTCTCTGCAGTATCTATCCCCTCGAACTTAACCAATGCAGCATTGTCCGAGCGGAAACGGTATTCCTCAATAAAGAAAGGAACGAAAATTCCGTCCAGCAAAAGAATCAGATAATCACAATCCACACGGTCGAAAATATCGTCTGTAAACGTAAACGATACTTCTCCCTTCACTCCATGAGGTTTGTTTATTACACCTATTTTAAATACTTCCTCTCTTTTTATCATAACTTTTATTCAATACGGGTAATACGAGCTCCCAACGCTGTCAAACGCTGTTCGATATTCTGATAACCTCTATCAATCTGTTCGATATTGTGAATACGGCTGATACCATCAGCACTCAGTGCTGCAATAAGCAAGGCAATACCGGCACGAATATCAGGAGAAGTCATATTACCTCCACGTAAACGGAAGTTACGGTCATGTCCAATCACTACAGCCCGATGCGGGTCGCACAAAATAATCTGAGCCCCCATATCAATCAGTTTGTCTACAAAGAACAAACGGCTTTCGAACATTTTCTGATGAATCAGTACACTTCCTTTAGCTTGGGTAGCAACCACCAGAATCACACTCAGCAAGTCGGGAGTCAGCCCCGGCCAAGGTGCATCGGCAATGGTCATAATAGAACCATCAATAAACGACTCTATTTCATAATGATCCTGACGAGGTACAAAAATATCATCACCACGCTGTTCCAAACGGATACCTAACCGACGGAAACTATCTGGTATGATACCTAAATTATCGTATGATACATTCTTAATCGTAATTTCACTGCCCGTCATAGCAGCCATACCGATAAAACTTCCCACCTCAATCATATCGGGAAGAATACGATGAGTACAGCCTTTTAGCTCCTTTACTCCTTCAATGGTAAGCAAGTTTGATGCAATTCCCGAAATACGAGCTCCCATACGGTTTAGCATACGGCACAATTGCTGTATATAAGGTTCGCAAGCTGCATTATAAATCATAGTAGTACCTTCGGCAAGTACTGCTGCCATAATGATATTGGCTGTACCCGTTACAGATGCCTCATCCAACAACATACTGGCCCCTTTCAAGTGAGTAGCTGAAATCTTAAAGATACTTTCTGCTGCATTATAATCGAAAGCTGCACCCAATTTCTGTAAGCCGAAAAAGTGCGTATCCAAACGGCGACGACCTATCTTATCTCCTCCGGGTTTAGCAATCATTGCCTGACCGAAACGAGCTACCATAGGTCCCACCAGCATGACAGAACCTCTCAGTTTGGAACAACGAGTCAGAAACTCTTCACTTTCCAAATAAGACAGATTCACTTCGTCGGCCTGAAAGGTATAAGTATCTACACCCTGTTTGGCAACTTTCACTCCCATATCTCTCAGCAATTGAATCAGATTGTTCACATCCAGAATATTGGGAATATTACTGATGGTTACTTCGCCATTCGTCAGTAACGTTGCACACAACACCTGAAGAACTTCATTCTTTGCTCCTTGCGGGACAATTTCTCCATGCAGTCTGTGTCCACCTTCGATTACAAATGATGCCATAATACCCGAATTTATAAATTAATACTTTTTCTTTCCCTGATTGTTGTTATTATTCATCTGACGACGCCGAGGAATAAAGGTACGCTGTTCTGTCAGACGCAAATCTTCTGCAGACAATTTGATTTTACCCCCGGAGAGTTCACATAAATCATCCAAAATCTTCTGATCTTCCACTCCGTCTTTATTCCAGTTCAGATAATCCCTTTTCATATGATTGGCAATCATCCGAATCAACTGGTTCCGTTCCTCTCCTTCCTGATAATCGACAGCCAACTTAATCATATCCTGTACAAAACGTCCGTAATGACGGAAACGAATATCATGCTGTGAATACGGTATACGCTGCGGCTTGATTTCAAGACTTTCTTTTTTTACGATTTCTACCGGATAATCGATATCCAATTTAAAATCAGCCATTATAGCCAGATGATCCCAAAGTTTTTGCTTAAAATCGGCTACATCGCGCAAATGTGGAAACATACCTCCCATGATATTCACTATCGTGTTTGCACAACGCTGACGTTCTGCTCTATCCTCAATAGTCAAGGCATGATCTACCATATTTTGTACACTTCGTCCGTATTCGGGAAGCGGTAATCTTCGTTGCTGGGTATTGTATTTCATATTTTACGACAGGTCTGAATTAAATTAACTTCTTTGGGGTAGATGCAACGAACTCTTTCAAATAGAAAGGCTCAAAATATGCCACATCTTTAAAATTCTGTTTTGCCATTGCCTTTTCTGCCAAAGGAAACATCCATTTAGCCAGCGGATGAATGTCTTCAATGAAATGTGCATTAGGATGAACCAATTTCTCACGACATTTTCCAGAGCCGTTGCCAAAGAAATAAACCGGATGCTTTTCCAAGAATTCAGCATACGAATGTTCATCGATGATATCAGCACCAATCGCACGTTTTACATTCAATGCTCTATCGTAAATGGCAGCATATACTTCCATACGACGTGCATCAATCATCGGACACAACAAGGCATCTTCCGGAAGCTCCTCCGACAACAAGACAGGTACCGACATTACTTCTAAGGTAGGAAGTCCTATCAAGGGAATATTACGTCCATAACAAATTCCTTTTGCCATAGATACACCGATACGCAAACCGGTATATGAACCCGGTCCACAACTCACAGCCACAGCATCCAGCGGAATAGCATGATTATCAGCAAACGACAAAGCCTCATCGACAAACACACCTAACGCCACAGCATGCGACGGTCCTTTATAATCTTCTTTAGAAAAAATAGAAGCCCCATCCTGACTGACAGAAACAGAACAAACCTCTGTAGAAGTTTCAATATGTAAAATGCACGACATAATTTATTTTTTATATTATAATGTGTGCAAATATACACTTTTATTTGCACTCGTTTTCCATTCCCATACGTTTTTTAGAAGCTCTTAATACAAATATTATTCCTTTCTGAAAAATTAAATACTCTTCTCTCTCGGCTATTTTTTTCTGCTTAATCGACCAAGGCGAAATATTTTCCACAAAATTCCCCATGAAACAAAATCCGATTTTACCAGTCAATTTTTCATCTCTTCATTCAAAGATTGTATCACCTTTAATCGGATAATACATAGCTACAAAAATTTGCTCCAAAGAAGGACAAACCTTAATAATCTTTCCGATAATTTTTTTTCACATCATTCTATTACGATACCAACTCTAATACGACTTTATCGGATAACTTTTTCATTTCTTCTTTTGAAAAGTCATTTTCCAAAGATAAATTATTATTTTTCACAAAAAGCAAGTTCTATTTATACCTATCTTCAAAAGACAATACATTTTATTTTTTTAGCAAAAACAGCGATTTAATTTCAAAATATTACACATTTTCATTATAATTTTTGTAAATTAAAATAAAATATATAAATTGCATCCATGTCAGTTGTGAAGGGAAACATGAAGCACACTGACAAATAACAGACTCTATGTTTAAGTTTAACAAATCTACGGTTTATGAAGAACAATAATTTTAAAGAGAGAAGAGTAAATCGGGAAACGCATCTTCAAAAAATGAGAAAAGGTCTGTGTCTGGTAGCCTTGGGCTGTGCGTTATGCACAGGAAGCTATGCACAAGAGCAAACGACCTCTCAAAATTCAACTCCCCGGAACTTTACAGGACAAGTATTCGACAGTAAAGACGGATCCTCATTGATTGGGTGCACCGTACGCGTAAAAGGCAAGCAAACAGCTACTATCACCGACGTTAACGGAAATTACAGCATTACAGCCAAACCGGGAGATATTTTAATTATTTCTTATGTAGGTTACGAAACGGTAGAAGTTCCTGTAGGAAGTAAAAAAGCAACACAAGTCTACATGACAGACGACAGTGTACTCATGGACGATGTAGTAGTAACAGGTTATCAGACATTGAAAAAGTTCAATGTAACCGGTTCCGTCAATACTATCAAAAATGATAAAATTTCTTTGAGAAGCAGTGTAGGATTGGCAGGAATCCTTGAAGGCTCCGTACCTGGATTAAATATTTATAACGAACAGTTCCGTATCCGCGGAGGTGCTTCTATGAATGCCGGTAACGACCCTTTGTTTATCGTAGATGATTTCGAAGTGGAAGAACTTCCCGAAAACATGGACATGATAGAAAGTATCACTGTATTGAAAGATGCTTCGGCTACAGCTATCTGGGGTTCACGTGCAGCCAATGGTGTAATTGTCATTACTACCAAAAAAGGCAAAGCCAATGACTTCAAAATATCTTACTCCAACAACTTTAAGGTTTCAGCTAAGCCCAATTTTGATGACTTACACCGTGCAAACAGCGAACAAATCATTGACTACGACAGAGAAGCCCACCTTTACGGATACAATTCAATGATGGGAGGATTCGGCTATGAAGGAAGTGGCTATTCCTTATCTCAAGAAATTCTGAACGATTATTGGGAGGACGTCATTATCGATTGGGAAACTGGTGCCGTTTCACCGATGGATCCTCAAAAGTTGGCAGAAATGGACGCTCGTCTGAATAAGCTGAAAGCCTATTCCAACCGCAAACAGATAGAAGATTACCTGTTACGCAATGCCTTCCGCCAGCAACACATGATTTCCGTTTCCGGAGGCACCGACCGTGTCAATTATTTCCTTTCAGGAAGTTTTATCGGCGGCCATTCAGAATATGTAGGCGACCAAGAACGTTCTTACAATATCAATTCCCGGATATCATACAAGTTGTTGCATAACCTGACTTTGCGCTCAGACCTGTCTGCCACATTCGACAACAACGACAATGGATATACCAATTTGAGTAATGATATTTATAACCTGTTTCCATTTCAAATGCTCGTAGATGAAGCCGGAAACCGTATTGCAGACTATACACAATTCTCACGAATGGATGCCGACAAATATACCCAAGAATATGGTTATCTGAGTTTCGGTAAAAACCTGCTGGATGAAATAGATATGGCCAACAATACAACCAAAAACACCGATTATAAAGCACGGTTTGGCTTAGATTATCGTGTAATAGAAGGCTTGAATCTTTCTGCAGATTATCAGTACGAACGTTATCAGTCGATTAACAAAGACATTCAGTCTATAAACAGTTACGGTGTAAGAGAATTGATTAACAAACATACTGTCATCGGAGAAAACGGATTAAGCTATCGTATTCCTAAAGGAGATATCTTGGACCATTCTCAAACCGATGTCGAAGCATGGACCATGAAAATAGGTGCTACCTTAAACCGCAATTTCGGTGCAGATAAACAGCACTATGTCAATGCCACTGCCGGTTTCGAAGCACGCAGTAAACATACTACTACAGAATCATACCGTAAGTTAGGTTACAACGACCAAACTTTATCATGGTCTCCAATCGATGCGATTGATCTTGCAACCAACGGAACAACTCCACCCTGGTCCAGTAACCCCATGCGTTACTATGCGAGCAGTTACGATAAGTTCAGCGATATTTTAAACAGAGAAATCTCTTATTATTTATCGGCAGTATACACCTACGATAACCGTTATACCGTAAGTGGAAGTTTACGTATAGACAAATCCAACCTGTTTGGAGTAAGCGATAAATACAGAAGAAATCCTATCTGGTCTTTTGGTGCCAACTGGAATATCAAGAATGAAAAATTCTTCAAATGTGATGCAATCAGTGCTTTGATGCTACGTGCATCATTAGGATTAACAGGAAACTTCGACCGTAGCGGAAGAACTTCTCCTATCATGGTGGGACAGTTTATCAGCAGTGATCTGGTAGACGGTGGCGGCTATATGCGTATTACGACTCCTCCCAATCCATTACTCCGTTGGGAACGTACACGTTCTATCAACTTGTCTGTAGACTTGGGATTATTCGACCGCATTAATACCACCCTTACCTACTATCATAACAAAGGATACGATTTGTTAGGCGAAGCCCAGCTCGACCCTACAGTAGGATATAGCGAACAACTTATCAACTCAGCCGATATGAACAACAGTGGAGTAGAAGTCCAGTTGGACGCTGATTTGATCCGCACAAGAGACTTTACATGGAATGTAGGTTGGGTATTCGGTTACAATGAAAATAAGATTATACGAAACAGCGCTCACGATTCCAGCCCTGTACTGAACCGTGTACATGGTACAACCCGCTTTGTAGAAGGATACTCCCGCGAAGGTATCTGGAGCTATCGCTGGGCCGGATTGAACGAAATGGGATTACCTCAGGCATACAAAGCAGACGGTACCAAAGTTACAACTTACGAGGATCTTACTGTAGAAGACCTAGAATACAGTGGTACTTATCAACCTAAATACTCAGGAAGCCTGTCAACCGGATTCAGATATAAGAATCTACAAGCCAATTTCCTGTTCACTTACAATTTCGGACATGTATTCCGTGTAGAATATCCGGATATGAACCCCTTCGGATCTTCTCCGGCATTAAACGAAAGAATTGCCGATCGCTGGCGTCAACCGGGCGATGAAGCCAAGACAGACGTCCCAGCAATTTGTTCCGACATGATGAACTATCTGATGACTTATCAGACAGGAGCTTCCGAACTGGCTCAATATTCATCAAACAGCATCCGAAAAGGAGACATGATTCGCCTGCGTGAAATATTACTGAATTACGACCTTCCTAAAAAATGGTTACGCAACAGCCCTGTAAAACGCTTGTCTATCACAGCCCAGCTCAATAATGTATGGTTATGGACAGCCAATAAAGAAGGATACGACCCCGAAGCTGTATCTCCTGTAAGCGGTACATTCTCATTGACCGATCCGATAGCCTTTACCTGTGGTGTGAAACTTGATTTTTAGTATTAACTTCCTTAATGAACGATATAAGATGAAACGTATAAAGAATTTTTTCTTCTTAATAGGAACAATCGCTTTATTTTCCTCATGCAGTGATTTTTTAGATACACTCCCCAAAGGAAAGGTTATTCCAACAACGGTAGAAGATTACGGAAATTTAATGAAAGACATGACTTTATCTAATGGATATGATGCCTTACCCTATTATTGCTCCGACGATCTGATGATTCCCAACCGTGCCATCAATCTGACCAACGCCTCCAACAAAGCTTATTTTTGGATGGAAGCCTTTTATCTTGACAGCGAAGACGACAGTAATTGGAATCAGACTTATAACCATCTTTTTACCGTAAACGTAGTTCTTGAGAACATCGGTAATGCTACAGAAGGAACAGAAACCGACAGACGGCGTATCGCAGCAGAAGCAAAAATCTTCCGTGCTTACTATTATTGGTATCTGCAGAGCCTATATGGTCCGGCTTACAATGCCGCCACTGCTGCTACCGACTTAAGCGTTCCTTTGGTTACAGAGCCCAATCTTGAAGCAAAACACTCACGTGCCACAGTAGAACAAGTTACAGCCCAAATATTAAGCGACTTAGAGGGTATCGACCAGGATCTTCCTGTTTTAGGAAGCAATAACTATAAACCCACCCGTGCATCAGCTTACGCCATGCGTGCACGTGTGTTATTTTATATGGGACGATACGATGAAGCAGCCACAGAAGCAGAAAAAGCACTGGAGCTGAACAGCCAACTGGAAGATATGAGAGAATGGTCCTTCCCTACTGAATTTCCATCGGGAAGTATCAACGGAAAACCGACAGACATTTCTTCTCCACAAAAAATATGGTTCCACAATGTAAATGGCAGCAGCGCATTAAGACAAATGGCCATCGGCGAAGATTTGCTTGAATTATACAAACAGAATGAAAAAGATTTACGCTTTAAATTCTGGTTCTCGAATGTAGACAACAAAGGAGAGTATTTCTATGACGAAAATACATACTGCTACATCCAGACAACTCCAAACTACAACATCGGTGTTCCGGAAATGATGCTTATCAAAGCGGAAGCCTTAGCACGCAAAAACGACAGCCAAGCTCTTGACATTCTAAATGAATTGCGCAAGTACCGATTCACAGAAGAAGACTACACCATGCTGACAAAAGATGCAGACAAGAGTTTTCTTGACATTGTTTTGGAAGAGCGACGCAGAGAATTAGTTCTCTCCGGATTACGCTGGTTTGACATGAAGCGTTTAGTAAACGAAGGTATTTATACAAAGACGCTGACCCGAACCACTCCCGACGGAACAGTACATACACTGGCTCCGGGATCAAACCGTTATTTATTCCCTATTCCACAAAGTATCATCAACAAAAATAGTAACATTGTACAAAACCCTCGTTAATATAGAAATATGAAAAAATATCTTTTATTGGGAAGTATATTACTTACAGGTATAGCCTGTACCCAACAGACAGAAAAAGAGTTTAGCATAGAAGGAACATTGGAAAAACCTTTTACCGGAACTGTTTACTTGGGATATATTGACCAGAAATACCAAAATATAGATTCAATTACTCTATCGGGAGCCAACAGTTTTTCTTTTACTCAAGCCATCGAACACCCCGACAAGTACTATATCCGGTTCCGTCCTTATCAGTCAGGATATGAATTTATAGCAGAAGCCGGAGGAAAATATACGGCTTCTGCCGGAGCCATCGGTGTACAACAAGGCGTGGAACAGAAGCTGATGAATCAGTATCTGGAAACGGTTAAGCCCCTGGAAGAAGAAAGCCAGTCTCTGATGAAACAAAACCCTTCTACTCCGGAAGCTTTAGCCACATTGCAGAAACAAATGAATGACAATTTCTTCAAACGCGAAAAAGCAACCATTGATTTCATCAAAGCACATCCTCAAAGTTATACAGCAGTCGAATTGGCCGGCAACCTGCTACTTAGAGAATATCCGGAATGGAAAGAAGTATACGAAACCATTGACACTCTCAACTATACGTACTCTTATGCATTCAAGACACTAAAAGAAAAAATGGAAGACGCACGTGTAATATGGATTCAAAATACCCAGGCACCCGACTTTACAACAACCGACATTCACGGTAAACAGGTAAAGTTGAGCGATTTCAAAGGGAAATACGTCCTGCTTGATTTTTGGGCTTCCTGGTGTCGTCCGTGCAGAGACAAAGCCAAGGAGATAAAGGCCATCTACCCACAACTCCAGAAAAGAGGTATTGTAATGTGTGGTATTAACCTGGATGAGAAAAAAGAACAATGGGTAAAAGCGACAGAAGAAGATGGCATTATATGGACCAACACAAGCGAGTTGAAACCATTCAATGACAATGCCATTTCTCAAGCTTATAAAATACGGCAAATACCGGCTTTGTTCCTCGTCAGCCCATCGGGTGAAATCATCAAGCAAAATCCGGAAATTGAATATTTGTTGAATCTGCCGGAAGTAACAAATCCAAACAAATAAGAGACATCGGACAATAGGATATAGTCCTTATCCCCTGCAAAGCCAACTGAAACCAAAAGAAATATCAGTTGGCTTTTCTTTTTTCCCAGCTTTTTCCTACCTTTGCCCGATAAAAAACTGAATATTATGATACAATCGATGACCGGATACGGTAAAGCTACCGCCACATTCGGAGATAAGAAAATAAACGTAGAAATCAAATCGTTAAACAGCAAGGCAATGGACTTGTCTACCCGCATTGCTCCATTGTATCGTGAAAAGGAAATGGAAATCCGCAACCTCATCACCAAAACACTGGAAAGAGGAAAAGTAGATTTCAGTATCTGGATTGAAAAAGAAGCTGCAGAAGCTGCCACCCCCATCAATGCCGCTCTGGTAGAAAACTATTACCAACAGATTAAAGCAATTTCTGAATCTTGTCACATACCTGTACCCGAAGACTGGTTTGCTACCTTGCTTCGTATGCCGGATGTATTGACACGTGTAGATATCCAGGAACTGTCGGAAGAAGAATGGAAAGTGGCTTACACTGCCATTGAGACAGCACTACAGCATCTGGTAGACTTCCGCAAGCAGGAAGGTGCCGCCCTTGAAAAGAAATTCAACGAAAAGTTAGACAACATCGAGCGTTTACTACAGTCCATCGAACCGTACGAAAAAGAACGGGTAGCCAAAATACGCGAACGCATAACCGATGCACTTGAAAAAACAATCAGTGTAGATTACGACAAGAACCGTCTGGAACAAGAGCTGATTTATTACATCGAAAAGCTCGATATCAACGAAGAAAAACAGCGTCTGAGCAATCACCTGAAATATTTCCGCGAAACAATGGCCGGAGGACATGGACAAGGAAAGAAATTAGGATTTATTGCTCAGGAAATGGGACGTGAAATCAACACTACAGGAAGCAAATCGAACCATGCGGAAATGCAGAATATTGTAGTGCAGATGAAAGACGAACTGGAACAAATTAAAGAACAGGTATTGAACGTGATGTAAGGACCTCTTCGTCTTCTTCCTTTAAAATTCAACTCTTAACTATCAAAAATATGGGTAAACTCATCATATTCTCTGCTCCTTCCGGTTCAGGGAAATCGACTATTATCAACTACCTGCTTTCGCAGAATCTGAATCTGGCATTCTCTATTTCGGCAACCAGCCGTCCGCCTCGTGGCACCGAACAGAACGGAGTAGAATATTTCTTCCTTACTCCGGAAGAATTCAAACAGCGTATTGCCAACGACGAATTTCTGGAATACGAAGAAGTCTATCAGGACCGATTCTACGGCACACTGAAAGCTCAGGTTGAAAAACAGCTTGCTGCAGGTCAGAACGTGATATTCGATGTAGATGTAGTAGGCGGATGCAACATCAAGAAATTCTACGGCGAACGTGCGTTGTCGGTTTTCATCCAGCCTCCTTCAGTAGAAGAACTCCGCCGCCGACTGAACGGACGTGGAACTGATACTCCGGAAGTAATAGAAAGCCGTATTGCAAAAGCAGAATTTGAGCTAAGCTTTGCCGACAAATTCGATGTAGTCATTGTGAATGATGATTTAAGCAAGGCACAGGCCGAAGCGCTTCAAATCATCAGCAACTTTATCAATCAATAATCCGAATTATGGCTAAAAATCCAAAGAAAACATTACAGATACTCATCCTACTCAGCATTCTCATCGGACTGGTAGCAATCGCAGTGGGTATAATAGCTCTTGCCAAACAGGAATATATCATTGCCGTAGCCATGATTCTCGTGGCAGCCTGGCAAGTTGTCAACTACAAGAAATGGAAAAAAATCCTATAAGAACCGGTATATTCGGAGGAACTTTCAACCCCATCCACCTGGGGCATCTGGCACTCGCCAATTATTTGTGCGAGGAGAACTGGGTGGATGAGCTTTGGTTCCTGATTACTCCACAAAATCCGTTTAAACAGGAACAGACCTTGCTCGATAATCATCTTCGCATGAAAATGGTAGAAGCTGCCATTGCCGATTATCCCCGCTTTAAAGCCTCTGACTTTGAATTTACATTACCCCGTCCGTCGTATACCGTCACTACTTTACAAAAGTTATCGGAGACTTATCCGGACAGGGAATTTGTACTCATCATCGGTGCAGACAACTGGGCTGCATTCGACAAATGGAAATCTCCCGAAGAGATTCTCCGGAATCACCAGATACTGGTTTATCCGCGTCCCGGATACGAAATCAATCCTCATGAGCTTCCCGCACAAGTCAAAGCTGTAAACACACCCTTGCTTGAAATCAGTTCTACTTTTATACGCGAAAGCATTGCTTCCGGTAAAGACATACGCTACTTTCTTCATCCTGAAGTGTACCGGTTCATCAAGCAACACCAGCTATACAACAAATAAAACGATATAACAACAAAACCATCAAAGTATGAAGACATCAAAACTACAAGCCTTTGCACTGGCCACTCTGTTGCTATCCGGAGCAGTAACCGGTGCAGAAGCTAAACTCATCAAGAAAAAAAGTAAGAAAGCCAAGACTGAAAAAGTCATGCCACCCAGACCTCAGAACATGATGAAGCCTGGTCCGAAACCTTATAACAGTATTATTACTCCCCAAGCTGCTTCTACAAACGGGTTTCTTACCGTGCACAAGGTAAACGACAAATACTATTTCGAAATACCCGACTCTTTGCTTCAAAAGGATGTGCTGATTGTCAACCGAATCAGCAAAGCTCCTGCTTCAAAAAACAAATCGAAAATAGGTTATCCGGGAGATATCTTGAGAAGTAAAGTAATACGTTTCGAGAAGAACGGAGAAAACAAAATCTTCGTCCGTAAAATGTCGTACCGCGAACGTGCTACCGACAAAGAGGGAATGTATACTTCTGTCATGAATTCGAACATACATCCTATCGTCGCCACATTCAACATAGAAAGCATCCGAAAAGATTCTGTACGCTGCAACTATGTAATAGAAGCCGGAAGTTTTATACAGAAAGAAAATCCGCTGTTCTCTATCGACGGCGATTCAAAAGAGGCTATCGGACTTCTTAACATGATTCCGACGGCCAGCTACATCAACAGTCTGACCGCTTTCCCTCAGAATATCGAAATCAAGACTACTGTCACTTATCTGTGTAAAAAAGAAAAAAGACCTATCAGTCCACTGGAGACCGGAAGCCCCAACACTCCACTGACCTACGAGTTGAACAGCTCGCTGATTCTGCTTCCGGAAAAACCGATGAAGCCTCGTCTGTACGATCCTCGCGTAGGTTTCTTTACTGTGGGATATACCGATTTCGACTCCAATCCACAGGGAATTGAATACAAGTATCTGATTACCCGCTGGAGACTGGAGCCTAAAGACGAAGAAGCTTATCTGCGCGGCGAACTGGTAGAGCCTAAAAAACCGATTGTAATCTATATCGACCCGGCGACTCCCAAGAAATGGGTTCCCTATCTTATTCAGGGTGTAAACGACTGGCAGGTTGCTTTCGAGCAGGCAGGATTCAAGAATGCCATCTATGCCAAGGAAGCTCCGGCAAACGACCCAAGCTGAAGTCTGGAAGATGCACGCCATTCGGCTATCGTCTATAAGCCGTCGGATATCCCTAATGCAAGCGGACCACACATCAACGACCCCAGAAGTGGAGAAATTATTGAAACCCATATCAACTGGTATCACAATGTGATGAGCCTGCTGCGCGACTGGTATATGATTCAGGCAGGTACACTCGACGAAGCTGCACAAAAAATGCAGTTCGATGATGAACTGATGGGACAACTTATCCGCTTCGTTTCTTCACACGAAGTAGGTCACACTTTAGGTTTACGCCATAACTTCGGAGCTTCTCATACCATACCGGTAGAAAAACTGAGAGACAAGGCATGGGTAGAAGCCAACGGACATACTCCTTCCATCATGGACTATGCCCGCTTCAATTATGTAGCCCAACCGGAAGACAGTATCGGTCGCAGCGGTATTTTCCCACGCATCGGTATGTACGACAAATGGGCCATTGAATGGGGATACAGATGGTTGCCTCAGTTTAAGACTCCCGAAGAGGAAACAGCCTTCTCCAACCAGTCTATTATCGCCAAACTGAAAGAAGATATCCGCTATACATTCGGAACAGAGAGTGACTCGAACGATCCGAGAAATCAGAATGAGGATTTGGGAGACGATGCAATGCTGGCAAGTGCATACGGTATCAAAAATCTTCAGCGCATCGTACCGCAGATATTGAAGTGGTCTTACGAGCCCAACAAATCGTATGCCGGTGCAAGAACGATTTACCAAAACGTTGTCAACCAGTATTCACGATACATGGGACATGTGACCAAAAACGTAGCCGGTATTTACAGCAATCCGATTATGGTAGAACAAACCGACATGGTAGCTCAGGAATTCGTACCTGCTTCTATCCAGAAACGGGCTGTTGCGTTCCTCAATGAACAGTTGTTCACAGCTCCTGCCTGGCTGATTAATCAGGAATTAATGGAAAAAGCAGGCATCAACCCTATCAATACCATCTGTACGATACAGGCCAATATCCTGTCGCGTCTGATCAGCAAAGCTACGCTCAACAAGATGATGATGAACGAAGCTGCAAACGGACGTAAAGCCTATACGGCACAGCAGATGTTCAGCGATTTGAGAAAGACTATCTGGACCCGTACTGCACAGGCCGACCTCTACAAGCGCAATACCCAGCGTGTATATGTAGAATCGCTGATTAAGTTGTTGGACAAATCACAAGCTCCTGCCAAACCCGGAGTACAAAGAAACTACTTCTACTCGGAAGCTCCTGCCATGGCACGTGGCGAACTGATTACCATTAATTCTATCGTCAAGAGCGCAGCTGCTTCTTGCAGTGGCATACAGAAAAGTCACTACCAGAATCTGCAGGCTATGATTGAAGAGGCACTGAGCAACAAATAAAAACGGTTGCTTTTCCTTATACCAAAGACCGTATTTCTATCGTATCTTACCGGTGGAATACGGTCTTTTTTATTTCACCGACTCCTGCTACTCCAGCTCAAATTCCGAATCAGAAAGATACTGAAAAGCCTTTCCGGCTGACACAAATCGAAAAAAACAGGCATTACTGCTAACGCAACTTTTTATCAAAACAAGGCTTCACGATGAAAAACAGCGAAAAATCAGGACAAAAAACGTCCATAAAACATGCTGCTCAACATATTTACACGACCGTTCACAGCCGGAAACGATACAGGTAAAAGAGGCTGATGATACAAGTATCGATGGGTTACGCGATTAGTCGCGTTGCATTGCGTGACTATTCGTGTGAAAAACCGCAGCAAACGGGAGTTGTTTCTCCCTTTGACAGCTCATTTTATACAAAAATTAACAATCAGAATTCTTTTTCGCCTCTTCATCAGCCTCAGCTACAACCTGACAAAAACATACGAAATAAAAGGATTCCATTACAAAAGAAATAAATACACTAAACCATTCCTTCATATACACAAAGAAAAGCGTAATATGCTATCTTTTCAAATTCTGTCAATCGCGAAAAAAGCGCATTTTTTTCACCAACTATTTACCGGGGTGCAAATACAGCCGTGTAGAAGCATCTGATTTGACAGATTGTCATCGGGCAACAAAGCCTTTGGATTACAAGAACCGAAGTAACATTCTGTCACTTCTTATGCAGTACCACCACTACCACCTCACTCGGTGTAAACAGGCGTATATCCTTGCGCGAAGTTCCCAAGCCATTGCTGATAATTACTGGTATCCCTTCCGAATTATGTTTCAATCCGGTAAGAAAACGGTTGCCGTATTTGGAGAAATGAGCCGGAGTATACCGGCGAAACAAGCTGACCTGTCCTCCATGCGTATGACCGGCCAATGCCACATCGGTATTCGAAACATCGACATCTTCCACATAATCGGGCGTATGCACCAGCATCACCACAAAATCGTCGGGACACAAAGCCAAGGTAGGCGATACTCCGTTCTGTTTCAAATCGAAGGGATTCCGTACTCCGCTAAGCAAAATGAACGCATTCCCCCGAAACAGCGTATCGGTCTGATGCTCCAGCAAGCAGATTCCTGTACGTTCCATTTCACGGCGTACCCATTCTCCATTTTCACCTCTGTCGTGATTTCCCATTACTGCATACGTACCATAAGGAGTCTTTACCTCAGACAATGCATCGAAAAGCTCCGTCAGATTACCGCCGTTGCGCCCACGGTAGTCTCCTCCCAGCAACAAGACATCGGCATCTGCAGCCTGTAAGGCACGCACCATCCCTTGCAGACGTTTTGCAGTAAAACGGCTTTCATAATGGAAATCCGTAGCAAAAGCAATACGGAATCCATCGAACGAATCGGGCAACTGTGTGCTGTATATGTCATACTGCTTGATACGGCCTACTCCCTTATAACGGGAAAAAGAGGCTGTAGCACAAGAAGAAAGCAGGACAAGCGTCAAAAAGAAGAATAAGACTTTTTTCATGCAGCAAAAGTAGTGAAAAAATCCTACCTTTGTCTTCGTGAAACTATTATAAAAAAACAATGAAACAAAACTCGATAAAGGCATGGCTGCTGGCTTCCCGCCCCAAGACACTGACCGGAGCAGCCATTCCGGTCATGACGGGATGTACACTGGCATACATCTACGGTTTCTTCAATCCGATACCGGCTGTGCTCTGTTTTCTGTTTGCATTCCTTATGCAGATAGATGCCAACTTTATTAACGACTTATACGACTTTCTGAAAGGAACCGACCGTGCCGACCGGTTAGGACCGGAACGTGCCTGTGCACAAGGATGGATTAGCCCCGAAGCCATGAAAAAAGGAATTCTTGTGACCACCATCCTTGCTTCTCTCACCGGCGTAGGATTGCTTTGGTACGGAGGATGGGAAATGATTCCGGTAGGTGTATTGTGTATACTCTTTGCTTTTCTTTATACTGCAGGGCCTTATCCGCTGGCCTACCATGGATGGGGAGATGTACTGGTGCTGATTTTCTTCGGTTTTGTACCGGTAGGATGTACGTTCTATGTCATGGCACACAGTTGGAACCTTTCTGTAACCTTTGCTTCTTTGGCCTGCGGACTCCTTATCGATACCCTGCTGATGGTAAACAACTTCCGCGACAGAGAGCAGGATGCCATCAGCGGAAAAAGAACACTGGTAGTACGGTTCGGTGCCCGTGCAGGATTAATTGCGTACTTCCTGCTTGGAGTCATAGCCTGCTGGTGCTGTTTCTATTTCCTGTGGATAGGAAAAATATATGCAGTAATACTCCCTCAGCTTTATCTGCTTCTGCATATTCTGACCACAATGAAAATGGCACGCATCAACCGCGGAAAAGAGCTGAATCTGATTTTGGGAGAAACATCCAGAAACATGTTTCTGTTTGCCTTGCTGCTCACCATCGGGCTGCTATTGTAAACAGACTCTGTCTTCATAAAAAAACTCAGCTTTCATTTCCGGTGAGGGAATGAAAGCTGAGTTTTCTATTTTTATTGCAATAGCTATCAGTCTTTTTCTATCAGCACAGTAGCATAGGCCGAAATACCTTCTTCACGTCCGGTAAAGCCCAGTTTTTCGGTTGTAGTAGCCTTGATGGAAACATCTTCCACATCAATATTCATCGTTTTGGCAAGTACCTCCTGCATGGTTGGAATATGTGCTTTCAGCTTCGGGCGCTCGGCACACACTGTAGCATCTATATTTCCCACACGATACCCCTTTGTAGCAATCAGTTCCACTGTCTTGGCCAGCAAAATCTTACTGTCTATATTTTTGAATTCACCGGCATTGTCGGGAAAATGATAGCCAATGTCGCGCATATTGGCAGCTCCCAGCAACGCATCGCAAATTGCATGAATCAATACATCGGCATCAGAATGTCCGAGCAATCCCAGTTCATGCTCCAGCTTGATACCTCCCAGCCACAAGTCGCGTCCTTCCACCAGACGGTGAACGTCAAAACCAAATCCTACCCGTATTTTCATCGTATATAAAAATCTAATACTTTCTTATCTTCCAAATATCCTTCCAAATGATTTCCTATCTTCACCGGACCGATACCAACCGGAGTTCCGGTAAAAATTAAATCGCCTATCTTCAAGGTCATAAAACGGCTGATATAGGCAATAAGTGTATCGATATGGAAAATCATGTCTTTGGTATTTCCGGCCTGCACGGTCTGTCCGTCGATATCCAGATGGAAGCCCAACTGCTGCACATTATCCAGTTCGGTGACAGGAATAAAATCGCCGATAGCAGCCGAATTGTCGAACGACTTGCACAGTTCCCAAGGCAAGGCTCCGGCACGAAGCTTTTTCTGTAAGTCACGAGCGGTAAAGTCAATACCTACCGTCACCGCATCGTAATAACGGTGGGCAAACCGTTCGGAAATATTCTTTCCCAAGCGGTTGATACGTACAACCAACTCTGTTTCATAATCTACCTGCTGGCAGAAATCCGGAATAAAGAACGGTTTGCTGTCTTTCAGCAAAGCCGAATCGGGCTTCATAAAAACCACCGGTTCCTGAGGTACAGGCTCATCAGCATGCAATTCCTTGCAATGCAATGAATAGTTCATGCCTATCGCTATAATTTTCATGAGAATTATTTCTTTATAGTTTCATTCAAACGATTGAACATCACGGCCAAATGAGCATACAATGATGTATTTTGTACGACAATATGTTCGGGCACCCGGATACGGAATGGCGTAAAGTTCCAGATGGCACAAATACCTCCCTCTACCATCTTGTCTGTGATTTCCTGCGCAATGTTAATGGGGACTGTCAGTATTCCAATATAGACTCCATCCTGCTGTCTTCTGCTCTCGAATTCCGAAGAGTGATAAATAGGAATACCGTTGATTTCCGTTCCTACCAGATTAGGATTTACATCGAAAGCTCCTACAATCTCCAGCCCGAAATGAGACAGACCGGAATCACGCAATAAGGCTCCTCCCAGGCTTCCTACTCCGAACAAGTAGGCCTTGTGAAGATTGGTAAACCCCAGAAAGTCTTCCAGTACCTGAATAAGACGGTCTATTTCATATCCTACTCTCGTGCGGCCGGTAACGGCTACATACGACAAATCCTTCGCGATTTGTGAAGCATCGATATTAATCTGCTTGGATATTTGTGTAGACGAAACATACTTTTCCCCTTTCTCTTTCATCAGTTTTACATTCGAAAGATACCAGGGAAGTCTGCGCAAGGTAGGCTCCGGAATTTTATCCATATTTTTACGTATACGTTCCGCCATATAGATTTGCTGTCTTCATCTGCAAAATTAATCTATTTATTTGTAACGCTACATAGGTTTTCGAAAATATTCTTAAACGAAAACGACCTGTAATATTGAAAATAAATACATCTTACAAATAAAAACGGCCAGCAGATATCAATGCTTCTTGCTTCATGATAAAGAATCAAGTATATTTGAAGCCGTAAAAAACAACATGTATATGAAAAATAACGATTGGAAAGAACGGTTGAATATAGTATATTCTACCAATCCGGACTTCAACTACGAAACAAACGAAGAAGACAGTTGCGAAACCCTCGACAAGAAGCAACAGAAGCTCCGTGTATCTATTGAGAAGAAAGGGCGTGGCGGAAAAACAGTCACACTCATCACCGGCTTCATCGGAAAAGAAGAGGACCTGAAGGAACTGGGAAAACTGCTGAAGACCAAATGCGGTGTGGGTGGTTCTGCCAAAGATGGAGAAATTATTATTCAGGGAGAATTCAAACAACGCATCATCGAGTTGTTGAAAGCAGAAGGATACTCACAGACAAAATAGATTGATGTTTCCATAAAAACAGAGCAATAAAAAACTGAAAGCTATTCACATAGCCCTCAGTTTTTTATTGTTTAACCTTATCGTATAAAAGTTTTTTAAAAATATCAGAACGGACATTTCTGGTTGTCCACCCATTCAATAGCTTTATACGGATGAGCATTGTAACCGTGACCAGTCATATCGAGCACAGTACCGTCATCCTGAGTTTCTCCATTAAAACGCCAATATGCCACCAGTCCTTCGCTTGTTGGATCTACATAGCAGATACCGTCTTGCAGTTCGGCCGGAGTACGTGCCACATTCCAAACACGGCACTCACTGATATAACCGTCGAAGAAACGCTGATAACCTACAGAACGACCAATAGCAAATGTATCATCCCAAGTATGTCCATCGTATGCCATACTCAAGTTAATGGTACCACCGTTGTTGGTTTCCACAAAGTGAATCTGTTCACCGTCCAGGTATACACGGAGATACTGACCGTCGTACACAGCAGCAAAGTGCAACCAATGTCCGGTTTCAAATTCTTTTTCTACCCATGATTCATAATGGTCTTTCTTGTCAGGATGAGAAGCAGCACCAATAGAACCTTTACACAGCTGCAGTTTGTTGGTCGGATTACCGGCACCATCGCCAAAACGGAACAGGAAGTTTTCTTCACATCCACACAAAGAACTGATACCGTTTGCACTACTTGGTGTATTCGGGAAAGATACCGGAAGCACCTTCATTTCCAATGTCATTTGGCTCAAAGCTTTTACCGGACTATCTTCTCCTCCAAAGCCAGGAATATCGAAACAGTTGTTTCTATGCAAGTAAGCAGCTTTCACAGTGATTACTTTAGTCAGCATGACATACGCAGTACGAGAAGTTTCCAACACTTTCAAGTCTTCTCCTTCTACAGAAGTGATAGAGATAGGCAAACAGTAGGATACTCCTTCCTGCAACTGTTCAGAATCGGCACTGATTTTAATCTGAGTAGACTGTGTTTTTCCTGAATTGATTACTACTTCTGTACCCTCGATGGTATAGCTGCCTTCCGGTGGCAATATACAATTTCTACCAGTAGATGCATTGAAATCGGCAAGTAACTCAGGAGCTTCTTTCAAACCAATCTTTACATCGGCACCTGTTTTATTGGTAGAAGTTACGGTAAGTCCCATACTTGACTGTCCGTCCACCAGAAAACGAATATTAGACGATTGCAAAGTACCTGTCATATAAACCGCATCACCGAAGTCGGGTGCCTTTTTACAGCCGGTTACTCCCAGAAGTAATACTAAAAAACAAAAATATATATACTTTTTCATACCTTAATAACCTTTTATTTTACATATACATTAAACTCTCCAACTTTAATTGAAGCTTTTGTTCCACTCCAGTCGGATACCACAGGAATTTCAGCCCGAATATAACGCATCGGAACAGGAGCATACAACACCACATTTTTTCCATTTATATATGGTACAGTTCCCAATTCCTCCCAGTCTGTTCCGTTTTGGCTATATTCCATCTTAGTTCCTTGAGAGAAAGAACAATAATCATACCAGCCATAATAAGAATACCATGCAGTAACAGCAGTTACATTCTGAGTTTTCTGCATATCGAATACAATATGGAATGGCTGACTGGATGATGCAGACCATTCAGAAGAAGAATTTCCGTCAAAAAGCGAGGAAATTTCACCATTAACAGTGACTCCATCTGATTCTTCAACATATGCAGTCCATCCGGTACGTTCTGAAACTAATGCACCTTGTGTATTTTGATCTGAAGCACTATCATCAATCATTCCAGTTTTCACTTCTACTCCTGCAACTAAATAGGAATTACCCATATTAGTACTTACAGCAGCATTACCACCTTCCGCACTTACCAGTTTTACAGGAATAAGATATCCCGTTTCACTACGCAACTGTGACACAACCTCTTCATTTATGGCTAAATGTAAAGAATCAGCAGAATAATATGATCCAGCCGGTATTGTAACGGTTTGATTTTCTATAACTAAAGCCTGTTCAGGTAAAGCCTCATAATTGGTTCCATTAGCAGTATTATAGGCATCAATAAGAGAATTATCAATAGCTAAAGTTGCTTTTATAACTTCCGAATGTCCCCGAGTTACATAAACCGGAATTTTCAAATCAAATGAACTGGTACTCATTACCGGAGTATGCACAATCAGAAAATCATTACCTGTATACGGCTTGATGTATACACGATTCATAGAATCACCGGGAAAGTCGTAAGACTCATCATCGTTACAGGATGTAGTACCCAATACAGAAAGTACACCTGCAACCATATAAAATAATGTACTAATCTTTTTCATAAGTTCCTTTCAAGCAATAAATTAATAAACTGCAGGATTTTGAATCTGAATACATTCGCGGAAACGTTTGTAAGGATACGGATTATTTTCGTGTACATTATAGTCTCGATGAATAAAGAAAGCACCGAATCCTCCCTTGCGTCCGTTTGCCGGCTGATAGCGTGCCTGCTCATACATATCGCTCATTGTACCTTGCCAGCCATCTCCCATATTACAGCAGAACACAACCTTTTCAATAGGCCATCCACTGCTGGTACCTCCACCGTAAGCCTGTTTGAAGTAATAATCACAGATATCGTACAATTCGGATGAAGGATCACCCGGAGCATCTACACACAACATTTTGTTAGTATCAGTTACACCTGTACCATATCTTTCCTGAATGAGTTTCAAACGTTCTTCCTTTGTAATATCAGGGTTAGGTCCCATGTATTTAGACAGATACTTCATAAAATGCACGAAGTAATTTCCACTCAAGAAGTCGCCTTCCGGTTCATAGTCAGCATCAAAACCATCCAAGTCATTCAAGAAGACCTGGTCAAGGAAATACTCTGCATACATTTCAATCGCTCTCAGAAGAGCTTGTTCTCTTTCTTCACCAGCCGGCATCTGCTTTGCTTCGTTATAAGCTTGTTTAAATGCATGGTCGTCTGTTTCTGCATCAATACGAGTAATGGCAACAACTAGCATTTTAGTACCTTTCACCTTCTGAACGAAACGAAGTTCTTCCCAAATATCCGTTCTCTCTTTGGCAGGAATTCCTCCCCACAATGAACAGATATCCAAGCTATCAGGCAATCCCATAAAACGAACGGCCATAGAGTTCTGCTGTCCATACTGAGAGAACCATCCGAAAGCAATGGAATGATCGCTGGCTTTGTAATCACGTAAATTCTGGTAATATTGATCACCGTATGTATAAGGATTCTGAATTGAAGTAGATTCTATATCTGTATCGCATGAAGATATCAGTCCACATGCCACAGCAGAAAGAAACAAGGTTTTTATCGTTTTCATCATAATTTCATCTAATTAATTGTACATCCATTATTATCTTCTTACATCCCACCAGAGACGAGTACCGGCACTATCACCACCACCGCCTAACAAAGACACAGCATTCTGAGTATTCTGGCTATTATCTGAATATTCGGTTGTAGGGAATTTCAGACGACTGATCAACTCACCTTCTGCTACTTCCGACTGGTATCCGTAAGAAGCAATTCGAACAAATCCCGGATATCCGGTACGACGCATTTCACTCCAAGCTTCCTGACCGTCTGGATAAAGAGCAATCCACTTCTGAATCATGATACGTTCCAGTTTCACTTCATCAGAAGCACTGTCATCCCATGCAACGCATAAATTCGACAAATAACTCTTTACATTAGTAGAGCGGTTGGTGACCGGGTCCATATACGATTCAAGAGGAAGACTTTCATCATCTGCTACATAACTGTCATATCCTGTAGCACCTTTCGACTGGAACGAAGTCTGTATACCCTTTTCGTAATAAGTCTGCACTGTTTCGCTTCCCAATCCAAGTCTCAACTTAGCCTCAGCAAGCAAGAAGTAAGCTTCCGATGCATCCATCCACTGCATAGTACTGTTTTCATTAAAGTTCAATCCAGATGCAGCAGCAATATAGTTATCCTTAGAAATGTTAGTCATTCCATTTCTCACTCCATGATATTTACCATCATTGGATGCAGAACGGAAATAACTGGAAACACGCGGGTCGTTATAGCCATTCAAATAACAGTCCATTGTAGCTCCCATGCGAATATCCTGGAAACTTTCACTGATTTCCCACAATGGATTGACAAAAGAGAATGATGTAGTCTGATGCAAAATAGCAGAATCATCCGCAGAAGTCATCAATCCAGAAGCATGATTGATAGCTTTCTCTGCTTCCTGACGTGCTTTAGCCTCATCCACAAAAGATACACGCATAGCCAAGCGCAAACGCAGTGTATTGGCAAACTTAATCCACTTGCCTACATTTCCACTATAGATATAATCATATTGCTCCATGTATGCCGATGAATTACTATTATTATAATCAGTCAATATAGTAATAGCATCATCCAACTCATCGAAGAACTGATAATATATATCTTTCTGACTGTCGTAAGGAACCTGAGTAGTTGTACCGAACTTACTGTAAGGAATCGGTCCATACATATCAGTTATTCGGCTCATACCCAAAACTTTCACAATATTAGCCAGTGCTCTGGTCGGAGATGTTTCCTCTGTGACATCAGCAATCGACTTCCAGGGCTGCATGATATAAGTATATGCATCTTTAAAAGCTGCATTATACCAGTCTTTATAAAGAACATAATGGTCGTTGTGATAAGTGGTATAACTAAATGTATTGATATTGGCTACAAAACCAGAAAAGATATCTCCAGTCATCACTTCTGTGATCTGATACTCACCTCCCAATCCTGTTCCGTCTGCACTTTTACCAACAATAAATACTCCTCTCAACATTTGGGTGAAATAAGCTCCGGTATTCAGATTATCCTGCTGCATTTGGTCCGGAGTTACTTCATTGGGGTTTATATTCCAGTTTTTGAACTGATCGGTACAAGAAGACAAAGAAAGTATACCAGCCAACATTATACTGCTCACAGTTCTTGTGTGTTTTGATATATGTTTCATTTTCATAATACTAAAAATTAAGTCTAACAGAAAAACCTAGATTACGCAAACTCGGCAACATAAAATAATCCATACCTGCAAAATGAGTAGCTGTACTTGCTGTCAGTTCCGGGTCGTAAGGAGCTTTGCAATAGAACATGAAGAGATTATGACCAGTGAAAGCCACATTCAAACCTTTAATCCAAGGAACGACTTTAGAAACAGGTACATCATATCCCAAAGAAAGTTCGGCAAGACGTACGTTAGTTGCACTATATACATACATGGAGCCAGCTCCAGTACCTACTGTCTGATAATATTTCTGAGCTGCAGGAACCAACGATCCGTTAATGATTACACCACCCGCATCACGTGCATCAGCAGATGCCTGAGAGGTTCCATAAGCATCCATCAAGGCTTGTGTCATAGAAACACCGATACCACCTACACGTGCATTAATCAAGAAGCCCAGATTCAAACCTTTCCAACTGAATGAGTTGCGCCATCCCAATGTATATTTAGGTTGTGCATTTCCTGCATAGACCCATCCGTCTTTACGATCTCCGGCATTCTTGTCGACTGCCACAGTATTATTTACATAGTCGACATCGATATATCCATGCTCATCGGTACGCAAAGCTGTAACATACAAGTCACCGATAGAGCCACCTTCTGTAAGACGTGTCATCACATTACCAACACCTCCCAAATCCAAAACATCCTGTTGAATAGTGAGTCCGGAAGCCAAAGTGGTAGGTTTCAACAGTTTTTTAATTTCATTTCGGTTAAGAGTATAAGTAAAATTAGAATTCCATTTTACCGGTCCTAAATCCTGATTCAACGACAATCCTAATTCAATACCTTTATTATCCACCTGTCCACCATTGATATAAATAGAGGTATAACCAGAAGATGCAGACAAAGACGGATTAAACAACTGATTGTAAGTCGATGTCTTATATAAAGATACACTCAAGCTCAATTTATCTCCCCAGAAATTAGACTGCAAACCCACTTCCCACGCTTTTGTTCTTTCCGGCTTGATATCGGAGTTAGGATAAGTAGATGCTGTAGTAGGTGTACCAGATTGATATGGGAAAGTCTGATAAGCAATATAGCGAGTCGGAGCATTACCCACTTCACTATAAGAAGCACGAACTTTCAAGAATGTCAGGACATCGTTTTTAATAGGGAACAAATCTGTTAAAATTGCCGATAGACCTACAGAAGGATAAGCCACATTCTTCGAGTTAGTCCACGCCAATGCAGAAGACCAGTCGATACGTCCTGTCACATCCAGATATAACTTACTTTGCCATCCCAACTGTGCAGTAGCAAACAATGATTGTGTCTGATCGTGATAACCATCCTGATCATATTCTGCATTTGCCAAATTAAGGTTCTTCAATGTAAAGCTATTGGCAACTGAGTTCAAGTCACCACCCACACTATAATAAGCATAGTTTACATCCTGGATACTTGCACCCAAAGTAGCTGTCAACGAGAAATCGCCGAAATACTTATCGATATTCAACATCAAATCCCCATAAAGCTGACGAGTAGAAGCATCTGCTTTATAATAAGCCCCATAACGCTGAGCAAAAATAGCGTCTGTAGATGCAGAATACTTCTTTTCATTAATGGCTGCAGTATAATCAACTTTTGCACGCCCTCCCAATGTGATACCTTTTGCAATATCCCAGTTCAAGCCTCCGCTTACAAGGAAACGGTTCTTGGTATTGATAAAGTTATCACGATTGGTAATCCAGTAAGGGTTCTGCATAGCAAGTCCCATATTTCCCCAAGGCCAATACTGTGTTTTAAAGCCACGGCTTTCATCGTACATTTCAAACAACTGATATGTTTCAAGACTATAGCTCGGAGACATCAGATAAACCGGAACAATAGGGTTAAAATATTGTCCCTGTGATATCATATTCTGTTCACGAATATTTACATAACTGGCACTCAAGTCAAGACGAAGTTTATCGTTCAGCATACTTGTCGTATTACGAATAGTAAAATTATAACGATCGTAAGTATTATTCTGAACAATACCTTCTGCATTTGTAGCAGCCATAGAAAGGAATGTCTGATTCTTCTCTGTACCATTACTCAACGTAATAGAGTTTGTTTCATTCCATCCTGTCTGGAAGAAATCCAAAGGATCATAATCACTTGGCTGAGCTAATTTTTGTCCCCAACTTTGGAAGCTTCCTGTTGCAGCTCCATAAGTATTCTGGAAATCAGGTGTCACAAAAGGACTATAGAAAGAAGTATTGTTGGCATAGCTTACATGTAACTTATCGGCTGTTCCTTTTTTGGTAGTAATCATAATTACACCATTGGCAGCCTCACTACCGTACAAAGCAGAAGCGGCAGCACCACTCAGTACAGACATGCTTTCAATATCTTCCGGATTAATCATAGAAGCTCCGTCACCAGACTGCCCCATACCAGTGAACTGGTCATCCGGTTGTGCTGTATCCAACACGGGCATTGGAATACCGTCGATAACATACAATGCATTGTTATTTCCCGAAATAGATTTGGCACCACGCATTACCACTTTCGCGCCACCACCAATACCGGAAGAACTTGTATTAATAGACACACCGGCAATCTTACCCGAAAGACTATTTACAAAGTTTGCGTCTTTTACTCCAATAATTTCACTTGCCGATACTTCCTGCACATTATAAGACAAAGCTTTTGCTTCTTTCTTTATACCTAAAGCTGTAACCACAACTTCATCCAGCATTTCATTGTCCTGTGCTAAGGCAATATCATAATGATTTTTAGCAGACAACTTGACTATCTGCGTTTTATATCCAATATAAGAAACTTTCAATTTGGCATCAGAAGCAACGTCTAAAGTAAAGTTTCCGTCAAAATCGGTAATTGTACCTATAGTAGTTCCGTCTACCGAAACATTAACTCCAACCAAGGATTCACCCAATTCATCGACAACACGTCCACTAATCTTTTTAACTGGAGCTTTTCCCTTTTGACCGACAGGTACGATCATAATGCAATTATTCTTAATCTGATAAGTGAATCCACTTTCTTTTAAGATTTCATTCAAAGCTACATTCAAAGGTTGGTCATTGATATTCAATGAAATAGTCTTATCAGATAATAAAGATTCATTGTAAGCAACCGACAGTTTAGACTGGTTTTCTATTTCAGTAAGAGCCTTTTTTAAGGTTATATTATTACTTTTGATTGTAATGCGCTCATTATTTTGAGCAAAAAGAGCTGTACCAATAAATGCAAGACAGCTAATTAATACATATTTTCTGGCTTTTATCAGATATAAATTCATATCTTTATAGCGTTTTTAGTGTTAAACTCATAATATTATTACTTTAAGACAATTGTGCTTTTACAGCACGAATACTAAAGACATTTCACACCCGAATCTGGAAGGCGCCCGATTCGGGTATTTTTTTTCATAGGCACAAAGGTTTAAACTCAATAATATTTATCTTCTAGACTTAATATAACATATATGTTCACCAACCTGATAATCGAAATTTCCAATTACAATCTGCAATACCTCAAGTATATCTTCCATGCTGGCATTACGCTTAAACTTAAAGTTATACTTGTCTTCATTAAACAGATTGGGGTTATATCGGAAAGTGATACCATAATATCTTTCTAACTGCTGAAAGACTTCTCCCGCAGTACATCCGCGAAAAATAATCTCTCCACGTTGCCATGCGGTAACATCAGACAAACGCGCCATGACGAGTTGGCTTTGAGCTGTTTTCTTATTATATACTACCTGTTCCCCCGGAGAAAGGACATAAGAAGTAGTATCCATAGTTGTTTCAACTTTTATTTTTCCATTCAGCAAAGTAGCTACAATTTCATCTTCTTCCGGATAGGCTTCTACATCAAACTCTGTTCCTAAAGCTGTTACCGAAACATCAGCCGATTTAACAATAAAAGGTTTATTCGGATTTTTCACAACTTTAAAGTTAGCCTCTCCTATTAAATGAACCACACGGGTATTGCCTTCAAAGTTGTCTGGATAAAGAATATAAGAACCGGAATTAAGATGTGCCACACTTCCGTCCGGCAAATTTATAACTCCTGTTTCTCCATATCGGATGTATTTTTCTACCATCGAAACACTAGGCTGTTCCACATAATGTTTAGTCAACCAAAAAGTAGAGACTATCGAAACACAAAGAACTGCCACAGCTGCTGCATATCGCCATACAGACATTTCATAAGTACGAGAAACAGGAGAAACCTGTAAACGATGTAATACTTGCTGGAGCGATTCCTCTGTACGGGAATCAGACTTCGCTTTCGTTTCATTCCAAACTTTTCTCAAAGCTTCCTCTTTCAAATCCTCATGACGATTCTGAAGCAACCAACGATGGATTTCATTCGTCAGGGAGTCTGAATAATTAAAACGTGTAAAGCGATCTATTAATTTTTGTATGTAATTTTTCATAAGTTATCTATGTTGCTTTTAATAATAGACAGCTTACTCAAAACAATTACTCAACGCAAACACAAAAAAAATAAAAATAAAATGATTTTTTTTAAATCTTGCAAAGCCAAATATAAATGACGTTCTACTGTACGCACAGAAAGTTGCAGTTTATCAGCTATTTCCTGATTGGAGAGTCCACGGTATCGACTTAAGACAAATATTTTCCGACGCTGCTCCGGCATCTGTTCTACAGCCATTTTCAGCAAAAGATTTATTTCTTTTGCATACAACTCCTCTGTCATATCATTTTCAACATCCAATTCGGAAAGACGTATTTTCTCTGCAGTGTCTTCTATATAATGTAGTTCGACCGATTTATGGGCTAAGAAATTATAGATGTAGTTTTTTAGCATAGAAAACAGATAGCTATCCCATCGGTCACGGTCAATCCATAATTCCGGCTTATCCCACAACTTCACAAATATATCCTGAGCTATATCTTCGGCATCGTCTTCCGATTTCAGAATCTTCCACGCAAAAGCCTTCACCTTGGGAAAATTCTCAAGGAAGAACTTTCTGAAACGCAATGTTTTTTCATTATCTGTAATCATTCTACCGTTTCCGTTTTCTAAAAGATTCTATGTGCCATGGATTTTAAACGACTAACAAAAGTATTACTTAATTTCAAAAGAAGCCTAATTTTACCCACTTTTTCCTTCTCTCATCAATACTTTGGAAGTTCCTGAAATAAAAAAAGCCCAACTAATAGTTGAGCTTTTGTCGGAATGAGGCGACTCGAACGCCCGACCCCTACGTCCCGAACGTAGTGC
>ERZ860445.64-NODE-64-length-93506-cov-12.333993_pt1 | contig 93506 bp, 88 predicted proteins | sample MGYA00509977_ERZ860445 | MGnify/ENA primary metagenome ERZ860445 (study PRJEB30046, sample SAMN00715233) | human gut metagenome | study: EMG produced TPA metagenomics assembly of the A metagenome-wide association study of gut microbiota in type 2... | reverse complement strand
AATACTATATTATACTATACTATTCTCTTTATAGCCTATGTTATACTGCTGCTCTTATTCTTCTTTATCTCGATACTCATAATACTACTCTTGTTGAAGATTTTTTTCTTGAATATACTGATTCTCTTGCTAATGTTTATCTTGGCGATTATGATAAGGCTATTATTGACAATAATAAAAACTGATTTTCAACATGATTATAATACCGGTCTCGATGAGGCTGGTTTTCTTTGTTTTATCACAAATGAAGATAATGATAATAAACATTACGATTAAAATAATTTTAATAATAATGATAATAAGATTTTATTTCGCGGTTTAAGTGAGAAAGATTAATAATATATTATATAAATAAAATTGTGATAGCGTAGCTAATACTGAAATTAAAGATAATGAAAATGATTTTAATAATAGAGATAACAAAAATATTAATATCGGAACTGATAGTAATTATAAAAATGGTTTTAATAAAGTTGAATGTTATAATAATGATGGTTATAATGATTATAAAATATATAATAATGATAGAAGAAAATTTAATTATAGATTTAGTAATAATTTTAAAAATGGTTATAATATAAGTGGATTTAATGAAAATAGTGATTATGTAACCTATAATAAAGAAAATGATAATTAATGTAATGGAGTTATAAAACCTATGTGAAAAAGTTTGTAGGCGTACCTATTGTAGCAAATACCCCCGGTGCTGCCGCTCGTCTTGACACCCCCGTCATGTTTTCTACATGACTATATTATTCATAATAATAATCCTCAAAAATTTGAGAATGTTTCCTAAGCTATACTTCTCGTTCATCAGCATTTAAATATCTCGACAAACACAAAAATTGTGATGTCGCGCCAAGCGGTGTTAACGTTCTCACTCTGTTTGATGCTGTATTAAGTAGAACAAATCTAAATTTATCTAATTATGAACGAAAAAAAACAAGCAACAAATGTTGCAGAAGAAGCAAAAACAAATGTTGCAGAAGAAGCAAAAACAAATGAAGTAGTTAACGAAGTTGCAAATACTACTGTACAAGGTCGTGACGCTGTTATTAAAGCGTTAAAAACTAATCCGAACAATTTTGTACAAGTTGTTACAATTCAAGGTTTGACTATTGAAGAACGCCAAGGCAGTACAGGACAGCCATACAATGTATTTACGCTTTTGATTGACAAAGGCGTTAAAGCTGCTGTTAAAAATGCCGATGGCGGTCGTGAAATGGGTATTACTCAAGCTATTCAAGTAAGTTATTACCAACTTTCCCAACTCATGCGTAGACATAGTTTTTATAGTCGTTTTGTTGGTATGGTTGACAATGCCGTAGCTGTTGGTATGGCTGAAGGTTTCTTCTGTGGTATGCAAATAGAAATTATTGGCGAATTTGTTGCCGCTGGCGTTGTTGGTACTAATCCATTTACCCGTAATGCTCACGATTATAATATGAAAGATTACGATAGATATATATATCATGTCGTAAATGTATTTGAACCCAAAGACATGCTATTATTGGAGGAATATAGAGCCGCAGCAGTAGAAAATCGTCGTATGCTCATGGAGCAAATCAGAGCACAAAAACTTGCAGCAATGCAACGCAAAAACTTGCTTGCTTCTGCAAATCTTAATGTAGAAGACGCTCCATTTTAATGTTTAACCAGAGGGCGGGCGTAATGTTCGCCCTCATAATCTTATTAATTATGAAATTTATATTTATTCTTATTGTTATTGCTATATTCGCTTTTATTGTTGGTTGTCTTGTTAGTGTTGGTATTATGTTCTTTCTTTTGAACTATCAAAGTAATCCTTTTAACTGTATGATTGGGGAGGGCGTTATAGTTGGTAGTATTTGTGCTTTTGTATGTTGTATTCGTGTTCTTTGTTCTTGTCTTGATTGACAAGACGAAGAACGAAATCAGCATGGCATTGCTCATTCATCAGCTATTAAATACTTCGGAAACGGTTGTAATCAGTATGATAAGACTTCTTCATAAAGTTGATTATAATAAATATGATAAGACTTTTCATTTTAATAATGCTGTTTATAATGTTTATGATTAAAATTAGTCTTATATAATATATTATATATCTATATAGATTCTACTGACTACTATATAACTCTCTGATATTGAGCGAGTTGCAAATGTAACTATGTAGTCTAAACGACATAAAATCTGTTAAACAATAAAATTCATGTTCTTTAGACTGCAATTACATACAAATTTTGTTATATTCGCGATATTAATTTCAAAACATGAAGATTATGCCTACATTAAATTTTAATAATCCTGCTATTAAACGTGCAGTTGCTAAAGTTAAAGCTAATAGAAATATAAGTTTTAAAGTTCAGCTTAATAATACTGTTGATTATATTAGTAATGAAACTAATGGTATTCTTGATTTAGCTTCTAAAGTTGTTCCTACTCCATTTAGCGTCAATGACGATAAAGCTAAAGTTATAGAAAAAGATTATATACTTAATGATTTTACTGGTGAAAGCATTGTTCATAAGAAAAAGACTTATGCTAAAGAGAAATATTATCAAGTTACTGATAGCATACTTAATACTATTATTAATGGAACTGCTGCTCAATCTAAAGTTTTAGCTTATATTATTAATCATCTTGAATGGAATAGTAATATTGTTGAAATTGATTATGCTGAAATGCACAATTTAATTAAAGTTAATCTTCGTGTTATTACATCTGCTATAACATATTTTTGTGATAACAATATTATTTGTAGAACTGATATTAAGAATATAATTGTTATTAATCATAATCTTATGTTTTATGGTAGTATAGAAACATTCTATAAAAATTATAGACTTCTTTGTCGTAATAAACCTGTTATTAAAGGTAGAAAAGTTATTCTTAATAAATAATATGCTACTAATCAAAATAAGGTTCGGTAGCCCTCTGGCGTTGCTATTAGACATGAACGAAATAATCAGTAGGAGAAGCGATGAGTAAGATGAACAGCATGATGTTTAGCAAGAAGATTAGAAAGAGCGAGAGAAAGAGTAATATGAGGAGTCTCACCGCCTACATCATCCCTACTTCCATTTCTACAATCATCATTATTCTCATTCTACAAAACTCTACTTCCCAAAACTTCCACTTTATTATTTACCGCCTTATAATTATTTTTATTATAATCATTATCATTTCAAACAGCATTAATATAGCTTTTCAAATCTTTAGTTTTACTATTTCCATTCTCATCATTTCTTTTATGACAATCGTCATCACATCAAACTTTATTAGCAAAATTTGCTAAATCTTTAGCATTATCATTTTTAGCCTCATCATTATAAATCTTATCAAGACAAGCTTAACAATTATCATTATTATTATTACTAAGACTATTAGTTCAATCTTTTCTTTTTTCGTCTTGAACAGCTTTAGCGAAAGCATTTTCATCAGTCTTAGTAAGATTAGCTATATCAGTTTGACCAAAATCGTCTGCAAAAGCGTTTGCAAAAGTATTTTCATCTTTATTATCAAGAATATCAAGACTATCTTAAACGATATTATTAAGATGATTGTCTTTATAATCATTATTGTAATGATAATGTTTATTGTCATGATTTTAATTACGAAGATTATCGTCTTATCAAAAACTAATTTAATTTGAATCAGCATTATTAGTAGAATTTATATTACTTCTACTTGCATTAATGTTAATTCTACTGACAAATACAATTTGCCTTAGCCTCATCATTATTATCATTATCATCTCGATTATTTTATTTATAAATTATTTATATATAACGTTTGCTGATATTGATAATACTATTATATTTGCTACGTCTTATTCAAGACATAATATTCTTAATTTTATTACTAATTTTTAAACTCTTAATTTTATGGTTAATTTAAAGAAAGGTAACGATGTTGCCGCTGCTCCTGCTGATGCTGCTGTTAAGAACACAAGTAAGAAAGAAATTATTCCCAGTATTCCTGGTGTTCCTAAAGCAAATCTTGAAGTAATTGCCATTGTTATGTTTAACGCTGGTATTCGTAGATTTACTGCTCTTAATATTATCAGTCATCTTAAAGAAGCTGGTATTCTTAAGAAAGATAGTAAGGCTTATGTTAATTTTATTTGGACTAAATTCCAAGTTAAAGAAAATGGTCTTGCTACTGAATATAGATATTCAGAATTGTTCTTTATTAAAGCTCTTGTTTCTGCTTTTACTGACTTTGCTAATGCTTCTGCCGAAAATATCAATGAGTTTTGTAATAATAACGATATTGATGTTAGCAGACTTAACAATGCTGCCGATTCTGCCGATAAAGACGGTTCTGCCAAATAAGATATTATAGTTGTTTCTGACCCCCCCGTAGAGGATAAGATTGTCTTGTCCATAATATATTTCATTGCCAATTTGATGATAGTCTTGTTCCTTTACGGGGGGGGAACTAAAACGGTCTTTATGATAACTTATATTCCTCCTAAAGATAAAATTGATGCTTCTACTATTACTATGGATTCTGAATTAGTTCATACTGATTTAGATAATAATGCTGAATTTGATAATGGTAATACAGAAGAAGAAGTTCAATTTGATAAAGATAATCAATTTGGTTTTAACGATTAAAATAATATTATTACTGTTATGAAAAATATTGAAGAATTAATTGATATGCTTTTCAGCAATATAAATAATAAATTATCTTCCGATGATATGATTGCTTGTATATTAACTCGTGATGCTGATATGTATCTCGAAAAAGTTAAAAGACAAAAAGTATTATCGTATGACGAAATCAAACTACATATTAGTAAAAATAATAATAATAATTTTGATTATTGGGCTGCTTTAGCTTTACATGTAGATAGAGTTTATGATAAACTTGATAAAGAAACTCAACACAAATATAAAGAATTATTCAGTGTTGTTGCTGGTCATGCTCTTAAACATCAAAATGTTGTTAATAGTATTTATAAATCTGTTATTGAACATAAAGATGCTAAGAAAGAAAATAAGTTTGATAAATTTACTGATGATGAACTTGAAGCTGAACTTAAAAAACGTAGAAATAGTTCTAATAAAAAATCATAAATACTTGTTTTGGATTTGTTGCTAATTTAGTTTATTCCAAAGTTGGTACAGATTGTGAAATTAGTACTAATTGTAACTCATGTTATTTAAGTAATGTTCCTAACAGAGGTGACTGTGAAGTTGGTACTCTGTTTTTAAAAACTTCTCTAACTGATGATGGCTGAAATGAAAGCCGAAACAAACATCTTGCTTGTCTTAGAGTTTAAATTTGAATTGATATTATTACTTGTGTTTTGTAAATCTTTTCTTGCCTTAAATTACAGTTTTTGTTTAAAGGTTAAATTTCGCCCGATATTGTTCGTGAGAATAGTATTGGGCTTTTTTGTATTGATACTATTCATTTTATTAATTATATAAATCTTTAAATTATGGACAACAAAGAAGAATTAATTGCTGCTGAACTACAAGAATCTAATTTTGATAAAGCTTGTAGTTTTCGTATTGGTGACACTGTTTGGTTTTCTACCGAACGTTGTTACGGTGTTATTGAGGATAAAGGCGTTGATATTCGTACTAATATTCCTTATTATACTGTTCGTACTACTCCGAACCGTGTTTGCTCGTTCGTTCCGGAGCACTTTCTCAAAAAGAGCCGAACATTGGCTTCTGCGCTTCATTGCAGCCCCATCATTGCATTTTAATCGCAAAAATGATTAATCCTATGTGACGCATACGAAAGTCGAACAGCGAGCCTTATTCGCGTTCATTTTGTATTATATAACAGAAACAACTTAAAAATATTATTAATGTTATGATTAATTTTACTAATAATAAGAAGCTTAATATTAAAATTAATATTCTTCTTGCTGCTTTTCTTGAAGATGAATTTTATGATATTGAAGTTTGTCTTGATGAAATTAATAAGTCTTTACAAGAAAATATTGGTATTTGGACTTATGTTCATAAAACTGATGATGGGTATTATCATCCTGTGATATATACTAAGCATAATGATAAACGTACTGTTATACATTTATATGAAATCAGGTTTAATGATAGAACTATTTGTTTTAAAACTGGTCTTAAAATTATTCTTGCTTGTATTTGTCGTTTGGTAAATGATAATAAAAATACTGCTTATAATATAGTTGAACATGAAAGTCTTTATATGAGAGCTATTAATGAAATCACAGATAGTTGTGAAAATTTTGGTATTGATTTAAAAGCTAATTATAATAGATATCATGCTACTATTGATTGTTATTTTCCTGATTTAATTGAATCTATTTTAATTTGATGCTATGGATGATGTTAAAACTTTTATTCTGTTTAGTGCTTTATTTAAATATAATAATACTGGTCTTCATAATTGTATTGATACTATAAAAGATATGTTTTGTATAAAGCCTGGTTATTCTATATATGCTGATGAATATGTTCCTACTATAACAATTTTTGAAAACAAAGCAGATAATCCTAAAAGTATTAGTATTATTGTCGATAAAGGTTTTTATACAATATCGTATAATGCTTTAGTAGCTTCTTGCAAAAGTATTCTTGCTTATATTCTCGTTTTTATAATGAAAAAAGATTTTAATAAAGTTGCAGACGCTATTAAAAATAATAATGCTGTTGATGATGCTACATTTATAAATAAATTTATTAATGAGAATGAAACATATTATGATGTTAAGAATGTAATCGAAGCTGCTATTAAGAATAGTGATATTAATATTGAAAAACTTTGTGAATCTTTAAATCTATAATACTATGGTTACATTTTATACTTCTGATAAAGATGATAAAATTAAGATTATCATAATAGCCGCTAATAAAGATAGTGGTTATAGGTCTGCCGTTCGTTATTTCAAGAAAAACTCTATTCCTGGAGTTCCTGTTGAAATAAAACTCTTTCATGAATATAAAGTTGATTTGCCTTATTTTAATCAAATAATTAATTTTAGTGATACAAAATGAATTGGGAAGTCAAATTTTGGATTAAAGCTATTATAGTTATTGTTATTGCTGTTACTGTTATTGTTGGTATTAGTGCAGCTTTAACTAAAGCTATATTGTCATGAATCTATTCAATCCTCTACGGGGGGTCTCAATGTATTAATCATCATGAGCGGCTTAATCAGCGAAATAGTAATACTGGCAGTATTGACTATTATATGGTTTTGGAATGATTTAGTCAAGAATAATAAATACGATAGTGAAGTCGTTATTCTAACTATTGTTATTATTCTTGGCTATTTAATTTATCTATATGTTTAATTTAACCAATGTAAAGTTATGGGAAAAAATTACGATGAAGTTGGAGTTGTTCGTCAACTTAACAAAGTAAATGGAGTTAAGATTAGCGGCGGTAAGAAAATTACTATTGTTGTTGGTGCTGCTTTAGGAAATAGCACTAATGGTAAGATTGATTTTCTTTGTAATTATTGTGGTTATACTCGTGTTTATTCTGATGTTGCTGAACAGAAGAAAACTAAGGATGTTGAAGAGAATGATAATGTAGTTGCTAAGCATAATCGTAAGATTGATATAGCTTCTAATGTTACTAAAATTATGAATGGCAAGAAAGCTATTCGCAAATAATCATGGTAACGTTTAATTTCTCTTTTAATCCACCAAAGAAGAAAAGAGAACCGCCAAAGAAAGAAGTTGTTCTTGTTAAACAAGCTACCGGAATTGTAGTTAATGATGAAAATGGCTTTACTAAATGTAATTATCAAGGTAATCTTTATACTTTTACTCTTAAAAGTTTTGATACTTATAAGAAGAAAAATGTATATATGCGAAAACGTGATAAGTTTGGACATAGAATAAAGATTATTCGTGATAAAGACAAACGCTGTAAGATGCACAGAAAATTTTATTCTGCTCTATCTATCGGTCTTATTGTAAAAGGAAAGATAATCAAAACTGTTGACGATTTAGTTCTTTTTGATGTTGTTTCTTCTTACAATCCTGCTGATGTTGTCGAAATGGCGGAAGCTATTAGAGAATTTAATAAATATAATAACAATGATAAACTTGAAGTTAATTTTGATTGGTAATGAAATTTGATATTGGAAAACGAGATAACGATAATGTTGTTTTAAATAAAGGTCAAGAAGCTGCTGTTATCAATCTTATTGATTTTATCGCTGCACCGTTTGATGCTCGAAATAATATTCAAGCATTATGCGGTGCTGGTGGTGTAGGTAAAACTTTTGTTACTAAATATGTTATTGACCATTGTAAGTTTAGTTCTTCAATGATTCATTGTGCTGCTCCTACTCATAAAGCTTGTCGTGTTTTGAGTAATGCTACTAAACATAGAGTTGAAACTATTCAGAAAATTTTTGGATTTCGTCTTGATGTTAATATTGAAGATTTTGACCCAAATAATCCTGCGTTCAATCCTATTGGTGGTGTAAAAATTACAGAGTTAAATTGTAGAGTTCTTATTATTGATGAAGCTTCTATGCTTAACCGTGCACTTGTTAATTATATTTCTCGTTATTGTGCTCGTCAAAAAATTAAAATCATTGTTATTGGAGATGATAGTCAGCTTTCTCCTGTTAATGAAGCTGTATCATCCGCTTTTAAAATGGCTGTTAAAATTAATCGTTTAACAGAAATTGTTCGTCAAGATGATGATAATCCGATAAGAACTCTTCTTGATATTCTTCGCAAAGATATTAAGAACAAAACTTATAATTTTCTTACTTATATCAATAATCATAGAAGAAATGTAATTGACGGTAAAGGCTATGTAGTTGTTGGAATTGATGATTTCACTGAACTTGTTGCTCGTGCTTTTAGTAATAAAGATTTCGAGAAGAACGTTGACCTTAATCGTTGTATAGCTTATACTAATGGCGCTGTTGGAATTTGGAATAGATATGTTCGTAATAGTATTATACAAAGTGCCGAAAAATCTATTCTTAATAATAACGACCTTATTATGAGTTATGTAACTATTGTTGACGAGTTCAATGATATTATCATTAACAATAGCGAAGATTATATTATTCGTGATATTCTTAATTTTACCGACTCCGATTATGGCTTTAAAGGATTTATGGTTAAGTTTCAAGCTATTCATGGCGGTGCTATAACTAAACCTCTCTTTATTATTAATCATACCGACCAATCTACATTTATAACTTATTGTCAAGAACTTAAATATCTTATAGATGATGCCAAAGCTGCAAGTAAAGAAATGGCTGCTTCTAAATGGAAGAAATATTTTGCTTTTAAACGCAAGTATTTGATTCTAACTGATGTTCGAGATAATCTTGGTAATATAGTTTTTAAACGTGATATTGATTATGGATTTGCTTTGACTTCTCATAAAAGTCAAGGTAGTACATATAAAAATGTTTTTGTAGATGTTAATGATATGGTTTATGATAAGAATGGACATCCTTATACTGATGCTGACGATTTGCGTCGTCGTCTTTATGTTGCTTGTAGTCGTGCGTCTAATTTTCTCGTATTGCGGTATGGATAAAATTGATTTTAAAGAAGTTGGTGCTAATAATATTGTTAAATATATTGGTAAAGAATGTAAAATAGCAGGAAAGAAATATATTATTGTTGGATATAATATTGACCATCCTTTATTTATTCTTGCTGCTGTTAATCCAGAAGATGGAATATGGAATGATGACCATGCTAAAGATGATGGTTTTAGTGTTTTTGATAAAACTGATATTGTTCTTAAGAAAATGCCTAAAGGAACTACTTATACATATTCAACAGTTATATTCATGTAATGTTGTTCTATATGACGGTAGATACTTGTGAACATTGTAAAGATTGTCCTAATAGATTATTTAATACAGGTCGTACAATTGAAGTAGGAATTGGTACTATAACTTCTAATACTCTTATTATTATTCCTCGTACTTATGGTAAAGAGAAACGTGATAAGTTTATTAATATTCTAAAAGCTATGTGGCTTGATATTACCAATTATGAACTACTTGAACAAGCGTATGTTACTTATGATATTAAATGTCCTTGTTATTCTAATTATAATCTTGCTGGTAATTCCAATAAGTATTGTGCAAGAATATTAGGCAATGAATTACTCGGTCTTAAATATGTAAAATATATAATTGTTTTTGGTAGAGCTTTTGATGTCGCTTTCATTGATGGAAGAGAAAGAAAAAGTACTATTATTAATGGTTATCCTATTTTATATATCCCTCTCTCTTTGAATAAACTTGATGATGTCAAGCATTTGTTTGCTGTAAAAGATAAATTATTTAAAGCTATTACTTATATTAATAATAAAAGAATTTATGGGTAGTGATTAGATGTGAATGTTACGATGTAGAAATTCTTCCTAATTTCTTTTCTATTACTTTTGTTGATTTAGCTTCTTATCTTGAAGTATTTAAAGATTGTGTTAACGATAAAGAAGAAAGAATACCTATGATTCAGAAACTTACTGTTGAAGAAATCAAACGTAGACTTTCTACTGTTAAACATAAATCTTTTTATATTACAGATAAAGATGATTCTCAATTATTCAAAATGATTGAATATATTAATCATTTTATGATTGATGAAAATAATGTTCCTATTCGTACTGATTTATACGGATATAATAGTCGTAGTTATGATAAACTTATGATTGCAGCTTTATTGATGTATTTTAATCAGTGCGATACTACTAAAGAACTTATTACTAAATTATTCAATACAAGTCAGAAAATTATTGAGCTTCAAGATAAAGATAAAAAAGAAATTAATAATGATTTTCTTATGAGAAGTCTTAATAAGTTTGGACTTCCTTATATTGATATTGATGTTATGAAAATCTTTGCTCTTAATAAAGCTGGCACTTATATTGATAAAAATAATGAAAAGAAATATATTCCTAAAGGTCTTAAACAGACTTCTATTAATCTGCAATGGTACGAGTTATTAGAATACGAATTACCACCAATATGCGAAAAAGATGCTGATATTTATAATCAGATTGCTAAGTATAAAGGCATGAGTATTCGTGAACTTAATAATGTTATTGAAAAATGGCATAGATATATTATTGATGAATATATTCCCGATATGCTTCATTATAATCTTAATGACGTTTTTATTGTTGCAGAAATTGTTCGTCTTTATTCAAGCGAGATTAAATCTCGTTATGCTGTTACCGCAAGCTATGGAGTAGATGTTCTTAGCAGCAGTCGTAGTAATATGGCTGATGTTCTGTTTCAGAAGTTCTATACTAAATTTAGTGGTATTCCTTATAAACAATGGAAAGATGGTAGAACTATTAGAACTGCTATGAGCCTTAATAAGATTATATTTGATTGTGTTCAATTTAAAACTCCTGAACTACAAAATCTTCTTGCTGATATGAAGAAACTTGTTCTTTATAAAGTAAGTAAAGATGCGTTTAGTAGGACTGTTAAAATTGGAGATACTGAATATAATCTTGCTACAGGTGGTCTTCATAGTGCTGATAGACCTATGGAAATATGGAGTACAACTGAATGGAATGGAACTTATCGTTCCTCTACGGGGGGTCTCGTTGATGAAACGTCTGTTACGCGTAAGTTTACTATTCTTCATTTTGATATTGCTTCATATTATCCTTCTATTATGGCTTATTATGGTGTTGCTCCTAAACACATGGTTAAGTCTGCTTTTCGTAATCTTATTCAATGGATGAAAGATACTCGCGTTGAAGTTAAACATAGCAACGAAGCTGTTATAGATGGTATTCCTCGTGATGTTTTTGCTCTTGTTCTTAAGATTGTGATTAATAGTATCTATGGAAAATTCGGTTTTGAACAAGGGCCTCTATATGATAGGCTTGCTACTCTCGAAGTTACTATTAACGGGCAACTTATGATGCTTATGCTTTGCGAAGAACTTGAACTTAATGATATTCCTATTATATCTGCTAATACTGATGGTATTATGGTTAAAGTTTATGAAGATAAACGTGAGGAATTTGACCGTATTACTAAAGATTGGCAAAATAAAACTGGAATGTCTGCCGATAGTGACGTTCTTCATTGCCTTATAGCTCGTGATGTGAACAATTATATTGCTCAATTTCGTAGTAAAGGAAAACTTAAAGACGAACTTAAAGGCGACTTTAATCCTCTTATGTATGCTAATGATTTACAAAAAGGATATAGTATGCCTATTGTTGCCGAAGCTGTTTATCAATATTTCATTAATAATGTTCCTATTATGACTACTCTTCAAAACAGTAACAATATACTTGATTTTTGTATGACTCAAAATGTAGGTCGTCAATTTCATGTTGAAGAAACTAAAGTTGTCAATGGTAAACTTCAAACTAAAGTATGTCAAAGATATGTTAGATTTTATGTTACTAATAACGGTTATACTGTTGAGAAAGTTCATAATGTTACAGGAGAACGTTCAAGACTTGCTGCCGGAATGCAAGTTTGTGTTATAAATAGTCTTGATGATGCAGATATTGTTAGTCGTAATATTAATTATAAGTATTATTACGATAAATGTTATGATATTATCAATCCTATAAAACTCGGAATTACTCCTAAAGGAAAAGGAAAGACACAGATTCGTAAGAAAGCTGGTATGTATAATCGTTTATTTGATGACTAATTATGAAAACTCTTCCTAATAATTATTATGATGATATTGCTATTAAGTGGGTAAAAGATTTTCATGCTAACGCTTCTTACAATCTTGATGCTATGAAAGAAGATTATGCAGAAATTTGTTCCACAATTATAAGTAAAAGTGTTGCTAAAAATCCTAATGTTAAAGTTATAGTTATTGTTGACTGTTATGAAACACGTTCTCATATTGTAGACGTTTGTAAAAAAGCTGGTATAGTTGAAACTAATTATACTTGTCTTAGTGTTGATTATATTAAAAGTAGTGTAAATTATAGATATAATATTGCTATTTATATTAATCTTAATACTATTTCTGGAGTTAATTGTGTTATTAGTAGAACAAAATTTAATTTGTTTATTATTAATAATGTTACTGCTAAAAAAGATAAATTTGCTGCTAAAGATAGAGCTGAAATTTATGCTATATTTCCAGCTATGAATGAAGCTAAAGTTGCCGATGTAAGTCGATTCACACTCCCCGTAGAGGAAATCCAGATTCCATGTTATCTTGACGATGCTGACAAAACTAAATATGATGAATATTGTGATTATATTAGTAGTTGCATTAGCATCTTTGGTAATCTTGAAACTATTGATTTTGCTCGTGTTGGTAATAAAATTACTGGAGAAAGTGCTGAACAAGTAAGGCGTAATATTGCTTCTTATAATGGCTGGCATGAAAATCTTGATAAAAATAGTCCTTTTGATAAGCAAATAGATGAATATTTTAATCCTATTGTTATCGAAGAAAAGGCTACTGCTGCTTATAATATTATGAGGGAAAGAAAGAATCTTCTCACTGATAATAAAGCTAAATTTAATGTTATTGTTGATTTGCTAAAAAATGAGCTTGCTAATAAGAAAGTTCTTATCATTAGTAAAAGAGCTGAATTTGCTGCTTTAATTACTGAATGTTTGCTTGATAATGATATTGCTTGTGGCGATTATCATGATAAAGCCGCTCCTAAAGCGATTATTGACGAAGAAACAGGCGATTATATTCGTTATAAAACTGGTGCTAAGGCTGGTGATATTAAACTGTTTAAATCTGCTGCTCTCTCGTCAATCAATCTGAAACGGTTCAATCTCGACCCAAATAGCGGCTCTCTAACAGACACTGAACGTAACACCTTATTATATATATTAAGCATGAAAAATCGTTCGTCTGATGCGCTGGAAACAAGCGTAGACGCGGTTATTTTCACTACTCCGTTTAATGATACTATCGAAGAGTTTATTTATCGCTTTAATGGTATTAGCTTTAATGGAGATAGTGCTAAGATATATAAATTATATATGGTTGGTACGTTGGAAGAAAAGGAACTCGAAAAGGAGAAACAATCCGTGCTGCATTCAATAGTTAAAAGAAGTGAACGTGCTAATTTTTTCATTAGTAATGATTGATATAATGGTAAGAATACATATCTTTGTCTATGTAATCATAAAGAAAACAAGTGGTCTTTGATACAATGGAGAATAAAGAAAACGAAACTAAAGAAAATTTACTTGCAGATAAAGTTCCTGCTGCAAGTAATAATGAACTTCAACATCAAACCAATAATCAACGCTTTTCTTCTATTAATCTTTTTGACGATAAACAATTAGCTGTTGCTGAAAACTTTCTCACTAAGATTATGCGAAGCGATAAGGGTGGTATTAAAAGTGTTAATGATGGTCTTGCTATTCTGATGAGAGCGCAAGATTTAAATCTTCCTTTTAGTACCTGTATTGAACATATTCATGTTATTAATGGTAAAACTGGTGTTGATATTCATGTTATAAAAGCATTATTATCAAAGGCAGCCATAACTTGGGAACTTACTAAAGATTATGTGGCTCAGTACGAATGTACTGATGGTTTTAATGTTTATGTTGATAATCTTCTTCCCGAATATGCTATTAGATGTAAAACTGCTGATGAAGCTACTAAGCTTGCAGAAGCTGATACAAATAACGAACATATTTATGTTTATCCTGTAAAATGGTATCAAGATTTTAACGGTAATATTTATCGTGATTACCAACTTACTGAACATCATAAAGTCGCTATTAATCAAAAACATGCTAATAACATTATTGCTGAAAAGAAGATTCCTGTTACTCGCATTCCTGCTAAGCCAGTAGATTTCGTTACCGAATATGAACTTGTTCGTAACGTTAATGGCAAGGAAGTTCGTGCTATTGGTCACTTTAGTTATAATGAAGCTCAAGCTGCTGGTATGTTCGATAAAGATACTTATAAAAAGTATGCTCGAATACTTATCGGTCATAGAGCTTTTACTTATGCTGCTCGTGACATTGCTTCTGATATATTATTTGGTGTATCAGAAACAACTGAATTGAAGATAGTAGCTGGCGCTGAATTAAAAGACGCTGATATTATTGATATTCAACCCGAAGAAATTAAGAATTAAATCAAGCCTCATGTTGAGGTTAATATTAACAATTTAAAATTTTAAATTATGAAAACTTTTAAAGGTAACGCAAAGTTGAGTTTTGGTCTTGGTGCAGTTAATGTTGCTAAACGTAACGCAGTTTCTGAACCCGAATTGGTAGTTAATCCTACTGTTGGTGGTTTCCGTATTACTCCTGCTGTTTCTCGTGCATTGGGTCTTACTAATGGCGGTTATATCATGTTCGTTTCTAATATTGACGCTATTGAGCAGGCTATTGCTAACAAAGACGAAAATCTTGTTGCTTTCTGTGCAGAAGAAAACATTGATATGAATACTCCGGAGGGTGTTAAAGCTATTCACGAAGCTTTCGACGAATGGGGTATCGCTAAGGGTATTCAAATGTTTGACAAAAACGGTAACGCTGTTAAGACTAAAGAACGCATGTCTAAGACTGATAAAGTTGAATATGTTACTAACAACTTCGATGATGTTCTGAAAGCTGCTATTGAAAATGGCGAACCCGAATTTGCTGCTTCTCTGCAAGTTGAGGGTATTACTAAAGAAGAACAAATCGAGATTCTTGCTAATGCTGTTAACCCTGAACAAGTTAACAAGTATTACGGTTCTAAGTGTAGCAATTCTTCTAACCTTTCCGGTACAGGTGTTTCTCTGACTTTCTCTGACTCTGCTGTTTGGGGTGCATTGAAAGAAGATTTGGGCGAAGAAGCTAAGAAAATGTCTCGTACTTTTGAAGTTGATATTAAAGAACTTCGTGAAGTTCCTTATTTCAACGGTCACAAAGAAGTTATTGTTAAGGCTGCTATGCTCGGTGAATTTAAAGATACAGAAAGCACTCGCAAATCCAAAGGCGAAGATGATGCTGCAACTGATGAAGTAGCTGAATAATATTATTCTCCATATCTGATTACCTTATAAGCCCGAACATGATACAAATGTTGAGTGTTCGGGCTTTCTTATATCTAATTTTAATAATTATTTAAACGTTTAAATTATGGCTGAAATTAATGCTGCTGGAGTTGCAAATCCAGCAAACGATGCGACTAAAATTAAAGATAACAATGAACCTAATGCTGCTACTCCTAAGAAACGTCGTCGTGGTTTAGGCGAAGTTCGTGGTACTACTCGTCTTAAATTTGACGAAAGAGACATTGATGCTGCTACTGGTTTGTTTAAAGCTCATCTTGAAAGTGTTGAACTTGCATGGGTTACTCAAAAAGAAGATAGTTCTTTAGTAAGTTTTGCCGGTCTTGCTGTTCCATCTTTAGTATTTACTTTCGCATCTAATGCTAAAGACCCGAGTGTAAGAAAGTATGTTACACTTCGTATTTCTCCTGCTGAAAGCAATGCTCTTACTATTCCTGGTGGCGATGAAGCATGGAAAGTTGAACAACCTATGAATTGGCTGAAACATATTCTTAATGTATTTGTTCTTAAAGGTAATGCTATGAGCGAAGAAATGATGGATGCTCTTGAACTGCCTTTCGAGGACTTTAACGATAATATGGAATATGTTCCTGTTGAACCGGAAGTTGTTCTTAATGGTTGGAGAACTTTGTTTGAGAATTTCTTAGGTTATATGGAAAATAATGGTAAGCCTGTTTATAAATCTGCTACCGGTAATTATCTTCCTCTTTGGATTAAACTTATTCGTTTTACTAAGATTAAGGGTCAATGGAAACCTGTTGCAAGTGGTAATTCTGCTGGTGATTTTGCGTTCCCATCATTTGTTGGTACAGGTTATATAGAACTGTTTGACCAAAATCGTGCTCCAGTTCTTCATGTCGATGCTTCTAAAGAAAGTATTATTTATCGTGAAGTAGCTAAAGCTCCGACTGCTCCTCAAATTCCTGGTATGGCTCCTGCATTTAATCCGCAAGTTCCTGTTGGTGCTCCTGCTGCCGCTGCTGCTCCTATAGGAATGGGTGCTGTTCCTCAAGCAAGTGTTAATCCGACTGATGATTTGCCGTTCTAAAACTGTGTTTATATAATTGCTGATGGTTGAAAAAGAGTTGTAATAAAACAACTCTAAGTTTGGTTAGAAAGGTCTGAATTGCTATTTTGGCAGTTTAGACCTTTTTCTTTTATATGTAATCGAGAACGATAATATGAGACGAAATATTAATAATACTAATCTAACCAAAAGTTATATATTTAGCAAAATCAGTCAAGTTACAATATTTGCTGTTTATACCGGAATTAGCGACTATGTTATTCAACATTGTATTGATACTGGAGATTTGATTTCCAGTCCTTTTCGTGTTGATGAACATCCGAGTTTTGGTTTTCGTTATAACGACAAAGGTATGCTTAAAGGTAGAGATTTTGCTGGTTATTTTTGGGGTGATTGTCTTGATGCAGTTGCTTATGTTTTGTCTGGTATTGTCAATAGAAATATTAATATCAATAATAAGAACGATTTTCAATTTGTTCTTCGTCACATTGCATATACTTTTCGTGATATAATTTATGGAAAAGAAAAAGACGATAACGTTAAACTTCAAATAGAAACTTCTCTTCAAGCTATTCGTAATACTAAAAGTATTATTGAAATAGTTCCTCGTCCATGGAATAATAATGATAAAAAATATTGGAATCAATTTGGTATTAGTCTTAATCATCTTAATACTCATTTTGTTTATGCTATTGACCAATATTATATTAATCGTTATATCAATCCAGAACCTAAATATTTTTATGATAGCAAAGACCCTTGTTATGCCTATGTATTAGGACAAGACAAAAATGGTATTTATAATATTAAATTGTATTTTCCTAATCGTAAGAAAGGTGATGTTCGGTTTATTACCAACAGTAATCACATTGAGGGTGTGCTAAATCTTGAACTTAATAATTATGATTATATAGTTATTACCAAAAGTAGTAAAGATAGGCTTGCTATTGAGAATCATTTTATACAGTTCAACCCTCTACGGGGGGTCTCTACCGATAGAATGTCTATTGGAGTTATTAATATTCCGTCTGAAACTTATAGACTTAAACAAAAAGAATACGATTATCTTCATAGTAAACTTAATGATAAAGGTTGTATTATTAGTCTTATGGATAATGATATGACTGGTTATCGTGAGGCTATTTGGCTTAGAGATAATTATAATATTATTCCTTTTGTTATTCCTAAAGAATATGATGTTAAAGATTTTGCTGAACTTAAGAAAGAATATTCCGGAGAAATTATTGATAAACTTATTATTGATGTTTATAATTATATAGAAGAAAACTATAAAGACAATGGAGAAAAAGATAAACTTGCTTGGGATACGGAAGAAAGTAGTGCTCTGCCGTATTAGAGATATGCACGAGAAGATAATAGTAATGATGCCGATTACAGCTGAACAAGAAAAAGAACTTGATGAAAATGAAGCTCTTTGTTTAGGCGAAGATTGTAATAATCTTACTATTGATAAACGTTCTACTATTTGTTATGGTGAAGTAGATATTGATAACGAAGAAGATGCTGATGCTATTAAAAAGTTTGGTTTGCTTGGAAGTGGAGAAACTGATAACATGGTCTACTCTAATGTTGATTATAAAACTGGCGTTTGTACTTTTGATAATGTACCTAAACAATTTCCTACTTCTGATGCTATTTTATGGTATAGACATAACGCTTGTCTTATTGGCAATCCTAAACGTGTGGTTATATTTAAATGCAATAAAAGTGATTTTTAAATTATGAGTTTTAGTCCTGACAATTTTGATTATAGATTCATGGCTGAAGAAATAAAGTCTAAAGGTCATGAAAAGGTTCTTGATGGTTTACTTAAAGAACTTGATTGTTCAAGATATATCGAAAATGTTGGTTATCCTATTACTTATAATAGTTTTGCTTATGACCGTACTTGTTGGAAGTTTAATTATGTTTTAGACGATGGAATTGATAAAGGAATATTATCTGATGAACGATGTGCTGATTACCGAAAAAGATTTGAAACTCTTGATAAAGAAAACGAACTCTTCGCGAGAAATCATCCGGAAGTCGGTATCTATAAAAAAGGTAAAAGTAATAAGAAAAAAGAATCCAGTGATGATGCTAAACAACCTGTACGTAGAACTCGAAAAGTTAAAACTAAAGACATGTTTAGCGGAAAAATTACTACTGAAACTTTATCCGAAGATGGAAAGCTAAAAAAGACTGCTGCTGATAGACGTCTTGAAGCTCTTAATTCTCGTACTGTAAATTTTGCTTTTGGTGCTTTTAAACCTAAAAATAAAGATAATGATTGAATGGTTATATCGTAAAAATAATAATGAACAACCTTGTTGCTGGTCTGCTGAACTTCAAGAAAACATGAAAAACATTGTTGTTCGGTATGGTATTGTTGGAAAGACTATTCGTAATGACGTTTATAAGGTTGTTCAGAAAGATGCAGTTAAAGAAATTGCTTCTCGTTATAATGATAAACGTAAGCAAGGTTATATGTATCTTTCAGAAATTAAGGATGATAATGGAACACCCCCCGTAGAGGATAAGTTTGTTCTATATGATTATCTTTCTACTTATCTTCCATCTTATAGAAATAATGAAAACAACGGTGCTATACTTCCTATGCTTGCTAAAACTTATAGCGGTAATGTATGGAAAAAAGTTCCTGTTATGCTTGGACAGTATAAAATCAATGGACTTCGTTGTTTAATTAGTGCTTATAAAACTAATGATTTATTTCGTTCTGTACGGCTTCGCTTTCAAAGTCGTGAAGGAATAATTTGGAATAGTCTTGATAATCTCGAAGATTATTTACTTGATATTCTGCCTTGTGATTTTATTAATAACATGGTTGAAAATAATTGGAGTATTGATGGTGAAATTTATCTTCCTGGTCATACTATTAATGAAATAAATCATTTTGTTAAAGATGTAAATTGTAAAGAAAATAAGCTTTTACAATTTTGGTGTTATGATATTGCTATTCAAGATATGGTTCAGCATAAGCGAAATGAAATTCGTGCAGAAAATCTTCCTAAAGCTAAATGGTTTTATGATAAAGAATCTCATCTTAATAATACTGATAGATTGATTAATTTAGGTAGTTATGAAATATCAACTGATAAATCTGCTGTAACTTTTAGAGATAAATTTATTAAAGCTGGTTTTGAGGGACTTATTCTTCGTAATCCTAACGTTGACTATCAATTTGGTCGTCGTCGTGTTGGTTACATGGAAAAGTTTAAAGATAAAACTGATGGCAAATTTATAATTATTGATATTCAGCGTGAACAAAAACGTAATTTACCTATTATCGTTTGTCAAAATGATATTAACAATGAAACGTTTAAAACACGTTTTAGTTATCCACATGCTCAACAAGAAGAAATTCTTAATCATAAAGAAGATTATATTGGTAAATATGTTTTTATTAAGTTTGGTGAAAGAAGTGGAATAGGTAATGTTCCGTTTCATATTAAAGAAGTTTATTTATTATAATTATGCCTACGTTTAATTTTAAAATTAAAAAAGATGTCGTAAATGTAATTGATAAAAAACCTGATAAGAATATTGGTACTATTGATACTAATAATATTCGACTTTATTTTGAAGTTATAAATAGTAAGAAAGTTGATAGAGAAAAAACTTATTATTCAGCTTTCTTTAAAAGTCTTTTTCTCTTTACTGATTTTAAAGCTAAATCATATAATATTCTTCAAAAATATAATCAAGAAGAAAAGCGATATAATTATTATATTTGTCTTTATGAAGAAGAAGTTGATGATGCTATTAAACTTAAAAGAGATTATACTGGAGCTTATCGTATTTATATAGGATATATTATTCCTAATTGTAATAAGGATTTTAATGTTGATGTGCATCTTATAAATGATATTAATGTAGAAAAAGCTGTTATCTATCGAATTTATTAAGGATATTAATCTGGCTACTAATGGTTATAATACTGTTAGTAGCCTTTTTTATGCTCATACTGTAACCGATTACGAACATGTTAGAAACAACTGCCAACACACGCGAGAATACCATTCTTTTGCCCTATGAGAGACTTTCTCATTTGTCCTTTACAATTATATTGATTTTCGATTACGTTCAGCACAAGGCTTTAGAATAAGTCGTTTCGTATTATATAATACAAATAAAACTTTTATATATTTGATATAACAAATAATTATAATATGGATTTTAATAAAAGACCTCTTATTGGTATAGCTGGAGTTAAAAACTCTGGTAAAGATACTGTTGCTTCTATGATTTGTCTTATTCAAAATCGTGGTACTTATTCTACTTTTAAACATTGGAATGAACATGGTGATGAATATGTAAAATCTGTTATTCATTTTGCTGATGCTATGAAAGATGCTATAAGCAATATTTTTCATATTAATCGTACTCTTCTCGATGATAGAGTTGTTAAAGATATGATGTATTATAATCCTGCTACTCAAGAAATTATTAATGAACATAACGTTATTAAAGGCAAGATTAGTCGTTACAGTTATGAAGAACTTCGTGATTTAGGCATGCCTAATAACGAATGTGCTATTAAAGTTAGACATCTTCTTCAATGGTTCGGTACTGATATTTGTCGTAATCATATTAACGAAAATATTTGGGTAAAAACATGTATGAATCGTGCTCAACATCTTAAAAACTATAACGGTTATTGCATTATTGCTGATGTTAGATTTCAAAATGAAGTCGATGCGATTCTAAAAGCTGGCGGGATTGTATTTCGTGTTAATAGAAATGACGCGAGTGCTAAAGATAATCACGCCAGTGAAAATATAAATGCTCTTACTGATTGTATAGATATTAATAATAATTTTGGTCTTATGGGACTTTATTATAATATTTATGATAAAGTAATGAAATTGATTAAATAGTTGATTCCTCTACGGGGAGTGTTACTTGTATAATTAAAGTTATGGAAAATACGTCTGATAATATAGCTGCTGCTCTTGTATATGAAGCTTGTCCTGTTTGCGGCAATTTTATGAATGAACTAATTGTTATGAATAAAACGCTTACTAAAAAAGCTGCTAAAGAAATTGAAGAAGCTAACGGTAAATGTATTGGTTATAGTAAAGATGCTTGTGATTCATGCAGTGAACATAAAGATGAATGTGTATATGCTGTTGCCATAGATAAACGATTCAGCGAACCTAATAATCCTTATCGTACTGGTCAAATTGTTGGTATTAAAAAAGATTCTGATTTTGTTAAAGCCTATGAGGGATTCATTCTTGAAACTGATAATGGTGTTAGATATATGTATGTAGATATTCAAGTTGGTATAAAAATTGGTTTATTTAAATAATATAACTTATGAAAATTATAGAACCGAAAGTTGAGTTTATGGAACAACATGATTTTAATAGTCATGTTGCTAATTGTGCAAGAGTTTGCTATAAAAAAGAAAGTGGTGATGATGCAAGAACTGTTAATAATTTAGTATTAAATAAGCATTTTAGTATGCTTCGTCATTATACTTATTATTATATTATAAAAAATAATTATATTCCTATGATATATAATTTTGCTACTGCTATTCAAAATGGAATAGTAATAGCAGGTTTGGACATAAAAGTAGATTATTATAATAATTGTGTTTTTGTTGTCGCTAATGGTCAATTTGTAAATGAGCATATTAATATAATACGTGCTATAAAATATTTTGAAGTTGATAAAAATGAGTTTAAAAATTACGAAATTGGTTATAACATGCTTCGTTATACTTTTAAAGTTACTACTCAAATAAGCACTTCAAGAGAGCTTAATCGCGTTAGTCCTAATAATATTTCTGAACAATCTACAAGATATGTTTATGAAGATGGAACTATTTGTCGTCCTCATTGGATGACTGATGAAGAAGTAAATTATTTAAATAATAAACCTATCTTTATAGAATGGTGTGATATTCATGAAAAAGCATTTATTTATATAGAGAGTTGTAACATTTCTTTTAATAAATATAGACTTCTTGTTAATAAAGGTATGCATCGTCAAGATGCTCGTGGTGTTCTTCCTCTCGATACTGCAACTGTTTGCATTTATACTTATTCTATTGAAGAATGGCGTCATATTATTGATTTGAGATATTATGGTACTACCGGCAAACCTCATCCTAACGCTAAGATTATTGCTGATATGATTAAAGATAATCTCGAAACGTGTGGTTATGATTTTAAAAATATTAAAGAAGAAAATTAAAATTAGTCAAATTCTTTGTAAACATGGTAAAATAGAAATGTATTATTATTGCAAAAACGGAAGATATAAAAATGGACGTATAAAATGCGGTATTGTTTATGATGTTTATAAAGTTATTAGATGTTGTAAATGTAGGAAAATCCTTTATAAAGAAAAAGTTGCAGTCGGCAGTAATGCTAATCAACTTTATTATAAATTTGGTATAATAATATGAAAAAGAGTAAACGTTATATTAAGAAACTTACTAAAACTCCTCTTATTAATAAGAGAGTAATGAATTATATTATCAATAATTCTAATATTTGTAAGCATGCTATTAAAGAACTCAAACTTGCTGGATACGGTAATGGTGAAGATGGACCAAATAATTGGATGTATCAACAAGTAATTGAAGCTGTTGCTGTATTTGCTTCTCATGGTAATAGTGGTGGTTCTGCTCCTTTTGAAATTAATCTTGTTCAAAAACTTTGTAATTGGGATATTATTAGCCCTCTTCGATTTACTAATGATGAATGGCAGCAAATAAGTGCTGATGGTACTTGTCAAAATATTCGCAAAGGTGATGTTTTTAAAGAGCCAAATGGCGATATTAGTTATAATGGGGCTTTTACTAAAAAACCTATTGAACGTTATAGTTTTGCTACTAAAGAATGGACTAAAAATAAAAATATTATTTGTTGGAGTGGAGGTTTATTTGAACATGAAAATAATATTCTAACAGGTAGATATTTTAGTCGTTGTAATTTATGGGCACATGATACTATTAAAGGTTGGATGCCTAAAGAAAAAGAAGTTATTGAATGTCTTGAGGTAGAAATTGCTCCGGATAATTGGATAATGGCTGTTGATACAAATAATACAAGACTTTTATTTCTTTCTATTAATTATAATATACAATGGAAAGAATGCCCTTGTATGAAAGATATTCGTCTTGAAGATGTAACTCCTGAACTTGAAGAAAAAGCATTAAATGAAATAAAAAACAATAATTAATTATGGAAAAAAGTCTTTATGCAATTAGTTTTGAACTTGAAAGTCTTATTGATAAGATTATCGAAAACGACGGTGAAATAACTGATGATATTGAAAATCAACTTAAGATTAGTAAAGAAGAACTTTATCAAAAATTAGGTAATTATCGTAGAGCCGTTTGTATGATTGAAAATCGTGCTGCTGCTTGTAAAGCTGAAAAGCAACGTCTTGATGTTCTTCAAAAAACTCGTGAAAGAGCTGCTAAAAGATTAAAAGATAGTATGCTTGAAGCTTTACTCCTCTACGGGGAGACTGGAAAAGCTGGAAATAAAGTTATTGAACTTGATGATTGCAGACTTTCTACTCGTGATACTACTGAATGTATTGTTGAAACTAATCTTGTTCTTAAACTTCTTGATGCTTGTTTAGATAGATTCAGAGAACTTTGGAATGCAGATATGCTCGACTATGATAAAGATGATATTGATAATCTTGATGTAGATGGTTTTATTCAAACTATTAATCAAAATTTTGCTGCTGAAAACGAAGATGTTGCCGAGCATATTAAAGAAAAGCTTGGAACGCTTTTTACTCGTGATGATTTAGAATCTACTAAAGTTAAAGTTGAAATAACTATTCCTCTTATCGAATTATGCAAGATGATTAATTATGATATAATTAATACTTATTTCAACCATGAACATCAAGCTAATATTAGTATTGATAGTTCTAAATCTGATTATAAATCATATATTCAAAATCGTGATGCTCAACTTCTTGTTGCATATCTTTGTCAAAACCAATCTCTTCAAATTAAATAATTATGGCTTATACTACACGTGGTGTCCCTTGGGTTTATAAAGGTGTAACTGATGTTACTCATTGCAAAACTTCTATGGAATGTATGGAAGCTGCACATCTTAATTTTAATGTTAAGAAATGCGAGCTTGTAGCAAAAATGAATGTTTCTGATAATGTTGATAAAACTCTTGATGATTTGCTTGAAGCAAAGAAAAAAGATGTTGATACTCACATTAACGGAAAATATATGTATTCTAAACTTGATAATGCTTTTTGTACTTATCGAGATGATACTCATACTCCGTTAGGATATGTAAAACAAAAATATACTATTGTTCAAAATAATGCTGCTTTTAAATTTTTCGATAATGTTATTGGAGAAAATGGAGCTATTTGGCAAACTGCTGGTTATTTTGGTAATGGCGAAAGAATTTTCGTTAGTGCTAAACTTCCAAACAATATTCTTGTTAATGGTGACCCTGTTGAAAATTATTTAGTTTTTGTTAATAGTCATGATGGTAGCTCTGGTGTTCGTATTTTGTTTACTCCTATTCGTGTTATATGTCAGAATACTCTTACGGCGGCTATAAGAAAATCTACTAATAGTATTAGTATTAGACATACTGAAAGTGTTCATAAGAATATTGAATTAGCTCACGAAGTATTAGGTATTACTAAAAAGAAAATTGAAGCGACTGAATATGCTTATAATGTTCTTTCTAAGATTAAAGTTACAGATGATGATGTTTTAAATTATATTTGTAATAATAATCTTACTGATAATGAAATTGATAATTTATTAAACACAGGTCATACGTTTAAACAACTTCTTTATCGTAATGGACTTGCTGTTACTGATAGTGGAATTAGTATTCGTAAATTGAATACTATTATTGATACTTTTGATTATTATCAAAATGGTATTGGTCAAAAAGAAATTGCTGGTACAGCTTGGGGTGCGTTTAATGCTATTAGTGGATATTATTCTAATGTAGATACTTCTACTGATGGAACTAAACGCATGGATAGTTTGTTATTTAACGATAAAGCTAAGAAATTAGAAAAAGCTGTTAGTTATGATTGGTAAAATTATTAAATGTAAAAATCGAATTTAAAAGAATAAAATTATGGAAATAATACCTGTAACTGTAAAACTTTGGAAAGCTAACCTTAATGCTATTATTCCTCAATACGCTAAAGATGGTGATGCCGGCATGGATTTAACTGCTGTTAGTGTTACTTATGATGAAAAGCTTGATTGTTTTATTTATGATACTGGAATTTGTGTTGCTATTCCTGAAGGATATGTTGGTCTTATTTATCCTCGTAGTTCTAATCGTAAAACTGATGCTTATATGACTAATCATGTTGGTGTTATTGATAGCGGTTATAGAGGAAATATTCTTGTTTGTTTCAAAAATAGAACGAGTCAACATATTATTGATGCTTGTAATAATTTAGCCTATGATGTTGATAGTATAACAGATACTATCAGTTCAAATACCGAATGTTATTTTGAGGGTACTACTTATTCTACTGTTGAAGATAATGAACATGATTATCCTTATAACGTTGGCGATAGAATTGCTCAAATAATGATTGTTCCTTATCCTAAAGTTATATTTGAAGAAGTTGATTCTAAAGATGATTTAGGAGAAACTGAAAGAGGAGATGGTGGACATGGCTCTACGGGAAAATAAATTTGCTCCAATCGGCTCTAATAATCTTCCAATTATTGGAGCTGATTATTTTAATGTTAATACAGGAAAACCTTTTAGAGTTATTGAATATCATAATAAAGTTTTGCATATAGGAGATAAATGGATACCTGCTGTTTGTTATTGTGGCATAGATAATAACGGTAATATTAAAAGTAAGGTATTTGTTAGAACTCTTGCTGATTTTCAACAAAATTTTGCTGAATCTATTGATAGATTTGGTGATTATTATAAATTATAAATTATGGGAAAGTATATTGGAATTAAAATGATTGAAGCTTATCCTATGAGGGCTTCTATGGCTGTAAGTAATGGATATAAAATTGGTAATTCTCATCCTGATGATATGGGATATGTAATTACTTATCCTGATGGTTATAAATCATGGTGTCCTGCTGATATATTTGAAAAATCATATTATCATATTCAAGATGAAAATGGTGATATGTTATATCGTAATGATATAGAAAATTTCATTGCTGATAAAGAAAGTATTAAGATTGGTACTAAAACTACTAATACTACTCTTACTACTGTTACTGGTTTTGAAGTTCATGGACAATCTTCTTGTGTGAAAGCTGAAAACTTTAATATGGAAACTGGTGAACAATATGCTGTTGAAAAGGCTAAAGACCAACTTTGGTTTGCTTTAGGGTTTGTGCTTCAATGGGCTAAAAATGGTATTAAACGAAATAAATAAAAACTTAATATTATGACCGTATATGAACTTATTGAAAAACTTCAAAGTTTTAATCAAGACATGGAAGTTATTGTTCATGATAAACGTTGGGATGAAAATTTAGATATTATTGAAGTTGAATATCATGATGATAAAGTTGCTATTGTATGTGAATAAATAATTATTACTATGAAAGCAAAATATGTTATTAATGATTTACAAACTTATCCAGAAGATATGGAAGTAGATGTTGTTGATGATAATCAAGGAGACCCAATGAATATTATTGTTATTGAAAATGATATTGATAAATTTGATAGTAGTTATATTTATATTGTAGCTAAACATTAAAGATAAAGTTTTATATGTTATACATGGCAAGATTGACGTTACTGCCAATCTTGCCGTTTCTGCCGTTCGTTCTAATAAAGACATGGAGACCCCCCGTAGAGGAATTAAATAGGTTCATACTCATCCTCTACGGGGGATCTGCAATAGTCATAATTAGATGAATTACTGAGCCGGTATTGCTTGTGAAAGTAGTATCGGCTAATTTTATATTGAACTTACTAATTTTAATAATTATATAAATATGGATGCACAATTAAGAGTTTTTGAATTTAAGACAAAAGATGGCGATAATGATATTACTCGTTATGCTGTTCAACAAATGACTGATAGAGGTTTTAGAACTCTAACTATTAAAGTTGGAACTGATTTTAAAAATACTGTATTCGATAAGAAAACAGATGCTACTAACTTTATGAAATTAATTAAGAAATTATGATATTCGTTATACAAATAGTAATTGTAGCTGTACTTCTTATTAAGGGTCTTTGGCTACTTATAAAGAATTTTGATGATGTTGTTAAGACTATACAAGAAAATGAGAAACGTAATAAATAATGCAATCCTCTACGGGGGGTCGGCAATAGTCATATTCGTATTAATCTTCTTAATCGTCTTAATCTTCTTAATCGAACTCATTTATAGATGGCTTATTCTAAAGCCGTTTCAGACACTTTCTCATTTGAGTAATACAAACTATCGTATTGACAAAGAAAATCGAATGTAGGCAAAAAGAAGCCTATTCTCGTAGATGTAACTATACAAAATATCCCCGCTTACCGTAATGGTAGGTGGGGATTTTATTTTTGTCGGCATTATGATGAGCATTATTAAATTAAAAACTCCTAACAGCACTAAAAGCACTATTAGGAGTTTTACGAAAAGGTTTCTTTGCAGAGAGAACATCTTCGTTATATTTAACTCTATAAATATCAAGATTAACTTTATTTTCTTTATTCTTAGATACAGCTTGTCTTTGACTATAAACCTCTTAATATGCAACATGGTTATAAATTTTACATGCGAATTTAATCGGTATTCGTCTTATCCAAGCTATGGAATGAGAACAACTTCAAGTATAGCCAAACCTCTAACACCATTATCATGTAGAACTTTACAAGCTTTTCCGTAAATGGAATATCCAAAAACACTATACCCGTCAGCAGCACTATTCAACCTATTATCGAAACCCGAAGCAAGACTTTCACATTGTTCTTTAAGTCCAACAATACGTTGGTAGCGAAGATTTCAACCATTACCGTTGTAATGGATATAAGTATCAATACTATTTGTATATTTATCTTATATCGTCCTCTCTGCATTGACAAATATAGCATGAATTTTATTAATGCAAATAATTTTTCAAATAAAAATAATCCCGTCCACAGCATATTGTAGACGGGATTTCTATCAATTATATTAATCTCTAAGACTTTCACCTATTTCTTTAACAGGAACAATAGACATAAGATTTTCATTAAGTTTATAATAACTATTATTGTTAGGCAAATCTTGTAGTCTCTTAATACCACGAAGAACAGGAGTATTATTTGTTAAGAATACTTCTAATTTGGTTCTATGAGCATAACGACCAGTCTTATATTGCTCAAGAAGTTCACCATCACCAATAGCTTGTATAGCAACAGATAATGCTTTAAGAGTATCTTGAATACCTGTACTTGCAGCAACAGGACTACTCCAAAGTTTATCAGCTTCGCCAACAAAACCCCACGGCGTATAAGCTTGTGATTCAGAAGCAAGACGGTCAGCATGATACATAAGAAGATTATACCAAATAGCTTCTTCGTTATCATCATCACCACCAGCTAAAACTGTTAATGCAATAGCTCCAACAATAGCAGCTCCGGTATAAATAAAATCAGAAGCAACTCTTCTCATATTAGCACGTTCGCTTTCAGCAGCAAGCATATAATTAAGATTAATATGTATTCCAAAATCTATAAGATTTTTACAATAAGTTTGAATAGCACTAAGAACAGTAATTTTATTTCCTTGTTCTTTAAGTTTTGCTATATCATTACTTGTATTAGTAAATGGAATACTAATAAAATCAATAAGTGATTTATAAGCACCTTTTTGAATAGTACCTAAACTTTCATCATAATAAGCATTCCAGCGATAACGTTTCTTAAAACCAGGATAAAGATGTTTATGGAATTGCATTACCATACCACCAAACCATTTAGTTTCAAGAAGAGCAGCTCCATTCTTATCATAAACACCATGAATGGTCTTGTTTACATTAATAACTTTATTAACAAATTTGGCATATTCTTTATAAGTAAGAGGACTATCAGATTTTATTTCAGCGTAACCATCTTTAGTAATTTCAAATTGACTATAAATATCTTTATGATTTTCTTTGAAATTCTTATCAGCTTCTTTAATCAGACGTTCTCTTTCTTCGATATACTTTCTTTTTTGTTCGTTAGTAAGAGCATTAGCAAAACTATTTACAATAGTCTTTTTAAAAGTATTATATTCAAAACGTTCTTTTTCATTATTACGAATACGTTCTTTAAGAGTATTATATTCTTTTACTTGTTCTTCGTTAAGAATATTCAAAAGAGCTTTTTCATCCATTTCTCTATGATATTGTTCTTTAGACATAATATTCCAATTTCCATCATTATCTTGAACAAGTCTATGACTAACCATCATAGCAAGAAGAACAGTATTTTGCATTTTATGTTCACCAATAGTTTGAGGAGTAAACATAAGACCTTTAACTTTCTTAATATAACCTCTTAAATCTTCTTCACTAACTTCAGATTTTCTATCATAATCAACAACATTAGCCATCTTAATAATGGCATCTTGAAGAGTAGAACTTCTATCACTATACATTCCAGACATATAGCTAACAATACCGCCAAAATATAGTGATTGAGCTTTAAGATAATCAGATTCATTAAAATATTCACGAGCAAGACGTTCCATACCAATATTAACGTTACCAGTAAGAACGTTAGCAATACCACCAGTAATATTCATGGTCATATATTTAGTACCAGAAATATTCTGCATCAAACCAGCAAACTTCAATAGTTTAGGAGCATTAGTTTCTTTATATTGTTTAAATATAATACGACGAATATAATTTTTGACTTGTTCAACAGCTTTGTTATTATTAGTCATTTTATATTCAATTTCATTCTCACTACTAAGAGCCTCATCTTTAACAAGATTACCTTTAATCTTAGTTAATTGATAAGACTTATGTTGAGTAAGAGCATCAGTAGCACTATACAAAAGATGTTTGATAGTTTGAGTAGCAGCAGTATTAGCACTATTCTTTATGAATATATCAAAGACTTCATCCCAATCAGTATTAAGAAGTTCTTCATGAATCTTTTTATTTTCTTCTTCTATTTTAGCATTTTCAGCACGAACTTTTTCTCTACGAATAATAAATTCGGCTTGAGTTTCATCAGCATTTCTAAATGCAGGAACAGGAGATTTCTTTTTGCTATTATTAGCAAATATAGTTTTAAGCATAATATTAGGCATGATATAATCATTATCATAACTGATTTCATCATTATTATGCCAACGTAAATCATTAGGAACATTAGAACTAAAACCAATAAATCCTAAAGCTTGATGAGCAATTTCAGCAGCATTAAACGGAGTAGCTTTCTTTAAAGATGGAAGATAACCCTCATTAACAAAATATTTATTATTGTTAGTAAAAGCATAACGAAGCATTGTTTGCTGCATATAATCAATAGATTCTTTTTCATATTCATTAAGATTATTATAATTTATATTATCATAACCACTACCGATTTTATAATTACGAGAATTTTCTTTCCATTCCGGATTAGTAGTTTCCTTACGGGGTTCAATATTAGTTTGATTAATTTTAGGCGTCCATTTAGTTTTAACTTTAACGCCATTGTCGTCAACATATTCAGTAGTAGTCCAAATACGAAGAGGTTCATATTCTTTAGTATAAGGATTAAGAATATGGTTCTTTTTAAACCAATCTTCATATTCAGCTGGAGATTTCTTCATCATTTCTCCACGAACTTCATAATAATATTCGGTATTAACAATATTAGTATGTTGATTAATAAATTTAACAGCATCAGTTTTAGCTCTATTAATATATTTGTTTTCATCTTTAGGTTTAATAGTTCCATAGAAAGTAGTATTAGGAACTAATTCGCCATCAGCATTACGTTGACTAAACACTTCGTCCCATGCAGCAAGAAAATCACTACCACGATTAATAGCATCTTTACGTTGTCTTGACCATAAAGTATTATCAGTAGCAACTTCACATTCAGTTTCAATAAATTCAGCAACTTCTTTACTGCCTTTAGTTCTCGCAAGACCGGCAGCTTCAAGGTATTGAGCAATTAATTTTAAATCATCAGTAGTAAGACTCTTATTACCAAAATCAAATATTTTTTTATCAACACTCCATGCTTTATAAAGAAGTCTATTAGCTGCTTCTGTTAATTGCATTTCTTCAGCAGGAATAAGGCGATTTGATTTTAATTTACTATAAAAAGTATCATTATAAATAACATCTCCGTTTTCTTTTTGACGAAGAACTCCAGCATAAGGCAAACCTGTACGTTGATTAATATTATAACCTTTAAGCGCTTCATCTTTTAGTTTAGCAACTTCTTCATCAGTAAATAATCTACCGTCAACAATACCATAAGCATCACGAGCTTTTTTAGCTTTTACTAAAGTTCCAAATATACTACCGCCACGACGAGTATCGGCTATATCTGAATAAGCATTATTAAGAGCTTTAGCAAATTCTTCGTCAATAGTATAATTAGCGTTATTGATTAACCATTGTTTAGCATGAGCATATTCAGGAATACTCATAAGTCTATCACGAGGAATAATTAATCTTCCTTCAATATCACGTTTTTCATATTTAGCAATAGTATCAAGAGCATTATCGAGTTGTTCTTGCCAACCGGTTTTAGCTTTTCTATCAAGATAATATTCTTTTAATTTAGCAGTATTAGCAATATAATTTCTAAGAGCAATAGAAGCTTCTTTATCTTCTTCACTCTTTTCGGTCATATCATCATAATAAGTAGAAGTAAGATAAGCAATTTTACTATATATTTCATGAAGTTGTTTATCTTGTTCTTCATTAAGAATACCATTTTGAGCAACACTAATAATATCTTGCTGCTCTTGAAGAAGTTTTTTATATTCAGAGAAAATAGTAGGATAATATTTAAGCATATTGGCATCTTGATTTACCATAGCAGTAACATAATCCATTCTATCTGAATTAGCAAGAGCTTCTTTATAAGCAAGTTTTTCTTGAGGAGTTAATTTATCAGCATCAATAATAACATCAATTCGACCGTTCTCATCATATAAGAAATTAGCAGGTTTGTAACGAGAAATAGTATGTTTAGCAAGAAAAGCATCTTTCTTCCATTTAGCACGTAAAGCTTCAACAGAAGTTGTACTGTTAGTATCTTGAACAACTTTTACATAATCAGCATGAAGCTTATTATAGTCTTCATCAAAACTATCAATATACGGACGAACAAATCTACCATTTTTAATCATTCGATTATAATCAACAGACTTACCAGATTTAGCAGCACGAGATTTAATATCTTTCATGTGTTCAGCAAAATCACGGGCTTCATTCTTACCGCTAATTTCAGCTTTTTTAAGTTCTGCATCAACTTCTTTAATAACAGTTTGAATAATAGGATTACGATTAAAATGAACATCTTGAATCCACATGTCTAAGAAAGATGTATCTCCATAACTTGTAAAGATGTCCATCATTTGTTCTTTTACCATTGGATTACTGCTTGTGGCTTCATAGAACTTAATAAACCAATTATCACGAGCATTATTAACAGCAAGATTATTTTCGAGTTTAGTAATAATTTCTTTTATTTTATTAATAGCACGCTTACTATCTTCATCAAGACCATCGACAGCTAAATCTTTGAATATCTTAAATCTATTACGAATAGCATTTACAGTATTAATAATATTAAAGAAATCAGTTTTAATATTATCGTTTTCAACATCAGCAAGAACTCGTTGAACACTACCCATAATGCTGTTGCCTAAATTAGTGAAATTATTAGGACTCATATTTAAGAATTTAGCAAATGTTTTACGGAAGTTATCAACAGTAAGTTTCTTATTGTTATAAAGAGCAACAATTTCGTTATAAGCAGCAATTAGCTCTGTATCATATCCTCTACGGGGGGTCTCATCAGCAGCAATAGCAGCTCCGACTTCATTTACAAAATCGGCTTTAGCAACTGCACTATTAATATTACCAACTTCTTTAATTATATATTCAATAACACGAGGGTTGTCAATACTCATAATATTACCGTTATTATCAACCATAAAATTATTAGTACGACCGATTATATCAGCATAAACAGTTTCAAAATAATCAGCAATAGAAGTAGCAGCAAGTGGCATATTTTTAACAATAGCTTTCGTATCAAGATAATCAAGATTAGCATGATAGAAATTCTTTATAACATTTTTAGCAAATTCGTCACCAACATTACTTTTAGAACGAATAAAACTTGTAGCTTGTTTAAATACTTTAGCAACACTATCTTCTTCGGAAATAGCAGAATACATAATATTACTATTATGAATTACAACTCTATGAAGTTGATAATCTTCTGCAACATTACGATTAGGATATTTATTAAGAATATCAATATAGTTTTGACTATTCGCATCTTTAAAATTATTATCACGAATATCATCAGCTATTTCTCTTGTCATACGAGTAGCAACATATTCGTAACCATCTTGTGCAACAAAACTAACAGTGCCAGTAAATCCAGGATTTACGACAACAGGACAAACATTTTCTAAGAAATTATTATTAGCAATAATATCTTCAACATAAGGATTAGTTTCAACTTTAACAATATCGTTTTCGTCAACGACATTCATAAATAACCAATCAGTATGTTTAGCGAGTTTATTATCAGTAATTCTATTTACAACACTGTCTATTTCTTCGTAAATATTATTTTGTTTAACAACACTATTTTCAGTTGTTTTGTTAATATCAATAGAAGAAAGTTTATTAATAGGAATATAAGTTATAATGCCGTCTTCATAAACTCCAGTATAAACACGAGTTTCGCCAGCATATTTAATCTTAATAGCAAGTTGAGGACTACCATCAACGTTAATCAAACCATAATATTTAAGAAGATTTTCTCTATCTTCAATACTTAATTCGTTAGCAGCAAGATTGGTATCAACAATAAGATTTCTTTTAGCATCATATTTAATAATGCTTCTGATAATATCAGCTTTTTCAGGATGTACTTTATTAATTCTGTCAATACTACGATAAGGCAGATTAAAAGTATCAAGATTTTGACGAATATAACCTAAAGCTAATCTACGAGTTAGACCCCCCGTAGAGGAAGTAACACGCCAGTTTTCCATACCAGCTTTTGCATCTTCTGCAATATTAAAACCGCCATTACCAAAGCCTTTAAGAACTTCGATAGTTACTGCTCTTGTAACATTATTCTGTTTAAAAGTATTATTTTCAAGGACATAAGCATATTTAACTATATCAGCAAGAGCAAGTTTAATAATAGGATTAGTACAATTCCATGCAACATTAAATTCGTTATGAATAGCATCAATAGAAGCATTACCTTGACGAAGTTTAATTTGTTGTCCAGTATATCCTTGACTACGATAATTGGCATCATTAAAACTATTAACATCAAAGTATTTAAATATGCCTATATCTTCGCCAAAATTCTGCTGTATATAAAGAATCTTTTGAGCAGGAGTAAGTTTATTAAACTTATCTATTTCTTCGTTAGTAACATTATTTATATCAGTAATATAAAATTCATTTAATATATCATTATTTGCACCAATACCGGCAATACGCATAAGTTCAGCTTCACGAAGAACATAAGCTTCTTTATCATCATTAGTTTTAATAACTCCAAAACTATTATCTTTATTATCATAAGTAATAGGCATCGTCAATACTGTATAACCAGCATTAGCAAGATAGCTACGACCCACAAGATATTCTTTATAGTCTTTATATTGTTTCTCTGTAAGACGACCATTAGAAGTATAATCTCTAAGACTATAGACTAAATTAGTAAAATGTTCAGAAGCGGTTTCATCAAATGCTTGAGCAATCTTAACAGATAAAACAGTAGAACGTTGAAGATAAGTAGCAAGAATAGGATGAACGCTTTGATTCATATCAGAATGAGCAAAAGTATCAATTCCTTTATCTATATTCGGGAATATAGCTTCTATTAAAGGAACATCTTCTCCAGTTTCTTCATTATGAGAATAAAGTTTATTTTTACTTTCAACAAGTCCAGCAATATCAGTAAATACTTTATTGTTCATATAGAACGTTTGTTTAGCACCATATTTGTCGGCAGTCAAAACATTCAAATGATTATTAAGAATATTACCAATTTCACGAAGTTGATAAAATTGTTTAAGAGCAACATAATCATGAATAAGAGCTTCTCTTTCATTCATTTCGTTTTTCAAACGACGAGCATTTTCAGTCTTATTAATAATAGGATGAGCGGTATTACCATAACGTGCAGCAATATCATCACGATAAAGTTCTTCAAATCTTGAAATAACAGTATTAATATTGTTAGCATTTTTAATTCCAGCACGTTCAGCAATAGAAACAAAAGTTTCAACAAGAGGATTAGAACCACTCTTAACTCCAAAACCTTGACTTTCGTTTACATTACGAACAAGAGTATCTATAATAGGCTGATATAAAATACTAAGAGCAGTATCATAATCAATACCAGCCATAGACATTGTTTTAAATGGAACGAAAGTATATTCATTAAGATTATGAATAGCAAGAGTTTTCATAACATCAAGAATATAAGCGGTAGTTTGAGAACTATAAGGAGTGATAAGCATATCCTCAACATTCTTATTATCGTTGCTCCAACCAATACGATTATGTTTGATTATTACTTTACGACCATCAATAATAACATTATCTTTGCCAAAACGTTCAATAAGATTATTGATATGTTGTTTTAATTCAGCATCGGTATAAAGATTACTTTTATTTTCTTTAATAAGTTTACCGTCTTTAGTAATGGTATTATAATCATATATTACAGGAATATATTTATCTGTAACAATTTTGGCAATATTACCAATACTTGAAAGAGTATCAAGATTAACAGACACACCTTTAAGAGTACGACCGGCAGACGCTGTTTCATCCCAGTCAAGTTGAGTATTAAAATCATGAGAACCAATACGATTAGCTGTAACTGCATTAGTATTAACATTTCCAAGCAGCTTATTCCACTCTTCGTTAAGCTCTGATAATCTATCAAAGTTAGAAGTACCAACATTTTCTTCAATAGCAAAAGGACTACTAAGTATTTTAATAAAAGTATCAAGAATATTATTATTACGAACACCAGCATCTACTCTATCCTCTACGGGGAGTGTTAACCACTGTTCGTATGACGCAATTCCAGCCTCTCTCGCGAATGTTTCTGCCGAGTTGAACTGTTCTTCATAAATCATATTTAAACGTTCTGAACGGGCTGCATTTCGCTCCTGTGCGGCTTCTTCGAGTTCGTCTCGTTGTTGGTCGATAGCTTGCTGTGCTTCTTCAAATACTGCAAGTATATTATCAATAACATTATGAAGAGGATAATTACCATTATTGTCAAGTTTAACAAGACGTTCAATAACATTATTAATATACATTGAAGCCGGCATTTCTTTAGGTTTACTTCCAATAGTAGTAGCTATTTCATAAATAAGTTTTTTAGCTTCACCTTTAAGCTCTTTTGCAGCAGCCCAAACTCCATTAGTTGCATCACGAGTTGCATTAATTTTATTAACAATATTACTAATTAAACGGCTATTAATTTCTTCTTTCTTACGATTAAAAGCTTCTTTAATTTCGTCTTTAGTAACATTAGCTTTATCAACATAAGCAGCAATTGATTTACGAGCAGCAAGTTCAATATTGGCTTTAACATAATTCGAATATCCACGTCTACTTTCGATACTATTTGGTTCAGCATCAAGATAGAATTTTTTATCGTCATAACGAGTAATAACGCCATCTTTATTTTTAGTCAAACCAAAAGTCATAGCATAAACACTATCAACGTCAAAGTCAGAACCAGATTGAGCGACCCATTCATCAGGAAGAACAACTGTACTATCATAAGTATCGGGAAGAAATTCTACAACACGCATGATGACAACAGATTGTTTTCCCTCAGTAGGTATGCGATAGCCAATCATAGTACGAGCATCTTCATCAATATATTTATCTATATTATTATTAAGTTCTTCAAGAGGAACATCTTTAAGAATCTTATTCCAACGTGGTAAACGAATTTCAGCATAATAAATATCTTGATTATCAAATTTACCAACTTTACGATAAGCAAGACGACTATCTTTTTTGGTATGTTTATCAACTTGAAAACCAAAATCAGAAACTTGAGCAGCATGCCAACCAGGCATTTTCTGTCTTGTAATACTACGATTAAGAACACCGTTAACAAGATTCTCAATTTTACTACTAATACTATTCATATACATAGGAAATCTTGGTTGACCATTTTCATCAGTAGTAAGAAAATCAAGAGTATTCTTATCAGCACCATTACGAGCAGCATTTTCACGAGCAAGTTTAATTAAACGTTCATAGTTCAAACCTTTAACATTACCATTCTCGTCAAACATAATATTACCTTTACTATCGAGAGGAATATTTAATATAGCACAAACATCTTTAAAACTTGCATTAATATTAGCAGCCATATTTCTAAAGATAGTTTGTTTATATTTTCTTCCTAATTCAGTATTAGGAATATTATCAAGAAGCTTTTTATAAACTTGAATACCAATTTTATTTTCAGCGTCTTTAAGATGAGAAGGAACTTCTTGTTGACGATATAAGTAAGTATAGCTATATATTTCCGTATTAGCCGAAGCATTAGCGATAAAATTATTGACGTTCTCTTCGGTGAGTTCCCCCGTAGAGGAATCCCATAGTTCCATTAATTTATTCTTAGCAGCTTTAGAAGTTTCAACAGTATTAAGCTGGTCAATACCAGCAGTTTTCATAGCATTATAAACAGTTTCAAGTTCAGTTCCTTTAATTAATTTAGGTATAAGAACAAATTCGGCGTTCTTAATTTGACGAGGAACTTCGATATTTCTATCAGCATCATAATGTAAATCAAAATAAAAATTCTTTTGTACTTGAATCTTATTAAGAGTATCAAAATCTATTTGGTCTAACGGAGTATTATCAAGAAGTTTTTCAATAATATTGCGATATTTTTCTAATTCACCAGCAGCATAAATTCTACGAATAAATTCATCGAGAGTAATATAAGATTGAGCATCATTAGTCTTACTCTTACCAGCATAAGGACGAATTAATTTCTTAATAGTTTCTTCATTAGTACCAGCAATTTTTAATTGTTCTTTAATTTTATTTATTACATCTTCTTCACTACCTTTATTAGTATTAAGAATAGTAACAGCTTTAAAAGTCTGTCCTAATTCAAATTCACGACCGCCAATAGAAAACTTTTCTTTAGTTTCAGGCTTATTAGATAATTCGTTATAACGAATATCACTATTGCCAAATGGACTACCAGATGCTTGAACTTCTTTAAGACGTTTCAGAATATCTTGAGCATTTTTATAGAATTTAGATTTACCGTTAAATAAATCATCAAAACTCTTTTGAGCAATAAACTCATTAAGAACAAATTCTTCAAGACGAGCAAGAGTAAGAGCATCTTTACTAAATCTATTAGATTTAATATCTTGTTGAACTTGACGGTTATTTTCATTTATAGCATGAAGATAAGTATCAAATTGCTTACGAAGATTAGCTACTCCACGTTCAAGATAACTTGAAATAAATTGTTCAACAGCATCATTAATAGCTTGATTTTGTTTAGCATTAAGAATTAATTGACCGTTAGAAACTCTAACTCCTGTACCATCAGCAGTATCAGAACGACCATAAAGAATATCTATAATTTTATCGTTTCCAAGCAGATTATCATACAAATCGAGGGTAGCAAACTTAGTATCCAATTCAGAAAGACGAACAACATTCCCGTGAAGAATATATTTCCCAGTTCTTTTATCTTTATGAAATACTCCTTTGTATTCTGTTCCATCTTCGTCTTTATAAGCTTTCTTTTCATAGTTTTCGTACATTTTATTTTCGTCATAATCGCTACGAATTACAACATCACCATCAGCGTTACGTCTAAACGCAAATCCTATTTCAACGCTTTCTTCAAATATAGACTTATAAGTATTATAAGCATCAAGAATTTCTTGATATATTATATTTCTGAAAGCGGTAAATAAAGGATGATTAGGATTATAAGTACGAGTTTTATCTTCATTGACGGTATATAATCCTTTTAAATTAATAAGAGGATATTTAAAACTAAATTGATTAGAAGCATCAGATGGAATACTAAGAAACATATTAGTAAAACGAATATTTTGTTCTTTACCACCAATATTATATTTATGATTTTCAGAAGCAAGATATTCAATAAGATTAGTCATAAAGTAATCGCCTTTAGACATTTTCTTATATAAATAAGGACTATAATCTCTACGGTCATTACTGCCAATAAAATAATTAACTCTCATTAATTCTTTACCATATTCAGTAAGAGTATAATTATTACCATTCTTTTTAAACAATCCAGGAATTATATCTCCGTTAGCAGCAGTTCTTTCGATAAGAATATTACTATAATTATATCCAGTTCCGGCAAATTTCTTTTTAGCATAAGCGGCACAAGCTTCTTCGCTATTAAGTATTTCATTAAATGTAAGAATATAATTACGGTTAAGAACATCTGATTGAAGATTACCTTCCGAATTACGACTATTAAGATTTACCGGAATATAAAGATATTTATTAATCTTTTCGGCAAATAATTTCATAGCTTGAATATCAACAGCTCTAAAGAAAGACGGATTAAGAGTATCATAAACATTACGTTGTTCTTGAGTCATTCTTTCATAATTACTTCTTTCAGTATTATAAACTTTAGAACCATCAAGAAGATTTACCAAACCACTAATAAAACCTAAATAGATTTGGTTGCTATTATTATAAACGGCATTTGATTTACTGTTTTCTTTAACAGCATATTTTTTAATAGCATCAGGAGTAATATCAGGAATAAGAACTTTAGCTATTTTATACACTTCGTTAACAAAATTATCTTTTTCAATAGCAGTAGGAAATTGATTATCTTTAGCGATTTTAGAAAGTTTATTTAATTGAGCAATAAATTTATCAGCTTTATTAATACTAATATTACGAGTACTAAGACTAATCTTGTTAAATAAAACGTTAACAGGATTAGCACTTTCATTACTAACTTCTGTTCTCGGAGCACCTTTTTCTGTAATAATAGTTTCTTGCTTATTAGGAATAGGACGATTAAAAATCATTCTAAACTTATAAGCAAATTGTTTATTATTGGTAAGATAATCTTTTATATAAATAAGACTTTCAGCACCAGCTATATTATTAGCTACTTCTTCAAGACTATTCATAAATGAATCAAAATTATCATTATTAACTTTAGTAAATAATAAATTGCTAATTACAGAATAATCTTCAAATTCAACAGTATTAAGATTATCGTTAAATGTATAATCATAATTAACAACATCTTTTCCTGTTTTAGGATTTTTGGTTATAGTTCGTTTTGTGGTTTTAAGTTTAGGAATAGCATTAAGAAACACACGAACTATTTCTTCAATATGACCCTCATAATTAGGAATAACTCCTAATGTATTGGTTAATTGATTTAATGAAGTATCAGTTTCATCAACAGAATCAGCAGAAAGTTCACCAGTTTCTTCAAAATCTAAACTATCTTCATTAACAGTATCTTCAGGAGTTTCTTCAAGACGACTATTAATTTGAGCTACATTTTTATTATTAGCAATTTCATTGAAAAATGTTTTATTTAAAACATAACTAACTCCAGTATAAAGATTCTGCAAAGCAACATTATCTTTATTATATTGTTGAAGATAATTAAGAAGTTCATTATATTTTCTATTTTTGCTATATTGAGCAACAACAGATGCTAATTCGGTATTACCAGGATTCGCTTTTTTAATAGCATTAGCATAAGTTTGAAGCATACGAACAAATGTAGCAGCTTGAAGTTGACGAATATTTTTAATGTTTCGTTTATTACTAAATAAATCATTGAAATAAACAAGATTTGCTGTTGAAGCAATATAATTAATAGCATCTACACGAGCAGTATAAGAACTAAAACCGTCAGCAGATTTAGTTTGTTCTCGATTAATAATATTACGAATACTCATTGTTGTATTGTTTCTCATATTAACAAGAGCATCATAAATAGTATTAACATCGTTAACATCAACATTGTTATTAGCAATATAATTCTTGAAATTCTTACTGTTATAAACAGAAGCAAGTTCAATATATTCTTTAGAACCTCGACCAACTCTTTCGGCTAACAAATTGTCGAGATTATCATTGTTTGTAATCTTAACAGTACAACTCATACTATTATTATGTTTATTGTTATTAATAGCATTGTCGAGCATGAAGTAAAATATACTTACACACTCGACAAGGCTGTTTTTCTTCGTTTTAAGCGACTTTTATTTTATACTGAACAATCCTATTCACAATACATTGTAAGGCTGCCATCGTCAAGCATTCTACGTGTATCGGCTTGTAGTGATGCGGGCAAACCGTTTATAAAGTCGTTTATATTGTCTGCCATATAATCTTCACTAACAGCACTAAATACATCATCAGTAAATTCATAATCGTCATTACCAAAATTATTATCATCAGGATTAATAAAATCATCATTAATATCAATATCTGGAACAGGTGTAGTACCAACTCTATCCTCTACGGGGGAACTCATTGTTGCTGTGTCAGAATTGTCTTTAGCAACTATATCATTAAGAATATCAAGTTCTTGTTCAAGAAGACTTCCTTTATTAACATCAATACCAATAATATCCATTATGACTTCGAGTAATTTACGAAGCAAAGATTTATCAGTTTTATTTTTAAGAACAGCACCATCAGCATTTATTTCATTAAGTTGTCTAATCAATAAAGGATTTGTTAAACTTTCAACAACAAATTCTTCAAGAGCAAGAACTCTATCAGCACGAATATTTAAGAATCTTGTATAAGCATCGTCATTAGGATGATTTTCACGAACGTATTTTTCATAAGCATTATATATTACTTCTAATTTATCAAGAGCATCTTTACGAGAATATACATTGTTAAGTTGTTGATGAAGATTTTCATGAACTATTCTACGCAAAGCCCAACTATAACTTTGTTTATTAAATTGGTTAGCATTAATATCTATTTCATTTGTAGCAGGATTATATTGAGCATAAACTTCATTACCGGCTTCATCAGTCAATTTTGATTGAACATTGATAAATTTAGGTATAATACCAATATTATCAAGAGCATTGAGTTTATTTAACGCAACTTCATTTCCTGCAAATATAGTTCTAAAACTATCAGCAACAGTAGTATTTTGATTAAGACGACTAACTAATTCATCGGAATCAAATTTACTATTTAAATCAACAGATTGTTCTTGAGTTGTAACAGGAGTAGCTACATCAAAACGAATATTAACACCAACATATTTATTCTTAGTATAATTAGCACCATTTTTATCTTTATCGAGTTTAGTTTTAATCAAACCATTCTCGACAAGAAATTGTTGATAACTATCATATTCTTTTTTATATCCGCCAACTTCAATAATAGTTTTATTATTTTCTCGTCTAATATATTTTCCATCAATCGTATTAAACGTTTTGTCTTTAGCAAAAGCAAATGGAATATTAATATTTGCGTTATCACAAAGACTATCAATACAATTAATAAATTCTCTATTAGTACGAATAAAATCTATTCTTGACGAATACTTATAAGACGGAGCAGTAGCGCCAGCTTGACTACTTCGATTTCTAATTAGATTTATATCAGTATTATAACTAACATTACGACCACGAGTTCCGTTAGCTTCATTCAAGATTATTAGTCCATGAAATATATTATTATTTTTAATAGAAGTATTACCATCATTACGAGTAGTAAAACCAATCATAATATTTCCATTATTTGTCTTATTGGCTTTAATTCCTTCAAACATTCCAGACTTACCCATAAGTTGATTAAGACGTTCCATAACATCATCAACTTTAGGATTATTTTCAATCCAATCTTGAACTATATCAAATACTTCTTTTTGAAGAGCAGCACGAATTTCTTTAGCTTCTTTATTTTGAAGTTGTTCAAAACGAGGCTTAGCTATTTGAGCAATATCATAACCGCCATGTCCATCCATTATAGCAAAGAAAGAAGTACCAACAAGATTACTCTTAACAAATTCTCTATTTATTCGTAAATCGTTTTCATCATTAATTTGAATACCGGCAGCACTTGTTACAGTAGCAAGTTTAACTTTATCTTCGTTATAATCATCAAATACTTCACGAATATCATTATCGGCAATATCTTTCAAAACTATATTTCCTTTACTAACATCAGCAACTCTGAAAGTTCCTTTTGTTTTATTACGAGCAAATTCGTAAGTTTGAACAAAACTGCCAGCGATTTTATCAAACCAATTATTTACATTTCCTGTAATATCATCAGGGTGCATAATAGCAACACCAACAATATCAGTAAAATGTTTTACTAAATCGAATACAGCATCATCGTCTTTTTCATTATAAATAGCAAGTTCTTTGCTATCAATGAGTGGAAGTATTTCTTTTACAAGACGTTTAACTTCTTCGTTATTTCTAACATCTTCGCCTCTACTATTAAGCTGATATATAAGTTGATTAAGTTTTACAGATTTAGCAACAACATCTTTCTTATTATTAATAACATCTAAAACATAATCTTTAAACTTACATTGAACACCAGCATTACTATCAACAATAATATCGTATTTCCAACCGCGATTGACATGGCTAAGCATTCCTGTATTTTCATCATAACGAGGAATACCCATATAACCAATAGTTGCTCCGTTCTTACGACCGATATAAATACGACCATTACTTGCTTTACCAATAAGTTCTTCGCCAGGTTGAAGTTGAGTAATATTTACATATTGTTCTTCATTAGTATCAATACCGTCAACATTAATATTATTAAACGGATTAGTTACTAACCAATTAGCACGAATTTCAGCGTGACGTTTAATACGATTAGCTTTAGCTTCACGATTAAGTCTTGACATTGATTCATCATCAGTGGCAATATATTTAGTATTATCATCACTAACAATATAATTAGTTATTTCATCAAATAGATATTGAGCAATAACATCAACTTTTGACATATCATAAATATAAGAAACTAAATCTTCTATATTAAAATAAGTCTTACCGTCAATATCAACTCCATAAGTGATACCATTTTCGTTAGCGGTTTCTACAAATCGTTTAATAACATTTTCTATATTACTACGATTACCAATTCTACGATTCATTATTGCAAGCATTGCTGCGCGCAACATAGTTTTATCATTATCATTAATAGCACTGTTTCGAGTTCCTTGATTATCATAAGCAAGTTCGTCTCCATAAAGACCATTCATAATGCTATACCAAACTACATCAGCAGTTTCTTTATCAATACCATTTGCGATAGCATCATGAATATATTTATCATAATATGCCATTATAGTTTCAGCATTTTCAGTAATAATATCGGGAATATTAACACCAATCCATTCAAGAGCAAAATCGTTAACAGCAAAGTCATCCCAAACTTTTTGAGAAGTAGCAGATTCATTGGTCTTATCCTCTACGGGGGGTGTTCCTTGCGGAGTTTCATTATCGGCAGGAGTTTCTGTTTCAGCAGGTTCAGTAGAAGTTTGATCAGTAGGTGGCTGTTCAGTAGCAGCAGTAGTTCCAGCAGCTTCAGTAGTTCCAGCAGATTCATTAATAGCTTCTTTGAGACCCCCCGTAGAGGGTTGGTTTGGTTCAGTTTTACCTTTTTCTTCTTTATCAACAGTAGTATCAATAGGAGCATCAGCATTAATTTCTTCTCCAATATTTTCTTCTACTATATCATCGGCAGTTTCTCTATATTCATCAGCGGCTTCTTTCTTTTTCTTTCTATTATTGATAAAATTATTAATTCTTGAATCACTAATATCAGAAGAAACAAATACTTTTTTCAAAGTATCAAGTTTCTTTTTATCAGCATCTTCAATAGCATTTTCATCATTAATATTATCGCCATATTTATCATAAAGTTGACCATATTCTTCAAGAGCATTATTGATAATCTTTCTACGAGATTTATCAAAAACATTCATATAATGATTAACTTGCTTTTTAAAATCAGCATCAGTATCATGAGCATTGGCTCTATCTAACTTAGTATTAATATTAGTTCTATATTTGTTATAAGTAATATTATATTCTTCTGAATATTTATCTCTAAATTCTTTAGCCTTAGCTTCATTTTCTTTATCGTTAAAATCATATCCAGCAGGAGCATTATTTTCAAGATAAGAAATTTCATTATCTATTTGCTCAATCGTATTACGAACATCATCGTTCTGTTCAGATGCTTGAAGTAAAGATTTATGATTACGAAGAGTAGTAAGTTTATTAACATAAGCTAAATTTTCAACAGCAGCGAAATATTCAGGATTAATATTTTGATTAGAAGCAACTTTTTCATTGAAAAGATTTTCAGCATATTGATTAATTTGCTTATTGTATTCATTTGTATTATTGGCATCAATATGTTGTTTAGCAATTATTTGTGCAACATTCATAGAAGCACCAAACTTAAGAGCTTTATTAACAGAATTAAGATATAAATCTTTAGTTTGTTTTATATCATTCTTAACTTGTTGTTGAAATTTAGTAGCTTCTTCATTACTAAGACCAAACTTTTTAGCATAACCAGTACGAAGTTCGTCACTATCAATATAGGTTTCAAGGAAATCCATATTACCTGTATTAATAGCATTAATGGCTAAAACAGAAGTATAATTCTTACGAGCAATATCTTTAAGAAGTTCTATTTCTGATTCGCTTTCAACATCAGTAGCATTACCATCTTTATCAAGATTAAATGGATTCTTTTTATTATTAATAGCAGCCATTTGTTCTTGATATTGTTGAGCAAGAAGAGCACGATTAGTTATTTCTTGTTCACGTTGTTTTTCACCAGCAACAAATTCTTTATTAAATTTACGATTATAAATTTCTCCAGCTTTGCCAGCTATTCCGGTAAAAGCAATACCACCTAAAACACCCCAAAAAGCACTTTCCCACATGTGAGCATCAGAAAGATAATCTCCTAAAGTTTTAGTATCAGTATTTTTATCAAAAGCAAGTTTAGCAAGTTCCATACCTTTATTTTGAGCTATATAGTTTATAGCTTCTTCAACTCCCTCAGTCCATTCATTACGAGCACCGTGAACAATATCATAACCAAGATTGTTTACTAAAGTACGAGCTTTTTCAAGTTTAGTTAAACTTGCGGCATTAGAAGCTGCAATTTCATCGGCAGTCATACCAAATTGTTTTGCAGCTTTATTATTAAGATTACGAAGTTTACTACTTTTGCTAAGAACAAGAGAAGATTTAACAAGATTTCTTAATCCATATAATTGAGCAATATCAAAACCTAAATTAAGCCAATCAGTAGCAAATGTTTCTCCAGCGGCATTAGTTGCAATATCTTCTGCAATTTCTTCATCAGACTTATCGGTATATTGAGGATTATTTTTTATAAAAGTAGCACGTTGCTCATCATTCATTGAAGCCAATTGTTGATTAGCAAATTGTTTAGCATCATCTTTGGTTTGAACAGCTTCTTGATAATTTTCAAGCAATCTCATTGTAGCACCGTTAGTAGTCATACTTGCTCCGGTACTAATAATATCACGAGTTTTTTGAGTAAGTTTGAGAATATTAGCGGCTTTGGTTGTCATTCTATTAAGAGAAGGAATTTTTCCTAACATAGAAGCTGCTTTAGAAACTCCATAACCAGGAACAGCTAAACTAACACTTGTAACAATAGATGGAATCATTTCTCCCCACCAAGCAACATCAGTAACATCAAAAGCAGAATTAGGATTTTCTCTATAAATAGGCATTCTTTTATCAATAGCATCTTTAAAATCAGATATAGCTTGAACAACTTTTGGTCTTTCATAATTAAAACCGTCTTTGTCCATAGCATCAACAATTACAGATGCTAAATCAGCGGTTCCTAAAACAGTACCAATAGTTAATTGATTAAGAGTACGACCACCACTATTTATTGCTTGCATAAATTCGCTTTGATTAGTAGCACGTTCTTTATCAAGTTCTTCTTGAGTATCAATATTATTTACAAAGACATTATATGGAGCATACTCATCTGGATTAAGATTAATAGGAGCATTACGATAACTACGACCCTCTGTAATAACACTAAGAAGTCTATTTTTTGCATCAGCATCAGGGTCTGTATTAACAAAGAATGGGGGCTGTTTAGCCCCCTTTTTAGTTTTAGGATTATATTCAGGATTAGGAACTTTATTTCCCTCTCTCAAAAATTTTAGTACATCCATATTATCTATATTCAGTTAAATTATTACCAATAGCGTTAGCAATATTTTGTTTATAATCAGTAGTATTATATAAATATTTAGAATAAGATTCAGCAACACTATTAATAATAGCAGCTAAATAATTAATATCAGTAACTTGACCTGTTACATAAGCATTAGCTGCTTCATCAAGACGAATATCCTTTTCTATTAAATCTTGAGCTTCAATAGGAGTAAGTTGACGAATAATTTTATTATTATTTTTATTAATAAGATTTAAATCGCTATCAATTTGATATTTACCGATATTGGAAGTATAAGGACTATTTCCTATATTATAATCGTATTTATAACTACGAAGTTTAGATAAACGAATACCAGCTTTAGTGTTAGTATCATTTAACCAATCTTTAGACATAACAGGATTAAGACTAAATTGAATACGCTTAGGAGCTTTTTCGGGCTTTTTCGGGTCTTTGATAGTAACAGCAGAACGAATACTTCCATCAGCATAATACGTAATACCATTAACAGTAAGGTTTTCTTTAGCGTTAGCAATGATATTAGTATATTTCATTTCTTCTTCTGTATCCATTTCTCGATAAGTAGAAGTATCTTCATCATAGATATAAGTATTAGGAGTTTGAGTAAAATCTATATTACCAAGGGCTTGTTTAAATCTCTCTTCCTCAATATCCATAATACGTTTATTATCTTCCGGTTTACCGATACCATGTTTAAGATTATATTCAGCCTGTGCATGAGTAGGACTAACGTTAGCAATAATTTCTGTTGGCATTGTTACATCTTGTTGAATAATAGCTTCAGCATTACGATTTAAATCATCGCCAAAATTAGCAAAATTATTCATAATACCACCTAAACTTGTATTGCTACCATAATCAGTTCCTTCAGCAGATAATTCAGTAGGAGTAACATCAAGAATCTTTTCTCCATTCTTACCAATCTTAACAGCATTAGGAACTGTTTTAGTTTTATCGTAATCAATAAAACCAAGACCACGAAGAGCACGTCCTGGCATTTGTATCATTTCTTTAAACAAATTTGTATTTTGATTACGAGCATCTCTTACAGCTTTAGAGAAATTAAATGTATTGTTTTTAGCTTGACGAGGAAGCTCAACGTATTGCATTCCATTCTCTCTACCAATTCTAATACCTAAAGATTTAATAGCATTGTCACCACCTAAGTTTTTAACAAGAGTAGTATATTCATCATCATTAAGATATTGTCTAACAGCATAAGTATTTTCATCAAATATAGCATCCATATATTGATTTACACCATTTCGGAATTGATTGTCCGGAATATCAGTACCAGAGCTAAGAGCAGTGTAAGTTTCAAAAGCATTACCAGCTTCTGTGCCAGCATTAACTCCAAGAATTTTATTCATAAATTCTGTGTTATCTTCAATAGATTTGATAGCATTAAGAGCTTCAAGTTTTTCAGGACTATTTGGTAATGAGTTGGCATGTTGGCGAAGAGCGGCAGTATCCATAGAATTAATATCTCCTTGAATACCATTACGAGAAAATATATCTGCAACAATAGATTTATCATTCTGAATATTAGCACGAGCTTCTATCGCGCTTTCATTTTTGGCAACAAGAGGTGCTCCGTCTACTATAACATTAGCAAAATTATTATCATTGGCTACACCACCACTTGTAGCTGCAATTTTCTTAGCAGAAGCTAAAGCAGTACCAAATTCAGAAGTACTATAACTTCTATTATAAGCAGCAGCTTTTTTAAAGTTATTAAAACGACGATTAATAAATTCATCATAATTCATAAGATTGCCATTATTATCGCGAACATCAGCATTTTTAGATTGAGTTTTATCTTTCCAAAGAGCGATCTCATAATCTTGTTGAAGACTTGCTTTTGCGCCAGGAGTTCCCTCAATAGCAGCATCTATAGCGTGTTGAAGTTTATCCTCACTAAGTCTTTCCCATTTATTACCACTTTTCATAAACATTTCTCCAGTAGCAGATTTGGTATAATCGCTTGTAGGATTACCATTAACATCAAGAAAGCTATAACTTTCTCCACCGCCAGCATCAGCTTGAGCAATTTTCAAGGCTTCATTATAAATAACAGAAGCAGGCACTTCACTAACTTCTTGTTTTTCCGGTTTCCATTCAGTACCACCAATTATATTTCCAGCAGCATCTAACTTATCTTCATAATGATAAGTATTAACTTGGCGATAATAATTTTTATAATCTTCTGATAAATCAGTACGAGCATTAAGATTATCATGATAAGTTTTATATTGTTGTTGAGCACGAAGACGTCCAATAACACGTGGGTCAGAAGCAACATTGCCAGCTTCGGCAATTATTTCGTCAAGAGCATAACCTTTAAAATCTCCTACAACAGCATCTTGAATTTTATTTTCAATACTATTAATAAGTGTTTGTTTAAATTCATCTTCTTGAGCATTAAGTTCAAGTTCGCCAATTTGCTTTTTTAAAGCACTTTCTTGAGCAACAGCAGCATCATGTCTTTGTTGAAGATAGTCATAAGTTTGACCTATAACTTCCAAATTATGTTTAGGAACATAATTATAATCTATTGATTTAAAACTACCAAAAGGCATATTTATATTGTTTTAAAATTAATAACCAAGAGCACTAAGAACAAGTTTATTTGCATTAGGAGCACGCAAACCAAGAACTCTAAGAGTTTCTTCATCAAGTTTAGCTTGACGTTTATTTCTGTTCCAAGTATTAAGAGCACTACCAATATTACCTAACATACTGCTAAATATGCTTGAACGTGCTTCAGCTTTAGCAGCATCAATACCAGCTTGATGTATAAGTTGATTAATTCTATTAGTAGCATTAAATCTATCAGCTTGAGATTTAAGATTTGCATTAGCGGTATTAACAGCAAGTTTGTTTTGTATATTTGCAGTATCAGCAGCAAGTCTAAGTCTTGCACGATTAGCACGTTGAGCAGCAAGAACTTGATTATATTGGTCATAACGAGCAAGATTACGAGCAGTAACTTCTTGTTGATTAAGTTTATCTTTATTAATCAATTCAGTTTCAATATTTTCTTTACGTCCATAAACTTCATTCTTAGCTTGTTGACCTTGTAAAGCAACACGTTGTTTACGCGCAAGAGCAACACGACTATTAGAAGTATTACGGTCTATTTCTCCCATTATACGACGTGTTTCATCTTCTATCTTACTAAGTTGAGGGTTGGCATTATAACGAGTTTTTAATTTAGCAGCCGCCATTAAAATAGGAGCAGGAATGTCTTTTAAATCTTCTTCATTAATTTTAATTTCTCCAGGATTACTAATAGTAGGAGCAATTATTTCAGGAGCATTATACCCGTGCATTTGATTAGCATAAATATTTCCCATTACAGCATCCAAAACAGAACTACCAAGATTAATGCCTAAAAGTATATTATCGGTATTACGAGTTTTAGCAACATTATCTTGTAAAGGCATAACATTATAATCGTTAACAGTAGGTTTAGTAAGTCTATTAGCAAAATTATTTCTTAACATAGAGGTAAGACCTCTTTCTAATCCAGCCATTTCAGTATTAGTAGCAGGAGCTAATTTATTAATTCTTTGAACAGTAGATTTAGTCGGTTTAGCAGTTCTATTATTAACACCCCCCGTAGAGGATGAGTTAGATTGATTAGTTCCCTTACGGGGTATCAGATTAAGAAGATTTTGTAAATCAGCAAGATTAGTTCCACTATCATAATTTACTTTTGGAGCTTCAACAAAATAATGAGTTTCTCCGTTTTTCTTATACGTAGGAGCATTATTTACTAAACCGTTAGTTATATTACGAGTTAATTGAGGAGAAGTAGGAACTCTACGAGCAGCACCTATAATTCCATCTACATAACTATTTACATTTTTATCAATAGGTTTTGCTTCATTTCTATCAGTAACAATATATTGTTTATCTTTATAAGTTATTGTATCACCAATATTATATTTATCATTATTAATTCTAAATCCTTTACCAACTTTAGCTTTAGAACGTCCACCACAAACAAATTTACGAGTACGTCTTTCTCTTTCAGAAGTAACATGAGCAACAGTAGTATTATCATTTTTCTCATATAAAGGTTTTTGAGAAGTATCAGCAGTAACTAATCTATTATGAGCTTCAAGTTTACTATATCGAACAGGTTTATCTTCTTCAATATTAACAGTACCTTTAGGAAGTATTAAAGCAGAAGCAAGCAAACTAAGATTATGTAATCCAGGTTTAGAATAACGACCATTAAAACGAGCTTTTCTTTTTCCACCATATTGAAAAGCATTAGCTGATGGAGTATGAAGTAAACCATTTTTTACATTACCATTTATAGAAATTATTTTTCTCATATTTTTACCACCGTATTTATATTTATTATTTACTGCATTATAACTTGTATTTAGACCAACAATAGGAATATTAGGATTTCCGTTAGTAATATTTCTATATCCAATTAATGGGTATCTTCTATAATATTGAAATAAATTACTCGGAGTATTATTAATAGAACCATTAAATAAAGGAGTTCTACGAGAAGCAGAAATAGTAAGATTATCTGTAAATCTTCCACTTTTAGTTATAGGTTGCCAATTAAGTCCATTATCGCCAATAGAAACAATTAGGTCTTTACCGTTAGAAGAGTTAGCATTATACCATTTAATACCTTTGCTCCAAAAAGGAACATCAAATGTTTTTCTAAGAATAGAAATTTTTTTATCATCAGTAGGAGTTTTATGGGATTTAACAGAAACTATTCCAGTTTCTTTAGCATCATCTATTAAACCTTTATTTCCTTGTCTATAATAATTAGTAGAAATATTTTTTGTAGCAGTATTATTAAAAAAGTTTTTAGGAAGATTCATTAAACCTCTAACACCTGTAAGTATATCAAATTCAGGAGAAACATTTTTAAGCCCTTCTCTATCTTTATTTAATTTATCCGAATTAAATAATTGAAGTTTTTGTTTTCCTGTAAGTTTAGAATATTTAGTACCAATAGGAACATTAATTTTATCAGCAGAACTAATAGTTCTTTCAATAGGCTCTATTATAATTGGTTTTTCTGTATAAGCATTATCTTGTTTTATAATAGAACTATCTTCGCTAATATATTTACGTTTTCTTCCACCAAATTCATATTTACTTCCATCATCATTAATTCTATTACAGTCTTTATAATTTTCTTGTGCAGCAAAAACTTTATCAGCATCAGCTCCATTTAATACTAAATCAGCAGGTGAGACCCCCCGTAGGAAAGGAACAGAAGAATAAACTCTAACTTCTTTAGGAGTAACTTGCATAACTTCTTCTCCCTCAACTTCAAGACCAGTTTTAGCATTTTTACCAATATCTATACCACCTTGTTCATGCTTTTTACCTTGCATATAATAGAAATTTTTCTTACCAATTGGAATAGCAGTTCCACCACGAACAATGTTAGGTATATAATTTCCATTACCAGCATTAACTACAATACCATTTTTAGCTTTATTTTTTGACATGTCAATAATTTTTATTTAGTGATTTTAAGGCTCGTCACGGCACGCAATTCAAATCGTGATAGATTAATCATTTCAGATATGAAAATGCCATGACGGGCAAGCAAATAGCATTAGCGTTTGCGTTTATGTACTTTTTTACCACCTCCACAAGCGTATCGAGGCGACTGTATTTGCGAAACAGCAGTAATAGCAGCAGTAGGATTTTGACCAAGAGTATTCATAGCAGCAACATTATTATTTTGAACATTGGCATATTTAGCAGTATTTTCGCCAGTTTTACGAACATTGAATTTATCAGCAACATCATCATAGACTTCTAATTCAGCAGGTTTATAAGTTTTATAAGTATTAGTTTTATAATTAAGCAATTTGGAAGTAGGAGTATAACCGTCACTTCCAGCAATAGCATTTCCAACAACATTTCCAACAGTACCTATAAGAGTATTAGTAGTATCATTTGTCCATGTACCAAACGCAGCTTTCTTTCTACCACCACAAGCTTTCTTATTACTTCCTCCACATTTACGAACTTTTCGTCCACCACCACAACGCATGAATCTATTACGAAATTCTTTGTTTAATTCAGATTCATTTGTATATAACGACGTAAGACCGGCAGCGTTTTCGATGCCAGTCTTTTTAGCAGCAAGTTCATTTTGCTGTCGATTAAGTTCTTCTTGAGCTTTAACATTTAGAACATTCTGTTCATATTGAGCATTAATAGCATTTTGAGTATTTTGATATTGAGCGTCAATAGCATTTTGTTGATTCTGATAATTAATCATTTCGGCTTGACGTTGAGCTTCGGCTTGTTTCTTTCTTTTCTTACGACCAAACAAACCACCAACAATACCACCAACAGCGCCGATTGCAGCACCCCAAAAAGCTTTATCTCTATCTACATATTTAGTTTCCATATATTATTTATTAAAATACGCTTGAATATCTTTAATTAAAACTTTCTTATTAGTATTTCTAAATACAAATCTAATAACACAATATTTACCAACAATTAGTTTGGCATCAACAGCAGTTTGATTATATTCAAGATTATCGTTTATAATTCCTGTAATACGATTAACAATTTCTTGTTCTTCAAAACTATTAAGTTTATTACTAAACCAATTATAATTCCAACGACCATATTCTAAATAGGGTTTCTTATATTCAGCAATACTTTTTCTTTCTTCAAGCAAATTACAATAATCTGAATAACAACAATTAGTATAAATATAACAACCAAGAACATCAAAATTATCATTCTTTTCTTTATTAATAATATAAGTAATAAAGTTTAATATCTTAATAGTATTATAACTATTATTGTTATTAAAATAAACATCAACGTACGAGCAAAGTTTATCATCAATAACTTCGTTATTCATAAACGGATTAAGATTATCATCATTATATTCGTTATAATTTTCATTATCAAATTCACGAATACGATACATTCCTTGAATCTTATCAACAATATAAAAATTATCTTTTAGAGTAATAAATTTATAATCAGAAGTATAACTATGAGTACTAATCCAATTATTATTATAAAGATTATAACTAAATATACAACTTTGTTTAATACGAAATTTATTTTCTTTTATAAAGTTAAACATCAAACGAGCATTAGCGGTATCATATCCCATATAAATATAATCAGCATTAAAAGTATGAATAAATTTACTTATATTTCCATCAATATCTTCGATATTACTACCATTAAAATTATATAGTTTCTTTGAATTTCTATCATAGAATATATAACCGAAATCACCGACTATATAAGAAACAAAATCTTGAAAACCAGCAATACCATATTTACTTGAGAACATTTCTTTATATTCAACTTCAAACACATCCGGCATTAATATCTGAACATCTTGTTCAGTAGTTTTAAGTTGATTATTAACATTAAAAGCAAACAAAGATTTTTCAGTATGAACAAGAAGATAAGTATCAATACCAACTATATTAGTTATATCACCTTTATTTTCAGAAATAATTTTATAAGCTTCAGGAGAAATATGTTTCCAACTATTAGCAATACTTTCGTCGCCGATAACATCTGTTCGATAAACAGTTTTACCATAAAATTCTTTCTTATATAAATCATTCTTCTTATTATAATTGACAATAATTCTACGATAATAATTATAATAATTAGCATCAAGAACATATAAATCATTTATACGAGAAGCATCAATTATTAAATTAGCAACTTGTGTATTAGTTTCGCCACTACTAATATTATAATATAATGTTCGAGGACTAATATTCATTTTCTTTCCCATTAGGAAATAATGACTTTCATGAACAAAAGTAAAACTATATAATAAAGGTTTATTAGCAACAGTATTTCCTTCTTTAAAAAATTCTGTATTATCAGTAGCATCATACGGATTCCAATTAACATCACTAAAAATAACACCACGACTATGATAAGTATATACTGTACTTAAATTCCAATAATAATTCCAAGCATATACAGGATAAACAGTAGTATTATTTGCTCTACGTTCAAGACTACCATAAGTATAATTAACACTATCATCAGTAACGACATCTTTTACATATTCTATATATCCTAACGATATAAGATTTTTGTCAACATCAACATAAAAATCAGTAATATCATCAGTATAAATATCAGAAAGAACTAAACCTTGACGAGTATGAGAAGCTTGATTAGCTGTACTAATGCGAAGAGCACCCTCTTTACCACGATTAGAATAACTATTAGGAGGAATAACTTCCGTCTTTTCAATACCAGTTATTTTCTCATCAGCTTTACTGTTATATGTAAGAATAGCATTTAGATTATCATTAACTGTATCTAAATTAAACAAACAAGTATCAGATATTTTATTAGCATTAGTAGAACCGCCAATTATGCTAAACTCTGGATAATTAAATCTAAAATTACTGCCACCAACTTGTTCTCCTTTAACATCGTATAAAGATTTATCATCTTTAGTTATAAAACCACTACCAACATCAGCATATTTTGGTTGTTCATAACTAATGAAATATCCGACAAATCCTTCAAGCATAGGAAGATGTTCAAAAACAACTCCACCAAGATATAATAAATTAGTAGGACAACTATAACGATAAAGACTTTCTCCATTAGCAAGAGTTATTCTTTCAACTTTAAGATTAACTCCACCGACATTATTAGCACCATTATTAATAGTATTTATTGGATAACCATCAGTATAAGTACCGTTCGGATAAACATAATGAATAAAGAAAGTATAAATGCCACGACGACCAGGTTTTGGCTTGAAGAAATTTATAGCTTCGGCAGAAGTAGGATAACTACCCTCTCGTCTATCAACAGCACTAATAACAACTTTCGCCATTTGCTCGTTAAGATAATCTTTATGTTTTTCAAAAACAGAATTTTTATTAGCAATTTTATAATTACCTAAATAAACTCTGTTTCGATAATTATCAAGAGCTTTTACGTTATAAAAATTAAAAGGTTCATTAGTAAGTTCATCGAGAGAAATAGTTTCAAAATTATTATCAATATCAAATGTAGCAAGAGCGGTAATACTTTTTGCTTTCCATACAACAGCTTCGGTAGAAGCATTACCATTAATGATTGCACCTAATTGATATTTATTATATGCTTTAATAGTATCAGTATAAATACGAACTTGAATTTGAGGATTAGTATTAGTATAATCATCATCTTTATTATAATAATCTTGAATACTACCACTACCAACAGTAGAATTTCCGGAATAGCTAAATACAGTTTTAGGAGTTTGAAGAGCAGCTATATCAGTAACATGTACAGGATAGCCAATAGGAAACCATATAGTTTTATAATAATCATCAATCCAATAACGAATAAAAAAGATATAAGTTCCTTTTTTAATACGAGAACCATTAACAAAACTAACATCTCCAAAATTACTAATCGGAGCAGTAGCTAATTCTGTATAAAGTTCATCATTACCATCAGTAATATAAGGATTTAAATCTTTATCTTTGTCAAGATTAATACTTTTAAGAGGACAATCTTCGGTAGGATTTTGTTCACTAATACAAACTATAAGTTCATTGTTAACATTATAAGTATAAGTTCCAAACACTTGTCCGCCGCACCAATGCCAACGAATATCAACAAGTTTAGGATTACTACCGTCAACATTAACACGATAAATTTGACTATTATCAAAGAATAAAACAAATTCTTGATTACATTCAATATGTCCAACTATATTTGCATCAACACCATGAATATAAAAATCTTTAAGACCAGGTTCATTCTGAATAGTTTGAGTATCTTTATCAATCATTACATTTCCAGCATGAACTAAGTCACCATCCTTAAGATGTTCATAAGGAGTATCAAAGTTTAATATTTGACTTAATTGCATAATTTAATCATTTAGGAAATGTATAATTATAAAAATAAGCACGCCAAGCATCTCCATCATAACCATTCACTCCTTGATTGTCGGCAATAACAGAAGCTTTAGCTTTATCTTTTAATTGCATCCACATATAATAAGGATTAGTTCCATATTGAGAAGCAGCAAGATTAAATACAGGATGCTTCATACCACGAGTAAGCATTTTATACATACAGTAATAAGCAAGTGCTTCAATAAGAAGCCCGTTATTAGGAACTACTGGTATTTCTCCGTTAAAATAATCGCTATATTCAGTAGCTATTTCAAGATTACGAATAGTAATAAAATCAGTATCAAAATTTAATTCAATAGTATTATTATCAACAATGATATAATTTCTTTTATCCTCTACGGGGGATATGAATTGGTCGGCAACAGTATGCCGTTTATTAAAGTCGTCTGTATTGACATGTTCGGCAACAGCTTGATAATGAGTTCTATTAACACCTGTATCAGTAAGATAAATAGTATCAGACGGACTTAACATTTCATTGTCCATATCGTCCCGACCCCCCGTAGAGGAACTACAACATTGGGCATGTTTCTTATTATAAGCAAGACTTTTAATCTCACAACCATTACGGTCATAAACAGCAAAACCCTTGCTATTAGTAATAGGACAAGGGCTGTGAACTATACGATTTTCTACGTTTAGCTTTCGAGTTTTATATTCAGTTCTAAGAACTTTAAGTTGAGACATAGCATCAACACACCATGCAGGAACACGAGCAATCCAATCGCTATTATCAGGATTGAAATCGTTGTCGATTTTTGCTATTATGTGCTCCAACGTTATGTTCATTTTGTTCTGCATTTCTTATAAAATTAAGATAAGACATAGGTTCATAATGAAGAAGTATCATAAGTTTACATCTAATATCAGCTTTAAGTTTATAAATATCATCAACAGACTTACAAGCTTTAGCTATTTCTTCATGGCTTTTACCACTAAAATCTTTAGGAAATCTATCTTTACGAATAAACTTAACATTAACAGAATGATAACGATTGTTATCTATAAGTTTAAATTCATAATAATAATCATTACTTTTATATACTTTATAATCAACTCCGTCATATTTCATTCCACGAAGTTTATATATTTCAGCTTCTTCTTTATCATAAGGTTTTAAACCAGCAGCAATAATTTCTTTTTTCTTTTTGTTTGTAGCATGAAAATCAATAACTTTTTTATCGGAAAGAACTTTCCAACGATTATAAACAATAGTTCCTAAACCGCCAGCAAATTTATATCCATTTCCCTCAAGAATACATTTGGCAACACCGTAATTATAAAACTTATAAACAAGTTTTTTATAATCAGTAATATTAATAGTTTTACGAATCTTAGCAATTTCAAGTTGCCTTTGTTTACCGTATATTAATTTAATAGTCTGAACATAACGAATAAAATTAAGAATAGTAACTTTATAAGAAGAATCAGATTGAATAAAACCAGAAGTTTTAACTTTATTGCGAATAGCATCATAATCTACCACTAATATTTCTTTATCATTATCAAGAGAAGATAATTCTAATTCAAAGAAATTATTAATAATATCAATTTTATCATTAAGACTTCTATAAAGTTTTCCTTTAACAACAACTAAATCATCATATTCTTTTTTACTATCTTCATAATCAGATTTAGATTGTTCTATAAACTTAGCGTAATAATGTTTAATATCTATATCAGCAACCATAACTTATCGAACAAGATTTTCAACAGGAGTTTCGTTTGTTTCACGAGCAACATTAAGTAGATTACGTTTAAATATAATATCCTTAATATTACCAATCATATCTTCCGAAAGAAGAAATTCATTATCATCTAATTCTTCGCTATCATCATAATCTGTATCAGAAAAACTTCCGGCAGATTCAACAGTTTCAGTTTTAATTAAATGAGAATATTCAAAAGGAGATTTGATAACAATAAAATTAATATTAGCTTGTATTGTATCAGAATTAGTGAATATATAAATATAATCATTTATATAATCATAACGAAGAACACGACAAAGACCAATTAAATGATTATAAAATTGAACAGCATGTTCACGAACAAAAGGAACTGAAAGAGTATAAGTTCCAACAGTAGAAACAGATTGAAAAGGAGTATTATTAATAAGACGTACAGGACGAGGAACTTTATGCTTAGTTCTCTTAACAAAAGGAAGATTCAATCCCTCTGATTTATATAAATCGCCATCAGGAACATCAACAAGTTCAAGTCTAAAACGTTGTTCAAGACCGTTATCAATATAGCCATGAGCTTCATAACTTCTACGAACTAACTCATTACGAGTATGAATAATCGCTTGACGAATGTTTCTACGAACAGCTAATGTATTCGGAGAACCGGCAGCATGAGCAATTTCACTGATTAATTGGTTTAGTGTAGCCATAGGAATAATAGTATTAATATTAGTAATAAGACAAATATATTATATTATCAATACGACCATTATAAAAACAATGGCGATAACCTATTTTCACAAACAGATTACCGCCACTTATTTTAAGAATTAAATCGAGAAATACACTATTTAACGAGACTTTGTTTAAACGTTTCAATATCATTAGCATCTAAAACTATATCTTTATTAATTCCTGGAAGACCAATTCTAATTTTACCATTGCCAATAGTAACACCCTTAAACATATCTGGATATTCTTGTACTGGAGAAACAATAAGATTATCAATAGATTTTCCAAGAAGAGTTTCAATATCAATTAGACCATTTTCTTCTTCAATCATTTGAAGAAATTTATTAATTTTACAAATGTAATTATTAGCAGCTTTATCAATAAAAGGTTTAAATATTTTCAAAAACGGATTAGTATCAGCAATAATAGTAATTTTACTATCAACTAATTCATTAAGTTTATCAATTATAACTTTTCTTTCTACCATAATTATTCGTTATTAATAGTTTTACAAAATTCGACATAAGTAAGTTTAGGATTAGCTTGAGCAGCAATTTGAAACTTCTTAAATAGCTCTAATTCTCTATTGGCTTCTTCGATAATGCTATCTTTCTTAGTACGAATATTATTAAGTTGTTTTTCAAGAAGTTCTTTGCCACGAGGAGAATTAGCTACTTTATCTTTAACAGAATTAATTAATTCTTCTTGTATTAGCATTTGAAGTTCTCCAGAAAGTTTGTTATAAACTTCATCTTTAGCAAGAATAGCTTGTTGGTCGTTATTTAAACTACTAACTTCTTTATCTATTTCGTCCCAAAGATTAATTTTTTGTTCAGTAAATTGTTGCTGATTTGTTTGAGCAGGATTATTTAATTGAGATTGAATTTGATTCTTAGCAATGTTTAATTGTTGTATTTGATTATCAAGTTGAGCAACATAATCAACTGGAGAATTAACACCAGCAAGTAACGGGTCATATCCAAGATTAACTTGATATTGAGGATAAGTCATAATATAAGAATTTTAAAAATGAATAAGAGTAGGAAGATTATTTCTCCCTACTCTTTGATTATAATTTACGCAGCAGGAGTTTGTGTAGAATTATTACGACAATCGCAAGGATTATAACTTGCATAACCTGTAACAGTAGGAGTATTAGGAAGAACAACTTCTCCGCTAATCATACGACAAGTTCTACGCCATAAATTAAAATCAGCATGTTCAGCAACACGACGAATATCGCACTGAATCAAAGCATCTTGATAAGGACGAGTAGCTTTAAGAACAGCAACTTCTGTTTTAAGTTCACCTATCTGTCCAGCAAGTTCGTCTTTATTATCGCGAGAATACTTATACAAATCAAAAGCATTCTTATTAGCAGTAGCATTAATAATATCAAAACCATTTCTCATTGCTGAATAAATTCCAAACATTTCCTGATTGATAGTTTGTCTATCTTCAAAACGTTGTTTTTGCTGATTATAACTTGTACGCCACATATCATTAACAAATTGTACTTGGTCAGCACATTGTTTACGTTCAAGATAACGTTCATTGTCAATAGTTGAAGCAGCTATTGCAGCATCAGCAGCATTGTTGCGACATCCAAACAAACCATTACCAAAACCGCCATTAAACAATGCCAAAGCAGTACCGGCAATACCAAGTCCAAGAGCAGTACCAGCAACACCTTTTGAAGCATATTCCTTTTTGTCATGATGAACTTTTTCCATTTCAACATAACCTTTTCCAGTTTCTTTATCAACTAACATCATAATAGTTAAGTTTAATAAGATTAATAATAAAATTTATATCTCTGTAATTGCAATTACAACTATATAAACAAAGACTATGAGAATAAAGTTTTTGGATATTTCAAACAAGACAAAAAGAAACCGCTTATTTCTACTACCGAATTAACAATAGAGAAATAAGCGGCAAGTCTAACTAAGATAATGAACAAGAAGTGCTCCAATTATAATACAAACAGAATAAAGAATCAAATCTTTAATATTCCATTTACCATTATAATAACAACATCTATCACTGTTTTCTTTTATGAACAATATCAAGAACGCGAATTTGTATCCGAGAAATACAGTTGCAAAAGCATATATAAATATGCCTATAAAATCATTTTTGTTTATCATAATCTTCTTAAAAAATTTTCTATTATTGTACTTCTATATAAATGTCCTTTAGGGTTAGGATGATGGTCGGTATCGGAAGTTTGAAAAGCTTTATTTCTTAATTGAATAGCTTTAGAATTAATAATAGAATTATCATATCTACCATCAAGCATCATAGGTACTTGTAAATCACCTTTTAAATCAAGATAAGGAATACCCCAATAATTAGATATTTTAATAAGTTCATCTCTTAATGTTTTATGAAACCATGCGTCTGCTATAATAATACCAATTTTACAATAAGGCATATTTGTTATATAATATTCAAGAACTTTATTCCATGCTCCCCACCATGTAGTATCATCTACACTATTTTTATCTCCTATTTTATCATCAGTAACAAGATTGGTTTCATTTAAACCAAACATTAATGTTAAATAATCAGTATCTAAAGGTATTTTATCAGTATTTTTATATCTTTCTTTACAAAAAGCATTTTTATTTCCATTATCGTGAATAGTTGAACCAGACACTCCATTGGGATAAAATATCATTTCATTTCTTTTAGCAATATGATAAGCATAACTTTTCCAACAATTCCATTTAGAATCCCAAAATTCAGGACTTTGTTTTCCTTTTAATCCATTGTCATCGGTAAAAGCTTCAAATATTGCTTCTGTAAAACTATCTCCAGCAGCAACATATTTTTTATTATAAAGAATATTATGTTGACGTATAATATTAAATAACTGAATATTCTTTTCTTGTTCATCTTTTATTTCATATATTTTTAATTTATTTTCATTACCGTTAATATAAATATATTGATTTGGATTAATAGTCGTTTTATGTTCAACAACTTCTCCTTTCTTTTTAGCAACAGCAACATTTTCTAATGTTGTTCCAACAATAGGTTTAGTATTAGAAAAACCATATAATGGATAATTATTTATATAAGGATTTGCAGTTCCTTTAATAATAATATTTTGAATATTTTTTGTAGTATTTTGATAATAAGTAGATAAATATCCATTTTCAATAACAATATTATTTTCAATATTTCCGCCAATATTAATTTGCGGTAAAGAAATTAAAGGAATTTCAAATACAGCATCATAAATCTTTTGTATTTTTTTTTCATCATTAGATAAACGTTTATTTAACTCAATAGGGCTTATTTGCAATATAATATCATCTATAATTTCAATACTATTGTATTCTATATTTAAACTTACTAAATTATCAGGAATTTTAGCAGTAAAACTTTCTGTATAATATAAAACAATTTCTTTATTTTCATCATAGCCAACAATAGCTCCGCTATCACTAAACTTTTTAAAATTTATACTAATACTTAATCCAGCGAATTGTTTACCTTTAAAAATAACATATTTATTCGGATAAACACCTTTCTTTAAAACGCCGATATAATTATTTGGATTTTCATAAGTATTTATTTTCATAAAATTCTTAGGAGCAATATTATCTTTACAAAATAACCATTTTTCTATAATATTGTCGGAATTATAAAAAGAAATAATAAATCCATGTTTAGCATTTTGATTATCAAAATAAGGTTTTAAAATTTTACAAGCTTGTTCTAAATCATATTTATTATCGCCATTTATTCCATCGTTGGGAAATAAAACGCTAACATTATAATCACTTACATTATTAAAAATATCTCTTGTATTAATATTATAATTTTTACCATCATATTCAACAGGAATTAATTCATCACCAGTCATAAATTTATTTTGTAGTTGACTTATACTAACTCCGTCGATTGCTTTAGTTTCCATAATTATTATTTTTTATTTACTTTAATATATTTATTATCGGTAGTTATTATAGGTTTGCCATCAACAGTTAAAAGAGCATCTTTAATACGAATAATACCAAAGAAATGTTCTTTAACTAAATCTAATTCATTATCAGTAAGAGTACGATTAAATAATAGAATATCACCGTGACAGCCGATAAAAGTCCTTGTATCGTCTTTTCTAATAGTTCCTATAAATAAAGTATCAGTATCTTGTTTATCACCAGGATATATAGTTTGTTCGTTATATTTATTTTTAGTTTGATAAACAATAGAATTATCTTTATCTATATTTATATTAGTTGCTGAATAATATGAATACGTAACCCATTTATCGTTTTGTTTATATTCAAAAATAAAAGCACCATTTTGTTCTAATGCTTTAGACATAAATATACCATTAAAAACCTTTTCAGCAAACCAAGTTCTATCAGCAATAACGGTATAATCAGTTAGAATAGGTAATCCATAAGCAACTGCATAAGATTTACCATCATAACAAAGTTGATTAGGATAATTCGCTATCAATTCAACATCAATTTCAATATCCTTATTTGTTCCGAGATCATAATAAATATTAGTTTCTTCTTTATTATTGAAAATTTCTTCACTAATAATAGGAACATCTATTATACTACCATCATTAATATATACTGAATAAGCAGCTGTAGTTATCAAGTTACCATCGGTACTAACTATACTAAATTTAATATCATCTATTTTCTTATTGATATTAAATTTAAGTTTATAAGATTGATTATAATAATTATTTTTTGGAATGCCAATAGTAAAGCCAAACCAATTATCAGCTTTCTTTTTAACTATATGAAATTTGTTATAAGATTTTGTACTTATATTGCTATTAATAGCTGAACCATAATTCCAATTCTTAAAATCTTGAGCATAAATACCAACACCACTATTCAGTTTACCTTTAAAACCATAAAGATAAGCATCATGTTTATTACCGCTAAAGTCTTTTAGAATAGAAGTGGGTAACTGGGTGATGGTGATGTCACATTCACCGATAACACTAACACCAAAACCAAAATAGAGATTATTATCTTTAAAGGTGTAAATACCATCTTTTTTAATATGGGCTTCAGGCTTTCCTCTTCCTTGTCTCACGATAAGATATTTATTTTCAGTAACTCCAGTAACACTAATAGTCAAATCTGAATAAGGTTCATTATCATCTTCTACAATATTGTTAGTCTCAACTACATTTGTTATAACAATAGTATTATTAGTAATTTTAGCAGTACCTCTACTATTTCTATATGCCCATTTTGTAAAATCTTCTATGTATGCTTCAATAACATCGAAATTCGTCATACGCTGTTTACAGTATGGAGAATACCAAGCTACAAGAGCATCTTTAATTTCCGGTGGAATTTTATCAACAGCATCAGCTATATAATTACGTCTAATACGAAAGTAATTAAGTATAGCTTTAAGTATCATAATTATCGGATTAGTAACAATTAGATTCATTCTTCGCCTTTTAATAATTTGGTTTGTAACTTCAATTCTTCATATATAGCTTGTAATAATTCAATTATCTTTTTCATAATCTTTATAATATTAAGCGATTATACCAGCGTTTTTAAGACTTGTCAAAAGTTCATTTATTTTAGTAACTAATGCAGCAGCATCAGCATCAACGGCAGCGTTAGCAACAGCAGCACCTTTCTTAACTAATCCTAAAGTAGAAGTAGTTGCAGCACTATAAGTAGTATTATTATCAGTCCAAGGAACTGAAACATAAGCTTGTTCAGTATCATTAAGTTGAACAGGATAATTTTTTCCATTTTGACTATAACCAGTTTTAATACCACCACGAACATCTTCTGAAGCTAAAGGAAGTTTATAATCACTTGTTTCACTTTCTTTAATCAGTTCTTCGATAAACGCTATCAGTATTTTTTTTCTATTTTTATCAAGGTCAAGTCCAGCAACGAACTTAGAAATTTTAATATTGTCCATAATATCATTAATTAGAGCGTTATTGATTGTGATTTACTGTGACGCATTTTAAGGCTCGTCAAGCCATTTTGTGTCTATCTCGATAGATTAATCATTTCGTATATCTGAATCGAATAGGCGTAAAGCAAACTGCATCTACGTACGTGTAACAGTATAGTTTTACTATTCGGCAGAACGCAATCGAACGTATTTCCACCATGCAAAATGTTTTCTATTATCGAGATAATGAAGATTATTATCATTATTATGAGCTTCTTCTTCAAAGCTAATATCATGATAAGCATCATTCTGTTTTTTATGACAGAAACGAACAATTATATATTCAATAATATACCAAAGATAATAACCGACTATAAGCAATTCGAGCATCTGTTTTGTATGAATACGTTCATGATTAATAGTTATAGGACTAAGATAATCAGATTTAGTAAATAGAATACCAAATAAGTTAATAGTAGTATAACTACCGAATGGAATTATTTTGTTTTTGACGATTATCATTGTTTCAGAAATTAAGACCCCCGTAAAGGAATGAGAAAGATTCATATAATTGTCTCATCCTCTACGGGGGATGTTAAACAGTCTATTTTAGAGCATCATCTGCCTGTTTATATGTAATACCAAATTTATGCAATATCGGAGCAGCAATCCAACTCCAAAATACTGGAGCAAGAATAGCACTATTAACAAGAACAGTAGTTTTGATTTCGCCAGCTTGTTGATAAACAGCTCCAATAACAACAATGCTTATTACTAAGTATAATCTTTTATTCCATGTTGGAACTTTACAACCATCTCCATTAAGATAATCATGAATTTTAATAAGAATAAAACATAATACATTAACAATAAGCATATATGCAAAATCAAAATTACTAAGAATTTGATTAATAATAGTATCTAAATAATTCATATTAAGCAATAGATAAAGATATACAAACAGCAGTAATAATACCGGCAATTAACATTGGAATAGTATAATTAAGAAAAGCATATTTCATTTCATAATCTTTACGCATACCTTTACCAATAGCAGTACCGAAGCCTAAAACAAGATTAATAAAAACAGTTTCCCAACCAACATTAAGAGTAATACCAAATACTACGGCAACAATCATTCCTATTGCCAAATACTTCCAAAACTTTTTTAGTTCCATAATTATTAATTTTAAGATAAATAAAATAAATCGGATTATCATTATTCTAATCATCTGTACTAAAGAACGAAACGAATAGTAACCGCTGTTATTATTATAATTATTAGATTGATTAGAAATAACAATAATCCGATTATGAGTTTCATAAATGTATTTATAAATTTTTAATTAGCAAAATAATTTATCGAAAATATTTTATATTAAGCATTAAAAATTAATACGGCTCTTGCAAAAACAACAAGATTAACTTGTCCAAAACTAACTATTTCGTCATTAGGAGCGATACCGCGTTTAGCCTCAATATCAGTAGATTTAGCTGATGTCATAGTATATATAATAGCGTTAACAGGTTTATCTCCATTTCTAATAACATGCGCAGTTACTTGTCCAGAAACACCAACGTTAAACCAATCTATGCTTTTAGGTTGAATATTACTCGTTTGTTCGCTTCTGCCTAAAGTTATATTATTGGTGCTTAAATTAGCAATAAGAATATTATTATTGGTGCTATGGTCATCTGTTCCAAAAATATAAGAAAGATTACTATATATTTTACTAAAATCAAATTTACTATCAACTATCAATTCATTACCAACATAAATAGAATTAGCAGTCGATAATCCAACTCTTATTCCTCTCTTAATATTAGCAAAAAGAGTGGCATTTTTATTTTCTTTATTTGTCATATTATTAAGATTTTTAGAAGCTTATTCTAAATTTTAAACATTAATAAATAAATTAATCTTGATAATATTATAATCAATATTAATGCAATTATCTTTATTATCATAATCATTCTGTTACAGCATATAAAATAGAAGCATCCTTAGGACTTGTAGATTGATATTCAGAAGCAGTACGTTTAACAACTCTTTGAAGATTATCAGATACAAGAATATCTTCGATAAATAGTTCGTCAAAAGTAGCATCGCTTGTATCCAATTTCATTCCAATTCTCTTAGAAACAGGGCCATTATTAGTATAATAACTCATATTAAATTGTAAATTATATTCTTCTTGTTTATTCCAATAAGCATAAACGGTAGACATTTCAATAGTATTATATTTATCATTATAAGAATGAATATAATACTTAACATTGTTTTCGCAAATATCTTTAATAATATCAACTATAATATTTGAACTTCCAAATATTTTACTAATATATTGTTCAGCTTCAACGTCAAACATTTGTCTATTAATCGTCAATAAAGAACCATCAGCAACATTAATAATTTTACATTTTACAAGATTAGTAGGTATATCTTGAACAATATTAGTTTTCCAAACTTCAATATTACCATTTTCACCGTTAGCAAATATATTGACAATTTGATTATCAATTATATCTATATAAGAAAAATTAAAACTTGCACCATCAACATTAGTATAAAATGCTTCTACATGACCGTTACTACTATCAAACCAATCTGATGATTCGCTTATATCAATAAGACGAATAATAGAATCTATTTTTAATTTTTCATAACCTACAAAAGCATCTTTAACTTCTTGTGCAGTAGATTGACTTGTAAGAGCATTTACTTTACTAAAATCAAAATCAACAAAGTTAGTATTACTACCAGCTCCGGCTGCAACTTTATCATCGACATATTTTTTAGTAGCAGGATGATAATTATCAGTAGGATTATATACAGTTGTATTAGTTTTAGTTAAAACATTATTAGTCGTAACATAATTGCTATCATTAGTAAGTTGAGAAGTTTTAGTAGGAATACTTGTTTGCAAATCTTGAATATTATTTTCAAGAACAGTTATTTCATCTTGTAACGATTTACCTTGTCTTGCAGAAAGAGGCTTAGTAGCATCATCGGTACTTGTATCATCAACTATTTCAGACTTAGCAACTTTATTATCATTAAGAAACTTTCCCATTGCAGCAGAAAGAACCTTATTAACATCACTGCTGTTAACAGTATTTTCTATTGCAGTCTTATCAATTTTCTTATCATTAAGAATTTTTCCTTGAGAAGCTGCTAACGCTTTAGTATCATCAGTGTTAGTAAGATTTCCAATAACATCGGTTTTATTTAACTTAGTATCGTTAAGAAGCTTACCTTGTTTAGCCGATAAAACTTTTGTATTATCATTAGTAGAAGTATTATCTATAATATCAGTTTTCTTCAATACTGAACTTAAATCCGGAGTAGGATTAGTTCGCATAACACCATTAAATATAATAGTATTAGTATCGGAAGAAAAATAAAGAATATTAGGATTAGTTTTAGTAAGTTCGAGTGCTTCAGTTTCTGTTTTAGATGCACAAACTCTAAACGGTTGTCCAACAGGAGAAACAGCACGTTCGTCAATTAGTTCGTTATTCATATCCATATAATTCGCTGTAATTAGTAAAGCGATAATGATTTATTCAACCATTATCGCTTTTATTCATATTTTTATTATTCAATAATAATACCGCCACCAGCAGTAGCTTGGTCAATCATCTGTTTTAATATCTTACCTTGTTCGGCAGATAAAACATTAGTAACGCCACCAGTAGTTAAATCATTCTTGATTGCAGATGTATTAATTTTACTGTTAAGACCGCTATTCATTTCTGCTTTAGTAGCATAAGCAGATAAATCAACAGTACCGCCAAGAGGGTCCCAGTTAGCTTCAGTATGTTCAGTAGTAGAAGTATTCTTAATACAAGCAACATTAGTTCCAGCAGGATATTTCTTACCGCCAACTGAGAACTCAGCTTCTACATTATAAACATCACCAACTACAGCATTGGTAATAGCAATAACTTCGCTAATAGTAGGTTTAGTTCCTTTATATTTATAAACATTACCTAAACCATTAATTCTATCACTCAAAGCTTTACCTTGCGCAGCGCTAAGGGCTTTACTTGCATCAGGTGTGGTAAGATTATTAACAACATCAGTCTTATTAAGTTTGCTATCATTAAGAACTTTACCTTGTGCAGCAGACAAAGCATGAGTTGTACTCGTACTTGTCAAAACGTTTTCAACAACTGTTTGAGTAACACCGCCACCGTCGACTCGTTTCCAACCACTATAATCAGCAGAAGTAATTTTAGCTATATCCTTAAGAACATAAACTTCTTGAGTATCTTTTACAATAACAAGCATACCTTGATAGTAGTTCTTAGCAGCATAAGTATCAGCATTAATCAAATCGGCTTTTGTTCCAACTACTGTACGAGCATCAAGAGGGGCTTGACCTCCTGGTTCAAAGTTAACAGCAAATTGTGCAACACCGGCAGGACGACTTCTTTGCTCTGCAAAAGTATCAATACTATAATCAGATTCAAAAGGAATAGTAGTACTATTAGCAGATAAACTTCTAAATACTTCATCGGTAATTTCTTCACCATTATAAGTATCCGGTTCATCATCTTCTGAACGAGAAACATTGGCAACAGTAAATCTTAACTGTAAAGCACCGGACATAGTGCCTTGTGTAGTAAGCTTTTTATAAGCAACAAGTACACCTTGAACTTGAATATTTCCAGCATCAGAAATAGCGTAATTAGCGGAAGCAAATACTTCCCATTTACCGGAAACAGTATTATAAAATTCTACTTTAGTTACATTTTTAGTAGACGGGAACTTAAATTCAAGACGAGTACCACTTGATGCTTCAGAAGCAAACTTAGCACCAATTAGAGTATCAGTCCACTTATACAATTTAAGTTTATTATTAGGTACAGGAACAGATGGCATATTTCCATCACCATTACTTGTTGAAGCATCAGCACCATTAGCAAAATAAGGATAAGTACCATAAATATAAACAGCAGCAGAATTAACAGTACCAGCAGGCAACGGGTTAGGTTGAACAGAAGCTTTATTTCCCCATGAAGTTACAAGTTGTTCACCTTGAGCGTATGCAGCATGATAATTATACTGCATAGTTCCTAAAACAACTTTAGTAGGTAAAGTCTTATTGCTTTCTTGTCCACCGTAATAAATAAAACTTGCTTCGCTATTTAAAGCACCAGCACGTTTTTTATCAGGTTGACCAGCAACACGTCCATAACCTTGATTGAACGCTGTTTTAATGTTAGTACCGGCAACAGGAGCAGCCATTCCTACTTCCATTATTTCATTGTTAATAAAACCGCTACTAAGAAGAATAGTTGCAGACGGAGCAACAACTTGCGGTTGCTGTTCGGGAAACAAAAGCATATCAATAATTTCGTTTTGCTTCTTACCGTTTAGAGTTGCAACAGTAGTACCGGCAGCAATACCGCCAACAGTATTAGGCATCTGAATAGAAGTTCCAAGAGCAGACTTATATATATCAGCAGTTAAGCCATCAGTTAATTCTCTTTTAATAACATTACAACTCCAACTATTATTTTTTAATGTAAAAATAATACTTCTATATAATAAAGAGGTTCTATAAGATAACCATTTAATTCTAATATTTTTTGCGGTATTATCAGAATTAGCAATACAATAGCACATATCCAATTCATCATTTGCAATAATCAATCCACCATTTAGAATAAATGAATGAATGTGCTTAAAACGTTCTTCAGTAGCAGCACCTATAACTTTTATAATTTCTTCGTTTGTGCTTTCATTAGTTAAACCATCAACTTGATGTAAAAATAAAGCACCATATAATTTACCATTAAACCAAATACTATTTTCATTATTACTAAAACTCATCATATTAGGAGTAGTTTTCTGAGCTTCTTCGCCTTGTGCACTTGTTTTAGTAACAGCTACTCTAAGTTTCTGATTATTAGCAGCCAAAGTCTCAACAATTTTAGATAAATCTTCCATAATGTTTTTAATTATTTAAACTATAAAAAAACGATTTTTTATTCGATTATAACACCAATTCTATCTTCAAGTATTTCTACAAGAGAATCAATATCATAACCGCCTAATGTAGGTTCGCTCCATTCTCTATCTTGAATATCTACATTTTCATTAAAATGACGAATTGAATACCAAAGATTACCATCGCTATCATAAGGAGCAGCTTTCCAATTATCCTCTACGGGGTGCGGATTTGAATAAGAACCGCCTGTTGGGGCAGCAGGTTTATTTTCAGCACGAGTAAAAGCAATACCAATGATAGAACTATAAGCTTTAACTTCATAGTCAAGCCAATATCCATCATTAAGTTCCCCTGTAGGGGGTGTATTAACAGGAACATCTTGCTTGCTAAGATAAACATGACCGTTATGTTTAACAAGCGTAAGACATTCATAAGCTTTTTGACTATCATATACATTATTTTCAGCAACAGTAATGATAGCCTTTCCTAAATCTTTATTTTGTATATCCATATTTAGTTAACATTAAATGAGAATCTTCAATTTCAAATTCAATATTTTCAGTATTATCAGAATTATCAATCTCATGCAAATGTCCAGTTATAGGGTTAAGTTCTAACTTAACATCAGCTTGTTTTTGACAAGGAAGAACATCCATATAAACATGACCATCTTCTTCTATTTCTCCAATATGATATTCATAAGAAATGTCATTATCCTTAAACCAATTATTAAGATAACTAACAATCATTTTTAAGAACAACTCGTATTTCTTTTGCATCTTAAAGAAATGAGCAGCAATTAGAGATTGAAATAAATTAATATTGAATATAGCTTTACGAAGTTTGTTACTATCATTATGAGAAGCAATAAATACTTTTAATAAATTAGCATAAAGGCATTTAAGATTATCAGGAATATAATGATAAAAATAATCATAAATATTAGTATCATAACCGCTATCGTAATAACGTAAAAATATTACACTATCGGTATCGTTCATGTGGAAAGTACAAGAAACAGCATTTTCATATCTACCATCCATAGTACGATAATTAATAAAAGCATAAGTATCAGTTCCAATAGGAGGATTATAATCATATCTAATTGTTATAGTAAATTCATAACTATTAGAAGTACCATAAAAGTGTTCACAATATGGTTGACTACATTCTCTATTAGCAGAAAGGTTCTTACCTCTATATTGTTGAGTTTCATCTACACTATTAACTTTTCTACCATTTCTATAATACTCATGTTTAAGTGTATAAGGATTGGTTATTTCTCTTTTATTTCTAAAAAGATAAAAATCGCCAGTCACATACATTATATATTCATCATGAGATTCAGAATCCTTTTGGCTAACAGCAATTTTCTTATTAGCAGTATTTCCGTCATCATCTATAATATGAACAGTAATATTTCCATTGCGAACATGTAATTCATCAGTATTTTCGTCAACATTAAAATGAGTAACATCTTGACCTCCAGTCTTAATCCAATCTACATCTGCACTTGCTTGCCAATGAAGATTTTCATCGGTTCTATAAAGTTCATCATTAATATAAGTTAATCTATCACTTTTAAGAACTTCAAAATCGTAACCTTTAGGAGCGTAAGCATCACACTTAATAGATTCAGGTCTAACTTCAAGTCTATATTGATACTCAACTTTGCTTGCTTCTTTTATAATAGTAAACAATAAAGTCTTACCGATACCATCAGCACTTTCTGATTGAGTAACAACAATATTTCCAGTATATCTATTATTTGTAGTATTTAAATTACTACGAATATAAATCTTACTATCTTGACTGCTTGCATTAACAGAAACTAAATTAGCAATTTCTCCACTTAAAGCAGTAGTTAAATCAAAATTAACATTAATATTTCCGCCCTCATATTGACCATTAACTTTCTTCTTTTTATAACTTCTGATAACAATATCTTTGTTAGCATTTGCGTATTGGGTAAGAGTAATTTCATTGCTATCATCAGTTTCAAAGAAATAATCATATTGAATAGAAGCGCCAACTTGAGTAATATTAACTACTAAATCTTTACCGTTAACTTCGTTTTGTGTATAACGTATTCGACCAGTACGTTCTTCTTCGTTATCATTTTTATTAATAGTAATACTATTAGGCAAAGACGGAGTAATAGTTATAAAATCGCTACCATTGGTAACTTCTCCTGTATAAGCAACACTTTCTTTATTAGATGGTTTACCATTAATATAATATTGTTTAAAACTTTGAATATTAAGAATAATAGAAGTTCCAGAATTAGGAGCGTTAATAACTTCCTGGTCGCAACTAAATGTATATTCAAAAGTTTCTTCAGCAGCATCTTGTTTAATAGCAATAGTTTCCTGTTTATTACTTTCAGTTTGAGTAACAATAATATTGTCGGTTCTAATTTCGGTACTTGTATTAGCAGACATATACCATTTAGTCTTATCAGAAGTATTATTCTTTAAAAGACCTTTTTCAGAACGAACAGTATAATTAACAGCAACTTTATCTCCTTGAGCTTCGCCATTAACATAAGTTTCTTTGTAACTTTCTACTGTTAGTTTTACAGGATTAGTACCATTAACATCAATAATATTTCTATCTACATTGGCATTAAGAGTATAACGAATTTCTTTATTAAGACTATCTTGACTAACTTCAATTTTCTTATTACCCTCAACACCAACTTCTTCACGTTCAATAATTATAGAACCGGAACGAGGAAACGAAGTATTGGCTTCGGCAGAAACAGAATTACCATTAACAACAAAATATTTATTTGAAGAAGTTGCTTTATAAGGAACAAGAATTTTATCGCCTATAACTTCACCACTTTCATTAGTAAGTTCTTTATAACTATTAACAACAAAAGTTTCACGACCTCCCTCTGATGGAAGTTCGATTCTTTCTGGAAATATAGTAATAGTATATCTATAACTAAGTTTACTAAGTTCTTGATTAATAATTCCGTTTAGAACATTATTACTCTCATTTTGAATAAGTCTAAATTTAGCAGTACGAACAGAAACTTTATTTTCTTTGATAGTAATAGAATGATTACTTTTATTCCAACTAATCCAACTATTATCAGAAACATTATCAAGAGCAAAATCATAATCAATAAATAATTCTTCTACTTTACTTCCAATAGAAACAGTTTTCTTAGAAATAACGTTGAACGCGATAGTTTGTCCAAGACCATTATCTTGAATATTTAATTGCTCTTCATCATTAATTTCAAAAGTATATACTTCTTTAATATCATCAAATTCATAATCGTCGCCAATACATTTAATGCTAACTATTGCATCTTCAACATGAATTTCAGAACTACCTACATCTACATTTTCATATTTAGTTAAAGCTCTTTTAACAAACTCATATATAGTGTTAGCTTTATCTGTATATCCTTTTTCATAGAGGAAAGCAGCATTTTTAAATAAATTCCAAAGCTGAATAATAGATTTGTTTTTAGGAGCACAAACGTTATCACAACCTTGTATAGCACTAACACCATATTCAACAAGCAAAAATTGGATTTGTCGATAAGAACAAACCCAATCAATAGGAACACGGATATTATTTAAAACAGTATCTTCCATATTCAGACGTATTAAAAATTACTTTTATTAGTTCTTGCTCTTCTTCGGTAAGAAGAATATCATAAGCTATACAAGAAGAAATAATATCATATAAATAAGAAGCACCGAAGATATTGTTAGAAATAAAACCGAGATTGATTTTCTTAATATCAGTACCAATAACTTGAATAATATTATTTTCAAGTTTGTCGGCAAGTTCTTGAAGTAATTGATAATCCTTACTCATATTCGGTATATTTATTATTTATATAAACTATCCAATCATCAACTTTAATACTAAGATTACTATTGATTTGCGAAATACGAAGTTTATCTTCTTGACCGTTATATATTATAGCAAGAACATCTTTAATACAATCATCTTTCCAACTATCTTTAAGAAACTCACTAAGAGGAGTATTACCAACTTCGTATAATGAAAGAGTATGATAAGCACGATAAAATTCTGTATTAACAGTCTTAGTTATATTTGCTATAATAAATTCTTTATTAATATCAATATTGTTATTGATAATAATATTACGACAAAGATTAACAATTTTATATTGAAAATTAAAAAATGCAAGTTCAATAATAATTTTACCTTTTTCTAAATTCTTTTTAGTAATATCTTGAAAAAGATTATCAAGAATAGCATTTAGTTTTGCAACATTATTGCTAACCTCTTTAACAGCAAGACCCATTTCGACAAGAGATTTTTTATCATCTTTATGTCTGAAATAGTCTATCAACTTTATAATAACAGTATAACTAATAAATACTACGCTCGAAATAATTACAGTAATATAAGAAGTATTACGAACAGTATTTTCAATTACACTATTAAAAACTTTAAATTCTTCCATTACAGCCAAAACGACGAAAGCCACTATCACCGTAATCTAATACAGTAATAGTGGCTCTCCATATTATACAGATATGTTTATTAACTCAATTAAGCTACACTGGCAACAGCTTTAAGTATAGTTTCACCTTTAGCAATAGCTTTAAGTATAGTTTCAACTTTAGCAATTGCGGCAGCACCCGTAGGCAGAGCGATTTGAACAATCTGATTAATACTTTGGTCAACAGTTTTCATTTCCCGTGGCTCAGCAAATTTAAGCGTAAATACGGTATAACCTGCATCAACACTATCAGGCTGTGCAAGAGGATTAAGTGGATAACCAGGATAAATAAGATTCGCAGGGTCTTGATAAGTATATTCAATACCAGCATCGGCGGCAGCTTTCATAGCCAAATCTTTAATATAGTTGGCATCTGCAAGTGGAGTAACAGCAGGAGTTTCTGTAACTGCTACACCAAACAAATCATCGCCAAGAGCAATCTTATAATCTTCTCCTTTATTTACAGCAGTAATAGTAATCTTAGCAGCTGCGGCAACAGCTTTAACACCGGAAGCAGGATTATTATTAAGTTGTTCAGTTAATTCTTTAGCACAAGCAGAAGCATCTTGACCATCTTTAACGCGCATAGTAGCAGTCCACTTATTACGTTCATTAAACTGAACACCTTTCTTAACTACTACAACAGTCAAGTCATCACCAACAGTAGGAGCAGGAATTGTAAAATCACCTGTATAAGCACCGGCAGCTTGATATACTATTTTGGTAAAACTAAAATTGTTCTTATAAATAGGAACAATTACATCGCCGCCTTTAGCATCTTCTTTTCCAAGAAAGATATAGCCTTTATCCTTAATTTTAGTACCATCAGAATCAACAGTATGTTGACCATTAACTAAAGCGGAAAAAGCTAATTGACCAACAGTAAGAGCTGTAAGGTCATCACCTAAATCTGACTTAGAACCTAAAAGAAAAGTTCTCATAGCTTTATAATTTTATTAATTTATTTTTGGTTCGTTAGGCATAGCAAAACTATCTCTAAAATAAGCAATAGCAAGTTCAACTATTTCCATGTGTAAATAATCAGGCAAGTCGCAATTAACTCTATTTTCTATTACTTGCTCATCATATTTAACAACAGCAGGAAGCTTAATATAATTATAAACAACCTTTGTAGGTTTACTATTACTATTACCGTTATAAATTTCGATAGAATGTTTGCCATCTTTTACAATAGAAACGCATATAGGATAACGTTTCGTAGCACGATTGCAATAATCTCGAAGAGTTCTTTGAAGATATTCAGCTTCAATTATACGACAATCGTCAAGAGTTTTGTCATCATAGCTAACAGCAAAATGAGTATAAAGCATAACATTGGCATTAGTAACATCAGCCGTATATGGGTCAATATCAGTTCCACCCCCCGTAAGGGATGAACCAGATATTTCACCTTTCGTAGCAAGATTTCGCAGAGCATTAAGTTGACTAATATCAGCATTTGCTTTGATTATATAATCATTAGCAGTTTGAGCATTTTGCGAAATAATACTACGAGTTTTAGCCATGATAGCATGATTAAGACATATATCAATGTCTTCATTATAAATAGCACGAGCAGTCTGCAAACCCATTCTTTGAGCCAGCTCTCTGAACGTGATGTGCATCTGTACTATATCCATAACTTTAAGCAAGTTTTAATTGGTTTTCGTAAGCTGTACGCATATCGGCATTATCAGGATTTTTAAACCAAGCAAGAGCTTCTTTCATATTAGCACCAATAAAATCACCAGCACCGCTAACAATATTTTGTGAATGTGGATGGCGAATAAGAATGCCATAAGCTATAAGTTTTTCAATCATAGCTTTAAGACTTATATCTCTATCCGTACACATTTTGTTAAAGCGAGCGGGTTCTTGACTTGCAAAATAATCAAGATTATTTTCCTTAAGAACTCTATCTTCTGCAAGAGAAGGAATAAGCGGTCTATTAGTAAATATACAATACGCAGCATAAACATCGTCAAACAGTTTATCATTAGCTGTAATATTAACGAAGTTACGTTTAGCATTATTAACTTCAAGACGTTTCTTAGCTTCAAGTTCTTTCTCTTTCTGTTCGTCTCTAAAATAGAATCTAATATTAGGTTTGTTATTAATGATTGCAGTATCTTTAGCAACATCAGTATATAACAAACAATGACGATAAAGAAGATAATCAGCTACATTATCGGGATAACCGTATCTGTATTTTTCTGATTCAAGAGCATTAAGTTTAATAATTCGATTTTCGATTGCTTTGTCAAGAGCAGCACTATCACCGCGATTTACGGCAGCAAATTCAGCATCAATAGCTTCTTCTGCATTTTTAAATCTGTAATAGTCTTTAACATGATGATAATGGAAACTAATATTAAGTCTCTTACCAAGTTTATCAACTTTTACCTGAATATTATTAAGATATTCCTTAACACGTCTAACGAAGTTTTCGTTAGTAGGAGAAACGCCAATCAGATTAGGAAAATAAGCTTCAACCTCACCTTTATTAGAAGCAAGAGTTCTTGAACTACGAACAGAACTACCAATAAATTCATTCCGTTCTTCAAGAGATTTATCGTTAACTTTACGGTAAAGAGAGAAAGAAGAAACCAAAGCAATAACGATATATCTATCTTCAAAATAAGGTTCATTTAAATCTTCATCTCTTTTTTCTCTAAGAGTTTGTGAAATTTCTCCAATTTGGTTATTAGCTGTTTCAACAGCAGCGGCAGGTTTATTAATTTCCTGTTCTTTATTTTCAGCAGCAGCAATTCCAATAGTAGGCATAATCTTTTTAATTTAATTAGTTATTACAATACGCATTTCAGCAAGAACATCTTCGTAGTATTGTTTACTTGCAGACCAATACTTCCCTTAATCTCATAACGAGACATATCAATTTCGGTAGAAGCACGATTGGTAGTAGAAACACCCCATTCCTTAGGTATCGGAGTCATACCCTCAATAACCTTAGCAATATATTCTTGTCCCTCTTGACGAACAATACGAACGTTATTTTCGCCTTTATAAGAAGAGAAATCAACAAAGCAAGCTTGATGAGAAGTAATAGGCAGACCGCTACGAGGATGAATTTGTCCATTCTGTTTTGCAGCTTCAGCGATAGTACCTTTATCGAAGAGTGAACAATGTTTAACGGTAATAGTATGTCCATCAACAGTAATAAATTTATTGAAATACTTACCATAAGCAAGACCACTACCATTATCCATAATCTTCTTTTCGCCAAGAGGAGTAATAAAACCTTTACTCATAGCATCATTCTCGATAGCATATTGGAAATCTTGAATAAATCCTTTACCTGCCATAAGCACAATATTCATTGTACCATCATCAGTATCTTTATTCAGAACATCACCAACAGTTCTTTCGAGTTTGTTAAGAGTAAGATATTCACCATAAGTATCGTAGTTACTTTCACGGCAAATTTCCAACATACCGGCAGTACGAGGAATTGGTTTACCATTATCTCTATCTTTCAAACGAATAGTACCATCGGGAAGTCTATTATAAGTAGACAACCACAGACGTTCTTCGTTCATTACGCGCATTGTCAAATTGAATTGGCGCATTTCTTCTGAAATCCAAAGACGAGTAGTACCACCGCCATTACCTTGCTGAAATTCATATTCAGTAACAACATTAGAAATATTACCGGCAACCTCTTTACTATAACGGAAAAACTCAAGTTGAGAAGTCATAGAACCAGGTCCCATAGTATTGCTTCTATTACCCTTAGAATAAGATTCAGAAACAGTAGGAGCAGACATGCTCAAATAAGTTCCTTTAGCAAAGTTCTTCGGGTCAACGAAAGCAGTAGGAGAAGCGTTAACAGGAGCAAGCAAATAAGCATAACCGTAAGCACTTTCGCCTAAATCTTTCTGAATACGAAGCAGAGTACCATCCGGACAAATCAAACCATATTGTTCGATAAACCAATGAGTAGCAAAATGAACTTCAAATTCTGCACCACCAAGACCAGGCTTAGTATTAGCAGTATTGAAATAAGTTACATAATCAGTAAACTTCATACGACCCATAGTCTTCCAAGTCCACTGAACAGTTTTAACAGACTTAACACCGCGGCTACCTTGACCCTCAGTCATAAAGGTAAGAGGAAAACGGTCGTCATCCATACCATAGTTGTAAGTCAGAAACGCATTAATTTCAACAGGTTTAGTGAGTTGAAGATTAGCAATACTTTCTTCATTAGAGTAGCCTCTATCATCATAACGACCCGTTGACAAAACTCGCATTGTGTACATAATCAACAGTTTTAATTAAGTTATACATAACCAAGAACATCAGCAATATTATCGCCAATTTTCTTGTTTGCGGCAGGCTTAGTAATTTTAATAGAACTTTTACGTCTTTGTTCAGCAGCTTTAAGACGAAGCGTCTTAGTCTTTTCAGATGCAATCGCAAGGTCTACAAGATTACTATAATTTCCGCCAGTAAATTTAAGATAAGCACGAAGCAAATCATTTTGAAGTTGTTCTTCTTCCGGAGTTTCCATTAATTCTCTTTCATAACGGCTATATCCTTTATCATCTACTTGATATAGATAATTAAAGAAATCATCAGCGGTTGCAGCACTTTGTTTACCGTTTTTATTAATAAGAATAGTTTCAGGAATTTTATAACCAGCAATCTCTTTCTTATCAATAGCAGATTTAACTTTACCCCAATAAGCAATTTCAGCTTTTTTATCTTCTTCAATCTTACGTTGAGCAGCTTCGGCTTGTTCAGCTTTAACTCTCTTATCGTTTTCTTGAAGAGTAGCAAGGTCTTGTTTAGCAGCATCTAAAAGACGATTTGTACTCTTAAGGAAAGAAATATAATCATCAATGCTTCCGACCTTGCCACTTTCTTTAAAGGCTTCGCGAACTATTGCTTCTTGTTGTGCAGTATTATTTTCGTCAATAACAATTGTACTTCTATCTCGAACTTGACCGAATCCCTCATAACTATTTCCGTTAGCAACATAATAATTAAGGAAATCACTTACAATAGGAAATTTATCAATAAGTTGCTGAACACCAGCTTGAGCGTATTCGGTACGTTTAGCATCAAGAACTTCATTAATATATGAAGCAACTCCATCGGGAGTATTTTCAAAAGTAATAGGTTTATCGTTTTCATCAGTAACTTCAAAACCAACTTTCTCTATAATCTTAGCGACATCAATTGCATTTTCTTTATCATCAGTATCGTCAACTTCAAATTGCTTAAGAAAGTCTTTAACGTCTTTAGCTTCTTTGAAAACTTTATTATTTTTATCAATAAGATTGCCCTCAGCATCAACAGTATAAGTATCTTCTCCGATAGTAATAACAGAACCAGGTTCAACAACTAAATCATTGTCATCTACTTGATTATCATTGTTATTATTATTTTTATCATCTGTATTGTTAACAGTTGTATCAACATTATTGTTTCGACCATCACCATCTGTTTTATTGTTATTCTTTGGGTCGTCATTATTCGGTTCGTCAATAGGTGGAATAATATTACCGTCAGAACCAACAGTACCAGTAACGCCAGTATCTAAATCTGTAATAGGTTCAGTCCCACTATCAGTAGGATTAGCATTAAAACCAAAATCTAATGTAGGCATAATTTTAATAGTTTTATATGGTTATTATTACTTTGTTATTACAAGACAAATGTATAAGCACTAACAGCATCATGTCGAACATCACAACTACTTAATAGACTTCTTTTGCTTATTTCTACTGGCTTACTGATATTGATAAATATCCTTGTCGCTTACAGACTTGACGAAATTTGAACGATTTATGATGAATTGATTAATCCTCTACGGGGTGTATCAACGTCTTACACAGAGGCTTAAAATAAGTCTTATAGTAAAAGATATTTACAAAATCAACAAACCACAATTGTGATTACAAGCGACAATAAAAAAGCCGCTACTACTCTCACGAGCGGTAACGGCTAAAGAAATTTACAAAGCACAAATACAAGTATTTATAATACAAGTTTATTTTTTATCAAATCTATTTTTATTTTGTTTAGCAACTTTATAACTCATATCAGCTTTATAAATATCAGAAGCAAACTTCTGATTATTAGCTTGAATTTGAGCACCAACTTTTTCTCTTTCAACAGCTATCTTTTCTCTTTCAATAGCAGTCTTAGCGGCATCGGCAGCAGCTGTATCAACCGCTTTATTATTGAGACCCCCCGTAGAGGATAGAACAGCTTTCATTTCTTCAATTTGACCATCAAGATATTTTTCAAGAGCAAGCGTTTCTCTATCTTGTTGTCCTTTCGCAGCAATCTTATCAAGTTCATATTGTTGAAGCATTTGAGCATTTTGTGCATCAAGTTGTTTCATATTTTCTTCATGTTGACGATTAATCTCTTGAAATTTAAGAATACCTTTCTTTATTTCAGCAGTATTATCGCCCTCGATTGCAACAGCAGCCATTCCAGCATCTCCATTCTGTGCAGCACTAAAAGCAAATTGTTTATACTGATTAAGTTTATCACGTTCCTTTGCAGAAAGTTTAGCTTTAATAACATAATCAGCATAAATATGTTTATCAACATCAAGACTGAAATATTTTATAGAAGCATCATTCTTAGTCTTATAAGAAGTTCTAAGACCATCAATCCAAGCAAGTTTAGAATAATCCATATCACGAGCATAATCATGTTCTCGCATATAATCAAACATAAACTCAACTATAACACTTCCCATAGAACCACGAATAATAGCTTGTTCAGTAACTCCTTTACCAGCACTATTAGCTATTTCGCCATAGCGTTGAGGAGTCATATCGACTTTAAGATTAGCGGCTTGTTCATTAGCATTAATAAGTTCTGTAAGTTGAGCTATATAAGCAGAAGTATCGCTATTAAGCATACGAACTTGTTGTGCTCTCAACATACCTTGGTCATCTTCATCATCTATATAAAGAACGCCATCAGCAGCCATTCTATAAATAGTTTCTTCTGGAACACTACCTAAAAGAGATTTAGCAATCAGAAGAACATTAAGTTTATTCTTAGCAAGAGCCATTTCTCTATGATAAGCAATTATATTACCAAAGATTTGATAAGGCATTATTAAATCAATAATGCTAAAACGACCAAGACCAGGCATTAATTCTATTAAACCATTATAAGGAAGTTTACCATTTCTATTATAAGCAATCGGTCTGCACTTATAAGGATAAATAGCATTATTTCTTCCACCTATTCTATCGCATTCAAAAACTTGAGATTCCCAAATCCATTCAATGTCAATGTCGCCATTATCTGGATTAAGAGTATAATCTTCATCTACAATAGTTTCTCCAATAATACCATTTTGTTGATAAGTAAGAATACCTTTCTTAACCTCTCCGCGCCAAACAACATGCCAAACTTCAATAAGATTATTATTGTATTCACGAGCCATTATAGGTTGACGTTCAAAAAATTCACGTTCTTTATCAGTGAATTTATTACACATATCAGGATATAACTTCTTAAAACTTTCCCATTGAAGAAGACCTCTATCATCTTGACTTGTCATTTTGCCGCTAATATAATAAGTGTCAAGAAATTTTTTATCATTATCATCAAGAATATCATAATATTCATCCATTATCTGCTGGAAAGTCATCATTCGTCTTTCGCAAAAAGCATCAAAATCTTCAACAAGAATATTATCATTAGGAATAGGAAAAGCATCGCGATTAGAAACAACTCGTTTAATTATTTTATTTCCTTGAATTTCTGTATAAGTAAACACACGACCAAAAGAAACCCATTCAAAATAAGCACGAGCATATAGAGTAGCAGCATCAGTTAAATCGTCAATAACATTAAGAATATCTTGACCTTGTGCTGTTATATCATCAATATAATTTTCATTAAACTCTTTTATAAAAGTCTCAACATCAAAATTATCTTGAGGATTAAATTGTTCAGGTTGTCCACCTTGTTGAATAAATTGTTCATAATTCTGTTTAATTCTTTCAGCAATTTTCTGTTGAACAATAACCATAAGTTCTTGACGAAGTTTAGCATCACGAGCAAGAACTACTTCTGGGTTATTAGCACCTACAATAAAATCATGAGGATTCTGAATATATTCGCCAACATATCTACGAACAACACCGCCAACCATATCGTAGTTACGCATAGTAGCTGGAAATCGTTGATAATCTTTATTTGTAGCATTATAAGGATTTAAAATCTTCTTATAATATTCAGCATCAATATTACCTTTTAGAAAATGATATTTCTTTTCAATATCATCCGTTTGAGCAATACTTAATGCTTGACTTATAAGCCAATCACAACTATTAGCATAAAACTCCGGTTTGTTTTTTTCCTTAGCACTAACTCGTTGCTTAGGAAAATTTAAATCAGTAGGAAAATACATATTATTAATTATTATCGTTATAAGTAATCATATTATAAATATATTCTTTATTATCGAGAAGTTCAAATCTAAAAGCTATATTACCAAATACAAAAAGATATGTACTTAATGATTGTTCTCCAGTCATATTATTAATACCATTTACGTTTGAAAAAGTTATTAGCAGCACTACTACTTTCTTCTAATTTTTGTCTTTTGCTAAGTTCAAATTTACCTTTAATATCAAGAGACTTACAATAAATACCAAGAAGAAGCATTTCGGAAACACGGTCAAAGTTACCCTCGTCATTCCATTTTTTAAGTTCAAGAATAGCTTGATAATCTAATATTCTATGAAAGTTATAAACATCATTACCTTGTTCGTCTTTGCCAATAACAGTATAAAGAAACTCTTTTAATAAACGAAGAGCATTAAGTTTTTTAACACCATCAGTAATAACATATCCGTAAGTAGAACTAACTTTACCTTTAATCGTTGTATCCCAAACAAACAAAGGTTCGTGAGCAAGATAACGAAGAGCTTTCCATTTAGTAAAATTAGAAACAGTTTCACCACGATTGACTTCAACTATTCCAGTTCCAATACAATTATAGTAAATACAAAGATAAAGAAATATTTGGTCAACTTCTTCAAGTTTATCTTTACGTCCATAATAAGCGGCACAGCATTTAAATTTATAACCATTACGAGCAGATGGCATTTCCCAAATATGAATACTATTATGAGAATGTCGATTAGTAATTTCTTTCTTTTCTTTATCTATACCAACAGGGTCATAAGTAGCACAATAAGTACCCTCAGGAATTTCTTTTATTTCTCTATCATTCTCATAACGAATATCGTATTGAGGATGATACCAAATACGAACACAACCATCAGGTTGTTCATTTCCTTTACGAGGCACTCCTTGTATCCAATCATAAACTTTAGCATTAGGATTCTCTTGCTTAATACGTTTATTAGATTTAAATATAACAGTATTACCCTCTTTAAAAAGCATCCCATCGACATAAAAATGATAGTCACTATCAACACGAAGTTTATTTTCATAAGCAATAAATGCTTCACTAACGAAAATGTTTTCAGTAGCACTACTAAAACTTTCAGCAGGAAACAAAGCACGTTGACCACAATAATTAATAAACTTAGCAAAAGTTTTAGTTTTTTCTTTCATTGCTTCACGAGAACGCATAGCAATTTTAATACCTAAATCTATATTACTATTTCCGTATTCGTCAATAGCTTTAACTCCATTAATAGAACCCTCAAGTCCCCAAGCATAAGATTTAAAAAATCCACAAATTTCGTTACGAGAGTCTTTATCCCAAACATTTTCAAATGCCATAAAGTTAAATTCGCCAGGGGCATAAAAGTTTTCTTCAAAGACTTGCATATTAGTAGCAGTAGCAGTTCCCCAAGCAACAAGCATACCGGTAGTAATATCACCGACCGTCATAGCAGGTTCAGTTACAGTCATAAATTCATTAAAATTCTGCATTGTAGAAAGCTCTTCTACATTAACACCAATAGCATCTTTACCAATAGCACAGTCGGGATTGTTATTAGCTGATACAGATATTAAAGAACTTTGCCAACTATCTTCTGATTCAACTCCATTAGGAAGACGAAATCCAAGACGAAAGTCTTCAACATTGCTACTATAAATACCGCGCTTAAACATAGTCTTTTCTTCATAGAATCGAAGAGTATTAACTGCAAAGTCGGTAAGCCCACCTTTCTTAGTCAAATATTTATTATCAGCAGCAACATTAATAAAAACTTTATGTTTTCGTAGATTCACAGCATTAGCAGCACGAGCAGCATTCATATAAGAAAAACCACCACGACGAGTCTTAACGATAATCAAATGAAAACCATTGTTCTTAGCAAATTCATAAATATTATGTGTCCAATATTGAGCATCAATAAATTTAGGAAAAGCAAAAACTTTTTCACCAGTAGAACCAATTCCTGTACTTTTGACACTATCATCATCTGTACGTTCCATTCGAGTATAATTAAGAAAGTTATAATAGTCCCCGCTAATATGAACATTCTCAATACTACCATCAGGATTTTGCCAGCAAGGAGCAGAATAACCATCTCGTCTACGCATAGCTTCGCGTTTACGAAGTTGACGATAAGGCAAACTATCTTCTTTAAAATTAGTATATTTATTATCATTTGCTTCAAAATAATCAGCCATCTCAGTAAATAAATAAGTATTAATAAATTTACCAGGACGAATATTCATTATAAAGCCACCACTATCACCAATTCTAAAATGATTATAAGGGTCATAATATCCCTTTTCAGAAGCAAGAGGATAACGAGTTTTATCTTCAATAAGAAATTCAGCAAAAGGATACCTTTCTTCCATAACTACTATTTCATTTAACAAGTAATAATACAAGAAAAGCCGATGCGAAAGCACCAGCTACACCAGTAATAATCTTAGTCTTTTTCTTAGACTTATTAAGATTATCTTCTAATCTGTTTCTTGCAAGTTCAGAAGCAGAAGCATAACGCTTCATTTCTTCATAACTATTGCTTAAATAATTAATCTTTATATTTTGTTTTTCAATAAGACTATCTTTAAGTTGGATAATTGTATCTTTAGTATAAGATTTAGCAATAAGAACATTAGCCATTCTTAAATCATCAATAGCAATTCTAATACTATCTCCGACCCCCCGTAGAGGAACTGCGAATAAGTTCATAGAACAAGATAATAGTAGCACTATCATCAAGACTAAGAATTTTATTTTCGATGTCTTTTTCATATTCATTATACTTAATAATTGTACTATCAATTTGTTTTATATCATAAGTAACAGAATCAATCCGAATATTAGTAACAGTTGTATCGGGGAACACATTTGTTAGATTCGTATTTCTTCTATACTCCGACTTATTTAAAATTATTATTGTTATAAATAAATTAATTAACGCTATAATTAATACGACTATTAATAACTTCTTCATGATTCTGTTATTTTAATTAATTTTTAATTGCAACAAGTTTATAAAGCAAATCTAAAGACCAAACTCCAGTCTCTCTTAAATCGAGAACTCTTTGAATAAATTTAATAGCAGCAACTTGTCCGCAATTAACAGCAGTATCAAATATTTGTTCAGCAACTAATTGATTAGGAATATCATCAAGTTCAAAACAATCCCAATATTTATCTTTATATAAGTCTTGAACTTTCTTTTCTAATTCTGGAGTTCTTTTAAGAATATTTTTAAATGTAGTAGGATGAGCCTTTTTAATTTGGTCAATACTTATCCAACCATCCCAATCAGGATTAGCTTTGCGAGAAATACCTTTATATGTTTCGCCACCTTTATCGTCGGGGTCATTGACATAACCGCCCTCAGCAGCTTCAATCTTTTTATATGCTAAACGAAAATCAGCCATAATATATAATTATTTATCAACATAAACAAAATAATAATCTTGTAATCTATAACGAAGTTTGCCAGCTTTAGCATTATTCTTACAACAACGACTAATAGCTTGTTTCTTTATATTATTAGAAGTAGCAGCTTCCCAAACACTTCTATAAACAACTTTATCATTTTCGTCATAGATACTTATCTTTGCCACTCTAACAGCAGGAACATTAAGTATTGTCGGCATTTGTCACAAAGTATTTATTAGGATAAACAATCTTGTTATAAATATCTATAACTTCACGTTCAAGATAATCATCACTTAAATCATCAGTAGAGTAAGTATAAATATTAGTCCAATATTTAAAACCAAGAAAAGAAGTACGAACTTGAAGTCTAACAACTTTATAGTGATAATCACTATCTTCAAGATAATCTATATATTCTTCTACAACTACTCTTATATGTCCATTATTGCGTAATTCAATCATAGTATTTTATTCATTAAGAACGCGATTAATCCAACCTCTAAGATATTTAATATTATTACCTTTAGCAGCAATATTATTATAATATCTAATACGTTCAAGTTTATATTTAGTTACAAATAATTCAGCATTAATAGTAGTATCAGCTTTATAAGCATTTAAACTATCTTGTGTACGAAGAAGCAATTCTTTTGTAGCAGCCAATTCAGATACACAAGCCGTATCCGACCCCCCGTAAGGGATATAAATACGTTCAGCCTCAACATTATTATCACAAAGAACAAAACCAAAAATACTTCCAACAATAATACCAGCTATACATCCAATAATTGTATTTTTCATAATCCTAAAGTAAAATTACGTTTAACATCTTGAGCTTTAAGTTTTAATTTTCTATCAGCAAGAATAGTATCTATTTCTTGTTCTCTATAAGGAAGATTATAAAAAGTAATCTTTTCAACTGGATTTTCTTTAATATGATAAAGACCATCTTCAAAACGTTTTGGCATACCATATTCATTAAGTTCAAAATCACAATCAATATGAGCAAGCCAACATCCCATTATTTTAAGACCTGTAATTAGATTAACAGCTTTACCATACATAGAAAGTTGAAGATTATAAATGCTTCCATTACAATGAGGAAGATGCTGAACAGGAGGAAGAAGAAATTCTTTCTTTTCAACCCAATCGCTTGTAAGTTGAGCAGGATGTTGTTTCTTATCTTTACGATAATAACCAGCAGTGAAACGAAGTCCGGAGCGATTTGTCTTCCAATCACCAATAACAGCCTTATTCTCCCATTCATTAACAAGAAGAACGTCAATAGTTCCACTAATAAGATAATCTATTAAGAACATTCCAATTTCGGCATAAATTTTATAACCGTGATTAGTATATTTTTCAAAAACTTCATATAGATTATCATATTTATTATCAGTAGCTTCTTTGAATTGTTTAATATCAAGAAGTTTATAATTAGCATTAATTGTATTCAAATCAGCAACAGTAATCATTTCGCCGCCATCTTCATCAGTATTAAGATATTGAATAGCTTGCTTAAATTTACTACTACCTTTAATACCATCTTCAAGACCGTTATGAACATTAGTACCACGTTCGCAAGCTTCTTTAGTAATAGTATTCCATTGCTCTTCTAATTCTTTTTCAGTAATACCAAGTTGAACAGCTTTCTTGTGTAACCAATATTTCTTATCAAATTTAGGAGCTAAATCATGTAAAAGAGTAGTAGTAGAAACATATTCATTACCAAGAGTATCATGATATTTATGAGCAGCTTCTTCAAATATAAGACGAACTTGACTATATCTATTTTCTATATTCATAACATAATTTTAAAAATCTTCTTCAATCATACTACTTGTAACTTTCATACCACCACGAGCAGTTCGAGTTTCTTCTTCGTAAGCAGCTTCTTCTTCTGCCTTTTTCAAAGAAGCAATAAGAGCAGGTAAATCAGTAATACGTTTATTAATCTTATCCATATAATCAATAAAAACGCCAGCATCTTCGGCAGACAAACCGGATTGAAGTTTATCATTTAACTGCTCGTTAATAATATTAGTAGAAATAGTAATATTATGAATAGCTTTTTGAAGAGCCTCAACAGCTTGACCAGCAATACCAGTTTGATTATCGTGATAACGTTTAATTAATTTTTCAACAAGTAAATCAGGGGTATAAGTAGTAGGCAAATCAAAATTTTCACGAGCTTTTTGAAGAGCTTCACTACGACTAAGACCAGCACTAAGACAAGGGCCTTTAGGGTCACCTAAATAATATATAACTCCTACTTCTTTAATATACATTTCCTTATTCTTACTTTTATCACGAAGATAAAGAAGTTTAACATCTTTATCAAGCAATTGAATAAGATTAGGAGCTTCTGGCATTCCAGTTTTATTTATAGTCAAAAGACTATCAATTCTACGACCACGCATCTATATAAGCATTATTAAGTTCTTCGTCAAACTCAACAACTTTAAGTTGTTTATGAAATTGCAAATAACAATTAGCATAAGCAATTCCATACTTACGAGAAAGCTTGACCCAAAGTTTATAATTGCGATTTCTATCAGCTTTCTTTAGACGACGTTCAACTTCAATAGCATTAACTTCGGCTTTCTTCTGAATAATAAGTTCGTCTCTAAACTTCTTATATTCTTCAATAGGAAGAGTATTACGAGCTTCTTTAAGTTCTTGATAACTTTCAACAACTTTCTTACGAAGAAGATTTCTTTGTGCAGTTCCAATATAAGGAATATCAACAGCAAGTTCTTTAACAAATTGTTTGCTTGCTTCTTCTTCGAGATTACGAATTATTGATTGAGTTAATAGTCTTTCAGTATCATTAGCAAAATCAATATCATCAAGAACATTATCCAAATCCTTATAAACTAAAACATAATCAGCGCCAAAATCAATACCTTTAAGAACATTGTCTAATTTTTCTTCTTTTGAATCCATTTATTATATTTTAAACAAAAACAAAAATACCGCTAATAGAATTGCGATGAACACTATCAGCGGTATAACGGACTTATGTAATTGCAAAAAAGATATTATTAATTCAAATCACTTTTATGATGTTCTTTCATAGTACAATAAATATTCTCTTTAGGAGAATAAGAACCTTTAATAGCACAATTAGGAACAATCTTAAACTCTACAAATATAACATCAGGAGCAGTAGTTTTAGCTTCGGCAGCACCTAAAGATTTGCCATCATTAAAAAATCTACCACTAATAACATCATTATAAAGTTCTTTATCTTGAATAACATAATTTGCAACATTAGCTAAACCAATAGCATTTTGTTTCAAAGATAAATGAGTTCCCATTTCAAGTTCAGTAGGATTACAAATAACAATATCACCTTGTTTAAAAGAAAGATTGTTTTCTGTATCGTTTAATTTAGCAATAAGAGGAATAACATTAGCTTGTTTAGAACCAGCATTATTTTTAAAATCAGAAACAACACTAAACAATCTATCGACATAACAAATAGCAACAATAGAATAATTAGGAGCAAGTTTAATATCTTTTAAAAGATTATCAAAATAATTATTATTAACTTCACTAATATCAGTAGGAAGTTTTACAGAATAAGTTTTTAATTTGCTGTTAAGTACCAACATGATTACTATTATTTAGTTAAACAATCAATTCCAGCACCGCCTAATTTCATTTTACTTTTACGATTAATAGGCTTTTTATCTTTACGAGAACCAGACTTAAATTCAGTCTTATAATCATCTCGCTTATAAGCTCTAATTTTATCAGTTATATTATTCATATCATTTTTGTTTCTGCAAGTATAAACATAATCAGCAATACGACCATATTTATTAAACATATTTTAACAATTAGTTTTAATCCACTTCTAAGGCTGATACAGCAACTTTGAAGCAAAACAATACAAAGTATCAATTCGACAAAGAAAGTGGCATACAACGAATGTCTGAAAGCGAGAGAGGCATTCAATGAGCATTTATCGAAAGCCGCAAAATACAGCCAAAAGTAATAAAAGAAGAATTATTATATCAGCAAGATTAGTAGCATTAGTAAAATCAGCAAATCGAGCAGGTTTAGTAGTCTTAGACAAATTAGCTTATTGCCGACCCCCCGTAGAGGGTTGAACAAGTGCTGACTTTCTTTGCCAGTATTAGCAGCAACAATAGCATCAACTATATCATTTACGGCAGTAGTATTATAAAGAGCAACAGAAAGAGCAAGACTAAACCTGTATAGTTCCTCTACGGGGAGTGTCATCAAGAGAAACGGCAGAATTGTCTTAATTGGCAAGAGCAACAAGAACGTCTTGAACGTCTTGAATAGCAAGAACAGTAGCAACTATATGAAATAGCAGCAGTATCTATAATAGCATAATAAATATAATAATATAATTAATATATAAATATAATATTATATATAATATACTATATATAATATAATACTATATTATACTATA